>Ga0137433_1001023_pt1 | contig 12821 bp, 10 predicted proteins | sample EasRivERMZT840_2_FD_102335 | JGI IMG/M metagenome (GOLD analysis project Ga0137433, IMG submission 102335) | Soil microbial communities from meander-bound floodplain in the East River, Colorado, USA - East River MetaG ERMZT840_2 | ecosystem: Environmental > Terrestrial > Soil > Floodplain ...
CATCTCCCGTGGCGCAGCAACGACGTCGGACGTCGTTCGAGGACCGTGCGAAGAGGCCGCGGGGAGCAGTCTCCTGTCGTCGCGCGACGGTCTGTAACGGTGATGAAAGGGCGGAGGGGAAAAAGGTCGAGGGACGGGACGCCGCGTGAGGCGGTCGACCACGGAACTGCTGCGAGTCGTGCCCGAATGCGCCGAGCGCAGCGAGCCCCCCGTCCATCTTTGGTTTGGGGCGAGCGTGTCCCGTCCATCGAGCCTTTTTCCCCTCCGCCCCTCGACCCGCTCCCGCCCGTCGCGCGTTCAACCACGCCCCCTTCTCCCCGCGCCCGCTTCACCCGCGCCCTCGACGTCCGCTCCAGTTGCCAGCCGCGGCGCGCGAAGCCTCGGCGATCGGCCGCGGCTTCCAATTCACGAGCACGACGCCGAACAGCACGAGCACCATCCCGACGACGAAGCGCACGCCGAGCGGCTCGGCGTGGAACGGGATCCCCCACGCGACGAGCGGCGCCTGCAGGGCCCACTGCAGCGCCGCGGTGGCCGGCGGCTGCGCGTTCATGCAGACGGTCACCTCGACCGGATTCAGCCAGCGCAGCAGCACCCCCCACAGCAGGTTCATGAGGACGCTCGTCACGGCCGCCATGAACGCGAGGCCGAACCACGCCGCGCCGGAGATCGCGCTCCAGTCGAGCGAGCGCAGCGCCGCCGCGCCGAACGGCATCATCGCGAGCGAGCCGAGGATCAGGTTCCACGCCGCGATGGTGCGCGGATCGTGGCGGCGGACCAGGTCGCGCACGGTGACGGTGTAGATCGCCCACGCGACGACCGCCGCGAGGATCCAGAGGTCGCCGCTGCGCATCGAGCGCGCCGCCTCGCCCTGCTCCCACGGCCGCAGCACGACGACGGCGCCCGCCAGCGCGACGACGACGCCGGAGACGATGCGGCGCGGCGGCCAGGCGCGCGCGCGCGCCGTCGTGATCAGGAGGACCACCATCGGAGTCAGCGCGTAGAGCAGCGCCGAGTGGCCCGGCGCGGTCGACCGCAGCCCGCGCAGGAAGAGGTACTGGTTGATCGGGACCTGCAGGACCCCGAGCAGGAAGAGCTTGAGCCACGTTGCGCCGTCGAAGTCGGGCTTCGGGATCGCCGTGCCGGTGAGCAGCAGGAGCAGCAGCGTCGCGCCGAGCGCGCGCGCGAGCGTCAGCGACTCGGGCGACGGGAAGCCGTCGGCGGCGAGCTTGCTGCAGATGTAGGTGCCGGCCGCGCAGGCGACGTGCACCCCCATCCAGAGGAGCGACGTCGAGCGCTTCACCCGGCGGCGCCCTCGCGCACCTCACCCGCCTCTCCTGTGAGCGCCGCGAGCTCGCGCTCGCTGAAGCCGGCGGCGCGCCGGCCCGCGGCGTCGAGCGCGCGCACGCGGCGGCGCGGCAGGAACGGCCGCGCCAGCTCGACGAAGCGCGCCTCGGCGTCGACGCCAGCGCGCGCGCACGCGATCCGGAACCAGCGGGTGCCGGCGGCGACGTGGCCGATCTCGTCCTGGTAGACGCGGTCGAGGCAGCGCGCGCTCGCCTCGTCGCCGGCGGCGCGCAGCCCCGCGCGCAGCGGCGCCGAGACGTCGAGCCCCTTCGCCTCGAGGACGCGCGGGACGACGGCGAGCCGCTCGACGAGCCCGTCGAAGCGCACCGCCGTCTCCCACAGCCCGAGGTGGACCGGCTCCTCGCCCAGCACGCCGCCGAGCTCGCGCAGGCGGGAGATCAACAGGCGCGCGTGCGCGCACTCCTCGCTCGCGATGGCGAGCATGTCGGCGTAGTAGTCGCGCGGCTCGCCGGGGAAGTCGGCGACGGCGAGCAGCGCGAGCTCGACCGCCGAGAGCTCGATGTGGGCGACCGAATGGACCAGCGAACGGCGGCCGCGCGGGTCGCTCAGGTCGGGCCGCCGCGGCGTCTCGCGCGAGCCGGCGACCGTCCACGACGGCGGCCGCGCGGGCCGCTGCGGATCGCCACGCGCGAAGCGCGGATCGAAAGGGGAACGCAGCGCCGTCTCGCAGAGTCGCTCGGCGAGCGCGAGCTTGCGCGCGACTTCCGGCTCGGCGAGCACGGCCGCGACCTCGGCGGCGATCCCGGTCGCGTTCACTCGGCGCGCTCTCTCCGATTCGGGCCTGGACGGGCCCTCGCTTCAGGCTCCTTCGGCGGTCACGCCTTCAGGAGGTCGAGCAGACGCTGCGGCTGGAAGCCCACCAGCACCTTGCCGTCGACGACGATGGTCGGCGTGCTCATCGAACCGATCTGCATCAGCTCCTCGGCGGCCTTCTCGTCCACGGCCACGTCCTTCGACTCGTAGGCGAAGCCGTTCTTGGTGAGGAACTCCATCGCGCGGTGGCACGGCGCGCAGCCCGGCTGGTGGTAGACGACGATCTTCTTGGCGGGAGTCGGGTTGTCGGCCATCGATCGGCTCCATGCATCGCGGTTCGGTCGCGAGCCGGCCGCGGATCGCGGCGCGCCTCGCACGGGGCGGCCATCCTAGCGGCATCGGCGTGCGACGCCACCCGACCGGAGCCGGGCGGAGCGTCGCCGCGACGTGCTCGCGGCACTCCGGACGCGGTCCGCTTCGATGCCACTTGAGGCGCGCCGGTTTCTTCCCTTTCATCGCGCGATGGCCCCGCCGACCCGCCGCGTCTCGCGCCGCGCGCTCGCGGCATTCGCCGTCCTCCTCCTGCTCTACGTCTACGCCGGCCACGTCGAGCCCGACTGGCTCGAGGTCACCCGCCACGAGGTCCCGCTCGCCGTCCCGCGCCCGCTCGTGCTGGCGCACGTGACCGACCTCCACACGGTCGGACTCGGGCGGCGCGAGCGGCGGATGGTCGAGTCGCTCGAGCAGGAGCGGCCCGACGCGATCGTCATCACCGGCGACACGCTGAGCCAGTCGGGCAGCTACGAGCAGTGCCGGCCGGTGCTCGAGCGGCTGAAGGCGCCGCTCGGCGTCTTCATGGTCCCGGGCAACTGGGAGGTCGCCAACCCGATGCGCGACTTGAAGGGCTTCTTCACGAGCTGCGGCGTCCATTACCTGCGCAACGAGAGCGTCGAGCTGGTGCCGGGCGTCTGGCTGGTCGGGCTCGACGACTACTCGATCGGACTGCCGAGCTTTGCCGCCGCGACCGCGCGCGTGCCGGAGGGCGCGACCAAGATCGTGCTCTGCCACGCGCCCGGCTTCTTCGAGAAGTCGCACGGCGAGTTCGCGCTCGCCTTCGCCGGCCACACGCACGGCGGCCAGGTCCGCATCCCCGGCCTCGATCCGCTCTATCTCCCGACCGGCTGCGGGCGCTACTTCGCCGGCTGGTTCGAGCAGGCGGGCGCGCGCATGTACGTGAGCCGCGGCATCGGCATGTCGGGGCTGCGCTTCCGCTTCCTCTGCCGGCCCGAGCTCGCGATCCACCGGCTGGTCCCGGCGCGGTGACGCGGACGTTCCGGTCGGTCGCGGCTACGCCGGGCGGCGCCTGCGACGGGTGAGGAGGAGGACGAGGACCGCGCCGAGGAGCGAGGTCGCGCCGACCGCGATCCACTCGAAGGGGCCGGAGGAGGCGGCCGCCACGGGGTCGGCGGGTCGATGCGCCGCGGCGGCCGCAGGCTCGGGCGGCGGTTCGAGCGGCGCCTCCGACTCGCACGCGATCTCGCGGAAGTGCTCGTCGAGGACGACGCCGCGCCGCGTGAAGCGATCGGCGTCGCGGTCGGCGAGGGTGCCGCTGATCGCGTCGATCGGATCGTCGCCCGATTCCTGCGACGCGGCGCGCGCCGCGGCGTTCGCGCCGAGCGCGGTGAGGACGAGCAGCAGGGTGGCGACGGGTCGACGTTGCATGGATCCGACGGCGCTCCCGACTCGATATCTTCCGCCTCCCGCCGTGGCGCGCCATCCTTGAACTGGTGGAGATCGACCGTGCCGCACCGCCCCCGCGCCGGATCGCTTCGCGGTCCCTGCGACGGCACGCTCGCCCTCGTCGCACTCGCCGTCCTCGCGCTCGGCGCCGCGCCCCGCGCACTCGCGCAGGGAGTGCCGCGCAAGCAAGATCCGAAGGCTCCCGTCGCGCCCGCCGCGGCGACGGCGCGCGTCGCGCCGACGTTCGACGCGCTGCACGTGGCCGCCAGCGAGCTGCCCGAGGGCTGGGCGCTCTCGAAGGAGCTCGCGACGGCGTCGGTGCAGCCGGCGACGCTGTTGGAGGACGACCTCTACAGCCAGATCCTGCCGAAGGCGCGCCACCAGGATTTCCAGACGATCGTCGGCAAGTCGGCGACGGGGTCGATCCTCTACTTCGACTGGGGCGAAAAGATCCCCGACGCGGTCGAGGAGTTCGTGCCGCCGCTGCTCTACGGCGAGAAGACGCAGGCGACCAAGGAGCATCCCGAGCTGCTCGTGCGCAAGGGCGGCATCCTCCTCATCATCTCGTTCCCGTTCGAGGCCGAGGAACGCCAATGGGTGATCCAGCGGCTCCGCCGTCGCTTCGGCCTGCGCCTCGGCATGAACCCCGATCCCGCGCTCCGGCCGGTCGTCGCAAAGCTCTACAAGGAGGTCGACAAGGGCGGCGACGCGAAAGCGGCGCTCGCGTACGCGTCGGAGCACGCGAGCGACGTCGCCAAATCGAGCTTCGCGTCGTTCCTCGAAGGCGAGCTCGCGACCGGAGCCGAGGACTGGGCGCGCGCCCGGACGGCGTACGCGCGCGCGCTCGAGCTCGACGCGACGACCGATCCGTTTCCCGACGACGGCATCGCGTGGGCGTCGCGCGACGGGCTCGGCATGGCGTTCTGGGGGCTCAAGAAGTACGACGACGCGATCCGCGAGCTGACGCTCGCCGCGAAGGTCGCCGCCGACCTCGAGCGCCCGAAGGACCAGGCGCACTGCCTCTACAACATCGCCTGCAGCCAGGCGCTGGCGGGCAAGGGCGACGAAGCACTGGCTTCGCTGAAGGAGAGCCTCGCGCTCGACCCGTCGCAGAAGGAGCACGCTGCGCAGGACGAAGACTTCGCGTCGATCAAGGCGCGGCCGGAGTTCCAGGCGCTCGTGAAGTGACGCGCGGCTCTCAGCCGCCGAGCCACTCCTCGTGCACGAAGCCGCGCTCGGGGTGGTCGATCCGCTCGAAGGTGTGGGCGCCGAAGGCGTCACGCTGCGCCTGCGTCAGGTTCTGCGGCAGCGACGCGCTGCGGTAGGCGTCGAAGTAGGAGAGGCTCGCGGAGAAGGCGGGCGTCGGGATGCCGAGCTCCGAAGCCGCGGCGACCACGCGCCGCAGGCCGCCCTGCGCCTGGTCCATCACCGACTTGAAGTCCTGGTCGACCAGGAGGTTCGAGAGCCTCGGGTTGTTCTGGAAGGCGCGCCGGATCGAGTCGAGGAAGCGCGCGCGGATGATGCAGCCGCCGGTCCAGATGCGCGCGAGCTCGGCGAGGTCGATCCCCCACTGGTAGTTGTCCGACGCCGCGTGCAGCAGGCTCATGCCCTGCGCGTAGGCACAGATCTTCGCGGCGTGGAGCGCGTCGTGGACCTGCTTGACCCAGTCGGCGGAGTCGCCCTTCAGCGTCCGCTGCGGCGGCCCGGCGAGGCGCTGGCTCGCGGCGAGCCGCTCGTCCTTCATGCTGGAGAGGGCGCGCGCGTCGATCGCCGCGGCGATGGTCGGGATCGGGATGCCGACGTCGAGCGCGTTCTGCACCGTCCACTTGCCGGTGCCCTTCTGCCCCGCCTTGTCGAGCACGAGGTCGACGAGCGGGCGCTTCGTCTCGGCGTCGAGCTTCTTGAAGATCTTCGCGGTGATCTCGATCAGGAAGCTGTCGAGCGGACCCTGGTTCCATTTGGCGAAGACCGCGGCGAGCTCGCCGGCGGCGAGCCCGAGCCCCTTGCGCAGGACGTCGTACGCCTCGGCGATCAGCTGCATGTCGCCGTACTCGATGCCGTTGTGCACCATCTTCACGAAGTGGCCGGCGCCGTCGGGGCCGCAGTAGGTCACGCACGGGCCGCGCTCGGTCTTCGCGGCGATCGACTCGAGCACCGGCTTCAGCTTCTCCCACGCGCCGCGGTCGCCGCCCGGCATCAGCGACGGCCCGTGGCGCGCCCCCTCCTCCCCGCCCGAGATGCCGCAGCCGACGAAGCAGAGCCCCTTCTTCTTCCACTCCGCCTCGCGCCGGCGCGTGTCGGTGAAAAGCGAGTTGCCGCCGTCGATCACGATGTCGGAGGCCTGCAGGTGGGGAGCGAGCTCGGAGGTCGCCTGGTCGACCGGGTCGCCGGCCTTGATCATGAGCAGGATGCGCCGCGGGGTCTCGAGCGCGGCGGCGAGCTCGGCGTAGTTCTTCGCGCCGACCAGCTTCTTGCCCGGATTCGCCGCCAGGAACGTCTCCGTCGCGTCCCACGAGCGGTTGTAGACGGCGACCGGGAAGCCGTGCTCCTCGATGTTGAGCGCGAGGTTCGCGCCCATCACGCCGAGCCCCACCACTCCGAACTGCGACTTGCCCGTAGCCATCGTCAGACCCTCTCCGTCACGCCATCGCCCGCTTCGCCGCGGCGACGACATTCGCGACCGTGAAGCCGTACTCCTCGAAGATCTTCTCGGCCGGCGCGGACGCGCCGAACCGGTCGACGCCGAGCGCCACGCCCTTCGCGCCGATCCACTTCGCCCAGCCGAGGGTCGCGCCCGCCTCGATCGAGACGCGCGCGGTGCACTTCGCCGGCAGGATCGACTCGCGGTAGGCCGCCTCTTGGGCGTCGAAGAGCTCCCAGCACGGCATCGAGACGACGCGCGTGCCGATCGACTCCTTCTGGAGGGCGTCCCGCGCTTTCATCGCAAGTTCGACTTCGGAGCCGCTCGCGATCAGGATCGCCTTCAGCGGCCCCTCGGCGTCGGCGAGCACGTAGGCGCCGAACCGGATGCTGCTCGCGCGCCCGTACTTCTCGCGGTCCCACGTCGCCATCTTCTGGCGCGAGAGGACGATCGCCGTCGGACCGTGCGTGAGCGCGATCGCGCAACGCCACGCGCCCGTCGCCTCGTTGGCGTCGCCCGGCCGGATCACGAAGAGATTGGGGACGGCGCGCAACGCCATCAGGTGCTCGACCGGCTGGTGCGTCGGCCCGTCCTCGCCGAGCCCGATCGAGTCGTGCGTGAAGACGAAGACGACCGGCAGGTGGGAGAGCGCGGCGAGCCGGATCGCCGGCTTCATGTAGTCGCTGAAGCAGAAGAACGTCGCCGTGTAGGGCCGCACGCCGCCGTGGTAGGCCATGCCGTTGGCGATCGCCCCCATCGCGTGCTCGCGCACGCCGAAGTGGAGGTTGCGGCCGGCGCCGGTCGCGCCGTCGAAGTTGCCCTGCTTCTCGAGCGTCGTGATGGTCGAGCCGGCGAGGTCGGCGTCGCCGCCCAGGACCGACGGGAGCGCGGCAGCGATGCCGTTCAGCGCCTTGCCGCCGGCGTTGCGCGTCGCCATCGCCTGGCCGGCGGGGAAGATCGGGAGGTCCTTCTCCCAGCCGGGCGGCGGCTCGCCGGCGAGCCCGACGCGGAACTCCGCCGCCTCGTTCGGGAAGGCCTTGGCGTAGGCGGCGAAGCGGCGCTCCCAGTCCTCGCGCGTCGCGCGGCCCTTCTGCGCCGCGCGCTGGAACTCCTGCTTCGCCTCGGCGGGGATCGCGAAGAACTGCGCCGGATCGAAGCCGAGCGCCTTCTTGGTCGCCGCGACCCCGTCGTCGCCGAGCGGGCTGCCGTGCGCGTGGTGCGTGCCCGCCTTGGGCGACGCGAAGCCGATCGTCGTCTTGATCGTGATGAAGGTCGGCTTGCCGGCGTCCTGCATCGCCGCCGTGTAGGCGCGCTCGAGCCCCGCGAGGTCGCCGTTGCCGTCCTCGACGGTCAGCACGCGCCAGCCGTTCGCCTCCATGCGCCGGTTCACGTCCTCCGTGAACGCCATCGAGGTCGGGCCGTCGAGCGAGATCTGGTTGCTGTCGTAGAGCCAGATCAGCTTCGACAGCTTCAGGTGGCCGGCGAGCGACGCCGCCTCCTGGCTGATCCCCTCCATCAGGCAGCCGTCGCCGAGCAGCGCGATCGTGCGGTGGTCGACGACCACGTGGCCCGGCCGGTTGAATCGGTGCGCGAGGTGGCGCTCCGCGATCGCCATCCCGACCGAGTTCGCGCAGCCCTGGCCGAGCGGCCCGGTGGTCGCCTCGACGCCCGGCGTGAGGCCGAACTCGGGATGGCCCGGCGTCTTGCTGTCCCACTGGCGGAACGCCTTCAGGTCGTCGAGCGTCAGCGGGTAGCCGTAGAGATGGAGCAGCGAGTAGAGCAGCATCGAGCCGTGGCCGGCCGACAGGACGAAGCGGTCGCGGTCGGGCCACTTCGGCTGCGCCGGGTCGTGCTTCAGGAACTTCTGCCAGAGCACGTAGGCCATCGGCGCGGCGCCGAGCGGGAGTCCGGGGTGGCCCGAGTTGGCCTTCTGCACGCCGTCGATCGCGAGCGTCCGGATCGTGTTGATGCAGAGCAGGTCGGGCGAAGTCGTCGTCGCGGGCACTCGAGTCTCCTCCTTCGTTCCGGTCCGCCGCGGAGCGCGCGGCGCTCAGCGGCTCGTGCGCGGCGGGCGCCGCGACGCGTGACTTGCAGTCGATCCCGCCGCGCTCTCCTCGATCTCCGACGCGGCCGCGCGGTCGAGGTGCCACTCCGCGGCGCGCAGGAGGCGCGCGGGGCAGTCGAACGGGTCGACCTCGCCCGTGAGCGCGAGCCGGACGGCGCCGACCTTCTCGGCTCCGGTCGCGAGCACGACGACGCGCCGCGCCGCGGCGATCACCGGCGGCGTGATCGTGAGGCGGTTCGGCGGCGGCTTGGGGCCGACCACCGGCACGACGCGCCGGACCGTCTCGCGCAGCGCGACCGACCCGGGGAAGAGCGACGCGGTGTGGCCGTCGGGCCCGAGCCCGAGCAGCAGCAGGTCGAGCGCGGGCGGGAGGCCGCGCTCGTAGTCGCGCGCCGCCGCGTCGCGGTCGGGGTCCTCGGCGCGCATGCGGTGGACGTGCGAGGCGGCGACCGGCGCGCGCTCGAGCAGGGCGGCGCGCACCATCGCGTAGTTGCTGTCGACGTGGTCGGGCGGAACGCAGCGCTCGTCGCCGAACCAGAGGTGGACGCGCTCCCAAGCGACCGGCAGCCCGGCGAGCAACTCGTAGGTCCGCTTCGGCGTCGTGCCGCCCGCCAGCGCGAGGTGGAACTCGCCCTCGGCGCGGGAGATCGCCAGCGCGATCGCCTCGGCCGCGCCGCGCGCGACCGCCTCCGCGTCGGGCCGGACGAACCGATCCCCCGCCATCCCCTCTCCTTCTGCGCGTCCGATCCGCCGGCCGGAAGCGCGGCGCATCGTAGCGCGCTGCCGCGCGCTCGGAGCGACGCGGCGCGCGCGCGCGAGTTGGTAGCTTTCGCGACCCCGCGACGATCGTCCGGGTCGGGAGCTCGAACTTGGCCGTCCCCGTCCTCGCAGCGGCGGCGCTCGCCGCAGTGTTTCGCGCCGCAGCCGCGCCCGAAGAAGGGCTCCTCGCCCCCGTCCCGTGGACCGGCGTGAAGTTCGCCGATCCCTTCTTCCGGCCGCTGCAGGAGCGCATCCGCGACGTCGCCCACGCGCACTGCCGGAAGCAGCTCGAGCAGGTGCGCGCCTTCGAGCTGATCGACCGGGCCGCCCGCGGCGAAGGCGCCCCTGACTGGAAGCGGCCAGTCTGGAACGACAGCGACGTCTGGAAGCTGGTCGAGTCGATGGCCTACACGCTCGGCACGGATCCATCACCCGCGCGTGATGCCGAGTTCGACGCGCTGGTCACGCGGATCGCCGCGGTGCAGATGCCGGACGGCTACCTCGATTCGTGGTTCGAGGTCTACGAGCCGAAGAACCGGTTCAAGAACCTGAAGGACGCCCACGAGCTCTACTGCATGGGCCACCTGATCGAGGCCGCGGTCGCGCACCATCAGGCGACCGGCAAGACGAATCTGCTCGACGTCGCGCTGAAGCTCGCCGACCACGTCGACCGGCGCTTCCGCACCGATCCCGACGCGCTCGCCGGCTACTGCGGCCACCCCGAGATCGAGCTCGCGCTCGTGCGGCTCGCCGACGACACGGGCGACGCGCGCTGGCTCACGCTCGCGGAGACCTTCCTCTCCCGGCGCGGCAGCCATTACTTCGCGCGCGAGCACGGGACGCCCGACGAGAAGTACGAGGGCGAGTTCTTCCAGGACCACCGCCCGCTCGTGCAGCAGACGAAGATGGTCGGCCACGCGGTGCGCGCCGGCTACCTCTGGATCGCGGCGACCGACGTCGCGGCGCGGCGCGGCGACGCGCCGCTGCTCGCGGCGGTCGACACGGTCTGGCGCAACACCGTCGAGCGGCGCCTCTTCGTCACCGGCGGGATCGGCGCGGCGGCGGAGAACGAGGGCTTCACCACCGACTTCGACCTGCCGACCGCGACCGCCTACCAGGAGACCTGCGCGTCGATCGCCTTCGCGCTCTGGAACGAGCGGCTCGGGAGACTGCGGCGCGACGGTCGCTACCACGACTTGTTCGAGCGCGCGCTCTTGAACGCCGTGCTCGCCGGCTTCTCGCGCGACGGCTGCCACTTCTTCTACGCCAACCCGCTGGCGAGCGCGGGCGGCCTCGTACGGCCCGAGTGGTACGACTGCGCCTGCTGCCCCAACAACGTCACGCGCACCTTCGCCGGCCTCGGCCGCTTCGTCGCGTCGACCTCGGCCGACGCGCTCTGGCTCCATCTGCCCATCGCTGGGACGATCGACGCGACCGTCGGCGGAAAACCGGTGCGGCTGAAGATCGAGGGCAGCTACCCGTGGCCCGGCCCCAACCGCGTGACGATCGAGGTCGCGGAGCCGACCCGCTTCACGCTCGCGCTGCGCGTGCCGGAGTGGTCGACGCGCACGCGCACGCTCGCCTCCGCGAAGGGGGAGCTGCGCTCCGACCCGAAGAAGGACGGCTACGTCGCCTTCACCGCCGATTGGAAGGGGGGCGAGTCGATTTCACTCGAGCTCGGCGCCGAGGTGCGCCGCCTCGCCGCCGACCCGCGCGCGGAGAATCTCGGCGGCGCCGTCGCGCTCGCGCGCGGGCCGTTCGTCTACTGCGTCGAGCAGGCCGACTGCGCCGCGCCGCTCGACCGGCTCGTCGTACCCGCGGACGCCGCACTCGTGCCGAAGCGGGACGACGCGCTGCTCGGCGGCCTCGAGGTGCTCGAGGGCGAGGCGCTCGACGCCGGCGCCTACGAGTGGCCGGGGGGCCTCTACGCCGAGGCGCCCGCGCCGAGGCGGATCCCCCTGCGCGCGCTCCCCTACTTCGCGTGGGACGAGCGGGGCGCCGGGGCGATGCGCGTCTGGCTGCCGACGGCGCCACCGACTCCGCGGCTGCGCGGGCTCGAAAAGGCGGCGCGGATCGCCGTCTCCTTCGAGGGGAAGGGCGCGTCGCCCGCGGCGGCGGCGGACGGTCTCGCGCCGCGCCGCTCGCGCGAGCACGTCGAGCAGCTCTGCTCCTTCGCGCCGCACAAGGGCGGGAAAGAGTGGATCGAGTATTCGTGGCCCGCCGCGCAGCGGATCGCCTCGACGCGCGTCTACTGGTGCGAAGAGGGGATGTTCGGCGCCCTGCGCGCGCCGCTCCAAGCGCGGCTGCTCTGGCGCGACGGCGACACGTGGAAGCCGGTCGGCGGCGCGCTCGCGTGCGCGCCCGATCGCTGGTGCGAGCTCGAGTTCCCCGCGGTCGTGACGAGCGCGCTCCGGCTCGAGTTCGACCAGCCGCCCGGCGCCGCCTGCGCCGTCCACGAGTGGAACGTCTTCGGCGACTGAGAGCCGGTTTCGCTGGGCCAGAGCGGCCGCGGCTTGAAACTGGAGCGGACGTCGAGGGCGCGGGTGAAGAGGGCGCGGGGAGCAGGGATTGGTGGTTGAACGCGCGACGGGCGGGAGCGGGTCGAGAGGGCGGAGGGGAAAAAGGCTCGATGGACGGGACACGCTCGCTTCAAACCAAAGATGGACGGGGGGCTCGCTGCGCTCGGCGCATTCGAATACGACTCACAGCAGCTCCGTGGTCGACCGCCTCACGCAGCGAGCCACCGGTCAACGTTCAATGTTGCGAGCGTGTCCCGTCCCTCGACCTTTTTCCCCTCCGCCCTTTCATCACCGTTACAGACCGTCGCGCGACGACCGGAAACCTTGCTCCCCGCGGCCTCCTCGAATCGACCTCGCACGACGTCCGGACATCGTTGCTGCGCCACGGGAGAGGTTCGGCGCGCGACTGGACGTGAGGCGAGTTCACGCGGAGCGGTGAATCGCGGCGGATGCGAACGTCATGGGCATTCCGGGACTTGACCGTGCTTCATCGGGTCGGGGCCGTTGGCGTGCCGAGTCGACGGGTTCCCTCGTAGTCCGACATCGCTCGTGCCAGGCCGCTGCCCGACCACGGTGCGTCGTCATTGGAACGCGAAAAAGGGGAGACGAGCGCCCTTTAGTTCAGGACTGCGCTGTGGCTCCTGGCGTCCAGCTACGACCCGACTCCGATCGTGCGCGCACCGTCGATCTCCCGTGGCGCAGCAACGACGTCGGACGTCGTGCGAGGACCGTGCGAAGAGGCCGCGGGGAGCAATGTTTCGTGTCGTCGCGCGACGGTCTCGAACGGTTGTGAAAGGGCGGAGGGGAAAAAGGTCGAGGGACGGGACGCCGCGTGAGGCGGTCGACCACGGAACTGCTGCGAGTCGTGCCCGAATGCGCCGAGCGCAGCGAGCCCCCCGTTCATCTTTGGTCTGGGGCGAGCGTGTCCCGTCCATCGAGCCTTTTTCCCCTCCGCCCCTCGACCCGCCCTCGCCCG
>Ga0137433_1001026_pt1 | contig 12789 bp, 10 predicted proteins | sample EasRivERMZT840_2_FD_102335 | JGI IMG/M metagenome (GOLD analysis project Ga0137433, IMG submission 102335) | Soil microbial communities from meander-bound floodplain in the East River, Colorado, USA - East River MetaG ERMZT840_2 | ecosystem: Environmental > Terrestrial > Soil > Floodplain ...
GCAGTAGAGGATGGGACGTTGTGAAGCCCAAAAGCAGAAGCTCAACAGCTCATTGCTGCGAAACAGTTCTCGATCCTCGCCGCTTGCCATGTCTTGAACTCGAACGGCTGAAGTACGATCGCTGACCGCTGGACGCGTTTGGTAAGCGAGGCGGGTGGCGTCCGGCGAGAACGTCGGAGCGTACGGGCCGCCGATACCCACAAGGTCCAACGTTTTCCATTGGCCCAAGCGGTCTCCTTCGATCGAAGCGACGGAAACTTTCTCCATTCCTTCGTCCGGAGCAACGGCGTAAACCAGGGAAGACCCGTATCGAACAGGCCCGGACATTTTGTCGAGCCGGCGAATGAAAATCCGGTCGCCGGCAGGCCGCCCATCTTTAATGGGAAGGGCAAACAGCGAGTATGTCTTTTCTTGCACGGCAGCGAAGACAAAATACTTCCCGTCCTCGGTCCAGTCCACAAGAGTGGCGCTTTCAGCGACGAGCTGCGGCTCCGAGCCCTTTGCCGGCAGGATATAGACCGATCCCTTCGCGTCCTGAAAGGCAATGAAACGGTCGTCGGGAGAAAATACCGTGTCGATGATGATGGTCTTCAGGCCTGGAAGCAAATCCATCGTCTGTCCATCCGCGACCGACACCTTTGCGAAATGAACGCCATCTGCTCGCTGCTTGCATTGCAGAATGTAGCGGTTATCTCTGGACCAGGACAAACATAGATGACCTAACAGCGCGTTAGTACTACCGATTGCAGCATTGATCTCGTAGTAACCGGTGCCGTCGGTCTTAACCACCGCGTACGACTGTGGCTTGTCCCCCGACTCCGGATAGTACAATGCCACCATGGATAGATCCCGTGATGCGACGACTGCAATAGGCTTTCTAAAGGCAGTCGCGGTCAACACTATGTTCTTGCTCTTTCCAGCCACATCGCCAAAGAACAACGTCGTCTCCGCGGCATCCCAGTAAACCGCCCGCTGACCGTCAGTGGCAACGATGTTTTGAACGCCAGGACCCAGTTCAATCTTGCGCAGTGTCTGAGTCGAAGGCGGAGCGGGAGGACGAATCGACGCCAATTTCTCTCTGGCCTGAGAGGCAGCCGGCTGATCCGCGAAATCGCGGACGATTTGCTCGTACACCCTTTCGGATTGCTGGCCAAGCTTTTCGTAGCAGGCAGCGAGTTGCAGAAGCGCCCTCGCTTTCACGGCGCGATCGGCGGTCTTCGAAGCGGCGATGTTCTGGTACAGCTTGATCGCGGCTGGGAGGTCGCCTTCGACCTGCTGCTTATGCAGCGCTTCGCGAAACTGAAGCTCGGACTCGCTGACCTTCTGGGCCGTGGAATAGGAAACCATCGTGAGGATGGCGCCGGCGATAAAGCCGGCGATGATGAGGACCCGTCGAGCGCGAAGCGTGAGCGCGATAGCGCGAAACATCAAAGCAAGTTGGTGTGTTTTCATGGCTCCATCCTGGGACCTCAATGTACGGGTCATTCGTGCGTTCTGTCAGCGTTTGGTAAAAGTTCAGCCATCGAACCGGTATCCCACGCCGCGGACGCTGATGAGATACCTCGGCTGCGCGGGATCCGGCTCGATCTTCCTACGGAGGGCGACGATGTGGTTATCGACGACGCGGTCGGTGAGAAACGTGTCCTGCCCCCACGCTTCGTTCAACAGCTTCTCCCGGTTCAGCACTCGGCCGCGATTGCGTATGAAAGCCGAAAGCACTTTGAACTCGGTGGCCGTGACGTCCACGACGCTTCCAGCGCGCCGCACCTCGCAACGCGCGTTATCGACCTCCACGTCGCCGAAGCGGTAAACATCCGGCTTCGCACTTTCCGTGTTTCTTCGTAAAGCGGCGCGAATGCGCGCGCGAAGCTCTTTCGGGCTGAACGGCTTCGTCACGTAATCGTCGGCGCCGATATCGAGGCCGAGAATCTTCTCCGCCTCCTGCGCCTTCGCGGTCAGCATGATGATGGGGGTGCGCAAGCCGGCTCGCCTCAATTCCCGGCACACGTCGAAGCCGTCCTTGCCGGGAAGCATGACATCCAACAGAATGAGATCAAACTGCTGTTCGCGGGCGCGCTTCGCTCCAAGGACACCGTCGGGCGCGACCTCAACATCCCAGCCCTCCAGCCGCAAGTCGTCTTCGAGACCGAGGGCGATTCCTGGCTCGTCTTCGACCACCAGAATTCTCGTCATGACGAACTCTCCGGAACGGTGTTGCTCAACGGGAGCCGCACGCTGAACGTGCTCCCGTGTCCCACTTCGCTGGACAAATCCAGCTCGCCGTGATGAACAGCCACGATCTCCTTGACCATCGCCAGCCCGATGCCCGTACCGGGGATGCATGCTTTCTTTGCCGCCTCGCCCCGCACGAACTTTTCGAAGATGCGGGATTTCTCTTCCGGCGGAATTCCGATGCCTTCATCGCGGACGCGGAGGATGGCGGCGTGACGCTCGCAAACCGTTTCCACCCAGACGGTCTTCGCCTCCGGCGAATACTTCACGGCATTCTCCAGCAAGTTGCGCACGACGCGCCGGAGCGCTTCGCGATCGGCGTCGATGAGGAGCCGGCTGTGATCGCAATGGATCTCGATATTGTGTCCGTTGGCGCCGGCCTGCCGTTGATATTCCTCGATGCCCTCTTGCACGAGTCCCGAGAAATCGAGAAGTTCGAACTTGTACTGGCCGTGGCCGGCATCCATGCGTCCGAAATCGATCAGGTTTTCGACGAGCTGATGCAATCGCGATGTCTCCTGCTGCAGCACGCTGAAGTAGCGCCGCTGCCGGCTCTCTTCGTGAATGCGTCCCTCTGCAAGTAATTCGGTGAGTTGCCGGAGCGTGGTTAACGGGCTTCGGAACTCGTGCGACACGGCGGAGACAAAGTCGGACTGAAGCTGTCCTGCTGCTGCTTCGCGAAGGACGCCTCGGGCCATGGCGTAGCACGCCAGCCCGACCAGCAGGACAATCGCAGCGAGAGCGGCAATGAGGTAATTCCGCCGCTCGGCCGGGAACGCGGTGCTGGCGTCCGTCGACGAAGGCGTCACGTTGAGCTGCCACGGAAGGTCGGCCGCGGATAAACTGCGCCGGACTTGTGCCGCGGTGGGTTCGACTGTCCCCCCAAAAAGGGGCTGACCATGTTCGTCGGTTACCGATGCGCGGATATCCGTTCCTTCGCCAATGGATGTCGGGTCCAGAGTCAAGTGGCGCAAGGCTTCCCCGGCATAGATCAACGACACCATCCGTTCCGGATTCGCATTCACAATGGTCAGAACAGGCGAGGGTACGGAACGATGCCGGTGCTTCGTCAGTGAACGCGAGCCGCTACGTTGGAAAAGCTGCCACTCGTCCCAGGCCGCTTCGACCGCTTCAGCTACGGCCAGCTTGATCTCCGGCGCGCGCGATTCCGCAGACTGCCCCGCGAGCTTTCGCGTCATGGAGTCGTACCATGCAAAGGATTCCTTGCCGATCGGCCATTCACCCGACTCCAGGCTGCCAACCAACAGGGACGCTTCCTGCTTTGCCGCCGCCTTTTGATGCAATGCAGCCAGCAGTTCGCAGCGGGCGAAGCGGCTCAATAACGCGTACGGCGCTTCCCATGGGCTCATCCGGTTTTCGTTGGCAAGCTTCGCGTAGGTATTGAGGGCTTCCGATTTCTGACCGCTCTTACTCTGTACTCGCGCCAATCGCAGAAGCGCTTCGGCCCGCACCAGACCATCTTGATGCGTGGTCAAAGACGCCAGCGCGGCGCGCGCCGTCTTGAAATCGGATGTCTGAAACTCCAGCTTTTCGGCCTCGGCAAACAATGCGTCATCGAGAAGCTCCCCAGAAGGCACCGCAGGACGGTACAGGAGTTGGCCACGCGGTTGGACTTGCACGCCCGCCATCGAGAAGCTGACCAGAAGTCCTTCTTGAGACCTCTCGGCGGATTCAGTGGGAAGCGCCGGTCCGATCCTGCTGAGCCATGCCTCTGCCTCTGCCATCCGCCGCAGGAATTTGGTGAGCAGGACGTCGGCTCTCTGTTCCAGCCGGTTCTGGGCCTGCTGGTTTTCCAGCGTTTCCTCTTGCGCGAGGAGCCGCCATCCGAGCCAGCCGAGTGCCAAAGACACCAGAAGAACGAGGCCAACGGACGTAACGATGACGTGAATGCTTCGGAAGCGTATCGCTTGCCGTGACATAGACCTCGACAAGATACTCCCGCCCGTTTCGCTTTGCATCCTAATCGCCTTGCCTGAGAAACTTCGCGGCGACGACGGTCAAATCGTCGCCCTGATGGCAGCCGCGGCTATAGTCCTTCACGTTGTCCAGGATGGCGCCGCACAACTCCGATGCCGGGAGTTGCCCGCTGTCGCGAATGAGCCTCGAAAGCCGGGCTTCGCCAAATTCTTCTTCGCGTTGATTGCACGCTTCCGGAATTCCGTCGCTGTAAATCAGCAGAAGATCGCCGGGCGATACGCCGATCGTCTCCTCCAGAACCGGGACTTCCGGAGCAATACCCGCGGGCTGGATGAGTGAGTCGAGACGCGTGGCGCCGGAGGTATGCATCAACAGCGGCGAACAATGTCCCGCGTTGGCCCAGGTCAGCGATCGGTCCGACGGATCATAAACGGCATAAAAGATGGTGACGAACCGTTCCGGCGAAGTGGTTTCAAACAGCAGGCGGTTCACTTCGGCAAGCAACGCGCCGCAGTTTCGGCCGGCTGAAGGAGCATACGCGCGAACGGCGGCGTGGAGGGAGGCAGCTATGAGCGCGGCCGGCATTCCTTTTCCGCAGACATCAGCCAGCGAGAGCGCTAAACAGCCAGACGGCAACTTGAAGAAATCATAGTAGTCGCCGCTGACTTCCAGCGCCGGACGGCACATTCCGCCGTAGTCCACACCGGCGACGGGCGGCTTTGAAGAAGGAAACAGCCGCTGCTGCACCTGGGACGCCGCGACGATTTCGTCTTCAAGCCGTTTTCGATCCTGCCGGTTGGTCTCCACAAATCGCAGCAGGCCGCGGACTCGCGCCATCAGTTCGCGCGGCGAGAAAGGTTTGGTGACGTAGTCATTGGCGCCGAGATCCAGTCCGGCAATGCGATCCGCCTCCTGCACCCGGGCGGTCAGAAAAATAATCGGCGCTTCCAGACCCGATTGCCGCAGTTCCCGGCAGACGTCGAAACCGCTTTTGCCCGGCAGCATGACATCCAAAAGAATGAGATCGAACCGTTCTTCCAACGCCCGGCGGCTCGCGGTTGTGCCGGTTGTGACAACTTCCACCTGGTATCCCTCGAGGCGTAACGTGTCTTCCAGACCCAGCGCGATCCCTGGCTCGTCTTCCGCCACCAGAACTTTTGCCATGCTGTACGCCCTCCCGGTTCAACAAGCATCGCGCGGGTATATACGCGCCGTATTTGCGTTTTGTCAGGGTTCTGTCAGGAGAAGTTCAAACTCGCATCACACGATGGGTTCATGTGCGCCGACGCCATGATTCACGCGCGCATTGAATGCCGTTGCCGATTTGTTGCCGGTGGGCTAAACACTGAAAAGATGAGCCGTGGAGGAATCGAACCTCCAACTGATTAAGAGTCCCAAGAAGCCCGTCCAGCATGTGTCTCAGCGTGTCGCACGGTCCGTAAATACACGCCTCCGGGTCCGCCCCATGACGCGCTGTACCGCCGGAATTGTCCAAAGGGTCCCCCCGCCTTTGGGTCCTCCAAGGCGCTTGCGACAAAGTCTGATCTATTAAAACCAAAATCGACAATTCCGCTCATGCGTGTCGATTTCCGGCGGGGAGCGCTGGGATTTCGGGGATTGCACGGCGCAAGTGCTTCACGTCGTTTGCTATTCGTCTGCAGTAGCCGTGTCATTCCGAGCGGGGAGCGGGTGGGGAGACCGGGGAACGGTTCGTTGTTGGGTCGAGTGTTGAAGTGCTGGCTCGCAGGATCGTGAAATTGATACGATTTTCGCTATGCGACTTTGGATGTTCGCGACTCTAGCAATTCTTCTCGGCTGTAGTGGCTCTTTAAAGGAAGCATCGGCAGAGTTTGATTCCGCTAAGTTGCCCACACTACTAAAGGCCATTCAGCCGCTCATTCAGAAAGGTTTCGGCGAGGCGCAGATTGGCCAAATAGAGGATGGCTTTCGAGCACTGGCGGTGAACGCAACGAAAGAGACGAACTTCCCAATTGTTTACGACGGCATCGAAACAGAGCTGCGCGTAGTGGTAAGGAAAGAAGATGTAGACGTCGTTGAGATTCGCTTCTTTAGTACCGCAGCCCTGGCCGAACAGATTCAACGCACGATTCGGGCGACTCCGCTCGATTAGCAAACCCATAACCGAAATGTGGGCTCTCAGCGAGCGGGAACGAGCCTATCAGAAACTCACCGTGGAGGTCGTGGCGTCGTTGCGCGCGTTAAACGCGGCTTGCTACCATCCGCGGTCGAGCAGCAACACCGATCAACAGAAGAACAGTGGAAGCGATATGAACCGACTCATCTCCGAAACTCGATCCGAACGCGAACTGCTTCGAGCATCCGGCGAAGTGTCGGATGTCGGAGCTGCCGACGTGAGGTGCTCGCAAGACGTTGATCGAACCCGCATAATCCAAAGACATGCTCGATCTCAATGAACTGGAACGCGCCATTCTCGAATTGACGCTCGCAGGTGATGATCCCGTACTACGCATCCTTCGAGATCAGTTGAGTGCGGCGACCATAACTTCTAGAGAAATGACAGGTGCAGGGTTTTACACAGGATTCGCAGTACCGGATCAAATCGAACGCGTCCCTCGAAAGAACTTCGACATCGGCGACGTTTGCGCCGAGATCAATGGTTTAGCTCACGGAGCAGGCTTCGTCCTTTTCGTGCGGAACGGGATGGTTAGCTGGCTGGAAGGATTTACTTACGGTGAGGAAGGGTGGCCCGACGTTGCGGTCCTGACTGAGTCGTATTATGTCCACCACGAACCGCCAGACAGTCCAATGTTGCGACGGTGTAACGCGCGCGATCTCGACCAACTTCGGCAGCAATTCAGCAGTTCAAATTGAGTGACAACGCATGCCACGCCGCTACTCCTCAATCGAGAAATTCGCACCGAACTCGCTTGAGTGAACGAACCTAGACATTCATCTGTTGAGAGCAGCGGCCGACAGCATGAATCGACTGCTTACCGACGGCACAATGAACGGAGCTGAGATGGCGTCCGTAGAGTCGAATTCGGGGCCGGTTGCTGTCAGCGTTGCTGTCAATACCACTTCCAGCTACACCCAGCACAGCGACAAAAGTTGAACGAAGCTTTCTGTTGTGAAGGAAATGAGCCGTTCAGGAATCGAACCTGAAACCTACTGATTAAGAGTCAGTTGCTCTGCCAATTGAGCTAACGGCCCGCGATGCAAAAAAGAAACGAAAGAATAGCATGCGTAAAGCATCGCGGGAAGGGGCGACGCGCGGGTCGCCCCTCAATGCATGAGATGCGCGAGAGTTATGCGGCGGGGAAATCGCGATCTTGTTCGATGATGATTTCGGTTTCGACTACTTCCATTCCCTCTCTTTCAGCCGTCCCCGGTTTTCGCCTCGGGGAGAAGAAGGTCCGGAGCCCCTCGGCGATGCCGCTTGCCATGGCCGAGTACTGGCGGATCGGACGCATGATGACGTCACGCGCTTCGTCGACCGTATCCACGATGCGTTCGCGGACTTCAAACAGCTGACCACGGATGTTGTCATGGGTTTCGGTGACGATTTGCTGGGCGTGCACGGCCTGTTCGCGGGCGATCTTACCGGCTTGAGCCAGGTCGTCCGAAACGGTCTTCAGATTGCTCGTCACCGTCTCCATTGGCGCCATCATCCGGCGGCCGTCATCCATCAATGTTTCAGCTTTGCTCGTTAGTCTGCGCGATGTCATGTACATCCCGATCAGGACGCCGGCCTGTGCTACGACGGCGATCGTGATCAAAACCACTGCGACCATTAAAAGAGTGTCCATTTTTCCCCCGATAACAAACGTATCCCTGAGGTCTTAGACGTGCCCACGAAATCTACGTGGCACGTCCAGCAACAAACCCCGTCGCGGCCGCGAAAATGGCAGGACTGCGTTACGTCAGCGATCGGAGGCCCGGTATACGCCGCGTCGGTGTCGGCAAAACCTTCCGATACTTCGGGCCTGACGGACGCCAGATCCGCAATCCAGCGACCCTCGCGCGGATCCGCTCACTCGTGATTCCGCCGGCATGGCGCGAGGTCTGGATTTGTCCGATTGACGAAGGCCACATCCAGGCTATCGGCCGCGACGCCCGTCGCCGCAAGCAGTATCGATATCACCATCGATGGCGCAAGGTGCGCGACGAGACCAAGTTCTATCGCCTGGGGGAGTTCGAAAAACTTCTTCCGAAGATTCGCGCGCGTGTGAAGCGCGATCTTGCGAAAAGAGGACTGCCGCGGGAGAAAGTTCTCGCAACGATCGTGAGGCTGCTGGAGACGACGCTCGCGCGCATCGGCAATGACGAGTACGCGAAGCAGAACGGATCATACGGATTGACGACGCTCCGAAATCATCACGTCAATGTGAAAGGCGACAGCGTCCATTTCTACTTTCGCGGCAAAAGCGGCAAGAAGCACGCCCTCAGCGTGACCGATCAAGATCTCGCAAAAATCGTTCGCAAGCTTCGGGATGTGCCGGGTTACGAACTGTTCCAATACATCGACGATCAGGGAGAAATAAAGTCGATCGGATCGGCCGATGTGAACGACTACCTCCGTGAAATTACCGGCAGCGACTTTACCGCCAAGGACTTTCGCACCTGGGCCGCGACGTCGCTCGCGATCGAGGCCTTGTGCGGCTGCAAGCCCTTCACGACCCAGCGGGAAGCGAAGCGGAACATCGTCGCTGCGCTGGAGCAGGTTGCGCAGCGGCTGGGAAACACGGTCGCAGTTTGCCGGAAGTGTTACGTGCATCCCGCGGTTTTTGAAGATTACGTCGCACGAGCCCTCACCCTCCCGGCTTCGCCGGGGTCCCTCTCCCGGAGGGAGAGGGGTAAAATGTCAGGTCATGCGCAATCTTGAGATCGCATTCATCTTCAATCAAATTGGCGACCTGCTCGAGATCCAGGGCGCGAATCCGTTTCGAATTCGCGCGTACCGGCGCGCTGCCGCGAATATCGAGGGGCTCGCGGACAACATCGAAACGCTGGCACTTGGTGGAACGTTGCGGAATATCTCCGGTATCGGCGAGGACCTTGCCAACAAGATCGACGAGTACATCCGGACCGGACGAATCGAGTTCCACGAACAATTGAAGCAGGAAGTGCCGCCCGGTCTGGCAAAGATAGTCGAAATACCGAGTGTCGGGCCGAAGACCGCCATGGAAATCTACGATCACTTCAAGATCCAGAGCATCGACGAACTCGAAGCGCTGTGCAAAACAGCCAAGCTGCTTTCGATTCGCGGCTTCAAGCAGAAGACTCTCGACAACATTGTCCGCGGCATCGAAATCTACAGGCGGCGGCGCGGGAACTACCTGCTCGGAAAAACAATTCCGATCGCAACGCAGCTCTGCAAGTACCTCGAGAGTTCCGCCGACCGCGTTGCATATGCGGGCAGCCTCCGGCGGATGAAAGAGATCGTGCACGACGTGGACATCCTCGCCGCATCGACGAATGTCGAAGCGACAATGAAAGCGTTTCTCGCGATGCCTTTCATCGAGACCGTTCTTGCACAGGGTCAGACGAAAGCATCCGTGCGCGTGCAGGACGATCTTCAGGTGGACCTTCGTGTCATCGAGCTGAAATCCTGGGGAGCCGCGATGCATTACTTCACCGGCTCCAAGGCTCACAACATTCGCATGCGCGAGCGCGCGATCAAGCAGGGCATGAAGCTCAACGAATACGGCCTGTTCGATGCGAATGACGTTCCGCTTGCGGGAGCCGTCGAAGAGGAGATCTTCGAAAAGCTCGGCCTGCCTTACATCCCGCCGGTGCTTCGGGAAGACTGGGGCGAGATGGAGGCCGCGTCTCAGGGAAAATTGCCGAACATCGTTCAGATCGAAGACATCCGCGGCGATCTCCACATGCACACGACATGGAGCGACGGGAAGTATTCCACAGAGGAGATGGTCGAAGCGGCGCGGAAGCGCGGCTACAAGTACGTCGCGATCACCGATCACTCGAAGTCGCTTGGCGTGGCCGGAGGCCTCTCCGACGAAGATCTTCTAAAACACACGGACGAATGCCGCGCTCTGGACGCGAAGTTTTCCGACATCCGTGTTCTCGCAGGAACCGAAGTGGATATCCGGCAGGATGGAACGCTCGATTATTCCGACGAATTACTCGCAAAGCTCGACTTCGTGGTTGCGTCACTCCATTCCGGATTCAAGCAGGACAAGGCATCGCTCACGATGCGCGTCGTGCGCGCCATGCAGAACCCGTACGTCCGTGTGATCGGACATCCAACGGGACGACTGCTCGGCGATCGCGAAGCTTACGAACTCGACTTCGACGAAATCATGAAAGAGGCCGCGCGCACGCGCACCTGCCTTGAAGTGAATTCGAATTTTCACCGCCTCGACCTGAACGACATGCACTGCCGGAAGGCGCGCGAAATGGGCGTGCACGTCATCATCAACACCGACTCGCACAATTACGATGATCTGCTGAATCTGCCATACGGCGTAGCCACCGCACAGCGAGGCTGGATCGAGAAAGATCGCGTACTCAACGCGCAGTCTGTCGAGGACTTGCTTGCCTTCAAAAGCGGACATTAAAGAAAAGGCGCGCTCTCTCGGATTCGATCTGGCGGGTGTGTCGCCGCTCGGTCCGTTCCCGGAAGCCGTCTTCTATCCGCAGTGGCTCGATAGCGGGTATGCCGGCGAGATGCAGTACCTGGAGCGGCAGCGCGCGACGAAACTCGATCCGCAATCCATTCTGCCCGGCGCGAAATCCGTGATCGTATGCGCGATGAATTACAACACCGCGCATCACGGCACTCGCTTCGACCGGTTTCGCGGCTGGGTTTCGCGATACGCATGGGGCGAGGATTATCACGACACCGTTCGAAAGAAGCTGCTCGAGCTTGCTGCCTGGATCGAGCAGGAGTCCGCGAACAAAACGAAGACCTACGTCGACACCGGCCCGCTGCTCGAACGTGTATACGCGAAGTATGCGGGCGTCGGCTGGTTCGGCAAGAATACCTGCATCATCGATCAGAAGGTCGGATCCTGGATCTTCCTGGGCTGCATACTCACAGATCTCGACGTCGAATACGACACGCCGCCGCCCGACCGCTGCGGCGCCTGCACACGCTGCATCGACGCCTGCCCGACGCAGGCAATCGTCGCGCCCTATGTTCTCGACAGCCGCAAATGTATTTCGTACACGACGATCGAACTGCGCGGCGAAATTCCGGAAAGCGATCGCCCCGGCATCGGACACCATCTTTTCGGATGCGACATTTGCCAGGACGTCTGTCCCTGGAACCGCAAAGCCCCGCATACCGCCGATGCTGACTTTCAGCCGAGGCCTGAACTCTTCTGGCCGGAACTTGCGCGGCTTCTGGAACTGAAGGACGACGACTGGCGGCGGATGATTCGAGGAACATCGATGAAGCGCGCAAAGATCAAAGGGCTGTTGCGGAACCTGATGATTGTTGCGGGAAATTCCGGTGTTCGGGAACTTGTGCCGAAGCTGCGGACGTTTTTAACTCATGATGATGAGCACGTGCGATCGCACGCGCAGTGGGCAGTGAAGAAACTGGAAGGCGATTAAGCGCTGTCGCGCGTGAATCGCGAAATCATCTCGCGTTCTCTCAATCCGAGTTGCATGAACTCGACGTTGACCAGCGGCCAGTTCTTCGACTTCACGACCGGATAGACGACCGCCATCCCCTCATCCTGGAGTACCAAAACGGCGGGTCCGATCATCTGACCTTCGTAAAAAACGGAGAAGTGTTTCGGGCAGACAAAGCTGGCTTCGCCAGCGTTGAGCTTTTCGACGATCGGGTCGATTTCGAGTCCATCCAGCGTCAGCTGAAGATAGACGGGCTCATCGACATACAACCCGAGCCGGAACTGGGAGCGATCCGATGTCGGAGTGCATGGTTCGCCGATTTCGATAATGCGGCTCATATCCATCTCATCGGCAGGACGGCAGAAATCTTTAGGAGTTTTTGGGGTTTTTCGAGGTTTTCAGGCCGCCGGGCTGTGGCGGGGCTATGAAGCCCTGAACGCGTTTGCGCAGTTTTTGGACGAGCGCTTCGACATGTACAGAGCCTGGTCGGCTTCGGCGACGAGCGTTTCGAAATGGCTGCCGCGATGATATTCCGATAGTCCGATGCTGACCGTCACCCGCCCGGAATATCCGAGTGTCGTGAGAATCTCGCCGGCTTCAACTCTCTGCAGAATTTTTTCTGCCACGTGCATCGCGCCTTCAAGGTCGGTGCCCGGCAGCACGACGCCGAATTCGTCGCCGCCGCAGCGGAACACGAAGTCTGTGTTACGCACCGCGTGCTCGAGCGTTTTAGCGATATGGGTGAGAACTTTGTTACCGACAACGTGGCCGAACGTGTCGTTGATCACCTTGAATGTATCGATGTCGATCATGAGCAGTGAGAGCGGCGTGCTGTAGCGGTCGGCGCGCGCAGTCTCTCGTCCCAGGATTTCGTGGAAGAAGCGCGTGTTGTAGACACCTGTCAACGAGTCCGTTGTCGCAGACCGCTGCAACTCCGCAAACAGGCCCGCGTTCTCCAGCGCTATTGCCGTGAAATCAGCAAGGGCTGAGGCCGTGGTGACATCGTCCTTAGTAAACACCTTCGAGTGACTGGCCAGC
>Ga0137433_1001027_pt1 | contig 12774 bp, 12 predicted proteins | sample EasRivERMZT840_2_FD_102335 | JGI IMG/M metagenome (GOLD analysis project Ga0137433, IMG submission 102335) | Soil microbial communities from meander-bound floodplain in the East River, Colorado, USA - East River MetaG ERMZT840_2 | ecosystem: Environmental > Terrestrial > Soil > Floodplain ...
GCCCGTCTCGCGCGATGAAATCCTCCAGCAGGTTTGGCACCTGGATCCGCGGCGCCTCGTCACTCGGACCATCGACATGCACATCGCCAACCTGCGGGACAAGCTGCGCGACGACCCCGCCCACCCGCAGGTGATCTTCACCGTCCGCGGCTGTGGCTACAAGTTTGCGCCCCGGAACTCCAGCTAGCCTCCGGTAATTCGGCAGTCGGCGCGACCGTCACCTGACAATCCGGCAAGCCATGTTCTCGCTGATGGCTGCATTGATCCTCGCTCATCTTCCGAAACTTTCTGGCCGGTCCGGCGTTCATTCCCGCCGGAATGAACGGTATTAGCATCGACACCCTCATCGCGCGGGCGAAGGAACAAGGCGCGAGCGACCTGCATCTTGAAGCCGGCCTGCCTGCAGCACTGCGGGTGCGTGGCTCTCTGCGAACGGTGGGTGAACCGATTTCGCCACAGGTGTTGCTGGAGATGGCACGCGAGATCATCGGCCCGGAACAATGGCCAGCTTTCATCGAACGGCATTCCCACGATCTGTCCCGCACCATTTGTGGCGTCCGCTGCCGGATTAACGTCCTACAGACCGCGCGTGGCGTCGGTTTCGCCATTCGTTTGCTCGCGTCTTTTCAGGCCACCATCGAGAGGCTCAATCTCCATCCGGATCTCAAGAAGCTCGTCAGCCACTCAAGCGGCCTCATCCTGCTGACTGGACCCACCGGCTGCGGCAAATCCTCGACGATGGCCGCGCTCATCCAGGAGATGAATCTCACCGAGGCGCGGCACATCGTGACCATCGAGAGCCCCATCGAATACACCTTCCGGCCGCGTCTCGCCTACATCCGGCAGCGCGAAGTCGGCCGCGATACACCCAGCTTCGAGCAGGCGCTCATTGACGCGCTGCGGGAAGACCCCGATGTGCTGATGGTCGGCGAGATGCGGGATCCGGCGACGATGCAACTCACGCTCACCGCGTCCGAAACCGGTCATTTGGTGCTTGCCACCATGCATTCCTCGACCTGCGCCGAGGCATTGCAACGCCTCACCTCCGCCTTCCCATCTGAAATCCAGAGCGCCGTTCGCGCGCAACTCGCCGACTGCCTCGTGGCGGTCATCAGCCAGAGGCTTCGCTATCGGGCCGACCTGAAGATTCGAGTGCCTGAATTGGAAATCCTCCTGCCAAGTGTTGCGGTCAAGAGCTACATCCGCGCCGGTGACTTTTTCAAGATCGCGCAGATCATGGAGATTGGGGCTGAACAAGGGATGTGGACGTGGTCCCGCTACGCAAACTGGCTTGATAAAAAACGCGACTGGCATATCTCCGACGACAGTGAACCGGCGGACGCCGATCCGACGGATGCGGCTCTGCCTTCACTTCTACCACCGAGTCTGAGTGCGGGCCGAATTTGGAATTCTCCCGGTGGACCTGATCGCACTCCCTCTTCCTCTACTGGGGAGGACCAGTGTGTGAACAAACGCGCGACACGTCACCACCAATCCTCGACTGCCAAATGTGCCGACCCCATTGAAATCGAACCGGTGGAAGGTGGTTTGACCGAATTAATCAAGAAGTTGGACGTGGCTTAATCGCGGGAGGTCACAACGCAAACCCACTCTTTCGTCGTTTCCGCGCGGAAGCGACGCGGCGGCCCAGGGCGGGCGGGAGCCGGGAATCAGCGCGAGCCGGCCACGGCAGAGGCCGGGCGGCGAAGCTGGCGATACATCTGATCTTTCAGCCAGGCGCGCTTCATCTTCAGTTCGTCTGTCTCCTGGTCGGTGGCGAAGTCCACTTCCTCTTCAATGCGGCAAATGGCGTCGTCCACCTGATGATATTCATCGAACATGCGGCGAAACCCTTCGTCGCTCACTTTGAGCCACAGGATGAATTCGCGGTGTTCGGGGAACTCTTTCAGGAGCGGATGATGCAGATCCATAATTGGTCACGTTGCAGTTTGTGCTCGCACGAATGATGACCCCGAACGGCCCGCGAAGCAAGTGGACATTTTAAAAGCGTCGCCGCGTAATTCAATGATGTTGGACTGGTTCATCCTCACCGTAGGGCTCGTGGCCGTGGTTGTAGCACTTGCACGCGCACCGAAGCCGGCCTGCCTCGCCTTCGTGAACGTGTTGTGGAGCGTGAGTCTCTGCGCCTGCGGCGGCCTCGGAATATGGTGGCACATGCTCCTGCCACAAAGAGAAATGCAGGCGAGAAACCTAACCAGAATACTGATTGTTCAGAAGTTCTCGGGCGGAGTTGCCGTGGGATCGCCTTGACCCTGTTCGCTCTTCGTCGGCGAAAATGAACTTCACATGCCGCAGGGACGGAACAAATGAACAGGAAACCCGTTTGTCCCCGAAGCCCCTTGCGCCTTTTTGCTCAAGGCCGCGACGGGGTCGTAGGATCGCTGTTGGTCGGCGGCTTTGAAGAGGGCGTATGGAATGGGGCCTGAGGCTCTTTGCCCTTGCCGCGACCGCCCTTCTTGCCTTGCGCTTCGGTGGCGACGTCCAGTTCCACGGCCAGGACGGCGATTTCCACGCGGCCGTCCGCCAGTTCGCGCAGCAATATGGTGACGTTGATCTGTTCTCCCACCACGACGTCCGCGATGGTCTTTTGCCGTTTGCCGTGAGTAAAGCGGGTGGCGTCGGCCGTCTGGAGCACATACGAGACGTTGTTCACCTGTAGAGTGATCGAGTTGCCGTACTTATCGACTGCAACGACTTTGCCGGACAATTGTTGCGGGACCGGTCTCTTCGATTCCGGCTTGGATGCGGGATTCGAAGGTTGGCTGGGTTTGTCCTCGGCTTGGACGCCGTAAGAAATCCCGAGGCACAGCGCCAGGATCAGAGTGAGGACTTTCGAGAGGTTAATCGCATTCATATTGACCTTGCGGTTTATGGTTTGGAACCCGGGGATGATGCCGGAAGGCGCTCCAAACCAATTGGCTTTGTTAATCGTTTCCGATGTCGAATACACTTCAATCAGTGCTATCGGCATGGGCTGGCAATTTGATTAGAGGGTTCTGAGAGGTCAGGACCTGTCGCCCGGTTCGATTTGGAGGGACGAGTTATACGAGTCCGTGATCATGTTCGCGGGTATTGTGAACAAAATGGGACTCGTGGAGTTTGTCTCCAACAAGGCAGTCACCGGTCAATCGACCAGTGCACTGATTTCTGGTGCTGCGGTCCGGGACTTCGGAGCGCAATTTGCGCCGCCCGCCCGCTGCGAATAACTCTGTGAATAGAATGCGCAGAAGTTTGGATAACTCTGCGTTGCCCGGCGCCTCCGTCTCGCTTCTCCTTGTCGCGCTCAATTGGCTGGGAACCTTAACACAACTGTGCGGTGAAGTGGAAGATGGCAGGCATGGACCACCCGCGCCGAATACCATGAGTGACGCCGAAAAGAAACTCGCGAAGTCCAGGGCAATCATCACCAGCGCGTGTACCGTCTTGCAGCGTGCGCGTTGCGTCACGCCGGTCTTTGGGCGGGAGATCTACGCGTCCAACGCCGATTGCTACATTCTTCTGCACGACGCCACCAAGCTTTTCTGCCAGTGTGTCTGTGACCAATACGGCGAAGCAGAAAACAAACGCTGGTCGCCCGCGCTGCCGGAACTGCTGCTCTCGCATCCCGACAAATGCGGTGAAACCCTGGCGCTGCTCGAGCGCAAAGATTTCAAGGAGCTCTCCTACTTCCAATTCGTCGCCGCCTAAGTTGGGAGTCCCTTCCTCGGTCCCACGGCTGGATCAAGCTCGCCAGAATTCCTTGGATTGGATTGAATGAGAATCGAGGATTGGTCATTTGGCCCAAGGCTTGGCCTCGCTGTGCCGTGGATTTCTGGGCAATTTCAAATTCTCAATTCTCAATTCTCAATTGCCCTTGCTGACCAGGACTGTGGCCCTCTGAACGAGCTTGATGTAGCTCCTGGCGGTTCCCGCGTGCATCCGCCGCTTCCTTGACGCGCCGCGCAGGCGTCACTACCGTCTGCGCCATGAACCGTCGGCTCGTTCGTCTGTTGCTGATTGCTTTTGCCTTGCTCGCCTTTGCGGAGCGTTCTCCAGCTCCGCTGATCTTTACTCCGGGAGAAGGCTGGCGTTATGAAAAGGTCGGTGAATCCGGCTCATGGGTTCGTACTCGGGCCAAGGACCAGTTGGAGGTGGCTCAGCAGGCGTTCGGCGCCGGGGAATACAACACTGCCATTAAAGCGTCGCGCCGCACGGTCAGCGTTTGGCCATTTTCCGATTACGCGCCGCAAGCGCAGTACCTCCTCGGTCGCTGCTACGAAGCCAAGACGCATGATGAAGCCGCCTTCAAGGCCTATCAAAAACTGATCGAACGTTACCCCAAGGTTTCCAACTACGATGAAGTCATCCTGCGCCAGATGGCCATCGCCAATCGTTTCCTCGCCGGACAATGGTTTCGCGCGTTCGGTTACCTGCCGCTGTTTCCCTCGATGGACAAGACGATCAAGCTCTACGAGCAGGTCATCAAAAATGGGCCTTACAGTGAAGTCGCGCCGATGGCCCAGCTCAACATCGGCAGCGCGCACGAGCGGAAATTCGTAACTGACTTTCCGGAAGCCGCCCGCTCCTATGAACGCGCGGCCGACAAGTACTCCGACCGCAAGGAGGGTGTGGATGCGCTCTACAAAGCCGCCGACACCTATTTCAAGCAGGCGAAGAAGGCGGAATACGATCAAAGCATCGCCGCGCAATCCATCGCCACGTTCACGGATTTCTCCACTTTGCATCCTGCTGACAGGCGTGTACCCGAAGCACAACGAAAGATAGACGCGCTTAAAACCGAGCAGGCACGCGGGAGCTACGAGATCGCGCGCTACTACGAGCGGCGTAATAAATGGGAGGGCGCAAGGATTTACTACAACGACGTGGTGGCGAAGGATCCGAACTCACCATTCGCTGAGGAATCCCGCAAACGCATCGACACCATCACCAAGCAGATTCAAGGGCTACCCCAGCCCCAGCCTTCGGCAGCGCCGTCGCCGTCGCCACCACCGCCGCAGCCGCCGCAGTCGAAGTGACATGCGCTTTGCCTCGCTCATTGCCGCCGCGCTGTTCGTCACGGGCTTCAGTGGCTGTGCGTATCGCCTTGGACCGACCAATGGTTCACTCACGGGGGCGCGCTCCGTCCAGGTTCAGCCCTTCCAAAACCAAACCATCGAGCCGCGTCTGGTCGAGGCCGTGAGCTTTGCCCTGCGCCGACAGGTGCAGCAGGACGGTACCTACCGGCTCGACACGCACAATGAGGGCGACATCGTCGTCACGGGCGAGCTCGTCAACTACGAACGCCAGTCGCTCTCCTTCCAATCGCGCGACGCGCGCACTCCGCGCGATTACCGGCTCCGGATCACGGCGCATGTCACGGCACGCGAACGTTTTAGCGGCAGAGTGCTGTTGGACCGCAACGTCACAGGCTACTCGGATATCCGCATCGGCGTGGACCTCGCCAGCGCCGAACGCCAGGCTCTGCCTCTGGTGGCCGCTGATTTGGCGCGCAACACAACGGCGCTGCTGGTGGACGGGAGTTGGTGAACGTCCCTTTGAATTCCGCCGTGGATCCCTCCCTGTGCAGCCAATGCGGGCAGTCTATTGGGCCGAATGACGCAATTCACGTCGGCGGTCAATGGGTTTGTGCGGGTTGCAAGCCGGCTTATCTCCAGAAGCTTCGGGAAGGAGAACAGTTGGTGCCGAGGCCGGAACTGCGATACGCGGGATTCTGGATTCGGGGCGGTGCCCTCTTTGTCGATGTCATCCTTCAATTCTCCGTCGGCATCGTCATCGGCATGCTCTGTGGGCAAAGTCTGGCCGAGGCAACCGGGTTTGACGGCAGCGAGGAGTTGTCCGCCTTGGACTGGACGCTTATGGGCGTTGGGTTCCTGATCGATCTCACTTACTCCACACTGATGGTGGGCCGGTACGGCGCGACCGTTGGAAAGCTGTTATTTCGCCTCCGTGTGGTCCGCGCGGACGGCGCGAAGGTGTCTTACGCTCGGGCGTTTGGACGATGTCTGGCGAATTATCTGAGCCTCTTGACCTGCACCATCGGCTACGCCATAGCGGCATTTGATTCTGAGAAGCGGGCGATCCACGATCGTGTTTGCGATACAAGGGTCGTCCGGACCTCGAAATAATCCCGGGCCACGGCCGGCGGACTGATGAAGAATCGTGTTGTCGGACGCGTCCGAATCCTCTACTTACACTGCATCATCATGAAAACGTTCTTCAGCCCCGCGCCCGCTCTCATTTTGCTGGCATCGATGCTCCTTCCGGCCTCCGCCGTGGCCAACGACTGGCCGCAATGGCGCGGCCCAACCCGCAGCGGCCATGCGCCGTTGAACGCGCCCACGCTCTCCACCCTGCCCAGGGAACTGAAGCCCGTTTGGAAAATCGCCGTGGGCGGCGGCCATTCCGCGCCCATTGTGTCCGGGAACAAACTGGTTTACCTCGACGTGAACAGCACCCGCGAGATCGCGCACGTGCTCGACGCCGCCACTGGCAAGGAACTCTGGCAGGTGGATTACGCTGACCGCTTCGAGGACGAATGGGGCGCCGGCCCGCGCGCCACGCCCATCCTCGACGGCGACCGACTCTACGCGCAGTCCTGCAACGGCGAACTCCGCTGCCTGAGCCTCGCTGACGGCAAAACGATCTGGCAGGCCAGCTTTGAGAAGGACTTCGGCGTGAAGTTTCTCGGCAGCAAGGCCAACGAAGGCACCGCCACTCGTCGCGGCAACAACGGCTCGGGCGTCATTGATGGCCAGCGCTTCGTGGTCCCCGTTGGCAGCACCCAAGGCGCGAGCCTGGTGTGCTTCGACAAAATGACCGGCAAAGTCCTGTGGAAGTCCGGCGATGACGAGGCCGCTTATTCCTCGTTCATGATTGGCACGCTGGCCGGTGTGAAACAGGTCGTGGCCTTCACCGCTGACGCCCTGCTCGGTGCTGACCTGGAGACAGGCAAACTTCTCTGGCGCGTCCCCCTCAAGACCAACGCCAAACGCCACACGGCGTCGCCGGTGATTTTTGGTGACCGCGTCGCCGTCAACTCCCACACCTTCGGCATCGCCTGCTTCGATATCGCGAAAGATAGCGGCGGCTTCAAGGCCACTGAGGCCTGGGCCAACAAAGATTTGAAAATCAATCTCGCCACACCGGTGTTGGTGGACGGGCACCTGTACTGCCAGGGCGCGAACAAGGATTACATCTGCGCCGACGCGAAGACCGGCCAGACGAAATGGACGCAGACCGGCTTCGGTCTCGGCAAGAAGGATTACGCCTCGACCATCGCCATCGGCAGGAATCTGCTCGTACTGACCGAGGACGGCAATCTGCTTCTGCTCGCGGCCAACCCGGACAAATACACGGAACTGGCGCGGGTGCAGGTCTGCGGCAACACCTGGTCCTTTCCCGCCTACGCCAACGGCAAGCTCTATGTCCGCGACGGACGCTCGTTGCAGTGCATCGATCTGCTTGCGAAGAATTGAGCGTATCGTGTCTCGAGCAACAGCGCTGACTTGATTAGGAATTCATGGGTTACGCACTTCAGCTCGTCCTAGCGGCCGGCTTGGTACTTCTAGGCGTCTTCATGTTGGCTTTCTTGCCAAAGGCCACGGCTTTTTACGTCGAACTCCGAAATGCCGGCAGGATAACTGCGGCCGAGGCTCGTCTGAGGAGAAGGAAAATTCTGGCGGGTGGTGTGGCTGCTACTGTTGTCGGTGTTGGTCTTATTGTTCTTTGTGTCCTCGCGATGCGCTAGCTTTCGACCCACTGTGCGCGCATGGAATTGTCCGCGTTTCAGTCATTCGTTCGTGAAAACGCCGAAGGGTTTCGTGGCGTTAACCTGGAATCGACCGCCTCATGAAAACGGGCAGAGGCACAACTTGGCTGCACTCATTCAGCATCGTTGAAGTGGTTGCTCGCCGAATGGGGATATTCTGGCGCCTGCGGCATCGGTTCGATGACCGATGTAGTCCGCTGTCGCAGCGCATTCAGCCTTTCACAGCATTACATCGTCTAGTGTGCCGTCGGCCGGGGAAATTGCTCTTGCGCGGCCGAACACCCATTTGTAGATTCACGCTCCCTTGGGCACCCATAGCTCAATTGGATAGAGCATCTGACTACGGATCAGAAGGTTATAGGTTCAACTCCTATTGGGTGCGCCATCTTTGGCATTCACGACTTCAGCTCCTGTAGTTTTTCACACAGGCTCTGAAGCCCGCGTGCAATTTCAAAACGGCCCTTTGGGCAGGCGCCAGTCGCGATTGCACTGTGGCTTTTCCTTCGGGGGGAGTTTGTCCTTTGGGTAGTCCTTCGCGTGTTTGGCGCGCTCGTCGTCGGTGGCGTAGTAGCGCAGCCAGAGTTGCATGTCGTCTTCGCCCCAACTGCCCAGGAAATCGTGGAACCAGCCGCCGCGCGGGTTGCGGCCCGGCAGGTGCGCGGGATCGCGCAGGCCCCGCTCCCAGAGTTCGGCGTAGAGTTCACGGTCGCTCAAGTGGTCGCTGTGCTGGATGTAGAAGCCTTGCAGCGAGAGGTTATGGAGCAATTCCCAAAGTATCGGCGTCAACGTTTCGTCAGTGATCTCGGCGGGCGGTAGAAGCGGAATGTTCTTCGCCGCTAGTTGCTGCGCGGGCGGGCTCCAGTTTTCTGGCTCACTGGCGCGCAGTTGCGCTTCGAGCGCGGCGTTCGGCGAAGGCTCAGCCGGAAGTTCGTCCGGCCTTGATTCGGCTTTCGCGGCGGCGATCTCGCGGTCCACTTCGGCCAGACCCAGCGGGTCCGTTTCATCGGCATCGGTCTCCTCCGCCGGTTCATCATCCCCGGGCAGCCAGCTGGCGTGCGCTTCGAGTGGAATGGGCGGCGTGGGCAGGTGGCGGTCGCGGTCGAACGGCGGGTCCTCATGCGGCGGGAACACCTCACTCGGATCGGTGGAGCGCCAGAGCGCCTTGGCGTCGTCGTCCGCGTAGTAACGCAGGTAAATGTCCTCGTGAGTCAGGCCGCCCGCGTTAAACTCTGAAATCATCGTGGTGGTGTTCGTCTCCTCTTCCAGTGGGATGTCGGCGGTGGGTTCATCCAGCCACTGTTCCCAGAGCAGTGTGTAGAAATCGCGATCACTCAGATGGTTCGTGAAGCAAAAGAAAAATCGGCGCGCGGCGGCGGCATAGAGCACTTCCCATAAGCGTCCCGGCAACTGGCGGTCGTCCAGATCGGATGGCGGCACGGGCGTGAAGCCGTGTCGTGCAAGAATCTCGCGTGGAGAACACCAGCCGCAATCTTCGGCGGGGTCGAAGACTTTTGGAGTGTCGTCAGGCATGGCGGATGGTTAACCGATTCCGGCAAAACAGGCGACGGAAATGTTGCGGCCTGGCGGGTGGCTTTGGCAAAATCCGGCCAATGGCCTGGCGCATCCATGACAGCGTGATTCGCGGCGAGATCGACAACCGCGTGAAAGGAATTGTGCGGGGGCGCATCTGGGTCGATGGCCGCGCCGCGCCGATCGAACTGGAGCTTACAGGCAACGCGCATCCCGATCTTGCGGGCTGTCTGCTCACGTTTATCAATCCGTCGCCGCGCGTGAAGCATCCGCATCACGACGGTTTGCAGCCGATGCAGCGTGGCGGGATTGGCGACCTGACGGCATCCCGCAAGGTCCGCGTCTTCGACATTCCATTTGGGGAGGCCTACGCGATGAGCAAGCGCGGCGAGAAACCGCCGGAGCATCTCGCTAACAGCCTTTACCTCGAATGGTTCAGCGACGCGAACGGGCGCGTGGTGATTGAGAGCGCGGACTACGAATTGACGATTTCACCGCCTGAATGGAGGCTCACGCCAGAGGAGGATGCGCGCCGTGCCGAGCAGGCAGCCGCGGGCATGGCTGGTTTTATGGGCAGGCTGACCGACGCCATTGACGAACAGCACCGCGGTCAGAAGGATCCGGAGATGGAGGACTGGAACGAGCACGACTACGAGAAGTTCCTCAAGGAATGCGACGCGCGCACGACGAAGTACATGGAGCTTCAGGAAAAATACGGCGACTCCGACGAGGCCGAGGCGAAGATTGCGAAGGAGATGGGCTGGACGCGCGAATTGACGCCCGATGAAGCGGAAGAAGAGCGCCGCCGCATCGACGAGATGAACCGCGCCTGCGAGGAGGCGCTGAACGAGCCGGAGCCGGAGCCTGACCCGGCGCGCGAGGGAATCGACTGGATTCGCACGGAGGACGGCGACTTGCGGCATCCGCTTCAGCATCGATGTTTTGAAAGCGCGGTGAAATACTGGAAGCAGGCCGACCAACTCGGCCTGAATAAATCGGAGGACGACGATTTGCAGGAGTTCATCTTTGAATTTCAGACGACCGGCGCGAAGCTGGCCGGCGCGCTCAACGGCATCGCCCACGGGCGCGGTTATCGCGACGACGCTTTCACCGTCGCCTACCTAAAACGGGCGCTCGACCATCTGCACAAATCACAGGCCGGATTGGAGGCTGTCGCGCCAAAGAAACTGTTGCCGGAAAAGATGGTTGCGGAAGCGCGCAAGGAATTGTTTGAAATCCGCGAGGGCATTCTGAAGCTGATGGATCAGTTTCGAGGCCGCCAGGGATAACGGGAGGCAACAGAGAAAACAGAGAGAGTAGAAGAGATGTCGGGTTGCGCATTTTGTCCGACCGGTTAGCATTTCGCCATGAAGACCGTTCTATATTCAACGCTGCTCTCCGGTATGATTGTCTTGCAGGCCGGTTGTCAGCCGGCGGCGGAGAAAGGCACGAATACCATGAAACCTGAAATCAAAGCTTCCGCTGTTCCCAAGGTCACGAAGAGCGACGAGGAATGGCGGAAGATTCTCACGCCAGAACAGTATCGCGTCCTTCGGCAGGCAGGGACGGAACGGGCCTTTGGTCCGGCCTACGAGGAGTTCAAGAAGCAGGGCGCGGGCAAATACGTCTGCGGCGGTTGCGGCGCGGAGTTGTTTTCCTCGAAGGAGAAGTTCGATTCGCACTGCGGGTGGCCGTCGTTTTATGACCCGGCCAATGCCACCAACGTCGTCACGCGCCAGGATCTAGCGCATGGCATGGCACGCACGGAGGTCCTCTGCGCGCAGTGCGGCGGACATCTTGGCCACGTCTTCAAGGGAGAGGGTTTTCCGACGCCCAAGGACCAGCGCTATTGCATCAATGGAGTTTCGCTGAAATTCGTCCCGGCAGGTGAGAAGACGGTAGAGAAATCCAAGCCGTAACGACTCACAAATTCACAGGAGGGAACGGAGTGGAGAACCGCGAATGAACGCAAGGAGGACAAAAGGAACTGTTTCCGTCTTTGCGAGCTCTGCGTTCTCTTGCGGCTATCACCTTTGGTTGCGGCGTCAGCCGGGCCAGCCCTGACTGACTCCGTCAATCCGGCCGATGGCGCAGCAGGTCGGCTTTGAAGTCTCCGAGGCTCGGCCAGTGCAGGCGTTGGTCGAGATCGACTTCGGCTACAACGACAGTTCCCCACTTCTCCGCCTTTGCGAGCGTACGGCCTTCGTGGTCCCAGATGGCGCTGAGCATCCAGTCGCGGGAAACGTCCTCGTAGGTACTACTGACGAGATAGACGTGATTCTCGCAAGCGCGGGCGCTGGCCAGGCCCGGGTTGCAGCCCCACACCGGCCACGCGATGACTTCAGCGCCGCGATTGCTTAACTGGCGCGCGACCTCCGGGAAGAATCCATCGTAGCAGACCATCAAGCCCAGCTTGCCGAATCGCGTGTCGAACACTGGATAGTCGTCACCAGGAGCGATGCCTGCCGCTACTTCTTCACGCGGCAGGCAAACCTTGCGATACTTTCCAGCCACCTTTCCATCAGACCCGATGAGCACGGCGACATTGTAAATGAGATGCTTCTCCCGCTCCACCAGACCGGCGACGATGTACAGATTGTGCCGGGCGGCGAGTTCACCGAAGTAGGCGGTCGATGGTCCGGGAATCGGCTCCGCTACTTCCGCGAAGCTCAGGCCGGTGCCGAAGTAAGTGAGGGTCTCCGGCAGAACGACAAGGTCGGCGCGTTCCTTTGCCGCGTCCGCGATCAGGGGCGCAAACAAGCGGCATTTCTCCGCCGGGGTCTTCCCGCCTTGCGGCCGGAAATGGACGGCGGCCAGGCGCGCCTTTCGCCCGCCGGACGAAGCCACCTGCTTGAACGAAACGTCGCTCCATTCAATCCTGCCACCTGGCGCCCATTGCAGGTGCAATTCCACCACGGCACGGGTGGCCTTGGCTGGCGCGCGATATTGATCCGACACTTCCGTCCAGCCGGCGGCATCGGTGGCCTTGTCCGTCGGATGCTCGGCTTCGACTGTCCGTGCGAAGCCGTGCAGAAAGTTGGTGACATAACGGGAGGACGATCCGGCGCCGTCGTCGCGCGTCACTTTGTTTCCTTTCGCGTCCTGCCAGAGTATTCGAACAACGGCGCTGCGCCGCGGCGAGGCCACCTGTTCCGTTCGCCGGAAAGCCTCGAAGCGATAGAACCCGCCCCCGGTGATGGGAAACGTCTTCGTCCAGAACCCATCGAGCCCATCGCGGGAGTCATGTCGAATCATCAAACCACCGTTACGGCTGCGACCACCGTCTGCCCGATACCCGAATTCCGGCCGGATTTCCTCCCGAGGCGCGGCGCATTCCCAGCCCGTTGGCGCGCCGAGGACCGTGGCGGGCGGACTAGTGGCGCTCCAGCCGATGCAGGCTGGCAGGAAACAAAACAGCACTTGAACGAGTGGGATGAATCGGCTCGCAGTCATAA
>Ga0137433_1001029_pt1 | contig 12756 bp, 13 predicted proteins | sample EasRivERMZT840_2_FD_102335 | JGI IMG/M metagenome (GOLD analysis project Ga0137433, IMG submission 102335) | Soil microbial communities from meander-bound floodplain in the East River, Colorado, USA - East River MetaG ERMZT840_2 | ecosystem: Environmental > Terrestrial > Soil > Floodplain ...
CCCCGCCCTGGTCGTCCATCGGCTCCATATCGTTGTTGGAGCGTATCTGTTTTGCCTCAGGGCTTTCCAGTCTTCTTTGCAGCCTGACGCGCCGCCGCGCCGCTTTTGATCGCCTTTTGCAATTTCCTCTCAAACTGCGCCCGCACGTTGACTCGCGCTCTTTGTATTGCTTCGTCGCGACGGTAAGCCGCGAATCCCTTGAGGGCCAAGGTTAGTTGATCTTCGGGTTGAGTGGTGACGCCAGTTTGCTTCTGCGCTGGCAAGGCGCTCGCGGGCTGTCCTCGTGCCGTTTTCTTCTCTTTCTCAATCATCCTTCCTCCTTCGCTGTTTTCATTCCGGGCCTCCACGAGCCATGCCGGAAGTCTCCCCTGAAGTTATGCGGCTTTTGGCTTTCCGCGCCTCATATAAAAAAGTTGAAGAATTTTCCCCCCTTCATCCGGCCTGCGGGCACTTGGCCTGTGGAAGCCGGGCTCTGCCGGTTTTCGGGCGGGCGCCGCCTCTGCGTCTCCTTCCCAGTAAACCTCAGAGATACAACGAAAGGTAACAGTATGACAAATGAAGCGGCAAATCTCCTCGAACAACTAGCGGTATTGGATGTGGAAATCGCAGCGCGGGATCTCCTGCGGTCCTTTCTGCTTGCTGGACTGGGGAATTATGTCAATGCCCGCAAGTGCGCGTGCGGTTTCTTGCCCGGGTCGTCCTCTGCCAAAAAATGGGATGAATTGGAGAAGTCTGTTTCAATCGGGTCCTTGCTGGAGATCCTCGACTTCCTCACCGAATCGAACCGCACGATTCCCGAACTGGCCGAGGCCCTGGAAATGCACGGCGATTTGCGGCTGGCCCTCCGCGTCCTCGCGCGGTCCACCCCCGTCGCCGCGCCCCGGTTCCATCCCGCCAACAACTAATCGAGCCCTGCCGGCCCCGTCCTTGCGACGGGGCCGGCCTTTTTCCTCCAGCCTATGAATCCCATCCATCCGCTCTCGGTCCCGGTTCCTCCACCTGCTTCGCGCCACCCCGCGTGTCGTCCGCCGGCCGGCCGCAAGGCGCGCCGACGCCGACGCCGCAAGGCACGCCACCGCTGTCGCCTGTCTCAAGAGGAGCGAGCGGATTTCATCAACCGGTTTTCCCGCCCGGCTTTGGGCTACGCCGTCCGCTGGGGAGTGCGCAAGGCCGAGATCGTGGCGGAGGCCGCCCTGCAAGAGACGTTGCGCGTTTATCGCAAGCGCAAAGGGAAATTCCGCCCGCTGCTGTTCAAAATTCTGCGCTGGCGCCTGCTCAGCGCGTATCGCCAACAAGCACGCAACAGGATCATCACCGTCGCACTGGTTGACGAGATGGATATGCCGCTCGAAGGCGGCAATCCCGTCGCTGAGAACTTGAAACTGAAGTCCGCGCTGCGCAAGGCGTGGGCGGAACTCGAACCGGTCGAACGGCGGCTGTTGGATCTGCACATAGTCCAAGGCCGTTCGTTCCCCCAAATCCAAAACCTGAAGTGCTTCCGTGCCCAAGGCTGGGCGGTGGCCACGCTGCGCTCCAAGGCCCATCGCGCCCGCATCAAGCTACGCGCCCAACTTCAACCCCTCCGTGAAGCGGCGGCTGAGACGTGACCGTTCGCATTCTCTCGTCCTCGCTCATGAATGCTAAACCCTGCAACACATCCAGCCCTAATAGCGGATGTCCCATGAAAACTCGTTTGCACCTTCAACCTCACCTAATCGTTATGAACATCATCCTCCAAATCCTCCTTCCGATCCGTCGTCGCGTTCGCAGCCTGTGCTTGAGTCTCGCCTTCGTATTTTTGAGCCTGATTCCGAGCCAGGCCCTGCCCCTTCCGCATGCTCAGCCCGCGTCTCACGCCCCTCAGCAACCGTCGCAATCTTCGCCAGTGCTTCAGCCGCTGCTGGCCCAACAAGGGAACATGGAAGGCATCGGCGAGCGTTTCGCGCGATTCGTGAAACCCATTCTCATTCTCATAGCGTTCGTGATGGTCGTTGCGGCGGGCTTCATTATCAGCAGAGAGGGGAACCCGGAGAAGGCAATCTTCATGCTCGTGGGCGCCTTCATCCTCCTGCTGGCTTGGTTCATCGTCACCTCCCTGGCCCAAATCGCCAACTGATTCCCCGTGAACCCTCCCGAACAACCGCTACGGGTCAGCGACAGCAATTCGGCTCAGGATTTTCCCGGGCTGATTCTGGGGATACAGGTCCCACTTTTCCGCGGAGTCATTGCGGCATTGGCGGTGGGAGTGGCGCTGTTCGCCTGGCTCGAATCCAAGACCGACCTTGGCACGACGACGGCCCTCTTCCTCTCGCTCGCGCCGGCGGCGGGTTGCGCGCTGTTCGTGATGTTCTTTTTCCAGGGCAAACCGCCCGGCTACGCGCGTGATCTGGCGGAGTCTCTGACCACGCGCGGCAGCAGCTCGCCGCTGGAACGCCGGGGGGTGGCTCCGATGTTCTCGCCGTTCCCCGACGGCTACCTGCATGACGACCTCCTGGTTTTCGGCAGCCCGAACAGTGGCGGCCAGGTCGCAATGGGTTTCTGGATTGAAGCTCCATCGCTTCATCACGCCTCCAACGCCGAGCGCAACCGTTTTCATGATCAGACCCGGCAGCTTCTTCGTCTGTTGCCCGAAGGATTCACCCTGCAATTCCAGTGGTGGGTGGATTCGGACTATCAAGCCCCCCTTCGCCGTTACCAGCAAGCCACGGAGAACTCGACCAACGCACTGACCAAACGTCTCCGTAACCTCAACTTTCTCTGGCACTGGAATCGGCTCGGCAGTTTGCGGCGGGAGCGCGTGGCGATTTTCATCGGGCGCACGATCAAATCTCCGGGCGCCCCCTGGCAGCGCGCGAAGGCCGAGTCACACCACGCCGTTCAGTTGGAACAATTGCGGATCGAATTGAGCGAGTTGGGCAAGCAGATGGCGGCGCTTCTGCGCGGGCAGGGCGGGCGCGTGGTGCCCATGACCGGCGCGGATGTGGCCCGGTTGTGGAGCCGCAAGCTCAATCCGTCGCAGGCGAAGAACACCGAGTTTGACCCCGCCGCCCACTTCAACTGCGAACTGTCCCTGCTCGATCAGTTCTGGAACGGTGAGTTGCGCGGCCAGGGAGCGCGGGGCTTTTTTCTCGACGACATGTATCACGGGGCGCTCCTGCTCAAACGCTGGCCCAGCCAGACTGTCCCCGCCCTGATTCACCGCCTCACGCAATTGCCGTTCGGCGACTATGACCTCACCGCGCAGGTCGAACGGCTGGACGACATCGTGGCCCGCGAACAGCGCGAACTCGACCGCATGCACCAGCAACTGGCGCACAAGCACGACGAACGGCTGGCCGTGGCCTGCGCCAAAAAGCAGGAGCGCATCCGCCGTCTGTCGGAGGGAGCGATCCTGGCTCTGTCGGTTCAATTCATCATCGTCGTGCGGGGCAGGACTCCGGAGGAACTCTCGGAACGGATGCTGGCGCTCAAGAGCGCCGTCGCCGGGATGAACGCCGCGGCCTGTCACGATTGCACTTTGCCGGCCTCGGCCCGGCGGGCGTTTGCCAACACGCTTCCCGGATGGATGAACGGCCCGGCGTCGCTCAAGCTCTATGCGGAGGATTCCTTCGCAGCCGACATGCTGCCTCTGGGTTCGAGCAGTTTCACCGGCCACTTGGAATCAGCGGAAGCGATTCTTCCCGGAACCAATGGCAACCTGATCGGCATTAAACTCTTTGCCGGCGAAGGGGAGTTTGCCACACCCCAAAACGCCCTCATCATCGGGAGCACCGGGGTTGGAAAATCCGAACTCATACGGCGCTTGATGCAGGAAACGGAACCGCATTACCAGTTCCACGCCATCATTGAGGAAGGTTTGTCCCAAGCCCAATTCACGCGCAGCTTCGGCATCGAACCGATCATCATCCGGCCTGATGGCCGGGAAACTTTCAACTGCTTCGACACGCGCAGACTGCCCAACTCCTCGTTCCAGCGGGCGAGCATCACCGCGCTCGTCAGCCGTATGGCGGGGTTGCCCGCGGACGAGGACAAGGCCAGGAAAAGGAGCGCGCTCATTGCCAAGATGGTCGCGCGGCTGGGCCAGGAGCATGCCTTGGACAAGCTCCGAAGCTGGCCCGAGGAGAAACGCCTCGCGGTCGCCCGCGAAGCGATGGCGGTCGCGCAGTGCTCAAAGGAGAAGAACCTGCCGTTCATGGACGCTTTTCTGCACCTGCGGGAATGGACACGCACGGAACCGGAAGCGGTTGCCGCTTATCAGGGCCAGTTCAGTGAACAGGCGGTGCGCGATTATTCCTTCGGCTGTGACGAAGCGCTGTTGGATCTCGTCTTCGCCCATCTCCCTCCCGACGAACATCTCACGCTCAGTTCGCTTCGCGATTACCTGGAACTCAATGCCGAGGGCGCGGAGGCTGAGGAATGTCAGTGGATCGCCACCCTGCTGGTTCCATTTTGCCGGGGCGGCAATTGCGGCGTGTTGTTCGACGGGGCCAGCAACGTCTCGTTCCGTGGCCGCGTTGTGCATATTGAACTGGGCCAGATTCCCGAATCCGCCCGCGAACTGAAAGCTCTCATCGGCCTGGTGGTGATGAACGACCTCCGGCAGCACTTGCTTTCACTGCCGCTTGCGATGCGAAAAATGGTGGTGGTGGAAGAGGTGGCGCGCTTCCTGGACGTGCCGGGCGGCGAGCGGATCCTGCGCGAATTCTATCAGAGTTTTCGCAAGCACAATACCGTCGTCGTGGCGCTTATGCAGCAGTTTGCGCAGATCGCCGACTCGCCGATCCGCGCCGCCCTCGTCGGCAACAGCCGTGTCTTCGTCATCTTCAATCCCGGGGATCGGCAGGATGCGGAGCGGCTCGCCCATGACATCGGTCTGCCCGCCGTCGCCGTCGAAACCATTCTCCGCTATCCCCGCCCGGACCAGCAAACGGGCGCGAAATACGCGGAGTTTCTCTACGTTCACACCGACCCCAATCAGACCATTTGCGGCACCGTCCGCAACATTCGGCTGCCCGATGACGGACATACTCAGTGAAAAGTTATGCGATACCTAATTCTGTTTCTCCCGTGCCTGCTGACAGGTTGTGCGTCTCTGACTCGGCCCTTCACCGACGCCACACTAGGCGCCGCTGGCGCCTGGATCGGTCATCAACTGAGTGACAGCCCCGCTGCTGCCGCCGGGGGCGCGGCGGCTGGAGTGCTGATCGGGGAGGGGATTCACGCCTGGAAGTCCAAAAGCGAACAGGACGCTTACGCGCGTGGCTTTGTCAAAGGCCGCTCGGACGGCATCAAACAGATTTACTGGAACCTGCAAGCGGAACAGCGCCATCCGCTCCACTCCACCAACACTTTTGATGCGGTCGCGCCCGAATCTGGAAACGGGCCGGTGCGCTTCAAATAAACCAAACATAAACAAACCGATATGAAACAAATCAAACTCATCCTTGCCCTCGTCGTTCTCTTGAACGTCACCGCGAACACCCCGGCTCAGTGGGTGGTGGAGGACCCGGCCATGCTCGCCCAGACCTTGATCAACACCTATCTGGCTCAGGACGAAATGGACATTCACCGTTCGATCAAAAATCGGCTGGGCGATGCGTCGTCCGTCAAGCAGGTCGCCGGAGCCGCCGGGGTGTTGCAAAGCCTCTCAAGCGGCGCGGCGAGTTCGTCGGCTCCCTGCACCGGCATGGGCGCCATGACTTACAGCGGCAACAACCTCTATCGCGTCATCGGCGAACAGATCGTCGCTCCCGACGGCACGGTCATCAGCCGGAACCCTGACTCTTACAAAAAATTCGACGCGGCGCACCAGTCCACCGCCAGGTTTCTCGCCGTGGTTCAAGGAACCGAATCACGCCGCCAGGCCGTGCTGGGCGGCATTAAAGCCACGACGGAGGCGGTCCAGAAGGCGCAAAACCTCGCCGAGGCGCAAAAGCTTCAGGTGGTTGCCTCCGCACAGATCGCCGCCCTGAATGCCATCGACGGTGAACGGTCGGTTGCCCTGGGCGCCGTGCTTGCCCAATCGCTCGACAACAACACCGACCAGGCCAAGCAGGAGCAGGCCCTCAAGGAGGAGGGGGCGGCGGACTTTTCGATCGCGACCACTGAGTTCGCGCGCTTCCTCGCCCCCGTTGGGTCAACCGTGACCATTCCTCAATCCCAACGCCGTTAACTCAAAACGATTCACGCCCCGTGACTGAATTTGGACAAATGTTTCCGGGTTTTGTGACGAGCTGCGCGAAGCTGCACGGGCATCTGGTGCCTGCTGCGCTCGCGCTGCTCGTCCTTTCTTTCGCCTTCTTTTACTGGTCCGGCCAGTCCCACCCGGTCGCGTTGGTCAAGCACATCGCCAAGCTCTTCATCGTCGTTCTGCTTATCACCCGCGCCGACTCGCTCATCAACGAGGGGCAGGCCATCATGGATCAGTTCGTTCGCGACAACGTCGAGGCCCGGCCCGAAAACGTGGCTCAGCGCTACCGGGAAAAGCTCGCGTCGGCTCAGAACACCTCGGGGACGCAAAGCTGGTGGGAGATGCTGCTCAGCGCCAATTTCTTTGAGGCGATCATCTACGCCGTGTTGCTCCTCATCTCCTGGCTGGCAATGGCGCTGCTGTTCTACATCTCCATCTTTCAAAAGGTGATCCTCCTTCTTTGCTGGGTGCTGTCGCCCCTGATCTTCGCCTGTTTTTCGCTCCCGCCGCTGGCGGGCCTGGCGTGGCGGCATCTGCTTCGGATCGTCGGAATTCTTTTCTGGCCTCTGGGCCTGGCGCTCGCCGCCACCATAACCGAGGGTTTGCTGGATCTCCAGACGGACCGCGCCTTCTTCACCGACAGCTCACTCAGCGGTTCCGTCCGCTATGTCGTGATCAATCTTCTCGCGGTCGCCTCCGTCGGTTTATGGATTCTGTTTTCGTCCGTGCTGGCCCCGGTGGTGATGCAACGGCTCATCGCCGGAGGCACTGCGTCCACCAATCTCATCTCCCGCGCCGCTGGTCTTTTCACCAACGCCATCGTGCCGGGAACATTGTCCTCGCTCGCCGTCTTCTACCATCGGCAATCGGCCAGATGGAACTCGTCGAATGGGTCGGCCACTGATGCCCACCCACCGCTGATTGACCTGCCGGAACCGGCCGCTCCCATTGACCCGCCCCAACCGCCCTCTGCCGACGATCCCACGGCGGAAAAAGCCGTGCGCCAAACGCTGGAGAAATCATCATGAACCCCGCCCATCCCGAATCACCGGAAATGTCCCACCCGTCGCCGCCACGCATGGCCGTTTTCTTCGCGCAAAAGGACCGTCTGGTCCGTTGGTGTGTTATCACCACCTTCGCCTCGATTGTCTGCGCGGTGCTGAGTCTGGTGATCGCCCTGGGCGCGACCACACAACCGATGCGATTTGTGGTGCTCGATCCGGCGGGCAATGTCTTCGTCACGCCGGGCCGGGTGTTCGACGAAGCCAGGGAGTTGCACGTCGAACAGGCGCTCCTGGCCACGACCGCCGTTCTGCTGCGCAATCCGAACAACTTCGACCTGCCGGAATTGCTCCAGTCCCTGTTCGCGGCCAACGCCCTCAACCAGGCGCTGGCACTCAAGACCACCGAGGCGCCGGAATTCCAGACCAAGCAGATTCATCAGAAACCGATCGTCTCGCGCCTCGAAGCGCTGGAGACCCGGCCCGATGCCGTCCGCATCCAGGTCACCGGCCAACTTCTGCGCACCGGAATTTTTCAGCAGCAATCGTTCAGCGAAGTCGTCCCCTTCATTCTCGATCTCGTGCTCAAGCACAATCCCGATCTGCTCCGCAACCGCCGTCAGCCCACCGTCGTGGTGGAATTCCAACTCCGCTATGAAATGGCTCGCTAGTCTATTCCTCACCGTTGCAACCGCCTCGGCCCAGCCGACCAACCGGCAGGTCTGGCTCGACCCGCTCCAGGTGGTCCGCGTTCAGGTCGCGCAAGATCGCCTGACGACGGTGCGCTTTCCCGGCCCGATCTCTGATCTGGAGGGCGCTTTCATTGCTGCCAATGCCGAACCGCCGGCGCGTTTTCAGGCTTCGTTCAATCCCGGCAGCGAATGGTTTTCCTTGCGGGCCTTGACCACCAACGTGAGTGCCACGCTGGCCGTGGGCTGGAACGGCAACGTCTATCATCTGGAGTGCGTCGAATCTGCCGTCTCCTCGCCGGGGGTGTTTTTCAATGAAAAACCGGCAGCTCCGGCTCCCACTCCGCCTGCGCCAGTGCCGCCGCCGGTTTCACCGCCGCCCGTCGCGCGGGCCACGACCGAGAATCGGCTGCGCGACATCATCGAAACCGCTCAATCGTATGCCGGCCTGCAAAAACTGAAGTCGCCGCTTCGACTGCGTGATGTCAAGCGGCAGGTCCTGCGCCGTCACTTCGCCCAGCCGGATTGCGACATCCTGCTCTCCCAGATTTTTGACTTCAACGCGGATGATACGCTGGTCTTCGAGATCACGATTCTTAACCGGACTGCCTGGCACCTGTATTACACTCCTCATTCCTTGGCGGTGAAGGTGGGTAAGTATCATTGTGCCGCGTCCGTGTTCGCCGCTGATGGCTTTGTGCCCGCTCGCGCATCTTCGACGATCTATTTTGGCATCACCGGCGGCGTCCGGGGAACCCCGTTCGGTCTTTCACCGGATAACGAGTTTGAGGTGGTGCTGGAACGGGCCGGCCCCTCCGCCCTGTATCTCCAATCACGTCCCTCCAACCTACCGCCCACTTATGTTGCCCCGTATCGTTGAATCGCTCCGCGCCCGCCGCGGCCTGCTCTTCGTCGCCCTTGGCTTGATCCTTTTGTGCATCGGCCTGGTCCCGTCGTGTCGTTCCACCAAAAGCCCGGCTTCATCGGTTGCCAGCCGAACGCCCAGCCTCTCGACCACCAGCTCCAATCTGCACTTCGTTGTTCCGCGGCCGCCGGTTCCCCTGACGGCCAATCCGCTCAAGACCGATCGGATGATACAAACCAACCCGCCGACTCCGGTTTACCGCGTGCATGTGGATTTCCGTGACTCAACGAATGCCGTCGCTCCGTTTGGTCGCCAGCTTCAATGTCAGTTGGTGAACACGCTCGAATCTCTGGCTCCGCAAACACCCATCATCGGGCTGGTCACGAAGCCGTTGTTTCATCAGGGCCGCCTGATCATTCCCGCAGGTGCCGAGGTGCATGGCCAGGCCCAACTGGATCGGGCCCGGGAACGTGTCGTCTCCACCGGGCCGTGGACCGTCGTCCTGCAAACGGGGGAGCAACTGGTTGTGCCCGGCGTGGCGTTGGATCGAGAGTTTGCCGCCGATGGTTCTGGTTGGGGCCTGACGGATGGCAGCGCGGGGATTCGGGGGGAGATTTTGCGCAGCGGTTCGCTGGAGGAAGTGAAGCTGTTTCTGGCCACGGCGTTATCGGGTCTGGCTACTGGATTCCAGCAAACTCGGGAAACACCTTTTGGCTTCCGTCTTCAGGGATCGGTTCGCAACGCCGGGTTGGCGGGTGCGAATCAGGTGATGAACACCTACGCCCAGCGCATTACCGAGGCGATTCAACGCGACGGCCTGTATGTCCGGGTGCCCGCAGGCAAACAGTTTTACGTTTACGTCACGGACGCAATCGACCGATCGAAAGCGCGCTTGGCGAGCAGCAACTCAAACACGAACCGTTGAGCACACCGTCCAATGTCTCCAGCGCAAATCGAACTGCTGAATTTGAGAGTGTTGCCCGGTCGTCTCACGGTGGAGCAGGCCGCACATTATCTGGGCTTCAAAGCGCACGACATTCCCATCCTCATAGCGCGCGGGATGCTCAAACCTCTGGGAAGACCGCCGCCGAACGCGCCGAAATACTTTGCCGCCGTCGAATTGGAACGATTGCGCGCTGATGTGAAGTGGATGGATCGTGCCTCGGCAGTTATCGGCGCTCACTGGAAAAGCAAGAGGCAGGGAAAACCGACAGGAAGGGCCAGTGGTGCTGGATCGGATTACACTCTCAAAGCAGTCAACGAGTGACAGGATCATGCCGCTGGCACGAAGTGCTGTTCCTTGTATGCAGGCGGCAGCATGAACGTTAGCGATGCCCGATCATCGGGCAAATTTCGACTCCAGGCACCTGAGTATCGCAATCCTACAAGAGTGGGGGAGCCTCCCCGATGAAGGAGAATCCTCTATCGTCGTCCAGGGCCTGCAAATCCGCCTCCCACCCGCTGTCATTTGTGACGCCCAAATGGTCTTTTCCATTTTTCATGTGCTTTGACACCAGGGCTTCTTCATTCGGCAAAAGCTGTTCTGAGGAATACACACTTCTCAGGGAACTGCGGCACTGCATTTGAATCATACCCGTTTGATCGTCTGCTGTGGTTTGCCCGTTGATGAGCTTAATGCGGCGTTTATCGAAGGCGACGGCAAGGTGAACAGCGGTTATCGGCAGCAGGACGAGTTCAAGTTTAGGACGTGGGGATTTCGAGGCTATCCAAACTGAAGGGTTATCCGAGGTCAGAAACTCGGTGCCTGCTTCCGGAGCAAGCACGCGCACTCGCCACCACTTGATCAGATGATCAACCACGTCATCATCGGTGGGATCACGATCTTCCCATCCCAACAGAATTCCTTTCTTGAATGCCTGAGTGCGCATCAGATACGCATGGAAATTGTCTCTCCCCGTCAGGTTGACTTGAGCAGCGTTTCGGAGTTTCAAATCGAACATCATCAGGATGAGGCCGAAGAATTCCCGGATGTTCGCTGGCTGCTCTCCAAGTTTGATTCTTTTGGCGCACCCCGCGTAAAACCCCTCTGCCTGGCTAAACATTCCTTCGACTGGCGCAGCATTCTCGCGAGAGTAAAAATAATCTTCCGCACATTGACTCTTCACTGTGACGGCATGGCTCTTTGTTCCGTCGAACCTCCAGATGCGCGAGGATCTACTGGAGCCTGTCACCTCCGAGGAGAACCCTCGAAGATACGCGGCTGGCAAGTAATGTTGCTTTTTGTATGCAGGCACAGGTCGCCAATGAGCCTAGCATTGTCCGGCTTATGATCGGCTGACAATGCTCGTCTTGGCTTGTGGCGTATGGCACGGTGAAAATCAGCGTATTCCGATAAACATCCAGCAAGGTTTCGGTTTTGAAAATTGACTTCGCGTCCCCGCTACGCTACCCCTGCCGTCAAGCCAACACTAATTCCAATCTGTGAACCTGACCCGCAAGCCCACGCTGCGGGGAAACTTTGGTGGACGGACGTTAGTCCGCTTCTTTTTCTCATTGGGCTTGTTTTGCCTTTTTGCCGCCTCCCTGGTGGCGCAAATCTATCCCACCAGGCTTGGTGACCTGAACGCTGATGATCAGATCGACGTGCGCGATCTCGTCATCCTTCTCAACCATCTGAACAACCCTCAACTCTCAACTCTCAACCCTCAACTTCTCCCCTACGCCGATGTCAACGAAGACGGCTACCTCAACCAAGCCGACGTGACGATGCTTCGCGATGCCATCCTCGGCATCCCGCTACCCGTCAACACCCGGCCTGTCGCCCTTGAACCAGCGACTGGTTCCAGTGATGTCGGCGTCACCGTTCGGCCCAAGGCCACCTTCCCGAAACCCATCGACATTGCCACGCTCAACTCGAACAACTTCTACGCCACCTTCGCCGGACGCCGCCTCGCCGCCACCATTACCCCGGCCAACAACGGCACCTTCGCCTGGCTCTTCTTCCATGAACCAATGCCCAATGCCTCGCAGATACAAGTGATCGTGGACGGCTCCACGCTCCGCACGCGCACCGGCCTGCCGCTCGATGCCGATGGCGACGGCGCATTCGGCGGTGTCATGCGCTTCAACTTCAGCACCGTCAGCGTCGCGCCCATTCCCGGCACCGTCCTCAGCAGCCGCATCGTCGATCCCGGCCCGGACCTCATTCCGCGCACGGCGGACGACGTGACCCTCGGTAACGGCTACACCTACCTTTCGCCCATCGCAGGCGTGAAAGTCTATGTGCTCGGAATGGAGAACAACGTGGCCTTCACCGACGCCGACGGCCGATTCACCCTCACCAACATGCCCGTGGGCGACGTGAAAGTCGTGCTCGACGGACGCACGGCCACGAATCCACCCGCCGGCTACTACTTCCCCGAAATGGTCATGGACACCACGTTCGCGCCCGGCATCACCAACGGCGTGATGAACATCGTGGACACCAACGGCGTGGTGATGCGCGATCTCAATGGCGTTCCTATGCGGGCCTTGGCGATGTATCTGCCCCGCGTCGCCTCGAACGTGTTGCAGACCATCAGCGCGACCAACACCACGATGATCACGCTGCAAAGCAACGCCGCCTACAACCTGCCGCCGGAACAGCAGCAATACCTCACCGTGGAAATCATGCCGGGCAGCCTCATTGGCATGGACGGCCAGCCGCTGGCCAGCGCACAAGTAGGCGTGAGCGTGGTGCCACCCGAACTCGTGCGCGACATGTTGCCGCCCGGCCTGCTGCAACACACCTTCGACGTCACCGTGCAAGCGCCGGGCATCGCCACCTTCGCCACGCCCGCGCCGATGACCTTCCCGAACGTCTTCAACGCGCCGCCCGGCACCAAGCTGAACTTCCTGAGCTTCGACCACACCACGGGCCGGCTGGTCATCGAAGGCACAGCCACCGTGAGCGAAGACGGCCTGTTCGTGCGCACCGATCCCGGCACCGGCATCACGCATCCGGGCTGGCACGGATTGGCTCCGCCGGGTGTCAACTGCACTGGCGGTCCA
>Ga0137433_1001031_pt1 | contig 12728 bp, 11 predicted proteins | sample EasRivERMZT840_2_FD_102335 | JGI IMG/M metagenome (GOLD analysis project Ga0137433, IMG submission 102335) | Soil microbial communities from meander-bound floodplain in the East River, Colorado, USA - East River MetaG ERMZT840_2 | ecosystem: Environmental > Terrestrial > Soil > Floodplain ...
CATCGCCCGTACTTATTTCGGTATCGACCGCAATCCCGGTGCTCTTGACCATACCGACGAGCTTGTTCATCTCCGCCGCGGCGGCCTTCTCCTGGGATCGGATCAGGTCGGTGGTATCGAACATGAATTCGTGCGTGCCGGCCACTATCGGTGTGATCACGTGCAACAGATGAAGCCGCGCGTCATAGTTGCCCGCCAAACCGGCTGCGTACGTCACGGCTGCTTCGGAGGCGGGAAAGAAGTCCACGGGACAAAGAATCGTTTTGATGTTGACCATAATGTCCTCCTTTACCCTCAAGCGGCTTCCCAACGCGCCGCGTACGTTGCCGGCAGGGGAAGCGCCAGAACCGGCACTGTCGCCGTGCGGATGACCCGCTCGGCGGTCGTGCCAAGCAGCGCTCGATCCAACCGGCTCTTTCCATGAAGATTGATGATGATGAGATCCGACTTCGTGTCCACGGCAGTTCGATTGATGGCTTCGTACGGAACGCCGTCGGCGACTACCGTGGTAACGGGAACGCTTCCATCCGATACGAGCGAGATCGTCCGGGCCATTGCTTCGGCAGATTGTGCGCGCAATTCGGCGGTGTTGTCCGGCATGTGACCTGCGAGCTCCGTGACCGGAAATGCCGCATCGAGCGGCTGCACGACATGGACCACCGTCAGAAGCGCATCAAGGCCTTTCGCGAGCCGCAGCGAGAATTCCAGACCCTCATCCCATCCTTCCATGAGATCTGTCGCATAAACCAGCTTCTGAAGCGGCACGGGGCCGGGGATGTGGATCTCTTTTTCAGGATCGAGGTGAGACACCGTGAGAATCGGTACGTGCACCTTGCGCAGTAACCGCTCAGTGACCGATCCAAGCAGCATCCGTTCAAAAAAGGACCGGCCCCGGGAGCCCATCACAATGAGGTCGATGTCCTTCTCGTCGGCGATACCGAGAAGTTCGGCGCGGACGTCGCCTCCTTTAACGATGATTTCGTAGTCGAGTTCCTCGCGGTATTCGGTTGGGATCAACGTGAGGAGCATCGCCTTCGATCGCTGATAAGCACCCGGATCGTAGGCCGCGATGTGCGCAAGCACCAGCCGCGCGTTGAATTGCAAAGCGAGTGAGAGTCCGTAATTCACTGCCTTCTTCGACGGTTCCGAGAAATCCACCGGGACGAGAATCTTTTTCACGTGAACCATAAGACCTCCTCCTTTACTTAGTGCACGAGTTGTGCCTTGCGGGGAATGCCGTGTTTCGTGCGGTTTACGAGGGGAGTTGCGGGGAGGGATTGCCAATCTGTCCAAAACCGACCGCGTGTCTGAATGGTGATTGTCGATATGTCTGGCGGGCGAGGGGGCGCCCTCTCCCCCCGGGAGTCCCCGGGAGAGGGCGGGAGCGAAGCGACGGGTGAGGGCAGGCATGCGAAGAGTTGGTTCCGTGCCGGCCCTCACCCTGCCCTCGCTTCGCTCGCGCGTCCCTCTCCCGGTGGGAGAGGGAGGGCGGGACCTACCTACCCCTCGACCAGCGACTCATCCGTATCGCCGTTCTCCTGGCGTTCGAGGTGGCGGTAAATGGTGCGGGTTGCAATACCGAGGAGGCGCGCGGCCATGTTCTTGTCGCCGCGTGTGTGTTGAAGCGTGATATCGATCGCTTTGCTTTCCAGTTCGCGCAAAGGAGTGCCGATCCGGAATGTCAGCGAATGTCTGGATTCGGCGAACGCGGACACGTTTTGCGGAAGCACGGACATAGGAATCTGCTTCCCGTTCGTAAAGACAACCGCGCGTTCAACGGCATTCTCGAGTTCGCGCACGTTGCCCGGCCAGTCGTAGCTGGTCAAGGCGAGCATTGCTTCTTCGCTGAATCCGTCGATCGTCTTCTGGTTTTTGTCGGCGTAATGCTTGAGGAAATGCATTGCCAGAAGCGATACATCCTCCTTGCGCTCGCGAAGTGAAGGAACACGAATACTCACGACGTTCAAGCGATAGAAAAGATCTTCGCGGAAACGCTTCTCCTGGACTTCCTTCTGCAAATCTTTATTCGTGGCGGCGAGTATCCGGACGTCGGCATCGATGGTGCGGGTCCCGCCGAGTCTTTCGAACTTCCCATCCTGAAGGACGCGCAACAGTTTCACCTGCACCGCGAGGCTGATCTCGCCGATCTCGTCCAGAAACAGTGTTCCGCCGTTCGCCAGTTCGAACCGGCCTTCTTTTCGGGCGTTCGCTCCGGTGAAGGCTCCCTTTTCGTATCCGAATAGTTCGGACTCGAGCAGGGTATCGGGAAGAGCGGCACAGCTGACTTTGATCAGGGGCTTTAATCGCCTCGGCGAAGCAGTGTGGATGGCGTCCGCGATAACTTCTTTTCCGGTTCCGCTGTCGCCGGTAATGAGGACCGTCGCTGTGCTTGGCGCGACCTGCTCCACCATGCGCACGATATTTCTCATCTCCGTGCCCGCATAAATGACGCGTCGCGCCCCGGTTTGGTTGAGCTGCTGGCGCAGATCGTGATTCTCCCGCGACAGGTACTGCTTCTCGGATGCCTTCTCGACACCGCGAAGCAGTTGCGCCTTCTTCACGGGTTTGGTGATGAAGTCGTAAGCGCCTTCTTTGATGGCTTCGACTGCGATCTCAACGGTGCCGTGCCCCGTGATCATGATGACTTCGAGATCCTGCTGGATCGCCTTCGCGTGCTTGAGCAGCTCGACGCCGTCCATGACCGGCAGCCGCAGGTCTGTAACAAGGATGTCGATGTCTTCCTGGTTGAGAAGATCGAGCGCCTGCTGTCCGTTGTCGGTCTCGAGAACCGTGTATTCGGCGTTCTCGAGGACCTTCACCATCGCGGCGCGGTTTTCCGTGTCGTCTTCGACGACCAGGATTGTGGGTGTCTTTCGTATTGTCATAAAGGTAATAGGATCGAAAATGTGGACCCCTTGCCCGCCTGGCTCTCGGCCACGAGGTGTCCGTTATGTTCGAAAACAAGCTGCTGTGATGTGGCCAGCCCGAGACCGGTTCCATGGGCCTTCGTCGTGAAAAACGGTTCAAAAAGCCGCGCGTGAATCTCGGGCGGAATTCCGCGGCCCGTATCCTTCACACGGATCACAAAAAAACGCTCGACGACATCCGTTTCGATCCGAACTGTGCCGGGCCCCTCGATCGCATCCGCAGCGTTTAGCGCGAGATTGTCGAGAACCTGCCGCAGCAAACGTTCGTCGAGCCAGATCTCAGGGCTCTTCGGCAGAAGCTGCATTTCGACCTTCACGTTCGCGGGCGCTTTGAAGTTCGTGACGAACTCTTCGATCACCCCGTCGGCGTGGCCGCGCTTCAGGTTGGGTTTGGGGAATCGCGAAAACTGAAGATACTCGCCGACAATGTCGTTAAGCCGATCGAGTTCCTTCAATACCGATCGGATCAAGCCCCGAGCTTCATCGCTGGACGGACCCAGTTCGTCTTCAAGCAGTTCGACGTTGAGCGTGATCGAACTCAGCGGATTCCGGATCTCATGAGCGATCTGCGACGCGAACCGTCCGATGGTTGCGAGCCGTTCCGATTGCACCAGCCGTTCTTCCATCGTGCGAAGATCGGCGCAGTCCTGAAACACGTGAACGAATCGCATCGCCTCGCCTTCGCCCACACGCTGGATTGACAGGTTGACGATCTTCCGTTTGTTCCCGCCGGCAAGAACGATGAAGGACTGGTTCGATACGCGTCCTGCCGGGTCCGTCTGTCGGACGAGGTCGTCATAGGTCGCGGGCGCGTCACACAGTTCGCGCACCTGCTTGCCTTTTAAACTTGATGACGGCGCTTCGAGTATGTGTTCGGCGGCCGGACTTGTTTCGACGATCGTGCCGTCGGTCGAAGTGACGATCAAACCTTCGTGCATGCAACCCATGCATTGCCGCGCTTCGTGGATTTGAGCCTGGATGTCGTCTTTCATTTGCACTCTCGTCTCTTGTTTTGCAAGAGGAGTGCCATTCTGTCACGAATTTTGGCGACATGGGGCATTCTGTCGCAAAGCCCCGAGAACGCGGGACTTGAAGAGCGTTTCGGCCGTCGTGTATGCCGCCACATAGCCAGGTTCAGGTTGTAGAAAATACGTGGACTGCGTCGAATCGTCAGAGATGGGATCTGAAGCCTGGATTTGTCATGACAAAGTGGCAATTTTTTGCTGGAACATGGGGCTCGACCTTCTGATGGGCAGGCTGCTTGCGCTATTTCGGGCAGAGGAAAACACATGAACAGCATGAGTGAGGAAAAATTTGAAGGTGTGGGCGGTCTCCGGATTTTCTTCCGGTCGTGGAAGGCCGCTGCGGAAACTCGCGGCGTCGTGATTCTGATCCATGGTTTCAATGCCCATAGCGGCTACATGCAATGGCCGGCAGAGCAGCTTTCGTCGGCCGGCTTTGCCGTTTATGCGCTGGATCTTCGGGGACGCGGGGAATCCGAAGGAGAACGGTTTTATATCGAGAAGTTTAGTGAGTACCTAGAGGACGTCGACGGGCTCGTCGGGATCGCGAAATCGAGGAACCCCGGTCTCCCGATTTACGTGCTCGGCCATAGCGCAGGAGGAGTGGTTGCGTCCTCTTATGTTTTCGAACATCAGGACGAGATCGCGGGCTTGATCTGCGCGGACTTCGCTTTCGACGTCGGGTTGCCAAAGCCCGTCTCGCTCCTATTGAAAGGCATCAGCCACGTAACGCCGCGTCTGCATGTCTATACGCTGAAAAATGCGGACTTCTCCCGCGATCCACAGGCCGTGGAGAGGATGAACAACGATCCGCTTATTGCCGGGGAATCCCAACCTGCTGAGACTTCCGCAGAGATGCTGAAGGCGGCCGATCGGCTGAAGAAGAACATGCCGAACTTCAGGGTGCCGGTTCTGATCATCCACGGCACGGCGGACCGCGTCACGAGACCTTCGGGAAGCCAGTATTTCTATGACACGGCCGCGTCGACGGACAAGACGCTGAAGCTCTACGACGGGTACTTTCACGATCCTTTCAACGATGTCGGGAAGGAAGTTGTGATGGCCGACATCATGGACTGGATCAATACGCGGGTGGATGACTCCAGACGAACCAAACTCGCTTCATGAAAAAGATCAAAAACTGTCCCCGCGCGCGATGCGGGCTTACATCAGGCTGCTCAGTGCGGCCTGGATGCGCTCGGTTTGAGCGCCGGTGACCATGCTGGTCAGCACTTTGATGAAGTGCGGATGCTGCGCGCCCGACACGATGTATTGCCATCGATAGGACCGCAGGAGACCGCTCTCGAGTCTGGTCTGCTCATCCGCGGTCAACTGGCGTCCGCAGGTCTCGGCGAAATATCGCGCATCGTCGAGCGACTGCATCTGGAGGATGCCGTCGACGGCTCCCACGAGGTCGATGAATTCGTCCACCGCTTTGTTGCGCGCTTCCGCGCTCGTCTTGCGATCGCATCGGATCCACTCCAGCTCGTCGAGAATGGCGTGCTGGGATTCCTCTTTCCAGTGGTAGAGGAAGACATCCTTGAACAGCGGTGAAAGATTTTCGTCCGGTTCGATGCTCTGCCGGTAATGCAGCTGCGTGAAAAGCTCAATGTCCAGCGTCAGCGCCAGCACGGCCCAGGTGCTTTTGCTGAGCACCGCCGATGCGACGTCGTTCGGATCGAACGCGAACCGGTAACCCGGCAGCATCGATTCGCCGGCGAGCTTCTCGATGCGGCGGAACAATTCCTGATGTTTCAACTCCTCGTCGCTGAAACGGACCAGTGCTTCGAGCGCTGTCTGGTCTCCGTCCCAGTGTTCGCTGCTGATCTCGAGCACCTTCGCGTTGATGAACCGCTCGACGAGCCCAAACATGTTCGCGTACGTGCGGCCCTGAATCTGGCTCAGATACCGCTGTTCGCCGCTGGACAGGAACGTGAACTCGGTCACTTTGGACAGGCCGTCCGGCAGGAACTTGTGCCGGAGATCGAATGTCCGGTTTCGAATCACGTCCTCGTCGATGGACCATCGGATTCGTTTGGATGCGGCAACGGTGCGCGCGTACCGGTCGAGGTTTTCTTTTTCGGTGATGGCTAACATTTCGTTTCTCCTTTTGTGTTTATCCGGTCTCAACCGGACGCGTCCCCCTAAACGCAGCCTTCGTGCCAACCGTCGTGGTGAAACAAATCATTGATTTGTATGGAGTTTTTGTTTTGAGGCGGGAGCGTTGGACCTTATCTTATTGCGGTATTCGCAATTTTTTGAGGCGGACCTCATTGTTTTGAGGCGCGGGAGACGAAGCGTGCTTGGATATCCGATGAAGGTGCTGTTGGAGGCTATCGAGAAGCGTCACGGACGCGCGGCCGTTGTGCAGATTCTCGCGGAAGCCGGACTTCCTGCCGATCATGCCTTCCGGCTCAACGTGCCGTATTCCGACAGCGTCACGGGGCGCGTGTCGGCCGCTGCGGTTCAGTTCCTTTCAGTAGAGGAAGTCGCAGAAGCGTTTTTCAATGACACACTGGTGCGCTTTCCGACGTGGTTTGCGATGTGTAAAACCTCGCGCGAGTTTCTGGAAATGCAGCCGGAAATTCACAACACGTTTGCGCACGGGCTGCAGCATCCCCAGGATCGGGAGGCTGTGCGAGACAAGTTTCGTCTCGAGAAACTCGAAGACGAGCTGGTCGTTCACTACCGTTCGCTGAGTCGCATGTGCGAGATCTACAAAGCAATCGCTGAGCATGTGTTCCGGCACTATCACGACGAGGCGACCATCGACGAAACCATGTGCATGAACCGCGGCGACGCGGAGTGCGAGTTGAGAATCCGGTGGAGGAAAGAGTAATGGCGGAGGATCTCCGGCGACTGGTAGAGAAGGTTGCGGATCAGTTGTGCCTGACGATCGGCGGGAATTTCGATCACCTTGTCAGCGTCGACGCAAACGACGAAACGGTCGAAAAGCTGGAAATGGTCGTGAACTTTGTGCTCGCCACTGCGAGCCGATCGATCGAAGAGGTGAAACAGGCGAAGACGCTGTGCGAGCAGCAGCTCATCATCCGGCAGAGGCTCGAGCGGGAGAACGCTTATCTCCGGGAAGAGGCAACGCGGTCGCTGGGAGAGATCATCGGCCGGAGTCCGCCGATGCGGCAGGTCAGCGATCAGATCTCCGTCGTTGCGCCGACGAATGCCACGGTCCTGATCCTTGGCGAGTCCGGCACGGGCAAGGAGCTTGTCGCCAGGGAGATTCACAAAGCCAGTTCCCGTCGTGACGGGCCAATGGTTCGTGTCAACTGCGCCGCGGTGCCCCGCGACCTCTTCGAGAGCGAATTCTTCGGCCACGTCAAAGGCGCATTTACGGGCGCTCTCCGCGATCGTGTCGGACGGTTTGAGCTTGCTCAAGGCGGCACTCTTTTCCTGGATGAAGTGAGCGAAATCCCGATCGAACTTCAGAGCAAGTTGTTAAGGGCGATTCAGGAAGGCGAGTACGAGCGAGTCGGCGGGAACAGGACGCTCCAGACGGACGTTCGACTGGTCGCCGCGACAAATCGAAATCTTGTCGACGAGGTGCGAAAAGGAAAGTTTCGCGAGGATCTGTATTACCGCCTGAATGTTTTCCCGATCACGCTCGCGCCGCTTCGTGAGCGCAGGTCGGACATTCCGGCGTTGGCGGCTCACTTCGTCGAGCGGGCGTGCAAAGAATTCAACAAGCCGCTGCGTCTGATGAGCAGTGAAGCCATCGCAGTGTTGAAGGGGTATGACTGGCCGGGGAACGTGAGGGAGCTGGAGAACGTCGTGGAGCGGGCGGTCATCACCACGCGCGGGGAAATGATCTCATTTGAACTGCCGTCAACTTCACAGGCGTCGCCGGAGGCAGAGCGGGCCGGCAACGCCGCCGCTCGCGTGCACACGGAAGAAGAACTTCGCGAAGCGCAGCGGGGCAATGTCCTGGCTGCGTTGAACAAAACACGCTGGAAGGTTTACGGGCGGGGTGGAGCCGCGGAGTTGCTCGGAATCAAGCCCGGCACGCTGCTGGCGCGGATGAAGAAGCTGGGTCTCAGCCGGCCGTAAAGCAATTCCGGGACGGTTGCGTCGTTTCCCTAATTCTTGAAGAGCTCGAATTAGGGAAACGACGCAACCGTCCCGGAATTACTTCAGCTTCGCCGCGCCCTTCGATTTCGGGAAGGCCTTCAACACCTCGGACGCCAGGTCCCAATTGGAAAAACCGTCCGCGGAGAGCCAGTCTTCGCCGCGACGCACGATCACGAGGTCATAAGACGGAATGATGATCGTGTACTGACCGCGGCTGCCGGCGGTGGAGTAGGTGTCCTGAGGCAGGTCGGTTCGATCGTCCGGGACGAGCCAGAATTGTCCGCCGTACTGGCGGCCCGTGTCTCGCGTGGATGGCGCGGATGTACGGGCAAACCGGATCCAGCTTTCGGGAACGATGCGCTTGCCGTTCCACATTCCTTCGTTCAGATAAAGCAGGCCGAATCGCGCGAGGTCCCGCGCATTCGTGTAGATCTGACTGCTTAGAACGTAATCACCGAACCGATCGATGCCGACGACCGTGTTCCGCATGCCGATCTGGTCCAGCAGCGCGCGGCGCGGATACTCGAGATACTTCGCCGAATCGCCCAGAACGGTTTTCAACGCGTAAACACCGAGCAGGGAATCGTAGTTTTCGTAGTCCCAGGTTGTTCCAGGTTCGCGAACAAGCCCGCGATCGAGAGCGCCGGCGCGCGAGCTTGCACCTCCGAAGTAGCTGAGCATCGAGCCGGTGACGGAGACGTTGTCCACCGGGTACAACCCGCTCGACATATTCAGGACGTTGCGAAGCGTGATCTTCCGGCGCGGATCGGTCTCTGGAACCGGCCCGCGGCCCGGGCCCCAGTCCCGGAAGGGCAATGGGGCGTCGAGCGCGAGTTTGCCGTCGCCAACAGCGATTCCGATCAATGTCGCTGCGATGCTTTTTGCCGTGGACCACGTTCGCGTCTTCGTCGTCATCTCCACTCCGGGCGCATATCGCTCGAGGACGATGTCGCCTTTGTGCACGACGAGCAGGCTCATTGTGATCTGCGATTCGTGTCCGAGAGTTTTCCGGTTGAATGCGAAGTCGGCGGCGGCACCGAGCTCTTTTTTGTCGATGTATTCCGGAAGCGGCTTTGCGTTGACCAGATCGCCGTCGGGCCACGGTAGGCGTGACGGATCACCCTCGGGCGGCGGCGTTCTGAGGATCGGCAGCCTGTCGATGTCCCGGAATGTCTGCTCCGGTCCCATGAGCACACAGCCAAGTCCCTCTCGATATGCGGCCCGCATGACCGGGCCGACTCCTTGTTCTCCGACAGCAACGGCCTTGCGCTCCCGGTCGATCGTGACTTCATGCGCGGGCGCGAGAGGCATCTGGTCCATCTTGAGCTCTGCCTGGTGGAGTTGCTCGAGTGTCCTGTTGGAGACGAAGAGGCCGTTGCAAGTCAGCAGAGCCTGCATCCCCGCATTCACGAACATCTCGGCCTGCCGGTCGTAGTTGAATCGATTGACCAGCTGGCTGCGTCCCGTTGTCGCAAAGAGAGATGAAACGATCAGCCCGATGCAAAGTCGTGCGGATGTATGCCGAAACATGGTCGCAGAGCTTATAGGACGTTCCGGGAACGGTCAAATCACGACGCAAGTGCTACAGTGGTTTCAGGAGCATTTATGGCGCATATCTCGGAACTGGCGTTGTTCGATTACGTTGCCGGGAAGGGCGACTTAACGGCCGAAGAACTGGAACACCTGAAACAATGTGGCGACTGCGCTGAAGAATTTATCGCACTGCGTCGCGTTGTTGAGGAATCCACGGATCTCGAAAAGACCCGTGTTCTGGTAGAAGAAGGAGAGTTGCCCCTGGAGGCCGACTCTCCATCCAAGAAATCTGCGTGAAAAACAGGCCTGGTTCAGCGTTCGGCAACAAACCTGCGATTTGAGGAATGAGGTGTAGTCATGCAAATTCGCACATTCCGCAAACGCTATCTGGCTGCGATCGCCGGGCTGGCGTTAACGGCTGCAGCCGTGTACGCGCAGTCACACTGGCCGCGCGTCAAGCTGCCGCCGCCCTTCGCAACAACGTCTGCAGTGAAGTTTCCGAAAGTCATCGGGTGGCGGCCCGGCCTTACACCGGCTGTGCCGAAGGGCTTTTCAATCGAACCGTTTGCGCTGGGGCTGGAAAGCCCACGGTGGCTTTACGTGCTGCCAAACAATGATGTTCTTGTCGCGCAGTCGAGCACAGAGCAACTGTCCGGAGTAGATCCTGAAATTGCACGTGCTCTGAAGGAGGCCGGCAGCATGGGTTCCTCTCCAAATCAGATCACACTGCTGCGTGATGCCGATGGCGACGGGAAATTCGAAAAGCGTTCCGTGTTTCTAACCGGTCTGCGCCAGCCGTTCGGCATGGTTGTGCATCGGGGGTACATCTACGTCGCGAACACGGACTCCGTTGTCCGTTATCCATACAAGGACAACGCGGTCCGCATCGATGGTGAGGGCGAGAAGATCGTGGATCTTCCCGCCGGCGGTTACAACAATCACTGGACGCGGAACATCAGCTTCAGCCCGAACGGAGACAAGCTGTACATCACGGTCGGATCCGCAACGAACGTGGACGAGGAAGGCATCGACGCGAAGGAACCGCGCCGCGCGGCCATACTGGAGTGCAATCCTGACGGATCCGGTTTGCGCATCTTTGCGTCCGGCTTGCGAAATCCCAATGGCCTGGACTGGACGGAGTCAGGCGTCCTCTGGACAGCCGTTAACGAACGCGATGGACTTGGCGACGATGTTCCGCCGGACTTTCTGACCAGCGTGCGAGACGGCGGGTTCTACGGCTGGCCGTTTTCATACTTCGGCAAGAATGAAGATCCCCGTCACAAGGGCGAGCGGCCGGATCTTGTGCAGAAGGCAATCGTCCCCGATCTTGCAGTCGGAGCGCATACCGCATCGCTGGGCTTTGTGTTTTACAAGGGGGCGTCGTTCCCGGAGCAGTACCGCGGCGGCGCATTCATCGGTCAGCACGGTTCGTGGAATCGCTCGAAGTTCAGCGGCTATCGCGTGGCGTTTGTGCCGTTCAGCAACGGTCGTCCATCCGGTCCAATCGAAGACTTTGTCACTGGCTTTATCGCATCGGAGGATCGGAACGAGGTATACGGCCGTCCGGTCGGACTGGCGTTGCTTCAGGACGGCTCGCTGCTCGTCGCCGACGATGCGGGCGGTCGCGTCTGGCGCGTGAAGTACGTGGCGAGATAGAGCCAGCCGATTCCCAGCACGATGCCGCTGACGACGTCGCTCATGTAATGCACGCCAAGGTACACACGCGAAAAGGCGACGAGCACGACAATCGTCCAGCAGATTACGCGGATTGCACGCCGCCCGGAGGGCTGAACGATGTGGCTGCACGCGATCCATGCGAGTGTGCCGTACGTCGCGGTAGCCACCAGCGCATGGCCGCTTGGATATGAGAATCCCGTGACGTCGGTGAGATAAGGAACAATCGTGGGCCGCGGACGCTGGAGCGTCCATTTGAACAGTTGGACGATCAGCTGAGCCCCTGCCGCGGCGGTCACAATGCGTGCTGCTCCGTTACGATCGCGTGCAATCGTCCACAACACGGTGAACGCGGTGGCCGTGACCAGACTGATCACCACCATCGAGCCGAGGGACGTGATATCCGACATGGCCCTGTTCAACCAGGGTGTTCGCAATTGCGCTACGGCTCGCAGGATGGCTTCATCGAATTCGTTCATGACGGCGTTTCCGGAGTGGCGTAACCGGCGTTTCGCAAGGCCTGTTCGATTTCCTGCAGCGCGGCGGGATCGTCGATCGTCGCGGGTAGTTTGTAGTCGTGACTGTCGGCGATCTTCTGCATTGTGCCGCGCAGGATTTTTCCGGAACGCGTTTTGGGGAGCCGCTTCACCACAATGGCCGTTTTGAACGCCGCGACCGGGCCGATCCTCTCACGGACCATGCTCACGACCTCCTGCGCGATCACGGCCTCTCGTGTGAAATCCACGCCAGCCTTGAGAACCAGAAACCCGACCGGGACTTGTCCTTTCAGGCTGTCGGCGACACCGACAACCGCACACTCCGCGACATCGTGGTGCGATGCGAGGATTTCTTCGATCGCTCCTGTGGACAGCCGGTGTCCGGCGACGTTGATGACGTCGTCCGTGCGCGTCATCACGAAGACGTATCCGTCTTCATCGATAAAGCCGGCGTCGCCGGTTTTGTAGTAGCCGGGGAAGTCCGAGAGATATGCATCACGATAGCGGGAATCGGCATTCCAGAGTGTCGGCAATGTGCCGGGCGGAAGAGGAAGCGCACAAACCAGGCTTCCGATTTCGTTGGGCCTGGCGGGCTTTAGCTGTTCATTCAATACCTCGACCTTCCAGCCGGGCACGGGCTTTGTGGCCGATCCTGCTTTGACCGGCAATTTTTCGAGCCCCACGCAGTTGGCGCAGATCGGCCAGCCGGTCTCCGTCTGCCACCAGTGATCGATCACCGGAACCTGAAGGAGACCTTCCGCCCAGTGAAGCGTGTCGGGATCGAGACGTTCGCCGGCAAGAAACAACGTGCGAAATCCTGCGAGAGAGTATTTGCGGAGCAGTTCGCCGTTCGGATCTTCGCGCTTGATCGCGCGGAAAGCCGTGGGAGCTGTGAACAGGCACGCGACGTTGTGGTCTGCGATCACGCGCCAGTACACACCGGCATCGGGCGTTCCAACCGGCTTCCCTTCGAACAGGACCGTGGTGCAACC
>Ga0137433_1001033_pt1 | contig 12675 bp, 15 predicted proteins | sample EasRivERMZT840_2_FD_102335 | JGI IMG/M metagenome (GOLD analysis project Ga0137433, IMG submission 102335) | Soil microbial communities from meander-bound floodplain in the East River, Colorado, USA - East River MetaG ERMZT840_2 | ecosystem: Environmental > Terrestrial > Soil > Floodplain ...
CGCCGAACCCAATTGGTACCGTCATACACGTAGCCCATTGCGATGGTGAGCGCAACACTAGCCTGCGCCGCCGCAACAGTGCCGTCTTCGGTATCAACTGTTGAACCTACGGAGTCGCCTACGATAGACACCTTAAGTGCGTCAAGGGTGTCGTCCATCGCAGAGTCGCCGTTAGGGGTATACGCCGTGGAGTTAATATAAAGCCTACCGTTAGCGTCAATATTGAACGCGGTATAATCTCCAGCTGTCGTAGCACTTGTTGCGGGTGTCGTGTCTCGACGAATACCAGAAATAAACACCGTTGAGTCGCCAGTTGTATGCGCAGCGTCTTCAGCGTACTGCGTAGTGCCAGCAGAACCAACTACTCGCAATGCGCCGTTGGCGTCTAACTGCAGCGGAGCGTAATCAAGATCAGTTCCTGCAAGAGAGGCTGCAGAGTCTTTTCGGACAGCCAGCAACTGAATACCTTTGTCGCCAGTTGTGTGTCCGCCGTCTTCCGCAAATACTGTATCGTCGATAAGTGCAAGAGACGTTACTGCGCCAGCGTCAATCTGTACCGCGAACGTCCCGCCGTTATCGACGGTAATGGAGTTGCCGGAATCATTGATACCGACTTCGTCCCATGTGCCGGACTGTGTAACAGCAACAGTTCCAGTAACAGTAGTTGAAGTCAGTGATACAGGCTGTGCCGTGCCGGACGCCACGCCCTCAACAAGCAATGCTCGTCTAGTGGAGATGCGAACTGGGGCGAACTGGTTCTCAGTGACAGCGCTTGTCGCTACGTCGTCAAACTGTCCGACAACGCCGACAGCCTGCACACCAGTGGCGGTTGTATCAAGCCCAGCAACAACCGGAATAACTTCGACAGCTGTTCCATCTGCGCCGATGGACTGCTTGACTCTTGGATACTGAACACCAGCTACGTCATCCGACGCAATGGTTGTCCCGGCCCCAGCGGTTATACTTACGTTATCTGCCATTTAGATTTCCTTACTGAATAACCGGATCATAGTGGATGGTCACATGCACCGCTGCATCGTTGGTGATTCGGATCATGCGAAGTTGTCGGATGTTTGCCCGACCTTCAATTTCAATAGAGTCGCCAGCAACCAATAGATGTCCGAGAGCAGAGGTAGGCGTGCCGCCATCCCATCTAATTCGAATGGATTCGGTCTCTACTGAGATAAAAGCTTTAGAAGCGTGAATAACTTTACCACCACCAGCATCTTTTGTGTAAATAGTGCTTGTCGCACCAAGAGCCGTGCTACTGACTGTAATCTTTTCGTAATTACCGGCTGTGAAGTCGGATACAACTATACGGGCCATATGTATTCCTTAAAAACAAGAATAGGGAACGACCTTGTTGCGTAAGGAAGTTCCCTATCGTTGTCAATTACCTATTAACCAGTAAAGGTTGCGCCAGCGGCCACATTTGTGAATACGCGCGCATACCAATTGGTACCGTCTGAGACCAGTTCGGCCCAATCTCCTACGACAGCTTGGCTAGCTACGAAAGTAATAGTCGTGGCACCGCCTGTTGATTCAACGTCTCCAGCAGCACCGCCCGCATCATGCTGACCACCAAATATGATTTGGGCAGCGGCATTAGTGACGATGGTATAGGAAGTTGTCGGAGCAACGGATACGACGAAGCGTAACCGCAAGCCCAGCGCTGGAGCAGGAAGCGTAGATTCAAAACCACCTGCTAAATTCAGGAAGAACGTTGATCCGCTCTCCGCAGCGGTAATGACATTAGTTGCAGCCACTACTTCCATAGGACCGGTATCTAACTTTTCAGCAGCGCCGATATGCCAGTGGATTTCACCAATAGTGGCGGACTTCGTGACAACCCAGCCAACTGGCAATACAATGGCCTGTCCAGTTGCTGGGGCGGTATGTGCAAAACCACCGGCAGTTGTGCTAAGATATACTGGATCGCCTGCCGCAGTGGCGGAGTTTGTATTAAGGTTAGCTGTCGATAGACCGCCTTCGTATATCCAACCCTCGGAATTGTTGGAAATAGCGGCTAGCGTGACATAGACCTGCTTGTGTGTGGCTACGTCGGCGTCGGCAAGGACGATTTTAGGGAGTTCTGCGGTTGTGTCGTATCCAACAACTGCGACGAGCTTATCGACGGCAATTGCGGAACCAGTCTTGTTGATAGCACGAATGCCATTAAGCTTGTGCTTCATGTTGAGCACACCGCCAGAGGTGATTGCTCGACGACCGAAAGGAACAAAGGAAGGTGCGGGCATTAGAGGCTCCTGTATGCTGAAACGAGATTATCTCGCCAGTCAGTAAGTTAGAAAAGGGGAACCTAAGTTCCCCCTCTCCGTTGTATTATTAGTCGATTGCGTGATCAACGCAGAATGGACGATTCAACTGGAAGTTTGCCATTCCAGTCGTGGTGTCTCGGTCAGTGAGACCGATGGCCCCGATAACCGCGTCACCAGCAACGTCAGCATCATCGACTGAGCCAGCTGTTGCTGTCAGATAAACACCAGCGCCGTTAGTACCGTCGAAGGACGCTAGACATAGCGCTGTTTCCTCGCCGTCTACAGTGAACCAGCCATATTTGGTGGCTGCGTCTACTGCGCCGTTTGCTACAGCGATCTTGCCTTGAGCATCGGCTACTGCCAGCACTGCGACATGACTAGCCGCAATACTTACCCATGAACCATCTGCGCAAGAAGTGACACCCTTTAGATAAACGTAAGTGTTGCCAGCTACGCTTGTCTTCTCGGTGCCTAGTCTAAATTTCTTTGTCGTGTGAACGTCGTCATACCATGCCATATTGAATTCTCCTAATCGGCTTGACTACCGATCGTAAGTCCAAGCATCCGTATGCGTTGATGTCATCTCGTTACAGCTGTTGGAGGTTGAAAAGAGAGAGTATGATTACTCCCCCTTTTCGGTTAACTATTACGCCTGCGAAAGAACTGCGAGTCTGCTCTTGTTTGACGTGACCATCTGCATGGCGCTGAAGAGCAGGAAGTAAAACGCGTTCTGACCGGGCACATCATACGTATTGCCCTTGTCGCGGAAGTACTGACGCGAAACAACGATCTGGTAGTTCTTCGGGTTGAGGAAGTAAATCGACGTGCCGCCCTTGTGGGAGAAAACGTACTTCGCGCCCTTGAACGCCAGAGTCTTGAAACCGGCATCCGCTTCTGAAGTGTTTACCCAACGCTGCTGGCTCTGAAGCTGCGACTCAAAGAGCGCATGTGCTGAAGAACCGCTGATAAGCAATGTTGGCGCTAGACCGCCGGTACCCTTCGCCGCTGCGTTATAGACTTCCGTCATCGCAGCTTCGATGTCTGAACCGTCAGTATAGGTGTCAGCTGGATTACGCCAGAAAGTCTCGACAGCTGCGTCGATACCTCCGACTGTGCCCTGACCAGATGTTGGTACAAGGTCGTTTAGACCGTTTAGTTCAACTCCGCCTACTGTCGAACTTGTGAAGATTCGCTGCTCAATGAGGTCATCATGCGAATTGATGGCGTTCTCAAGTAGCGCCTTGACAAGAGCAATCTTCTGATTCTCTTCGGGATTCTTCGCCTCGTCGCCCTTACAGGCTTGTTACTCCGTTTATCGGAGGCTGCGTCGTTTCGGTTCCGCGCAGCTCACATACTTTACTCGCTTGCTTGATTGCAAACGATGTTTCTAAATCAATTTTGTAGTGCATTGAAGGAATGTCTTTCATTAACGGAAAAACAATTTCCTTGAATTTGCGTTTTGACTCGTCTTGGGTTATGACAAGATTACGATTACCGCTATCTTTCTTTGTGTAAAACCAACCATCTATTCCAAGCTCTTTCAATTTATCTTGTAAAAGCTCTTGTGATTGATTATCAAACCCGTCTAAGTGGAGGCGAAATTGATTAACCCTTGGTTTATCAAAATACTGTGTCGTTCTGCCCACACGGTTATCTGTGAACTTGATTCGCTTATTTGCCGAACCATCGTCCATATACCAGTAAGTTAATGCAACAGCGCCCAACTTTATATCCGCTGGAACTATTTTCTTACCCGCTGGATACCATAAGCTTCGTAACGACTTCCACCTATTTGCGACTGTTACTCTTGCTACTAAACAATCTGCTGGTTTTATTTCCCACTGTTTGAATGTATTTCCCTTTGTTTGATATTCTCTTACTCTAGGGCCTAATCCAAATTTGTTCAGAATTTCTACCTTGTGTTCAAAGTAATCTTTCTGTTTTACAGTGTGCGCAAAACCGTATCGACCGTCCTTCGTAATGTAACTATCGCCCAATAACGTGCCAATTACAAATTGATCCAAAAACTCTTCAGACATAAAGTCCTCTTTTCTTTGATATGTGTTCGGACTATTGCATCACCCCTAGCTCGCTGGAGCGCCCTCTCGTTTAGTCTCTCACGGCGGTTGTTTCCAACCTTCCGCCTCGTTACCATTGCAGGCTTCCGAGTCTATTAGAGCGGGTTTATACTGGATTAAAGGCTTGCGCTAGTCCAGGTTACTGGAACGTTGAGCTGCGCGATGTCATACACCGCCGAGGTGATGACTTCGGTCTTTAGAAGCGACGCGGAATCCTGATCGGATGCCAGGATGGCGGTGTCGGGATTTGCCCGGTAGTCCAATGGAACCTCGATGTTTTCACCAAGCGAAATACGCTGGATGAAGCCCATCTGCTCCATGATCTTGAGCGCAGAGTTCTGCACCCACTGATTCGCGGCCTTACGGTTCTCCGCGAGGACTGCAGGATAACTGCAACTTTCCAATAGGTTGTTTTTCCCTATTGCTTGGACTATACCTTAATCCCAATGTTGGGATTCTGCCCGTCTAGTCTCTACACCTTCCTGATTCATAACTTCAGGCTTGGCTCGGTATTGGCGTTTCAGCGTTCACCGAGTTTGAGCAGGTTCACCGTCTCTATTACTAGAGCGGGGGCCAGTTTTCACAGACCGCTGCGATTTGTTCTACGGTAAGTGCCATCGGACACTCTCCTTTAATGAATTGTTAGGTTAGATTGTTCGGCCCCTGATGACAGGCTTTCCACATCAGTTTGAACTTCTGACCCGCAGTTCATAAGGGAGTTTTCGAGATAGTCGGCTAAATTACGCGCTTTAACTGGATTGTCTCGAAGCATTCCAGCAGCAACGTTGCATGGAGAGCAGGTTAGTCCGCGTATACATTTTCCACACGAGCCTTCACCCGGACAGCAGCGATGATCGTGATCGATAACAAAATTATCAAGAAACACTGCATTAGTATTTCCCTTTAACTCTGTTGGAGGTTCCTTACAAGCGGCACAAAGGTTATTTTGAGCTGCTTTCAGAGCCTCATATTGCTCTAGTGTGATATTGTATTTTCTAAGCCTGCGGTTTATTGCAGCACGTCTGGCAATTATTTTAGCTTTTTCGGGGTTTCTATCTCGCCAAGACGCAGAACGTTCGCCTCGATTAACAGACTTATTGGCTTCCTTGGTCCATTCGGGGTGATTTATACGATACCGCTTAGCACGTTCAACACTAAGCTCTCGATTCCGCCGATACCAAGCTTGTTTAATTACCTTTTCACAAGATTTGCACTTTGACTTCCTGCCATCAGAAAATCTAGGATCTTTGTGAAAACTAACTAAAGGCTTAGTTTCCTTACACTTAGAGCAAGTTTTCATAAGTAGTTGGAGAACGGCCCCTACGTTAGTAGTTGCTTTATGTTCCTTGCGGAAGACCGCCCGTGTCTTGTAAATCTACTATTTTAGTATTATACCACGTTTCGATGCGTTTGTCAAGCTTTATTTTGGTTGGACCGCTTGGAGTCGAACCAAGCTCCCTTTTCGGTGTGGCTGGCCGTGTCACAGCCCTTTGGACGCACCTACTCAGTCTACGATGACCGCACTTTCGATCCCACTGTGTTTACTGACCCAATAGTCCTGCCTCCTCTAGGCTCCGTCGAATCACCTCTTCGGTATCCACGGGTCCGGTTGACTCGCGCTGAGGACCGGGCTTAACAGCAGCGGCCACGGCAGCTGAGGACATGGGCTTCTTCTTGATTTCGGCCAGAACCTCAGTTCGGATGGCATTCCGGTCAGCTGTGAATTTGGCTCGTTCGACAGTTACCGCTTCTTGGTAAGCCTTTACGTAGGCCTTTTCCAAGGAGATCTGCTTGTCGGCCTTTAGGATTTCTAGGATCTTAGGTTCCAGCTCATTGAACTTGTCCCAGGTTCGGGCGTCAGCGATCTGGCGTTCTACGATAGGGGCCATCTTCGCCAGCTGCTCCTGGGCCTGCCAAGCCTGTTCGATGGGGGCATAGCGCTTCTCAACCTGCTCGATGGTACGTTTCTGAGTCTGTTGGTCCTGCCAAGTTAAAAGAGCTTTTAGACCCTGTTCTGAGTAAACCTTGGAGCCATCTGGGAGTGGCTGGTCGGGCTGCGGCATGTCACCGAACGGATCTACGGCCTTTGGGGGCGTAACGGTACCGTCTAGTGCAGCAGCGGCTCGATCGATGTAATCGAAGAACTCCTTATAGGCTGGGACCTGACTAAGCATTCCTAGGAAGGTTTTGGGGTCGTTCTGGAGGATCTGCTCGAACTGCGCTACCTTTTCTAAGCGGCCCTCGTAATCCGTAACCTTGGTGCTAAGCTCAGTGACCTGCGGAGTGAACTTACTTTCAAGTTCCTTGGTAACTCGCGCGACAGCGTCTCGTTCATTCTTTTCTACAATTTTCTTGACACGGCTGTAGGGGATGCGATTCTCGCGACCTGCGACACCGTTAGGCTGGAGGCCGTGTTTCTTGGCGAATTCATCCTCAACTTTTGTCTGTTCTGGGGTCTTCGCAGCAGGAGACTGAACTTGTGTGGTAGCGTCTTCCGAAGTTGTTTCCGCAACTATTTCGGTAGCAGCGTCTTCTATGGAGACCGTTGTTGCGTCGGCAGTATCTACTTCCGCGACTTCCGGATTCATTGCGTCATTGAGCGAGTCTTCGATAACTTCGGTGATGGGGTCTGTCGATTCGATGGGATTTGCCATTGGATTCTTTACGCCTTTCAGCGGATATGTTCGTCGAGTGCGCTCTCGGAACGGTTAGCGATTACGGTGCTATTACTGGATGGTTGAATGAGGCGAAACGTTTTTGAATAGGCTTTTAAGATTCTGCTGTTGATCAGGATTTGCTGGGAGAATTTCCCTTTGGCGATGCGCGAGCATTACCACGCTATTCAAGAATACCACTACATTCTCAGCTGGCATTTTTACGGAAGGATCTGATACTGATGGTTTTGGTGCCAGATAAAACAGCATAGCCAGTGGTGAGGTGTCGCGATCAACGGTATCTCCGTCTGACTCGCATATGGATATAGTGGTGAATAGCCCATTGTCAAAGGTGATGTCGTAATCTGTGATGATCTTGGGTTCTAGAACTGGGTGTATAATCATGTGATTACCATTCAGAGATGGCTTTAGCTTCTTTCCATGTTGGGCTGTCTATATTGAGCATGGCCCGCAATTGGATGGAAGGACGAAAGAAGATCTTTGTTTTCCCATCGAAGGTCTGGGGTTCGTCGGAAAGGATGGTTGTTTGGCCTTCTCTGTAGATGATTGGTGTTTTGAGAGTCCAGGACTTTCTAGGCTTCCAGACTTTGAATGTGCCGAAGCCATCTATCTCCACAGATTCCCCACGACGCAACGCATCGGATATTAAATTCAAAATGATAGCAACTAGCTTGAGCCCCTCCGAAGGATACTTTTTTACTTTATCTAAGGGAATCTCTAACAGCTCGTGGATAACTAAAGCTAGATCGACTTGACTAAAGTGTCCTTTTGGTCTGCGTTTTAACATAGTGTAAATGGGACAGGGGAGCTATTGCTCCCCATCCCAACCTTACTTAACGCTACTTAAACGATCGGCGGTTCTGGCGACGGTTCAACCGGGGGCTCTTCCACCGGCGGAACGGGATTCGCTACGTCAACGCCAACTAGCCTTAGTCGATCGGCCGCTGCCTGAAGACCAGCAAAAGCTGCTTCCTCCTGTGCTGAGTCTAGTGCGTCTGCGTTTAGCTCCGCGATTAGAGCGTCGATTTTAGCCGCGATACGAGTTGTTTCTGCGTCTACAGCTGCAAGCGCTGCCTGGAACTGTGCTACTGTTGCCATTATTTGTCCTAACTTTCTGTAAATGAAATATTGTGAAATGAGGGTTAATGTTGAGATCGCAATTACAATATACATCCTACGCTTTCTATTCTTTTCGACCTGACCACCTCACCCTATATGGCTTAGCGGTGTCTCCGTCTTGACTAAGACCTTTCTCATTAGCAGCTCGTTTGATCTCGGTTTTGCTATAGAAACGCCGAGGAGATCCGTCTGCATTTACCAAGCCGTGCCGAATTTCGATTCCACCGGGAATGTCGTCGCCGATTACGCCCTGTTGTGTAGGAACATGATTGATGGGATTACCTCGGCAAAATGGATAATCCCCGATCTGTAGCTCGGTGTTGCAGAAATCGCACAGGGTTGTCATTATGTGCCACCCTCGCGGTCTAACACGCGCTGAAAAGATTCTATGTAGTCAGCTAATGCTCGCATTCTATCCGAACTTTCATCTAAGAATCCTATGGAAACGTTGCAGGCATGACACAACAATTTCCGAACTTCGCCAGTTTGATGATTGTGGTCTACGTCCAAAGCCATAAGCTGTCCGCTCTTTGCGATACGTCGTTCTGGTTGCTTGCATACAAAACACAACCCACGTTGTTCCGCAAACATCTTTTCATAATCTTCTATAGATATATTATAATTAGCTCGCAAATACGTATTTCTACTTTTTCGTTTGCCCTTTTCAGTGGCTCTGTATTTGCGGGCGGCTTCGTTACGTTTTGGTTGTGTTGCCACTACCTTAGCTCTATACTTTTTTGGATTGTTCTTTTTCCAAGCCGCCATCCATTCGCGTCCATATTTTCTGCGTTCCTCTGGCGTGTGCAGTTCTTTCCATCTAGCATATTCTTCTTTATAGTTTCTTCTAGTCGGCATCGCGCTGTAAGATCCTCTGATTCACCTTAGGCATGGCGCTAAAGTTTGGATTGTCTTCGCCGACGCCGACTGGTGGTGGGGCGGGAATTGGACCGGTGTTCTGGATTGGCATCGGAACTGGAGGGACAAAGGTAGGCACCGGGGGTCCGGGAGTTACAGTGCCATCTGGCCCAACTGTGCCTCCACCTGGCGGTGAAATCTGCTGGATGGCTGGGGGACCTGCTTGTATGATAAGCTGCTTACCCTGTTCGATTTGTTGTGGTGTTGGGGCCTGGCCTCGTGCGATGAGCATACCGACGGTCATTGGATCTCTGAGATCCTCGGTGCCGGTTAGTCGAAGCGAGATGTTCGGCTCGGCCGGAGGCGGAGGCTGAGGCGCTCGAATGACTGTTGCTGGGTCAAGACCGGTGAGAGTTGCGGCTTCTTTCAATACTGGCTCCAAGTTTACCCAACCAGACTTTGCATACATATTCACGAATTCTTGAATACGCTGTAGACGTTGATTAGAGTCAAGCAGGACGGTGGAGTCCGCTAAGATGGAATATGCGAGGGTCTTAGAAACTACCGGATCGAAGCCTTGTCCTAGGGTGCTAGGGTCTTCGTAGAGGCAGATAAGACCGCCAAGAACCTCGGCGATGCCGCAAAAGAACTTACCAACTTTGGCGCGTTCGCGGGCAGTGCGGGTCTGGGCGCTGGAAGCAATTTCCTGGGCCTCTCCTTTGGTTTCTACCTGCGCACCAGTGGCGTCTTGATTTAGATTCCAGATACGACTGAGGTCTCGATTAGCGATGATGTCAAAGGAGAAATTCTCCTGTGGGAAGTTGCTACGGGCTACTTCGGTGATGACATTCTGACCGCTACCCTGGACAGGAATCATGGCCTGCCACTTACCACGCATCAAATTGAAGACGACTGTGGGGTCCACTCGATTAACGTCGATGGTTCTAACTGGTAAGCTGTGTTCGCGCTGAAGGACCATCTGAGTACGAGACTTAATGATCTCGTTGACCTGTGGACGACCTACGGCGGAGTCTGACGGCGGGATGGCTTCGTCTGTGATGTAGCTTAGTGTTATTACACGGATTGGATATTTGATTGCCCCAATAAGGTTGCCGTTCTGATCGACTTCCTGACCTTTCCAGGGTTCATCAATGACTGGATTTTCTTCACCGTGAATAAAGACCACATGTTGAATAGCGTTGTATAGTTTGGTATTCTCGTCGTAGAGGTACTTTTTGTAGAAGACCTCATCGAAAGCTACAAGCTCGTCGCTTTCGGTTTCGGCCTTACGTTCAGTGTCTGATGTGATGAGTTCTTGCGTATTAGAGTCTAGTCCAACATATTGTCTTTTCTTAGCTGGATCTAGTTTCCAACGGCGTTGAGCTTCTACCCAAGTGACGTATCCGGAGCGGCCAATCCACGGTGAGTTGTCGAAGTCCGATCCAGTGAAAGAAATAGGCCATAGAAAGTTGGCCGGACTAACACGATTTATTAAATAACGCTTATCAACTATGCGAGGAACCGTCTCCATGGGTAGTGGTATGCCATTTGGCAGTAGGCCGGTCAGCATGATTTGCTGTTGGATTTCAGGAGGAAGTGTTGCAAGATCCACAGCCGGGACGGTTACATCTTCCGTGAGAGCCTCGTGGGATACCGCCACAATGCCGATGCCAGCCGCGTTGATGCAGTCTGGCAAAACTTCGTCCATGGCAGTTTCAATACCTGCTTGAACTAGAGTATCATTGATGCGCTGCTCAAAGGAATGCAGCCAAGGGGCCATCTCCGGAGCTACGGTCTGTGGAGGATGGTTAACTCTAACTGCAGGAACCTGTGAAAATAGGCTGGATTGTTTCTCTTTTGTGAACGACCAATCTAAATTGACTACTACCCTATTTTCGTCGGACTGTGTGGCGAAAGGTTTTCCACGCCGGTAATCAACACTAACCTGCCAGTCTTGTACAAGCTTCTTGCGGTAATTGGTACATGTCGTAATAGCGTTGCGCAGCATCTTGTTGCGCTTGGTTGTGGTCTTGTCTGGAGTGACCTGATCGGTCTTTGGTGTGTCTGGCGATTCTAAAGTAGGCATTAAAGACCTTTGTTAAATTTTGGTTCTGACGCTCTCGTCACCAAGGACAAATCGACTGTTTGATTCCTTAGGCTCCATCCATTTCCGTATACGGCGCTGATATGGAGTTTTAGCTTGGTCTGCAGAGTGGCTGATTAGGAAGTACGCAAGTGCCACTACCGGGTGGTCGTGCGCTTGATTTGCCAGTCGTAGTGGATGTTTCTCATCAAAACTTTGTAGTGGAATAGCGCGAATAAGATATGGAGCGCCCGGATATAACCCAGTGCCTCTATATATCTGCAAGCGAGGAATGCCGGGTTCCGCTTCTTCCGCTAAGGCTGTATGCACGGCGGAAGCGAACTGCTCTCGGTTGTTGATAGACGGTTCCATTGGAACCCCGTTATACTCAAATAAGTCTCGCATAGTTCGAGCGTCGTGGCCGGTATGGATGTCAAGTACTGGATCACAGTAACAAGCCACAATTCGTTCGATGCCCAACATCTCATCTTCTTCTTTCATGCTGGCTGCGATATCCGAGACAATTGTCTTAAGCCATCGCTTCTCATGGAAGACTATATAACGATTGCCTAAATGAGCTATCCACGCGCAATAAGCCGGATCTGGTGCGTAGCCATGATCATAGACTCTATAGATCGGGGCTTTCTTAACTAATTTTTCAATGTCTAGCTCGTGGATAACGTGATAAGGCTTACCTTCCTTAGATTGGTAAAAAGAGAATAGTGTGTTCTCTTCCATGTATTCGCCACGAAGCCACGCAGCTTTGACATGGGGTAGCATCTTGGCGAAGCGCTTGCGATACTGCTCTAGGTCTAGTGTGGGGTTCTCCTCCATGTCAATGCGAATATACTGCCACTCGTCTGGGAAGTAATTTTCGTCATCGCCGTCATCGTCCATGTAGTCTACTTCATCTTTGTTGATGAAGTATCGATTGATGTCAGCCATGGAAGGGCCTAGTGGATTGGTCGCCGAGCGTGTGACCGCTTGTAGGCCCATGTCCCTAAAAGCGCCAGAAACACGAACCGAGGCGTTCAATTTCTGAAAGTAATCCCAAGGAATTAGTGACAACTCGTCGTAATAAGCGGCTAAGAATTCGGCAGACAGCAAGTTGAATGCGTCTTCAGCGTGGCCTACATACGAAAAGAATAGCTTAGAGCCGTTTGGATAGAAAGCGCAGTGTTTGGTCCAGTGGTAATAACCACCTAGGTAGCGCATCTCCGTTTCAATGTGCTGTAGATGGCTCTGCTCCAGCTGTCGCATGGTCTTACGAATGAGAATCAATGCGCAACCAGGAACAGACAATGCCCTCATGTGAGCATCATTGCGAAGCATTAAGGATTTGCCAGAGCCCCTAGAGCCGATGGCCAGAAGATTGGGAACTTCGGACTCGTGAAACAATACCTGTTTTGGATGTGGGCTGTAGAGACAATACGGTCCCTCGTCGGTAGTAACCCAAAGACCCTTTTCTGGTATGGTGCCAGCGGGTATAATTCCTTGGTAATTACTCGGTAGGTTCATTATGCTTTACTTCGATGACTTCAACTACAGCTTCTGGGAGGGCTCTGTTGAGGCCCCCAATTGCGACTCCG
>Ga0137433_1001034_pt1 | contig 12660 bp, 10 predicted proteins | sample EasRivERMZT840_2_FD_102335 | JGI IMG/M metagenome (GOLD analysis project Ga0137433, IMG submission 102335) | Soil microbial communities from meander-bound floodplain in the East River, Colorado, USA - East River MetaG ERMZT840_2 | ecosystem: Environmental > Terrestrial > Soil > Floodplain ...
AAAGCCCTCCGTTGCAAGAACCTCGTCCAGCGCGCTTTCTCCATCTTCGCCGCAGCGCGTGGAAACCCCGACAGAGACCACCGTGTCGAGCGTTCCGGAAACTTCCTCGACCCGCCGCAGAACATCCGGGACTTTTTCGATACGCGTTTTGAACTCGACGATCGCAGAGAGGATCTTTTCATCCAGGATGTCGTCGCGCAGTGTCCCGGCATTTTTGTCGGTCATCATGTGAGTGACGGGGTTCTTTGCCTCGAACTGAATCCCGATCCCGGAGAGCGCCTGAGTCATTTTCTGGATTTCGCGGAAGCGGACTCCGATCGTCGGCCTACCGAACTCCACGACATAACCGGCCTCTCCCACGCCAATGCGATTGGTCACGTCGTTGGTCTTGACTTCTTCGGTGCCGCGGCCATGAACACCCGTACTTTCATGCGTGACGATTGGATCGCTGAAGGCACGCCGAACGACACGTGGCCACGAAAGGTCGTCGGGAATGATGGCAGAAGTCGGGCAAACATCGGGCTCCGGATCGAAACGCAATCGAAGCGCTTTCAGGACCCACCGAATTCCCCGCACCAGCGTAGGATTGAGCGTCTCCATGCTCATCCCCCGATGACATGTGTAGCATTCGACGCATTCATCCGCATTCACGAAGGCCCGATTCGCGCGTGGATCGATCGAAATCGCCCCCATCGGGCAAATCGAAACGCAGTTGCCGCAAGCGACACATTTTTGTGGGTCGATATGCATAAAAGCGCGATCAGTCAACCACAAAACCACGAACGCGGCCAAAAGGTTTTTGTCCGCACAACTCGGTGTCCGTGCTAGCATTTTTCACCTTTGTGTTTAAAGGAGGATTCCTGAATGAGTAGATCGGCTCTTGCCGAAAAACATCCGTGGACATTTCCCTGGTGGAAGGCCGAGGGACAGAACACCTGGACGTTAATTTTTATCGTTTCCATTCATATATTGGCCGCTGTGGGACTTATTCTGTATCCCTTGCCCGGCTGGAAAGTATTCCTGGCGGCGCTGCTGATGGCATGCGCGGGCGGGCTGGGAACAACCGTCGGATACCATCGGGCGCTGGCTCACCGTGCCGTCAAGTTACACCCTGTCATTGAGCAGCTACTCATCTTCTTCGCCTGCTTTAACGGCTCAGGCTCGCCGAGCACGTGGATCGCAAATCATCGAAATCATCATGCCAATTCGGACACGATCGACGATGTGTCCAGCCCGCGTCATGGTGGATTCTGGTGGGCGCATCTGCGGTGGCTCTATCAGTGGGAACCGTCGAGCATGAAAAAGTGGTGCCCCGATCTCATTCAACCTCGCTATACGTTCTGGGTAAAACTTCAAACGCCGCTTGTCGCCTTTTCGCTCTGCTTCGGCTACTTCCTCTTCGGCTGGCCCGGCTTCTTCTGGCTCGGCGCAATTCGCATGCTTCATTGCCTCCACATGCAGTGCTTCGTGAACAGTCTTCTGCATTTGAAGCCCGGACTTCCTGAAGGCGTGGATTCCAGCCAGAACATCTGGTGGCTGGGGCCGCTTCAAGTCACGGCATGGGGCGAGAACTGGCATGGTAATCACCACTCGAAGCCCGCTTCCGCGAAATTCAGCCGTCACTGGTGGCAGGTCGACATCGGATGGTACGTCATTCGCGGCCTCGAAATGGTTGGGCTAGCGACCAACGTCAGGAGATAATGCTGGAAAAATGGGGTCGTAGCCCATTTTGCCGTCGAGAGGTTTCAGTACTCCGAAATGGTTGTCGGCAAAATGGGCTACGACCCCATTTTTCCTACCTTCGCGCCCCGGTAATAATGAGTCAGGATTTCCGAATACGGCTTTCCCTGATCTGCCATTACCGCGGCGCCGATCTGGCATAAGCCGACGCCGTGTCCCCAGCCCGCGCCGCGTAACACGAAGCGGCCGTCCTGTTTGTCCACAACAAACGCTGAGCTGTACAGGTGAGACCGCGAGAGCGCGCGACGAATCTCGAGTTCCTTGCCGATGACGACATAGTCCTTCTCTCCCACGATCTTCAGACGGTAAATACGTCCCGAAGGCCCGCGATCGAGCGCCTCCATATCGACAATCGGTCCCAGATCAACGTTGATGCGGGCTCCTATCAATTCGGAGAGTTCGGCCGGCGAATAGTCCACGCGCCACCGGTAGAAATCCTGGGTCTCCTGATCGAAGCCCGGGAGGATGCGCGCAAGAAGCGCGGTATCGCGCGTATTGCAGTAGGCGGGCGGATCGGTACGGATCAGTTCTTCGCCGCTGAGCGACCGCAACACACCCGGCCCGTCGTAGATGGATGCCAGATACGGAATGTCCTGGTTCTCCCAGGCAGTCGAATACACTTCCGTGACGGCGCCGCAGGATTTTGAGAAACGTGCGTCACAGATACGGCCTTCGTACAGCAGGAATTCGCCTCTTGTTGCGTTCACAGCCGCGGACGCCGCGGGATTGAATGCCTTCGTGATTCCCTGATAGCGCTGGCAGTGATCATCGGCGCACACGTCAAAATCCGGATGCGCTTCGCGTCCGTACCATCGAGATATCTCGTGACTGCCCTCACCCTGCCTCGCTCCGCTCGGCGTCCCTCTCCCGGAGGGAGAGGGCTGTTTGGGGAACACCAGCCAGCTTCGGGATATCACGGCATGCGCTTTCAGCAATTCGAGCGGACACGAGGCGCTCATCTCCGATGAAACGACGCTGACAACGTACTCTTCCAGCGGAACGTCGTTGATCACCGTCAAACCGCCGTCGCGCTTGATAACACGCATCGCGCCGCGAAACACCTGCCGCTCCTTTCGCTCCCAGTGAAAGCCGATTCCGATCGTGACATCGTCCAGGGCGAAAGCGCATGTCGCGAGGTCAGAAGGAGTCAGCGTCACTTCCGACACAAAGCGATGCCGGCCGGACGCATAAGAAGCACCGGCGGCATCCGTGAACGTGCCGGTCAATTCCACTTCGATTGCGGGGCGTTTCTCGATCAATCCGACAGATACATTCATATTTGTTGGGCGATCTCCTCGAACATTTTGTCAGGCAGCGTGACTTCTCTGAAAATCGCTGCGACGTCTTCTGCCGAGATTTTCTCAAAGTCCTTCGCGAACGTGACGACAATGATCCCGCAAAGATCGATCGTTCCGGGACTGATGGTCAGTTCACCGGTCTCATAGACGCGAGGACGATGTTTGGCCCTGGGGAACAGATACACCGTCCACTCTCGATCGCGATGAAACGCGGCAATGTTGATCATAGGTTCAGGGCTTACAGATGTCGTTCGAGCCAGCAGCTCAATCGCACGATTCACCCGGTCGATCAGACGCGAACGATCCGAATCCCGGAAAACGAAAACATTTCGCGCGTAATCCGGTATCGAAATGCCCCGAAGGGCCGCAGTGTCGCCCTCGATTGGAAACACCGCCCGCGAGCCCGCCTGAAAGTGCATATGATCGGGAGCCGATGCGCCGCTCTGCGGACCGTTGTAGATGACGAAGTAACCCGGAAGCACTGCCGCCAGATCCAGCATCGTGCCGAATTCCCCGTCGATACGCTGGGCGACGTGGCGGCGATGAACAATGGTGAGATGCCCGTTCACAATCGGAATCGGATTGAAATACATCGTGTAATCCGTGCCGAACGGAATTCCCTCTTCTTCGGGATCGAGACCTCCAGGACAGAGGAAGCAAGGCCGCTTCGAAATCGAAACCGCATCCACAGCCGCCGTGGTGCTGGCGACTCGATGCGGAATATGCATGGCGAGAACTTCAAACCAGTCGATCTTCAGAGACCGTGTCTTCGCTTCCTTCACTCCCTCAACCCCGCGCGCAAGCCGCGGCCATGCGCGCACCTGCCGCTCGAAAAGCGCTTCAATCTCGTTAACCATTCTTTCGCCTGGCCAGGATTTCCACGGTCCTCAACCAATCTTTGTACGAGTCATAGCGGTTTGCAGTTTCAAGCGGCAGGGCGCTGTCTGTATTACCTTCCCACCGGCGGCAGAGATAAACCGAATCGTAAATGCGGCCGATTTCATAATTGCGGCTGATGCGGAGCGCGACCGCGTAATCCTCTCCATAACTGACGTTCGGAAACGCAATCTTCCGCAACACGGAAGTATCGAACGCCCGGGGCGCGCCGAGGCCGTTGATCCGCAGGGCATTGTTACGGCCGTTCTCGCGCGTCCACTCGCGGTGATCGATGAGGCCGGGCGGAATCTGTTTCAGCGAGAAGTCGACCATCGTGTAGGAGCCGACGACCATCGCGTAAGGACCGCGTTCGAGTTCCCCGACGATGCGCTGCAGTACGTCCGCGCCGTTGTAGAGATCGTCCGAATCCAGTTGGACCGCGTATCGTCCGCATGAATTCGAGTAAATGGCCGCATTCCAGCAGCCCCCGATTCCCAGATCCTTCCGCTCCGGCACAAGGTGCACGAGGCGCGAATCGGCAATTCCCCGCAGGATTTCAGTCGTACGGTCCGTGGAATGGTTGTCGACGACGACCACGTTAAAGTCGAAGTCCGTTTTCTGGCTGAGCGCGCTTTGCACGGAATCTGCAATGGTCCGCTCGCGGTTTCGCACAGGAATCACGACGCTCGCTCGAACCGGATAGGCTTCCGCAGGCTCCGGCACGGGATCGAACCGCAGCTCGAGCCAGGCGCCGATGCGCTTGAGATGCTCGGTCGCAATCGTTTCCATTTCGAGCTGATAGTCGCGGTTCCGCGGATCGACGTAGTCGAACTGTTTTTCGCCCGTCGGTCTGGCATCCGATACGGTCGACGCATACAGCGGTTCCGGAATTCGGACGATCGGATACTTCTCTGAAATCCGCAGCCGCAGATCGTAAAGGGCGCCCCATCGGGTTTCACGAATCTGTGAAATGGCGCTCGCACGTACGCCGACGACGGCGCCGAAATCGAACGCGTCTCGAATGCTCCCTGATTGATAGTCGATTCGTGGATGACCGGCCGAGTCCGAATAGACCCATCCCGCGCCTGTGTCGCGCATCACCTGAGTCATCCTCTCGAACATGCGGGGGCCGGGCTCGATCGTAACGCGCGAATCGCCGATAAACACGATGTCGGATGCCGCTTTCGCTGCCAACTCGAGCAAGCTCGCCGTCGATGGATCGCGGGGATAAAGAATATTCAAGACGCTGATCCCCTCGGACGCGCGACGATCACTCCAGCCATTCGGTTTGTTTTCAGGAATTCGCTCAAGTCCTGCTCGACGACGGCACCGCGGCTGCGCGAGGCGTGCCGGACGCGTACCGTTTCGCCGTCGCGCACGATGATGCCGCAATGAAACACGTCGAGATGGTTTTTGGTGGAAGCAAAGAATATCAAGTCACCGGTTTGGAGCTGGACGGTCAGTTTTCCGAACGCGCGCCTTGGAATGCACGAAAACCGCGACCGAACGGCGCGCAAACCGGGCACGACGTTCAACGTCCGCTCCTTGACGACCGGCGTGACGTCCCGCAGCGGCGGGCGCCGCAGTGTGCCGGAGCGAACGTTACTGCGGATCCACCCGGTCATATAGTGGTTCCGCCGTTCCCATTCGACACGGCCGTTCTCATATCGGATCTTTCGTAGCCATTCGACAAAATCGTCAGGACTGGACGATAACGCCAGCGCCAGGCTGGTTTCGACGTACGTCACGCAGTCAAAGGTATCCAGCGAGGCCGTAAACACCTCCGGCGTCTCCGCAGACCCAACCAGAGAGGGAAAAGCGTATGGCTGTCCTAAAAAGTGGCGGGAAAGAATCTCGAGTCGGCTGCCGGCGGATCGTTGTGATTTCGCTTTCGACAAAAGCTGTTCAACGCGCCGCCGGCTGAAACGTCGTGGTTGCGCGTGCTCCATGGAATTCCGATTCTAGCACGCGCGTTTGAGGGCTTTTAGGCGTGCCCCATCTCCGCTTGATCCAGGTCAATGAACTGTCCGTCAACCTCGTCCGAACTCTGGGGTAAAAAATCCACTACCAGCAGGTACATATCGCCGTCTTCGAACATATGTGCCAGTTTTTGATCCATCAGTCGAAATTGTTGATTTCGAGCGTCCCAAGAGACTTTGACGATACACATCTATTGCCTCCCTTGCCCTCTTCACGATTACATAGCGCAATTTGCCGCCCTCACCGCCCCGCTTTGGGCCTTCCAATTGCATTCCTCACTGTTGATGTTTGTGGATGAATTCATCTTCTCTTTTGCGCTCCTGGCCTTCGCAGGAGCGTTACTCATTTTGGGCGCACTGATCCTGCTGGATGCATTCCGGCGGCTCATCGATGAGTTCGTGCTAAAACCTGCGGGCAAGAAGAATCGTGGTGTCGTCACGGTTGTCGAAATCGCTCGTCCAGTTGCGAAGCGAGTCGGTGACGGCGGTCACGATCTCGTCAAGCGGCCTGTCGTGATTGCGGATAAGAAGGTCAGCTAGACGTTGCTCGCCGAATTGTTCACCGTTCGCATCTTCGGACTCCGTGATGCCATCCGTGAACGCGGCCAGCAGGTCGCCGGCATGAAGCTGAACGACCTGTTGTTCATAAGGAAAGTCCGGAAACATTCCCACCACCATCCCGTTCGACTCGAGTCTTATGAGGCTTCCATTGCGAACGAGTATCGGCGCGAGGTGGCCTGCATTCGTGTAGGCGAGCAGCCCACTGGTGTCGTCGTACAGACCGCAGTAGAAGGTCGCGTACTTCTCCGGCGTCGTGTTCTCGTACAGCTGCCGGTTCAAGCGCGCCACCAGCGTCGCCGTCGAGAGACCGCCGTTTGTCCCCATCGTCAACTGCGCGTGAAGCGCCGCCTGGACGCTGGCCATAAGTAACGCCGCAGAAATGCCCTTGCCGGAAATATCGCCGATCACGATCGCCGTGGAGCGTGGATCCAGCTGTATGAAGTCATAGTAATCGCCGCTGACCACACGAGCCGGATTGCACAGGCCGAATAGTTCGAGCGTTTTCAGTTTGGGAACCTCTTTCGGAAAGAGTCGCGCCTGCACCTGCCGCGCAATCTCGAGCTCGGACTCGAGTTTCTCCTTCTCCTTTACTTCCACGATCAACTGCTCGACGCGCTGAGTCATGTTGTTGAACGACGTCGCCAGCTCATTGAGCTGATCCTTCGTTCGGACCGGAATGCGGTGCGAAAAATCGCCGGCTTCGACCTTCTTCGTACCCGTGTGCAGGTCGTGAATAGCACGCGTCAGCGTGCGCGTGAGCTTGACGCTTGAACCGATTGCGACAAATTCCACGGCAACTATCATCCCGATGATGATAAGAATCGCGATTATCGCTGCCGTCTTTGCAGACCCCAGTGTGCTGGTGAGCATCCGATCCACAACCAGGTAAGGGCTGGTCGTAATGTAGACGCCGTGGTCGTCGAGTCTTCCGCTATCGAGCAACCGGATCATTTCTAACTGAAATCCACCGTAGGCAGCAAAAAGGGGAACCCGTACCGGTGCAATTCGAGCTGAATCGAAAACCGGACGCACACTCTGGAGCGGCTGATCGCCGATGTCGCGCAACCGAAACACCTGCATGTTCCCCATCCCCGAAACAAGCGAGGCAACACTCCTGTCATCAAACGGACGGTACGCGAAGACTTCAATGCGATTCTCACCAGTACCCGCATCTGAATGTGCCGCCAGGAAATATGCGGGTCCCGCCGTCGTGACGATTCCTTTAAACCCAGGCTTGCTCCAGGATGGAATCTGGCGAATGCGGCCCGAGGTGACGAGCAAGCGGTTCTGCGTCCGTACCGCTGCCTGCACCGGAAAATCCGCCGCATCTCTGGTTCGGCCCGCCTCGATGTCCAGCGCCAGTTGTGCCGCGCTCTGCTCGAGCTGGTCGAGGTTACGATTCAACCCGGATTGCGCAATATAGGCGATAGTTGCGCCGGACATGGCGGAGAACAGCATCGCCACGATGAGAAGCATCAGCAGGAGAGGAAGTACTCCGATCAAAAAAAATGTCACGAAGAGCCGGTTGCGGACGCGCCACAGGACCTTCTGCTTGATGGGCGGAATCAGCGTCAGAACCAGAAGAATCAGAAAGAGGACGAGAAGAATGGTGAAGAGATCTCCACCCAGGAGGGTGTAGCCCGTCGTGGAAACAACGATCCAGTTCGCGACAACGGTGACAAACAGAATTAGCGTGATCCGTTGAAGCCTATTCAATCGGGAGAAGCCCAGCACGGGCTCAAGTTATCAGAAATTGTCATACAATTCGCAGCGATAAACCCCAGTCGAGCACTCGGAGGCACGCCATGCGTAAGTCTCGGAAGTTTTCTGCAACACGTCGGAGTTTCCTGAAGGGCGCCGCTGTCGCCGGCGCTGCCACCATCGCGCCGCCAATCGCGCCTGCCACGGCAGTTCCCGAAACCGGCAGTGCGCCTATTCAGGATGCGCGCGCCGAAACAAGTGTGCCGCCTGAAGTGGACGTCCTGACGACCGAGCATTGCGGCTCCGACTTTATGCTCGACGTGCTGCGTTCCCTCGACATCGAGTACGTGAGTTCCAATCCGGGATCGAGTTTCCGCGCATTGCACGAATCGATCGTCAATTACGGCGGCAACCGGAAGCCGGAATTCATCACCTGCCTTCACGAGGAGTCATCCGTCGGCATGGCTCATGGTTACGCTAAGGTCGAAGGCAAGCCGATGGGTGTTCTTGCGCACGGCACTGTCGGACTCCAGCACGCGGCGATGGCCATCTACAACGCGTACTGCGATCGCGTTCCGGTGTTCATGATTGTCGGAAATTCTCTGGACGCCACGATGCGCAGACCTGGAGTTGAATGGCTGCATTCGGTTCAGGATGCGGCATCCATCGTCCGCGACTTCATCAAATGGGACGACACACCGATTTCCCTTCAGCACTTCGCGGAATCTGCCGCGCGAGCGTACAAGATCGCGATGACACCCCCGATGGAGCCGGTACTGCTCGTCGCCGACAGCGAACTTCAGGAAAGGGCGCTTGCTGAAAAAGACAGGCTGAGTCCGCAACGCATCACTCGCACGACACCTCCCCAGGGCGATTCCGGAGCTGTGGCCGAAGCCGCCAGACTTCTTGTCGCCGCTCAATCTCCGGTGCTCATCGCCGATCGCGCCGCCCGGACTGCGGCCGGAATGAAATACCTCGTTGAACTGGCGGAAACGCTGCAGGCGCCTGTGATCGATCAGGGCGGCCGGATGAATTTTCCTTCCCGCCATCCGCTCAATCAATCGAGCCGCGCTCGCGCGCTGGTGGCCGATGCGGACGTGATCGTCGGCCTCGAGTTGACGGATTTCTGGGGTGCGGTCAACACCTACCGCGACCAACTGGAGCGCAGTTCGCGCCGCATCACAAAGGCAGGTGCGAAGCTGATCAGCATCACATCGGGCGATCTTTATATGAAGTCAAATTACCAGGACTTCGAACGATATCCCGAAATCGACATCGCCATGGCAGCCGACGCGGAAGCGACGCTTCCGGCACTGATCGAAGCAGTCAAACGTCTGCTGACAGCGGATCGCAGGAATGCCCTGCAGGATCGCGGACAGAAGCTCGCCTCGGCTCATCGGTCCTCACTCGAGCAGGCGCGCGTCGACGCGACGTACGCATGGGATGCCAGTCCCATCAGCACGGCGCGGCTGTTCGCGGAGGTCTGGGCGCAGATCCGGACCGAGGACTGGTCGCTGGTGTCGTCCTCTCAGAGCAACTGGGCCCCGCGACTTTGGACCTTCGACAAGTACCATCAGTTTATCGGCGGATCCGGCGGAGCCGGCGTTGGGTATGGGGCACCTGCCGCCGTCGGTGCCGCATTGGCCAACCGGAAATATGGACGTCTCACGGTAAACATTCAGAACGACGGCGACCTTATGTACGCGCCGGGTGTTCTGTGGACGGCGGCGCATCATCGCATCCCGCTGCTGAACGTGATGCATAACAATCGGGCCTATCACCAGGAGGTCATGCACCTGCAGCGAATGGCCAATCGTCACAATCGTGGGATTGACCGCGCTGCCATAGGCACCACGATTGACGACCCCAATATCGATTATTCAAAGATGGCGCAGAGCATGGGCTTGTATGCCGAGGGACCGATCACAAATCCGCGCGATCTGGGTCCTGCGATCAGGCGGGCCATCGCCGCCGTCAAGCGCGGAGAACCCGCGCTTCTGGACGTGGTCACACAGCCCCGTTGAAGGAGCGAGAAACTGCCATGAATATCCTGATTATGCTTTTCGTAGCGCTTATCCAGAACCCCGCGCCGCCCCGCGGCAACGTTGAAAACGGTAAGGTGCTGTTCACGAAAATCGGCTGCTATCAATGTCACGGCATAGAGGGTCAGGGCGCCGTCACGGGTCCGCGCCTGAACCAGAATCCCATCACGTACACGCGATTCGTCTCGTATATCCGAAAACCGAGCGGGGAAATGCCGCCATATACGGCAAAGGTCGTGAGCGATCAGCAGGCCGCGGATCTGTTTGCATACATGCAGTCGCTTCCAAGACCACCGGCCGTGGAAAGTATTCCGTTGTTGAAACAGTAACGAAGCCCTCTTCTTTCTCATGGTTTCGTCGCACACGAAAACGTATCCGGCAAGCGTTGCGCGAGATCACAGACTTGAGAGTTATTGCGCAGGGGATTGCACAAGTACGCGCGGTTCTATCTCCAGACAACCGCGGACCTGGCGCGAATGCGACGCACAATCAACCCTGGCTGCTGGTTGCGGTTTTCGTTACCATCGCCAAAACAATTTCCTAATGCGGAGGACGCCATTGAATAAGAGCGTGACCATTGTGGTGACGTTGGCTGTCGGCTTGGTTGCTGGGATGATCGTCGACAACTGGTTCGTGAATTCGCCGGTGGTGGCTCAGACGGCGGCACGACTGACTTCCTTTGCTGCCGTGCCCGGAGCGATCGGTGCGCAGGATGTGTCCGGTCCGTATGAAGTGGTTGAGGGTTGGCCGAAAGATCTCAGCACTCTGCCGGGCCACGAGAAATGGACGTATGGAGGCGCGCGAGGCATTTTTGCCGAGAGCCCGAATCGCGTGTATCTGCTCGGGGGCGGTGAATTGCCCAGCATTTCCCGTCCGCAGACGCGACTCCTTCCGGAGATCGGACCGAATGTTCAATTTCCTCTTGCCGGGTTACCGTGGCGCAATGCGAATACTGCGACACCGCCCGGAGCCGGAGGATCGCGTCAGGATCCGGCCAGGGGTATGGATCTGTGGCGAGGTTCTTCGCCGCCGTATCGCGAACTCGGCGTCGATGCTCGTTGGGAACACTCCCTGATTGTCGTCGACGCACAGGGAAACATCATTGAAGAGTGGACTCAGTGGGACAAGCTGTTTAAGCGTCCTCACGCTGTCTACATCAGCCCGTATGACCGGCAGAAACATGTGTGGGTGGTCGATGACCACACGCACGCGATCTATAAGTTCACGAACGACGGCAAGCAGCTTGTGCAGACGATCGGGACTCCCAACGTGCCCGGCGCCGATGCAATGCATTTCAACCGGCCGACATTCATGGCTTGGCTTCCGGACGGAACGTTTTATGTCGCCGATGGATATAACGGCACTCGCGTGGCAAAATTCGACGCCAATGGAAAATTCCTGCTCGATTTCGGCAAGGCGGGGGATCCCGGCAAGGAGACGCGGCCGGGCTATATGAACAATGTACACGGTGTCGCTGTCGATGTTCAGACTCGACGCGTGTTTGTGAATGATCGCGATAACCATCGCATCCAAATCTTCGATCAGAACGGCAAATATCTGTCCGAGTGGAAAATCGGCGTCAGCCCGTCGAGCCTGCATTTCGTCCAGATCGGCGCGGACCGCACAATAGCGACCTTTGATCGGAATACCCACAAGATGCTCAAGTACGATCTTGATGGACATCTGATATATGCGTGGGGGACAGTTGCCGAATTCCCCGGCACGCTTTGGGGCGTGCACGGCATGAGCACGGATCAGGAAGGCAATCTCTACGTTGCAGAAGTGGATGCCGGCCGATTCCAAAAGTTCCGCCCGCGTCGAGGCGCCAATCCGGCAATGTTGATCGGTAAGCCTGTTTACTCAGCCTGGAAATAGGCTTTGCACAAAAACCGGTGATTGTTGGAGTTTCTGATGACGACATTGCCTGTGGTCGACCTCAGTAACCCGCCCGCGAGTACTACAATCTCGCTACCGCATTTTGCGGATGGCGGCATCGATATGCTCGGTGCCTCAGGAACTCCCGTCCTGTGAACTTGCCGGGACCGGCTGCAAATAGAGAGCTCCAGGACCCGGATGGGCGGTGGCGCAGTCTTATTCTGAGCGCATGGCAACCATCGGGTGGACCGAGGCCGCGCGACGGGCAGGGGCGAGACTCGCGACCACCGCGACGAGGACCGCGACTGCGGAGCCGGCAATGTAGGCGAGGTTCTCCACGTAGCTAAGCGGGATGCCCATGTTTTCGCCGTTCAGGCGAATGAGCGCGGCGGTGAGGATCATTCCAACGAACACGCCAGGCGTCACCAGCTTCACGACATCGAACAGGATCATGCCGATCACGCGCAGGCGCGACGCGCCCAGCGCGACGCGGACAGCGATCTCCCGCCTGCGCGTCGCCACCATCAATCCGACGACGCCGTAGATTCCCAGCGCTGCCAGCACCAGGATCACGCCGCCGGCCATGGC
>Ga0137433_1001037_pt1 | contig 12648 bp, 12 predicted proteins | sample EasRivERMZT840_2_FD_102335 | JGI IMG/M metagenome (GOLD analysis project Ga0137433, IMG submission 102335) | Soil microbial communities from meander-bound floodplain in the East River, Colorado, USA - East River MetaG ERMZT840_2 | ecosystem: Environmental > Terrestrial > Soil > Floodplain ...
GAAGAAGAAGCACGCCGGAGGGAAGAAGCAGAACGCGAAGCCGCTGAAGCGCGGGAAAGAGAACGCCGTGAGGAGGAACGGCGCGAGGAGGAACGCCGGCGAAATTCACCCCGGCCGGGCGGTCGACGCCCTCAACGCCCATAACGTCCCGATTCTTTTAAAAGAAAAGCTGACGCGAGAGCCAACTCTTGCACTGATACCATGTGCCGTCCAGGCGGCGAAACGGTTCACCCGAACTCGCGCGCTCTTCCAGCGTCCTGACCGTTTCGAAGCTGCTTTGAATGGCAGGCGGTATCTCGTCGCACACGGGATGGACCAGATACACGGCGACGTAGATCAGACCGGCGGCAAGCAGGACGACCCAGCGTGAACGCAGCTTGCGCATGATGCCCAGGGCGAGCAGCGCGATCGACGGGACCCACCAGATCAGGACCCAATAGTAATGATGCTGAACGGATGCCTGGGGCGAAGCCCGAAGCGGACCCAACGCGAGGGCAAATGACAGGATCAGGGGAATGGCACGCCACGACATCATACTTGCCAGGTAAATCTAAATCGGAGACATTGTCTCGAAGAAATGAAACGCATCGCTTTGGGATCTGTGCTTTTGATTGTGGTCGCGGTGTTGGCTTATGGCTATTGGTTCACCGCCACACACGGCTCACTGTACGTCACTGTCATGGACGTTTCAGAATCAGATCATGCGCGCGATGTAAAACCTGTAGAAGTGTCCTTCCTGGATTCCGATGGCCGAGTTCTAGCGCAAGCGACAGGGTCAGAGGCGTTTGGCGCGATCTCCATATCGTCGCCTGCGATGTACTCCTGCAGAGAGATCGAACAACGGGCGGCTTTCTCTGTTGTGGCGGCCGAAGAATGGTCCACTTGTTTTGAACGTCAATCCCGATGGCTGCCCACGTGGATACGAGATGCCCGGACGGCTAGTCTACGCATGCCGTCATGTTTTGTTCGCAACCTGCCGGTGTCCGTTTCAGAAAACAAAGATACGTGGTGGCTCTGGTGGCTTCCGGTCCGCCACATCGGTGGAAAATCCTATACCAGCTTCAGTTTGCTGATCACGTTCAAACGCGATTCGTGTGAATGATAAAATCCACCACACATGAACGAACAACGGCGTGAGCTACGCGACATCATTCGACGAAAATCACTGCGAGTCGGCGACTTCACTCTGTCATCGGGGAAGAAGAGCTCCTACTATCTCGATTGCCGGATGACCACCCTCGATCCGCGCGGCGCGCTTCTGATCGCCCGTCTGATTTTGGAACGCATTCGCGACCTGGAGATTCGAGCGGATGCGATTGGTGGGCTGGCGATGGGCGCCGATCCCATTGCGGCGTCGGTTGCAGTCGTGAGCGGTCTGGAGGGATCTCCGATTTCTGCTTTCATCGTCAGAAAGGAAGCGAAAGCTCACGGGACACAGCGCGCCATTGAGGGCTACGACGGAAAGCCGGGCTCGCGCGTGATCATTGTCGACGATGTCTGCACGACCGGAGGCTCCACGCTTCAGGCCGCGCAGAAGGCCGAAGAGGCCGGCTACGAAGTTGTGGCGACGTTTTGCGTAGTGGATCGTGAAGAAGGCGGAACGGAGGCGGTCGCAAAACGTTATCCGTTCTATCCACTCTTCACGGCGAAGGAATTGTTGAACGACGTTTAAGGCGGGCCTTATGCCTGGTGGATTTTGCCCGCGATTGCGTGGTCTTCGTCTTCAAAAATCTCAAAAATGCCGATCAGGTTTGTGACTCGCAGCAACTCCTTCACCCGCTCTCCGACGTTCAGCAGCTTCAAATCGCCTCCCTGGTTGCGGATCGTCGCGTAGACCGACAGCAACAAGCCCAGTCCTGAACTGTCCATATGGGAGACGCCGGCAAGATTCAGTATGAAAAGGCGTCCTCCGTCGGACGTGAGCCGCTTGGCAAGGTCGCGGAATTCAACGAGTGATTCTCCGGCCTCGAGCTTGCCGGCCCCTCCAGGATGATGTGACCGTTCACCTTTCTCGTGTTGAGAATCAATGCCATGCGTGTGACTATACACGAATGAATCCATTCATCATTCGTGCGTGGTGGTCCGCTCGACAAGGGCTGGACGGAACGCTGTCGAGTAAACGTCCATCCGAGGTTCTGGAGCGGTCGGGATGGGCGCGGTCTGTCGCTGGAGTAGGGCCATACCTCACGTTGTTTTCGCGCGCGGGCACAAGCCGCGAGGCGGCGGACCAGGCCCTGGAACGCGTCGAAATACATGAACTGCCGGCGGCGCGTGGTTGCACGTACGTCGTGCCGTCGGGTGATTACGGCCTGGCTCTGAAAGTTGGACAGGAGTTCGGCAAGGCCGAGATGAAAGTCGCATACAAACTCGGTGTGACCGACAAGGAAGTGGACAAACTTTGTGAGGCTGTCGTCAAAGTTCTCGGCAAAGGCCCTCTTGATCCCAGTCAGATTCGTGAAGCAACGGGGAAAGCGTCCCGAAGTCTGGGTGAGGAAGGAAAAAAGAAGGGAATCACGACGACGCTGCCTCTCGCGCTGGGCCGGCTTCAGTACGAGGGCGAAATTCGAAGAATTCCAATCGACGGCCGGCTCGATCAGCAGCGTTACCGATATTCGCTCTGGAGACCCAATCCCCTGAGCAAATTCCGCCTTTCCCTTGATGAGGCCTATACCGAACTTGCTCGACTGTACTTCCGTTGGATCGGTCCGGCGACTGCCGCGCAGTTTCAGGCTTTCTCAGGCCTTGGAGTGAAAGCGGGCAAGGGCGCAATTGAACCGTTAAACCTGGTACCGGTCGAACAGGGAAGTGACCTTCTTATGTTCGCCGCCGACAGAGACAGCCTCATGACGTTCCAACCACCATCGAAGCCGCAATATGTCGTCGTGAGTTCGCTCGACGCTATGGCGCTGCTGCGGAATGACATCAAAAGTTTGATGGATGATAAGGATCTGAAGACGCACATGCCGGGTAGCTTCGGCGAATTTCCGAATCACGCGATTCTCGATCGGGGAAAGCTTGTCGGTTTGTGGGAATACGACACGGAAGCCGCGAAGATCGTCTGGTCCTGCTTTGTCAACAAGGACAAAGCATTGGAGGCCGCTGTGGCCGCCGCCGAAAAGTACGTCCGCGAACAATTAGGCGATGCGCGGTCCTTCAGTCTCGACAGTCCGAAGAGCCGCGCGCCTCGTATCGCCGCTTTGCGCAAGGCAGCCGGCTGAAGCGCTCACTCTTCAAATGACCACGTATCCGGCGGAGCTATAGCTCAACCCGAGAGTGATGATCTTCTGAAGCAGTTGTGGATACTTCAGTCCGACATGCGCGGCGGAATCGGCAAAATCTTCGTTCAGCGCGATCTGGGGATTCGGGTTAGCTTCCAGCAGATAGAACTCGCCGTCGGATGACAATCGATAGTCGAGCCGGCCGTATCCGCTCAGGCACAGGTGTCGATAGATGCGCTTGGACAACAGCTCCAGTTTTCGTTGCAACTCGGGCGGAAGAGCGGCCGGCTTGGTTACAAGTCCGACTTTCTTTTGATAGTCGGGATTCCACTTGAGGCGCCCCGTTGCAATGTTCAAAGACCCTTCAGGAAGATTGTTTATCGTCAGTTCCCACGGTGTATAGGTTTGCAGGTTTCGGTTGCCGATGACTCCGACATAGATTTCACGGCCTTCGATGTATTCCTCCGCGATCGCATTGCTGTTGGTTTGCCGATGAATGAATTCGACGCGTTCGGCGAGCCTCGTGTCGTCTGTGACGACCGATGCCTGGGAGATTCCGACGGATCCCTCCTCGACCACGGACTTCACAAACAGCGGAAAATGCAATCGTCGTGGCCGTACGACCTTTTGGCCCATTGGGAACACGGCGAAGCCCGGCACTGCAATCCTGTGGTACGACAGGATTTTTTTCGTGAGAGCTTTGTCGTGCGCGATCGTCAGTCCTCGCGGGTTGCAGCCGGTATAAGCCTGTCTGAGGAGTTCGAGATAGCTCACGACATGCTGATCAAACAGAGCTTGTCCTTCGAAGTCCTCGAGAAGATTGAAGACGATCTGTGGTTTATGTTCCTCACGAGCCTTGGCGATGACGGCGAGATCACTTCCGAGTCCGACGGGGTACACCTCGTGCCCCATGGCCTTCAGGGTCGAGATGACGTCGAACTCCGTCCGCCACGGTTGCTTTTCTTTCTCGACGCCGTCCGGTACGGACTCCGGGGGCATCAGCTCCTGAGACAGCAAAACGACGATTCGCAGTTTTGTTTTGGGTTTGAATCTCACAAAGGAATCCGGTGATATCCGGTATGCAAGACCTGCATGACCTGCATCGTCAACATCACGACGATGAGTTCGCGCGCCTCGTTCTCCGTCAGGCTCAGGCGTAGGTTCAACTCGCGGCAGCGCACGACCATGTGTCTCACGATGTGGTTGACTGTGTAGTGATGCACGCCGGTTCCGCGCGCCACGATGTCACTGATCTCCGCACGGTATTGCCGAAGAAAGTGAGCTGCGCTGGGAGCCGATTGCCGGCGTGGATCTGCAGAAAAGACGCGATAAAGGTTTCTCTCGTACGATGCGGGCCAGTTGATCGTGTAGTACGCCCGCTTTTGCCGGTAGTGTTCTCGTAATGTTTTTTTCAGTGACGCCAGCGGTTCGATTTCGCGGTGAATCTGCAGAGTCGGAGATCGACCGATAAGTCCCGACATGATTTGCTCCACGTAATCCAGTTTTCGCTGTGCGCCCCAACCGTCGTATTGCCCCCGCCACCGGCTACCGGGTTTAAGCCAGACTGCGAACGTTTCAGCAAAATCTTCCGCTGGATGGGCCTGACCGTACCACGCATCGAGATTCAGAACGTAATCCCGGCTGCCCGGTTGCGGCTGATACCACTCGGGATACGGCACTCGATACGATCCGAACGTGTCCGTCCAGCTTCGCCTCGCATGCAGGCGAAACGCATTGTCGATGGCGTGACCGGCTTCATGCCGCAGGATCCTCAAGCATTCCGCCTCCGAAACGCCTTCGACTTCTATCATCTGGGCTCGTTCGAGTTTGATGAGTCGAGGATGAGCCAGATAAAAGGGAATCGCGAACCCCGCGATACCGTCCGGGGTAAACCACTCCTCTCCGAGCCAGGTATGCGGTCTGAACCGGATTTTTCGTGCATCCAGTTCGCGGTACAGCTTTTTCACGCGCTGTTCAAGCTGGGTTCCACGGATTTGAAGCGGGAGATCACACAAACGGACTTCCAGCAGTTGCCGGTCCGTCATTCGGTCCAAACGCAGTCTCACGAAACTATTGTAGAATCTACGGGCGGTGAAATCTGTGAAAGCTTTATTGATATTGATCTTATGCTGTTTTTTTCTTGCCTCCTGCAGCGCGCCGTCCGGGGCCGCTGCCGATAGCAAAGGTCGCGGGGACGGTTCTTCGGCCCCAGCGCGACAGGTTCAGACGGCCCTCGCTGAAGAAAAGGCTATCGATCAACTGGTCATCGTGACCGGTACTCTGGCCGCGGACCAGGAGGTCGTACTTGGCTTTAAGGTAGCCGGTCGGCTTGCGGATATACCCGTCGATCTGGGTACTTCCGTTGAAAAAGGCCAACCGATCGCGCGTCTGGATACGACGGACTTCGAACTTCGGGTCCGGCAGGCCGATGCCGCCTTGCAGCAGGCGCGAGTTCGCCTGGGGCTTTCGCCGGAAGCTTCCGACTCCAGCGTGAATATCGAGAATCTCGCGATCGTAAAGCAGGCCCGGGCTGAAATGGACGCGGCGCGGTCCCGGCTGGAACGGGCGAGACTCTCGTTTGAGAAGGGCCTTTTGCCTAAAGCCGACTTCGACACGACGAATTCCGGATATAAGGTCGCCGAAGCAAGGCACGAAGACTCTCTCGATGAAGCGCGCAATCGTCAGGCGCTGCTCGCGCAGAGGCGTTCGGAACTGGAGATCGCGCGGCAACAGCTCGCCGACACCATACTTTATGTTCCGATCGGCGGCATGATCCACCAGCGAAACGCGAACGTCGGGCAGTATCTGTCCGCCGGAACGCCTGTTGCGACCGTCGTGCAAATGCAGCCGTTACGGTTGAAGACAGCGGTTCCGGAACGCGAAGCGCGAATGATTCGAATGGGCCAGCCGGTGCGCGTTACAGTCGAAGGTGCACCCGGCACCCACCAGGGCCGCGTAGCTCGGATTAGTCCCTCTTTCGATGAAACCAATCGAACGTTACTTGTCGAGACGGAAGTCTCGAATTCGGCGCGCATCCTGCGGCCCGGTGCGTTCTCTCACGCTGAAATCGTCGTTGCCGCGGGATACCGCGCTCTGCTCGTTCCTGCCGCGTCGGTCGTGACATTTGCCGGCATCGATCGCGTGTTTACCGTCAGTGACGGCACGGCATCGGAGAAACGCATCAGGACAGGCCGGCGCACAGACGAAGGCGTCGAGATCCTCGATGGCGTTAAGCCCGGAGAGCAGGTCGTCCTCAGCCCCGGAAACATGACCAACGGCGAAAAAGTGATCGTTCGGTAGGAGTTTCAACCGTGCAAAAACTGGCCGAGCTGTGCATTCGTCTCCCCGTTTTCGCCTCTATGATTGTCCTGTCGCTCGTCGTCGTCGGCGCGGCGAGCTATTTCCAGCTTGATATCGACAAGCATCCGGAAGTCGAACTCCCGACCATATCCATCCGCACGAACCTGCCCGGCGCCTCGCCCGAAGAGATCGAAGTTTCGATCACACAGGTCATCGAAGAAGCGGTAAACACGGTCGAAGGAATCACTGAACTGCGTTCGAACTCCGGCCAGGCAACGTCGAACGTCATTGCGACGTTCAATTTGAATCGCGACATTGAGACCGCGGCACAGGATATTCGCGACCGCGTTTCCACCGTCACGCGTCTCCTTCCGCCGGACTCGCAGCCGCCCGTCATCACGAAATTCAATAGCGACCAATCACCGTCCTTTTCGTTTGCGCTGGTGAGCGACCGCCCGTTACGGGAATTGAACGAACTGGCGGACAAGGTCATCAAAGAACAGATCGAACGCAGCCCCGGCGTCGGCGAAGTGAGAATCAACGGCGGGCTGGAGCGGGCGATCACAATTTCGATCGATCCCGACAGGCTTTCCGCTTACCAGATTCCAATCAATGCGGTGCGGGACGCGATCGTTCGTCAGAATGCTGATGTTCCCGGCGGAAATGTCACATCCGGCTTGAGCGAGCGCAATCTGCGAACAATGGGCCGGATGAAGAGCGCCGAGGACTTCAACGATCTCGTTGTGACCACGATCAACGGCGCGCCGGTGCGAATTCGCGATATCGGCAATGCGGCGGACGGCACGAAGGAGCAGCGCAATTCGTCGCGCCTGAATGGGAAGCCGACGGTATCGATGGAGGTTCGCCGGCAATCGGGCGCCAACACGGTTGAGGTGATCGAGGGCGTCAAGAGACTCTTAAAGCAGGTCGAGGCTCAGCTGCCGCCGGACGTGAAGATTCAGATCATCGAGGATCAGTCGGGTTTCATCTACGCGGCGTTGCACGAGATCAACCTGCACCTCGTCGTCGGGAGCATTCTCGCGAGTCTGGTCGTGTTCGTCTTCATGCGCAACTGGCGCGCAATGATCATTGCCGCTGTGGCGATTCCATCGTCATTGATCGCTGCATTTGGCGTTATGTGGGCGCTGGGGTTTACGTTGAACAGCGTCACGATGCTGGCGCTGGTGCTGATGGTCGGGATTGTTATCGACGATGCGCTCGTCGTGCTCGAGAACACATTCCGGTTCATGGAAGAAAAGAAGATGCGGCCTGTGGAAGCTGCGCGGGCCGCGACGGCAGACGTGGGTCATGCGGTATTGGCGACGACGCTTAGTCTCGTTGTGATCTTTGTTCCGGTGTCGTTTATGTCCAGCATCGCCGGCCGGTTCCTGTATCAATTTGGAATTACGGCCGCGGCTGCAGTCATGGTGAGCCTGCTGGTGTCATTCACCCTCACGCCGATGATGTGCTCGCGGATGCTTCGGGTTTCCGCTGGAACAGGCGGGCACGATGCCGCCCGCTCCCGCCAGGGGTTTTACCGATGGATCGATGCGGGATATATGGCGACGCTAAGGTTTTCGATGCGCCATCGCATCGCGGTCGCGTTTCTCAGCGCGGCGGTCATCGGTCTTGCCATTCCGACATACCGTCTCATTCGCCAGGATTACCTGCCGACGAACGTCGATGACGGCGCGTTTGAAGTTCGTGTCACGGCTCCGGAAGGCGTCAGTCTTGTTGCGATGGACGACATTATGAAGGCGGTCGAAGGTAAGCTGCAGTCGGTCCGCGGTGTGAGTTTCGTACTCGGCACATCGGGCGGCGATTACAACGGCGCCGTAAGCACCGGTCGCGTCTTCGTGAAGCTCCTGCCCTATGAAGAACGCGTGTTTTCGTGGGTAAGTCTGGCGCGCGGGCTTTACCATTTGGATCCCCTCGAAGCGTTTCGCAACAATCTGGCCCAGCGCGATGTGATGACGGCTGCGCGGCGCCAGTTGTCGGCGTACCGCGACCTGAGATTTCAGGTGATTCCGGTACAGACCATCAATCTCGCGGGCGCCGGGTCGCGGACGGATATCGGATTCGTATTCCGAGGACCTGAAGTTCAGAACCTGGTGAAATACGCCCAGACTCTCGCCAGCAAAGGGCCTGAGTTGGGATTGCTGGACGCGCAGGTCTCGCTGCAGTTGAACCGGCCGGAACTTCGTTTGGAAGTCGATCGGAATCGGGCGGCAGATTTGAATGCCGACATTCAGAGCATCGCGTCGGCCATGCGATTGATGGTCGGCGGCGACGATCGCGTATCCCGATTTCATGACGTGTCGAGTAATGAGGACTACGATGTTCAATTGAGGCTGGCGGACGGATATCGAAACGACCTCGATACGATTTCACGCCTCTATGTGCCGTCCCGGACAGGCAAACTGATAAGGCTCGACAACGTGGTGACGGTGCAGCCGTCGCAAAGCGTGTCGCAGATTAACAGACTGGACCGGCAGCGTCAGGTGACGATGCAGGCGTCGGTGGCGCCCGGTTATGGACTGGCGGATCGCAACCAGGCGTTGACGGCGGCCGCCCGCGATCTGAATATGCCGGCAGGTTATTCGACACTCGTGACGGGGCGCGGCAGGGAACTGGAACGAACGTTTGGCGAGTTCCTGATCGCGTTCAGCCTGTCGGTCATCTTCATGTATATGATTCTCGCGTCGCTGTTCGAGAGTCTCACGCATCCACTCACGATTCTGCTCTCGCTCCCACTGGCCGTACCGTTTGCGCTCTTCTCACTTTGGGCGACAGGCCAGAGCCTGAACCTATATTCAGCGTTGGGTCTGCTCGTACTGTTCGGCGTGGTAAAGAAGAACGCGATCCTCCAGATTGACCATATGAATCAGTTGCGCAATGAGGGCGTCGAAAAACTCGAAGCAATTCTGGAGGGCAACCGCGACCGCCTGCGGCCTATTCTGATGACAACGATGGCTCTGGTCGGAGGGATGCTGCCTCTCGCGCTTGGGACTGGGCCTGGTGCTGAAGAGCGTCGCGCGGTTGCGGTAGCCGTGATCGGCGGGCAGAGCCTCTCGCTTCTCCTGACACTTTTGATGTGTCCTGTCGCGTATTCGCTGATCGACGATGTGAGCATGTGGCTCCGGTCGCGAGGCAGGGCATCCCTGGCGGCAAACGCCGAGATTCGAGGACAGTAAGCAATTTACATTGCCTGCTGTCCGAGATTTTCCTCCTTCCTTTGCTATCATCCGTGTTAGGTATTTCCAATGCTTGCAACCCGAATCCGTCAGAAAGACGGCATCTTCTACTTTGTTTCCTTCAAGGCGAAAGACATTCTTAGCCGGGTCCGATTCACGAGCCGATTCTATTTCGAAGGCGAGACTATCGAGGCGGATGCCGATGCGGATGATCCCATCGCCAAATTCATCGGCAAAGTCGAGCGCAGTGAGAAGGCGTTTCAACGCCTTCTCAGTCGGCGAAAAGTTCGCGATATCGTGAATTTTTATGACTCCGCTGAAACACAACCGGCTATTCCCGGAAGCGTCCTGCTGTTCGCGGAGGAAGTGTTGAAGTTTCGCCCCCTGGGCCACTACGAATCGGTTGGCGATCTGGAAGATCCAAAATCCGGATTTCTGATCATCGATGGCCAGCATCGACTTGCCGGCCTGCATTTCTTCGGCTCAAAGAACCCGAGTCTGCTGGATCAAATCGAGGTTCCGTGCGTCATTTTTGATGGCAAGACCGGTGATTTCGCCGCTGAGATGTTCGTCATCATCAACTCGACACAAACCCGGATCAACCGCTCGCACCTGATCGATCTGCTCGACCGCATCAGCTCGTCTGACGACGAAACCCGACTCGCCGCGAACATCGTGAAAAAGCTCTATGACGAAGCGTCGTCGCCGTTGCAGTACAAGATCAACCGGCTCGGCGGCCGCAGCAAACAGCAGAAATGGATTCTGCAGGCCGAACTGTTCAATGAGATCAAAAAACTCGTCGTAGAAAACGAAAAGCTTTTCATGAAGGATTTCCGAGGAAAGCCGGACCGCGGCTTTGAATTGATCTCGGACTATCTGAAGGCCGTGCGTAGCGTGATGGAACGCGTCTGGGGTTCTAACGAAAAATACAAGTTCACCAGCAGCGTGTCGCTGAAAGCGGTTATCCGCGTTCTGTCTGATCTGGCGCTTCAGGAAGATCTCGTCGAAAAGTGGCGTGCTAATCCCAGCCCACGAGTTTTTGAGAAGCTGCTTGCGCCGTGGGTCCAATTGCAGGATGAATTTCGCAACGAAGGTTTCTATGAACGGTTTCCCGCAAAGGGTCAGATTGAGCGCGTGCGCGTGATCGAGCAGCGCCTCCTGCGGGCGATCGGCCAGTAACGAAGACGCCTTATCCGCGACTTTGCCGACGACTTCCACGCGACTTTTCCGCGCTGATGGTCCTTAAGTTGTTGGGAGTAAACCTGGCCCGTTTGGCATCCCGTTCGCACAATCGCATTCCATGAAAAAGAGAATTGAGGAATTGCGGCAAAAGATTCGGGAGGCCACAGGTGAGAATCCTGTCTTTGGAACGAGCCCGGATTGTCCACCTGAAGTCGAGGAAGCATTTCTCGAGCGCGTACTCGCTTACGAAACGTCTCCGAAGTGCGTACTGTTTGATCTTCTTGTTGAGGCTGGAATCGACCTGCCCCGTCCGAGGAAACTCACGGACAAAGAAATCACGACGAAACTCTGGGACGTTATACATGCATTGCTTGCGCGATCTGTCGTCGTCGGCAACACGGATCATCTTACGGATCGTGAGTTGTATGTCCTCCTTTGGAACGAGACGCTCCGGGATGAGTACGTCATATCGGCGGAGTATCCAGTCAGCATCGACATGACAAAAACCGGCGGCGTAGATGACGGCCTGCCGACGTATCTGAAGTACTACGCCAGTGAAGCTCAACGAGAGATGTATCAGGAGGCCTATCCGGACGCCGAGCTGCCCGATCATGTGGAGCCGCCTCCGCGTCGTGATCACCTGATTCCGGACGTACCACCGAAGCGACGGTCGCAATCCCTGAATTGATAAATTGATGGATACGCCTGTCGTGGATTGCGATCGAGTGATCTATCGAATTCTCGACGCTGCGCGGCTCGTGCATTCCGCATTGGGGCCGGGGTTCATCGAGAGTATTTATGCTCGGGCACTGACGGCCGAGCTGAAAAATGGTGGTTTTCGCGTCGATCGAGAGCAGGCGATCAAAATATGGTACAGCGGGTTGCTGGTTGGGAAGCAGCGGCTGGACCTTGTAGTCGACCGATCCGTGATCGTCGAGCTGAAGGCAATGAAAAGCATCATTCCGATACACATCGCCCAGATGCAGTCATATCTTCATGCCTCGAGTTATCCGTTTGGCCTGGTCCTGAATTTCGGCACCACCGAATTGCAATGGGAACTAATTCGATGCTGAAAAGCAAAAACCCCGAGGAGCTTTTGACTCCTCGGGGTTTTTATTTAATCCCGGCGACGACCTAGTCTCCCACATAGTCGCCCATGCAGTACCATCGGCCCTGAGAGGCTTAACTTCCGTGTTCGGGATGGGAACGGGTGTGACCCTCTCGGTACGGTCACCGGAAACTTTTAAATTTGAGAGTTTGACAACTCAATATTGATGGGCAAGACGAGCGCGCGAATTAGTAATGATAAATTGCGTTATGATCAAGCCTCACGACCGATTAGTACAGGTAAGCTAAACAGGTCACCCTGCTTACACATCCTGCCTATCAACGTGGTAGTCTTCCACGGGTCTTTAGGGTCTTGCGACCGGGAGATCTAATCTCGTGGCGAGCTTCACGCTTAGATGCATTCAGCGTTTATCTCAACCGGACATAGCTACCCAGCCACGCCATTGTCATGACGACTGGTACACTAGAGGTCCGTCCAACCCAGTCCTCTCGTACTAAGGTCAGACCCACTCAAATCTCCTGCGCCCACACTAGATAGAGACCGAACTGTCTCGCGACGTTCTGAACCCAGCTCACGTACCGCTTTAATAGGCGAACAGCCTAACCCTTGGGACCTTCTACAGCCCCAGGATGCGATGAGCCGACATCGAGGTGCCAAACCCAGGCGTCGATGTGAACTCTTGGCC
>Ga0137433_1001039_pt1 | contig 12623 bp, 10 predicted proteins | sample EasRivERMZT840_2_FD_102335 | JGI IMG/M metagenome (GOLD analysis project Ga0137433, IMG submission 102335) | Soil microbial communities from meander-bound floodplain in the East River, Colorado, USA - East River MetaG ERMZT840_2 | ecosystem: Environmental > Terrestrial > Soil > Floodplain ...
CGGCGACCGCATCGTCAGGATCGAAGAGAAACCCAGGGTTCCGAAATCTGAGTACGCGGTGACGGGCCTCTACATGTTCGATCACACCGTGTTCGACATCATCAAGACGCTCAAACCATCCGGCCGCGGCGAACTCGAGATTACGGACGTAAATAACGCCTACATCGATCGCGGCGAAATGTCGTACGCGATCATCGATGGCTGGTGGTCCGATGCGGGCACGTTCGATTCGTTGCTGCGCACGAACATCCTCGTCGCCAGCCAGTTCGAAGGTGATTCCGAAGAGATCTCTCAAGCCGCCATCCAGAATTCGGCATCCATTCTGAGGGGACAGTGAAGCTTCTCGTAACCGGTGGGGCGGGCTTTATCGGCTCCAGCTTCGTTCGATTCGCTCTTCAAAAACGCCACAACATCGAGGTTGTGAATTACGACCTTCTCACGTATGCCGGAAATCTGCGCAACCTGGATGAAGTTTCCGCGAATCCCCGCTACCACTTCGTGCGCGGCGACATCGCCGATGCCGTCCAGGTCGAGGACGTTTTCGCAACGCAGCAATTCGACGCCGTCGTGAATTTTGCGGCCGAGACGCATGTGGACCGTTCGATCCTCGATTCCGCGCCCTTTGTTCGTACGAACGTCGAAGGCACGCGATGCCTTCTCGAGGCGGCGAGACGGCACAAGGTGTCCCGGTTCGTTCAGATTTCCACCGATGAGGTGTACGGCAGTTTGGGCGCCGAAGGATCCTTTCGCGAGGATACGCCGCTCGATCCCTCGAGCCCTTATTCCGCAAGCAAGGCCGCGGCCGATTTCCTGGCGCTGTCGTATTACAAAACGCACCGGCTGCCGGTGATCGTGACGCGATGCTCCAATAATTACGGTCCGTATCAGTTTCCGGAAAAACTCATTCCCGTACTCGTCACGAATGCCATGGATGACCGCCCGCTTCCGATTTATGGCGATGGTCTCAACGTGCGTGAATGGATCTTTGCCGATGAGCATTCACGCGCTGTGTTGCTCGCCCTGGAAGGCGGCACGCCGGGCGAGGTCTACAACATCGGCAGCGGCCAGGAACTGACGAACCTGGCCGTCGTTCGCGAGATTCTGCGGTTGATGAACAAGCCGGAGTCCCTGATCCAGTTCGTCAAGGACCGGCCGGGCCACGACAGGCGATATTCCATCGATTGTTCGAAGATCCGTCGCGAATGGAACTGGTCGTCCGAGATCGATTTCGGGTCAGGACTTGCAGCAACCATCGAGTGGTATCGCATGCACCAGGACTGGGTGAGCGGAATCAAGGACGCGTCTTACCTCACTTACTACGACCGCATGTATACTCGGCGCGACCAGACCTTCGTTTAGGCGCCGTCTTCAATGCGTGTTGCGACGTACACCCCATGTGACCTGTGTGGAACAGCGAATCCGCGTTTTGTTCTCGACTCTCCTGGCCTTGACGGGCCGCTTGTCGAGTGCATCAAGTGCGAGCTTCGTTATGTAGGGACGCGTCGGGCTGCGATGACTTTCGGTACGCTCCCGCCCGAAGAGACGACGGCGAAGGTCCGAGAGGCAAATCAGCGCTTTCGATATCTGCGGCTCGAGGAAGAACACAGACTGGCCCTGCTCAACGCGAAATGGCGCCTCGGTCTGATCCGAAACCGGCGACCGGACGGGAAACTTCTCGAAGTCGGATGCGCGCGGGGCGACTTTCTCCACGTTGCGCGCGAGTTTTTCGATGTTCGCGGCGTTGAGCCAAATCCGGAGTTGGCGGATTCGTCGAGCCAGGTTGCGCCGGTGCACCGCGACATCATCGAGCGGACGCCCTGGAACGGTTTCGATGTCGTCGCCAGCTTTCACGTGATCGAGCACGTCGATTCGCCGCGCAGCTTCATTGCTGCCGCTGCCGAGCGCCTGAAGCCGGGCGGCCTGATGGTGATCGAAACGCCAAACATCGACTCGCTCCCTTTTAAATTGATGAAGGGACGCTGGCGCCAGTTCATTCCCGAGCACTACTTCTTCTTCAGCGCAAAGACTCTTTCACGCCTCCTGGCGGACTACAATCTTCGAGTCGACAGCGTCACGACGATCGGAAAATACGCGAGCCTGGATTTGATTGCGAATCGTCTCGGCCGCTATATGCCATGGCTGCCCAACGTGAACGGGTTTTCGCGGCTGACGTTTCGAGTCAATCCGCGAGACATCATGCTGATTTTCGCGACGAAGACATCATGAGCGGTTCGTGTACGGTCGCGATCGTCAACTGGAATTCCGGCAGCCGGCTCAGAACATGCATCGAGTCTTTGAACGACGCGGACATTCTGGTCATCGACAATGCCTCCAATGACGACTCGCTCGATTCCCTTGCTGCATCAGGCCGGAAGGTCAATGTCGTGCGAAACGCCGTCAATCGTGGTTTTGCCGCTGCCGTCAACCAGGCTTTTCATGCAACGTCCAGTGCCTACGTGCTGGTTTTGAATCCCGATGTACGTTCAACATCGCGTGCGGTGCATCTCTTGAAAGCCATCCTCGATACCAATTCGCGCGCAGCCGCTGTCGCCGGATACGCCGGCGACAAGTATCTGCCCAGGACGCTTCCCACGGTTCTGACACTGACGCGCGAGAATCTGGGTCTCGGGAAGGGGACGAGGGGGCGGCCCCCTACGCCCCCTACGCCCCCATTCCCCGTCGAGCAGCCGGCTGCGGCGGCATTGATGATCCGGCGTGCGGCGTTTGACGACGTGGGAGGGTTCGATGAGCGGTTCTATCCGGCGTGGTATGAAGACGTGGATTTCTGCCGGCGGCTGAAGGCCAAAGGCTGGGAAATCTATTTCGCGCCTGAGGCAGAGTTTCAGCATGAAGGCGGATACAGCGCCAGGACGATGGGATCCGAGAGCTTTCTGCGCGCGTATTACTCGAACCAGCTTCGATATGCCCAAAAGCATTTCGGTGTTTTCGGGGCGGCTGCGGTGCGCGCATCGATCGCCGCCGGAATGCTTGTAAGAATGATCGGCCGGCCCGCGGACGCCGGGGCGTACGGAAAAGCGTTCATCGGAGCGCTGGCCAAATGGTAGTCGCCGTCAACATTGTTACCTTCAACAGTGCGCGAGACATTGCGGCGTGTCTTGAAAGTCTCCGGCGCCAGACCTTTCAGGATTTCGAGATTCACATTCTCGATAACGCTTCCTCCGACGACACCTTGAAGATCGTCGAGCCGTTCGACGTATATCTGTGGCGATCGCCGATCAACACAGGCTTCTGCAAGGCGCACAACGAACTCGCGGGTCGTTTCGCTTCCGAATACGTTTTGTTTCTGAATCCAGACGCCGAGTTGAGCCCGACGTTTATCGAAGAACTCGTGCGGGCGCTTGAGTCGCGTCCGGATGCGGCGTCGGCAAGCGGCAAGCTGCTTCGCATGGACGGAAAAACCATCGACTCGACCGGAATCATCATGCTGCGCGAGCAACGCCATCTGGATCGCGGGGCCGATCAGCCGGATACCGGTCAGTTCGAAAAGCCCGAGGAGATTTTTGGTCCCAGCGGAGCAGCCGCGATATATCGACGCAAGGCGTTGGATGATGTCGCGATCAGCGGCCAGTACTTCGACGAGGATTTTTTTGCATATCGCGAAGACGCGGACCTGGCCTGGCGATGCCGGTTGTTCGGCTGGACTTCTATTTACGTTCCCACGGCGGTGGCGAAACATCGACGGCGTGTGACACCGGAGCGGCGCGCAGAACTTCCGAAAGCGATCAACTACCATTCGGTGAAAAATCGATTTCTGCTTCGGATCAACAACATGACCGAACCGCTTTATCGGCGGGATTTCTGGCCGATTACAAAGCGGGATGCCGCAGTCATCGGCTACGTGCTGCTGCGCGAGTGGTCATCGATTCGGGGTTTGTTTTATGTCCTGCGTCATCTGCCCAGGCTTCTCCGCAAGCGACAGCGAATTCAGGCTCGTCGCCGGACAGATCCGGTCGAGTGGTTTGGTTAGTTGTTATTCAGGCGGTCGAGGATCATGTTCGGGAGACGCGCTCCTGCTCGAGCCGGGCTTCGTTCTAATCCAGACGTCTCGACTGAATACCACTTCCGACGCCCACGCCTCAAAACGTGCCGTCTGTTCCTTGAGGTCGTTGAGGCTGCGAAAGAACTGTTCCATGTTCACAGCAAACTGTGCGTTTTGCTGAACAATGAACTCCATCGTGCGATTCATTTCTTCTGAAGTCATGCTTGTGCTCCGGAGGGAAGCGCAAAAGGGCGACGCCAATATACCGCCGAAGGAATCGACAAAAAAGAGACAAAAAAATCCCCTGCGGAAGCCCGCAGGGGATTTGAGTTTCTGACTGATTTCGCGATTTAGAAATTCAACCGCGTATTGAAGATGAAGCTTCGCATGCCTCCATTTCCACCAAGGTCGGCGCCCGACGCTAAACCGGTAATGCGGCCGAAAGTGTTATTGGTGTTGAGGGCTGTGGCTGGGTTTGCGAAGTTCGGATGGTTCAGAATATTGATCGCATTGACGCTGAATTCGAAGGTCTTCGATTCCGTGATTCGGAATCGTTTCAACAAATTCATGTCGAAGAACAATGCGCTCGGCCCTCGGAGCGTGTTGTCCCCAAGTGTTCCTTCCTGTCCGGGTTGAGGATTGACCAGGATGATATTGCCCTGGGGATCCGCGATCGCCCGGTTGCTATAGCCGCCGAGCAGGCTGCTGCAGGCGCCCGTGGCTGTGGCGCAAGCCGACCAGACTTGAGCCAAACCGGGATCCGTCGGTTGGGTGAATCCGTCGAAGTAGACGACTCCACTGGTTACCGGGGTGGCAGTATTCGTGTAACACGGGTTGGCGGTGCTGCATTTCTTAAGCTGGCCCATGTTGTCGGGGATCGTTCCAACGACGTTGGGTCTGGCTCCGGCGGTGCCAATGGTGGAGATGCCCGAAGTAATGCTCATGGGCGAGCCGGTGTTGAAGTTCAGGATGCCGCCTAATTGCCACTTCCCGACAATGTGCTGCACCCAGCCAGGAGCATCTCCCAGCAGGCGATGGCCGATTCCGAAAGGCAACTCGTACGTTCCGTTGCTGGTGATCTGGTACATGCGGTCGACACCTTGCAGCGTCTTGTAGGCGCCACGACGGTTGGGATCTATGGTATCGCCCGTCTCAAACGCCTTGGCCCATACCCATGTCGTTGTGTTCGTGAAACCGCCCGTCAGCCGGCGAGTGACCTGAACGTTCAACGCATGGTAGCCGGAGTTCTGGTTGTTGCCGGCGAGGTTCAAGGCGCTGTACTGCGGACTGGGAACGAGATAGTTCTCCGGGAAACCAGCCCTGCGCAGGATCGATCCTCTATCGGAGGATGTATTCCCGGTGTAGTTCAGCGTTGTGTTGAGGGAATTGAGGAATCCGCCGTAGTTGCCGTTGGCGAAAAATGCGCGCGTCGTGGTGTTTTGCCGGAGGATGGACGCGGCGGTAACCGTGGTTCCATTGACGGCTTGAGTGCCCGCCAGGCCGACACCCATGAACATCTGGTTGAGCAGCGCGGACTCTCCACCGGAGCGAACGGAGTTGAAAGCATCGAACAGATCCTTGTTCGGCTTCCAATAACTGATCGCGTTGAGGTCAACGTTGCTGCCCAGCTTCGTGCCCTTGGTTCCGATGTAGCGGACCTCAAGGATCGTATTCCTCGCCAGTTCACGCTGGATTTCGAAGTTCCAGTTTTGCGTGTACGGGGCGACATTGGCGTACGTAGTTAATCCCAACGACCGCTGGGTTGGCTGGACAATGAAAGGCGCGGAAGTGGCCGTGCCTGTCGGGAAAGGGATCGGCAGCGATACATTGTTCAAGGATGTGTAGGTCGAAGGGTTATACGCCAGCCCTCCTCCGCCGAACACCTGGTTGATTCCCGGGACTGTGCCGATCACGCCGTCCACGGTGATGAAGTTGCGTGCCGCGCCGGAATAGTTCATGCCGTATCCCGTGCGGATCGTCGTCTTACCCTTTCCGAACCACGGAACGTTCCAGGCAATACCCAATGACGGCCCAAAGTTGTTGTTGTCATTACCCCTGAGATTGGATCCGATCGAAGGATTGGTTGAATTCTTTCCCACAAGCTGCACCTGCACCAGATTGGTGCACGAGCTCGTGAAACCGATGGTGCCCGGGCTTCCGGTACACTGCACGTTCGTCAGCGCGGACTCATCACCAACGACTCGTGCCGCTAATCCATTATGTTCGAAGGGTTGGCCGTACCACTCCCAGTGGAGTCCGAGGTTCAGCGTGAGGTCGTTGTTGAATTTCCAGGTGTCCTTGAAATATGCGCTCATTTCGCTTTGCTTGTTCCAGTGCGCGTTGTTCCGGATCGCTGGAGTGCTTCTCAGCACCGTGTCCTTGGCGCTGACGATACCGAAGGCCTGGTTCATGGTATTGACCGATCCGGAGAGGTCCAAAAGGATGTTCCGGGCCGTCGTCGCGCCATTTGTCGTGAGGCCTGTAAAACCACCGTTGGCATCCAGGCCGGAAACGGCGTTGTTGCCCTGTCCCAACGTGATCAGAGGCGTGTAATTCGGATCGTTGAATCCGTTGGATTCCTGCATCCGGTATTCATAACCACCCTTGAAGGAGTGCGCGCCTATGGTCCAGCTCAGATCGTCGCCGAGGCTGCGCATCGGATTGATTCCTTCACGCCACCGGCCGAACCCTCCGATGTTGCTGAAAGAAAGAATGCCCGTAGCGAAGTTGACCTGATAGGGAACGCCGTTGGCATTCGCGTGGAGCTTACGAGCTTCCGCACCGATTGCGTCGCCGCGGTCCGCCGAACCCCATTGCCAGTTGTTCGACGCTCGTTTCGCGATGCGCAACTGGTTCAAAAGACTTCCGGAAAGAGTCGAGGTGACTTGAAGCGAATACAGGTAAGGACGCTTCACGGCAAGGCCGTCGTAACTTTCCGGCCAGTTTCGAAGGCCCGCCTGTGTGGCGGAGCCCCAGGTCTTCTCCCTGGTCGCGATGAGCGTGACTTTGTGTTTGGAGTTGAAGTTGTGATCGATTTTGAGGTTGTAGTTATCGCGGTTCACTTCGTCGCCGTTTCCATTGGTCAGATCCAGACCGTCCTGGCGGCGGACAAAGCGGATGTTTGCTGTATTCAACCCATCACCGGCGGTGAACTCGTTCGGTGATGGCATGCGTTTCAACTGCTCCTGCAGGAAGGGATGCGATGAGATCTGCGACCGATTAAGATCACTGAACGTCCGGCAATTGGGAACAGGGGAGCCCTTATAGTTGCAGGTTCCGAACAAGCCGACTGCGGCCAGGTCGCCAGTTGCGTTTGCCGGTCTTACCGGAGTTCCGTCTCTAAGAACGCTTGGGTTGTTGTTGTTGGCATTTGCAGGGTCGACGCCCGGCCAATACCGGAAGATTCCTGCCTTTGCATAGTCGGTAAACGTGAGACCTGCCGCCTGATTCTTCTTCACGTCCCGTTGTCCGGTAAACAAGGCGAAGAAGAAAGTCTTGTTCTTGATGATTGGACCGCCAACGCTGGCGACGTATTGATTGCGATTGTCGAAGGCCTTGCCGACGCCGTTGAAGTTATTGAACCAACTGTTCGCATCGAGCGCCGAATTGTGATTGCTCCAGCTTGCCGTGCCCCGGAACTGGTTGGTTCCAGAACGGCTGACCAACTGCACCTGTCCGTTGCCGCGTGACGTCTCTGCATCAATGGGTGCCACGATAACCTTTACCTCTTCCACCAGTTCGGGAGGAGTATAAACGACCGACCAGGCTCCGTTCTCATACCGGCCGTCATTGACGTTCACGCCGTCTCGCGTCGCATTGACGTCGCCAAGTCGTCCGCCGGCCATGAAGCCGAAGGTGCCGCCCGCGTTTCTCTGGACGCCCGGCATGTTCTGAACGAGATTGAAGACGTTCGCAGCCACGGTTGGGAGCTCCTGGATTTTGGATTCCGAAAGGACCGTGCCGATTGAATTTGATGACGTTGCAAGGATGGTGTCCGCTGCAACCGTCACCTCAACGTTCGTTCCGGCCGCGGCTCCGACCTGAAGTGTGAAATTCAGTCGAACCTGTTGAGCGCCGCCGAGTTGAACATCGGTGAACGTCTGGGTCTGGAAGCCGGGCAGTTCCGCGGTGAGTTTATAAACACCGGGTTGCAGGCTGGCAAAATTGTAAGCACCCGATTCATTGCTCACCGAAGTATTCACAATCCCGGTACCCACGTTCGTTGCGGAGACCGTCACCCCCGGAATCAGAGCTCCGCTTGCATCCGCTACTGTCCCACCGACCGTAGCGTTGACCGTTCCCTGCCCGAACGCGTTCAGGGAAAGGAGCAGGCAAAGCAACACAATCGTTGTGTATGTAGATATTCTTTTCGTCATAACCCCCACTCTCCTAGCTATTTGTCTTTATCGTCAAAAGTGGAGCCACTCTATATCACTTAAAATCAGTGGGTCAAGGAACGTGACGTTCAAAACAGGGCTCGCGGCGGCAGCGAAATTAAGCTGTGGTAAGCTCTGTCCGGTTTCCCCATGTTCATCACGAACAAGCATCTCTCCCGGCGAACATTTTTGCGCGCAGCCGGTGTCACGCTTGGATTGCCGTTTCTGGACTGCATGGTTCCTGCCCTGACGGCACAGACTCGCCCGGCTCCGCGGCTCTCGTTTGTGTACCTGCCGCACGGCGCGATCATGGATCAATGGACGCCGAAGAAAGTCGGAACGAGCTTTGAACTCCCGCCGATCCTTCAGCCTCTGAAGGCGTTTCGCGAACAGATCAATATCGTCAGCGGACTCGCCCATGCCTCTGCCGATACCGCAGCCGTACATTCGCTGAGTCCGACAACCTGGCTGAGCGGAGTGAGGCCGAAACCCACTCAGGGTACGGATGCTCTCGCCGGCGTGACGGCCGACCAGATCGCGGCGCAACAGATCGGGCAGCAGACGTTACTTCCATCACTGGAGTTGGGTACCGAGGATCGGTCCGGAATGGTCGGCGCGTGCGATCGCGAGTATGGCTGCATCTACATGAACGCGATGTCGTGGAGCACACCGACCACCCCGCTGCCGATCGAGATCAATCCGCGGCGGGCGTTCGAGCGCATGTTCGGGCAGGCCGGTCGCACGTTACAGGATGCGAGCATCCTGGATGCATTCAAAGCGCAGGTCGCCGATCTTCAGAGCAAGGTCGGAACGCGGGATCGAGCTGCTGTCGGCGATTACCTGGACAGCGTTCGCGAAATCGAGCGGCGAATCCAGACCGCGGCTTCAGCACAAAAGCCGGATCCCGCTCAGGCGGCGGTTCCTGCCGGTATACCGGACTCCTATGAAGAGCACGTCAAAATGATGTACGACCTGCTCGTGCTCGCATATCGCGCCAATGTCACCCGTGTGACGACATACATGGTCGCGCGCGAGACGAGCAATCGAAGCTACCCGCACCTTGGCGTTCCGGACGCGCATCACGAGATATCCCATCATCAGAACCAGCCCGAAGCAATCAAGAAGAACGTGAAGATCCAGGTTTACCATCTCGGCTTGTTCGCCCAATTCGTGGAGAAGATGCGATCGACTCCGGACGGCGATGGCTCGCTCCTCGATAACTCGATCGTTCTCTTCGGCAGCAACATGAGCAACAGCAACGTCCACGATCACTTCCCGCTGCCGAATCTAGTCATTGGTGGTGGATTCAAAGGCGGGCGGCACATCAAGTATCCGGATCGGACGCCAATGACGAATCTGCTTCTCACCCTGCTCGAAAAGGCAGGAGTCTCGTTGGACAAGCTTGGTGACAGCACGGGCAAACTCGATTTGTAGAAGGGCGGCTTTCTTTGCGCCTTTGTGCCTTTGCGCCTTTGTGGCTACAGCCGGCGCACAGACCACGCAGCGCAACCCGAAAGACAAACAGGTTTATGTCCGCATTCCTTCCGGCGGCTTCCTGATGGGCTGCTCCGAAGGCGACAAGGAATGTTACGAAGACGAACGCCCCGTGCATTACGTTCAGATCACGACCGGATTCTGGATGTCGCAAACGGAAGTCACCGTGGAGGCGTTCCGTGCGTTTGCAAATGCAAAAGGCATTGCGATGCCGCCGGACCAGAAGAGCGGCAAGTATCCCGTCCACAGCGTCCTCTGGGATGAAGCCAGCGCGTATTGCACATGGGCGGGCGGCCGCCTTCCCACAGAAGCCGAATGGGAATACGCGGCTCGCGGTAAGACAGCCGGCATTCGCTACGGCGATCTCGACGCAATCGCCTGGACGAGCGCCAACAGCCGCCATACCCTGCATGAGGTCGGCAAGAAGCAGCCCAATGCCTATAAGCTCCACGACATGCTGGGCAACGCCTGGGAATGGACAGCGGATTGGTACGGATCGAAGTATTACGAGCAAAGCCCGGCCGCCGACCCGAAAGGTCCGCCCCTGGGAGATTCGCTGACGCTGAAAGGTATCGAGATGCCAACGCGAGTGATCCGCGGAGGCGCATGGATCGGCTTCCCCGGTGTTGCGAGGGCGTCTTACAGGTACTGGTTCATCCCGATCTTGAGAGTGGCGAATATCGGATTTCGTTGCGTACTACCTTAACGGGAATTACGGCTACAATTGACGCATGGCTGAAAAGATCATTCACAGCTTGATCTACGACGACCATCCGATTCCGAAAAAGTCGCGGGCTTTGAAGGAGCGCCTCAAGGTTCCCGTAGGAATCGCGCTTGTTTTGATTTTCGTCAGCGGCCTCATCTACAAGTACGCCAATTACAAGGAAGAAGGTCGTGTACGGCGGTTCATGGAAGCGGTTGAAGGCGGCCAATACGATTCGGCGTATCAACAATGGGACGGCGACGGCAAATACACTATGAATGAGTTTCTGGAAGACTGGGGAAAGGAAGGTTACTACACCAAAGGAATGCATGAGGCTCAGGTCGTGGACTCGAATGGCAAGGGCGGCGCAGTTGTTGTGTATGTAGGCATCGATACGCTGAAGAGTCCAATAGCGCTTCGTGTCGATAAGGAAACCCTCAAGATCTCGTTTTCACCGGAAAGCAAGTACCCGGCTCCATAAACCGTTATGTTTTGGCTGTTATTTGTATTCGCTGCAACGACCCTCGAACTGGACGTCATCACACTTCCTCTGAATAACGAGGTTCGCGTCGCCCTGACACCGGGCGGCCGGGCCGAGTTGAAGCGGGAAGGCACGGTCACGAGAATCAGGCTGGAGATCGATCGTGCGGCGCCTGCCTCGTCATTGGGACAGCCGTTCAACACCTATGTCGTATGGGCAATCTCGCAGGATGGCCTTCTCGACAACCTGGGCGAGCTGGAACTCAGGGGCAATAAGGGCCAGCTCAACGCGACGTCGCGTCTGGCTCAATTCGGAGTGTTGATCACGGCGGAGCCGCATTTCATGGTGGATCGTCCAAGTTCCGCGGTTGCCTGGCGCTCTCAGAATCCCCCTGACGACTTCCGCCGGCGGACCGCGCAGATCGAGATCGGCGCATACGATTACTCTCAACTCAAACCGATACCCTTCAGCGAACTTCACAACTCCGTCGTCCAGGCGCGCTCTGCATTTCAGATCGCACAGGCATCGGGCGCCGAGCGTCTGGTCCCCGCCGACTTTCGAAACGCGCAAGTCGCGATGAATGCGATGGAAGAGTTGGTGAATCGGTTCGTTCCGCTCGATGTTCTGTGGCCGGCCGCGATGGAGTCCATCCGCCTGTCGCAGCGCGCTGCGGTTACGGCGCGCGCTCGCCGATAGTCCTGTAAAAGTTCTCGACCATCGGTATCACGCGACCAATGTCGTAATGCGTTTCGACGTGATCGCGCGCTTCTCTGACGAAGTCGCCTTCGCGCACGGATCGAATGGCCTGAGCCAGAGCCGCCGGGTCGCGTGGCGGAATCAGAATGCCCCGGGCCGTTTCTGCCGGCCCGCCTCGATTGGTTGCGATCACCGGAACGCCGCCGGCCATCGCCTCGAGGACCACCAGACCGAATGGCTCTTCCCACGACGGAACGATGACGATATCGGCCTTCTCGAAAAACTCCGGCAGCGCAACAAATCCGAGAAACTCGACGGGCAGGCCGGCGGATTTGTCCTTCAGGCTTTTCAGATAGGACTCCTCACCTCTGCCCGCGATAAGAAGGCGGAAGCCATCACCCAGACTGCGCATCGCTTCGATCGCATCGTCATGACCTTTGTGAGGGGAAATCTGGCCGATCAGACCCACGGTCACCGGTTTGTGAAAAGAGTGCGGCCGGTAAGGGAGTTGTTGAAGGTCGACCCAGTTGGGAATAACCACCGACTGCTTCGGCTTCAGCGCTGCGAGCGTCGTGAGGATTTGCTGCGTAGGGGCAATCCATCCATCCACGCGGCTATAAAGAAGGTTGTTGCGCACGGGGTAGAGAAGATGGCGTGTGCAGACGACCTTGACGGTTTTCACACCCCACGCCGCCGCCGCCACGACGGGATAATCGCGCGCGACGTGCGCGTGCACGATGTCGAACTTTTCTCGAACGATCACCGATCTCAGCCGAAACGTTGTGACGACATCGAGCGAGTTCAGAAAAGGAAGAGCGATGTCCGGATTCAGCGGCCCGGGCCGTCTTCCGGCGACGAGAACGCCATGACCCC
>Ga0137433_1001043_pt1 | contig 12556 bp, 17 predicted proteins | sample EasRivERMZT840_2_FD_102335 | JGI IMG/M metagenome (GOLD analysis project Ga0137433, IMG submission 102335) | Soil microbial communities from meander-bound floodplain in the East River, Colorado, USA - East River MetaG ERMZT840_2 | ecosystem: Environmental > Terrestrial > Soil > Floodplain ...
AGGCGGCCCTGGCGGTGGGCAAGCCCCCGTACGGTGGCCCCAAGGGCAAGGGCACGGTGCCCACCCCCGCCCCGGCCGGCCCCAAGGCGCACAAGGCGCCCATCACCGGGCCGATGCAGGGACTGCGGGGCAAGCAGAAGTAGCACCTTGACTGTGTGGCGGCGGCAACTTGTCACGGCGGCACGAAAAGCGGCACACGCTGAGCCACCAGGAGCACCACCATGGCGACCCCAAGATTCTCCGGTCCGCCTGGCGCCCCCAAGCAGGCCAAGTTCGGCAAGCTCAGCGGCCAGGCCAAGAAGAGCGGCCCGCAGCCGCCCATCCCCACCAAGAAGCCGGCGACGAAGAGTCGGCCCTCGGCGGTCAAGCCCGGCGCGCCCAGCCCCGGGATGAAGGGCTTCGGCGGGAAGAAGTGACGCGCTAGTGGTTACCCCCACCGGCCCCATCGGTACGGGCGACGTGCCCGACTACAGCTACCCGCCGCTGGACGGGCGCGACATCAGCCGCATCCGCACCGAGCTACGCCTGGCCCAGTTGGCCCTGATCGGCCTCATCACCGAGGAGCAGGACAGTCCCCCGGGGCAGGGCACGCACAGCCGGGTGCTGCTCCTGCTGCAGCGGGGCGAGCAGTCGGCCTCGGACGCCATCGAGGTGCTGGGCGAGGCCCTGGCGGCGCTGGTGGAAGAGCACGGGAAGGACCCGGGCTGATGCCCCACCGGGTGTATCGGTGCAAGGTGTGTGGCGCGACCGAGGAGCGCATCGAGCGCTGGGACGACCGTGGCCCGTTGTGCTGCCCAAAGTGCCGGGCCACGGCCTACGCCCGCGTCATCTACGCCCCCCTGACCATCGTGCGGGGCAGCGCCTACGTCGCCGGCGAGAGGCCGTTCGTGCGCGAGCGGGTGGTGCAGAACCGGGACGGCAGCGAGAGCGTCTACGGCAGCCTGCACGAGGCCAGGACGAGCGAGTACGAGCGGGCCAGGGGTGTGGTGCCCGAGGGTCCAGCAGCCGGCCTGGCGCGCACCCTGCTGGCCCGCAAGAACGCCCGCACCCTGGCCTCGGGGATGCTGCCCGGGCGGGAGAGCACGGCCCTGCGCCAGGCCATGGAAGAGCCGAGGCGATGAGGAAGCGGAAGCACGCCCCCTGGGCCAACCTGGACGACGTGCTGCCCGAGCCGCCCCAGCCGGACGTGGCCCAGCTTGAGCCGCGCTTCTCGTCCTGGTCGACGCTCACCTTCGAGACCGCGACGGGCTGGACGCCGCCGCGCAACCCGGACGGCTCGCTCGCCCTGAAGCTGCCCTCCTGGGCCGTCCAGGTCCCGGGGGCGGGGCACTTCCCCTGGCTGACGCCCGAGGGCTACATCAAACCGGGGCGCTACGAGGTGGCCGGCCATGAGGTGGCGGCCCAGGGCTGGGCCGAACAGCAGCGCAGCCTGCGGGCGATTGCGGAGGCCGGCTTCCACGTCACGATCAGCCAGGCCGTCGACAAGGTGGTGTGGTCGGTGAGGATCGAGTGATGCCCAGGGCGCAGAGAGAGCGCGTGCGCTTCACGGGGGCGCACACCCGCACGGGGATCAAGGACGGGGTGCTGACGGTGGAGCGCCTGGACACCCACGCCACGGTGAGCCTGCCCTGGCCCCCGCCCCCGCTGCCGGCGGGGCGCCTGGGGGCGTGGATGCCGGTGGTGCTGGCCCGGCACGAGGACGGCAGCGCCACGGGCGCGTGGGCGTGGGAGGACCAGGTCTCGGTCGGCCGGGCCGACGAGCCGTACCGCGAGGGTCAGGAGAGTCTCGATGCCGTTCGCGGGTGAACCGTTCGCCGGCGCGCCCTTCGCGGGCAGCCCCTTCGCCGGCGCGCCGTTCGCCGGCCAGGTGGTGGCCCCGGGTCTGCGCATCCTAGGGCCGGCGGGCCTGATCCTGATCCTGTTGACCCCCCTGGGGGGCTTCGACCGGCGCCAGCTTGCGGCCATCCAGCGCTTCCAGGAGACGGGCGCCGCGCCCGCCTGGTTGGGCTGCGTCGAACAAGGAGAGCCAGCATGACGGACCTCTTGATGAAGGGCACCAAGGGCCGGGACTGCAGCCCGCGCGCCCACCAGCGCAAGGAGGTGGAGCCGGCCAAGCCGGCGAAGCGGATCGGCCTGACCGGCGCCGGCACGCCGATGGGCGGGGTGCCGCCCGAGGCCAAGGGGGGTGGCGAGGGCGCCGGCGGGGTGATCGACCCCTCGACCTTCAACAACGACCTGCACGCCGTCCGCCAGTTCAGCCACTACTGGGAGGGCAAGCGCAGCGGCCCGGACTGGCTGCACAAGCGGATCGAGGCGGCCGAGGCCCAGCGCTACGAGGCGGCCGCCGGGCCGATGCTGAGCCAGAGCCTGCCCAAGCGCCGGAAGCTCTAGCCGTGCCCTGGCGTTCGGACGCCCAGCGCAAGTGGGCGCACGCGACGAAGCAGCCGTTCGCCTCGAAGTGGGACGCGCACACCCCTGCGGGTGCTAACCTCCCGGAGCGCGTGAAGCAGTCCAGGCAGCCCAGGGGCCAGGGCGGTGGTGGCCGGTACGGGGGCTACGTGCCCTCGCCAGTCCTACGCAAGGAGAAGCTCAGTGGCTGACAAGGCCAGCGTCGGCAAGGTCAACAGCGGCAAGTACACCGTCTCCAAGAGCGGGAGCGTGCGCCAGGCCGGGCAACTGCCCGCCGGCGACGCCTCCACCTCGCGGGGCGCCAGCGCCCGGGGCGGCACCCTGGCCAACGACAACGGCTCGGGCAGCGGCCCCTCCCGCTGGCGGGGCAGCTACTCGGAGGGCGGCCTGGGCACGAACGTGGTGCAGCGCTTCCGCCCCACGACCAAGGGCGGCAAGGTCAGCAAGTCCTAGCGAAGGCAGAAGACGTGGATGGCACCGCAAACCCGCGTCTTCACGGACGAGCAGAAGGCGGCGGCGGTCGCCCGGGTGCTCTCGGGCGACGCGGTCTTGAAGGTGGCCAAGGACGTGGGGGTCTCGCCCTCCACGATTCGCCTCTGGCGGGCGCAGCAAGGCGGCGACCCCAAAACAAACGACCCGGACTACCGGGCGATGACGCTCTCGTATCTGGGAGAGAGCCTTGCCGCTGGTGAGCGCATCCTCAGACAGACCGCGGACGCGGAATGGATGGGAAAACAATCAGCCGGTGAGCTTGGGGTCTTCCTCGGGATCGTCTTCGACAAAGCGGCTCGCATTCTCGCGGCTCTTGGGGACGGCGGCGCTGCTGGGTCCGACCAGGTGGACACCCGTTCGCCCGGACTCCCCGCCCCCGGGTGAGGAGGTCATCCCGCACGCCTCGACGGCCCCGGTGGGCGAGGGGCACGGCATGGGCCTCTTGGCCTTCGTACAGCGCACCTACCCGGACTACGTGGCCGCCCCGCACCACAAGCTCATCATCGAGAAGCTGGAGGCGGTGGAGCGGGGCGACCTCAGGAGGCTGATGCTCTTCGTGCCCCCGCGGCACGGCAAGAGCGAACTGGCCAGTGTGCGCTTCCCGGCCTGGTACATCGGGCGCCACCCGCAGCGCAAGGTGATTCTGGCCAGCTACGGGGCGGTGCTGGCCTACAAGTTCAGCCGGCGGGTCAGGAACCTGGTGCGCTCGCCCCTGTACGGGCGCCTGTACCCGGGGATCGAGATGACGGGGGACGCCGCCGCGGTGGGCTTCTGGGCCTGGAACCGGGACGGCCAGGAGGCGGGGGCCTTCAACGCCGCCGGCGTGGGCGGGGGCATCACGGGCGAGGGCTGCGACCTGCTGATCGTGGACGACCCGGTGAAGGACAGCAAGGAGGCGCTCTCCCTCACCATCCGGGACGACACCTTCGAGTGGTACGCCTCGACGGCCTACACCCGCCTGGACCAGGCCAGCAACGCCATCGTGGTGATCCAGACCCGCTGGCACGAGGACGACCTGAGCGGCCGGCTCCTGCAGCAGGCCGACGAGGGGGGCGAGCACTGGGAGGTGATCGACCTGCCGGCGGTCGCTGAGGCGGGCCGGGATGATGCCCTGGGGCGCACGCCGGGCCAGACCCTGTGGCCGGCCCGCTTCGACGCGGCGCGCCTGGCGGTGATCCGCACGACGGTGACCGAACCCTGGTGGCAGGCCCTGTACCAGCAGCGCCCCCCGGAGACCCTGGGCGGGCGCTTCTTCCGGGCCTTCATGCCCACGCGCGCGGGGAGGCCCTGGCACGTCTGGCCGGTGGAGGCCCTGCTGGCCCGCTACGACCTGGAGCAGGGCGCCTTCCCCCCGCTCCCGGGGGAGGCCGGCAGCCCGGGCTGGACGCTGTGGAACGGGGTCGACGGTGGGGTGCGCGACCCGTTCTGCTGCCTGTGGTTCGCGCGCGATCCGTCCAGGAAACACATCTTCGTCTGGAGCGAGGACTACGCCCCGGGCATCACCCCCCTGCGCCAGGCCCAGCGCATGAAGCGCCGCATCGCCTCGGTGGGCGGGCGCTGGCTGGAGTGGTTTGACGACCCCCTGGCGCCCGTGCGCAAGAAGGTGCTGGCGCCGGCGACGGCCCGGCTGCACCTGGACAGCATTCGGATGGACCCGGCCATGTTCGCCCCCCGGGCCAACATCGGGGTGAGCGACGCCCACATCTACCAGCAGCAGGGCCTCCCGGTGCAGAAGGCCGACAACTCCCGGGTGATGGGCTGGCGCCGCGTCCTGGAGTGGCTGGAGGAGCAGGACGACGGCCTGCCCGGCCTGATCGTCGTCCAGGGCGCCGCCCCCAACCTCTTGCGCACCCTGCCCAGGTTGACGGCCGACCCCGACAACCCCGAGGACGTGGAGGACGGCCAGGAGGACCACGCCGCGGATGCCCTCAGGTACGGGGTGAACCCGGCTAGCTCGGCCTCAGCGTCGCGCCAGGGCGTCCCGCTCGAAGCCATCATGGGGGATGAGGGCGACCGGATGATTGAAGACTATTCCGCCGGCTTCGGTCAGCCCACTAACTATGAGGCCAAGTCCGGGTGGTAGGCGGCGCGGTGGCTCTTCTCCCGGCGGCCGGGGCCGTGCTCGATCCAGAGCTTGCTTACCTGGGGCTGGCTGATGCCGTACTTGAGGGCGACCACGGTCTGGCGCATCCCCCTGGTCAGGTCAGCGATGAGGGCCTCGACTTGCGCCGTCGTGAGCTTCGCTGTGGGGTGCGTGTCTCGCATGAAGACGGGCGGGCTGACGTGGCGCCCCAAAGCCATGGCATCAGCGACGTTCTGGGAGAGCGTACCCAGGTAGATGTGGCTGGGGCGCCAGCAGTCCCGGTGCGGACACCAGCGTTGGTGCAGGGCGTTGAGTTTCCCAAGCTCCCCGTGCAGCAGTACCTGCACCAGGCGGTGCACCGTCTTCATGGTGTGCCGGCGCTCTGGGCGCCCGGTGGGGACGCCGACCATGCCGTAGCCACGGTTGTTGTGGCTACCCGTCCAGCGCCAACAACCACCGGGGCTGTGGTCGAACTCCGTCAGGGCGAGGATGCGGGGCCAAACCGTGTCGCTCCGAACCATTGGCATAGCGTAGCGGATGAGGTGAGGATGTGACCAACGGTCAGGCCCCCGGACCCGGCGCCGGCGCTGTCCCGGCGGCGCCCATCGTGGACAGCATCACGGGCAGCGGCCGGGGCGCCCGGCAGCCGGCGGGCAAACGCAAAGGCCCGCGCCGCCCCGATAGCTCAGTGGAGTCTGGGCTGAAAGAAGACCTGGCGCCTGGGGGTGCGGTCGTCAGTCCTCCGTTCGGCTACGTCCAAAGGATTCTGCGCGACCGCGAGCGGGTGATGGGGGCCAGCGCCTCGGGCAGCCGCTCCACCCGGGACAGCGGCACCCGCCAGGCCAACGCCGGCAGCCGCAGCTTCACCGACGTGGTGCGGGAGATTCGGCGCCGGCGCAAGCTCCTGGTCACCCCGCCCATCCCTCCTGGCTACCGCAAAACGACTCAGGTCGTGCGCGCCGGCCAGGCATTATTTTCTGACCTCTGTCTGCGCCTTCCTGCCGTACTCACCGCAAAACCGATGACGGTCCAGGCCGACCCGGTGGACGACGACGAGGACGCCCAGGAGGCGGCGTCGCTCAAGGAGGAGTGGACGACCAGCGTGCTGCTGGGCATGGAGGGCCGGCGGGCCATCCTGGACAACGGCCAGACCAGCGTCTGGCGCGACTGCATGGACAACCTGGTCAACACCGGGCGGGCCTGCTGGTCGATGGTGGAGCGCCTGGATCGCTGGAGCGAGGCCAGCCCGCGCTACCCCCGCTACGACGACTTCGAGGACGACCGGGAGGGTGAAGAGGAGGACCTCGGCTCGGCGGTGGAGAACTACCTCTCCAAGGAGCGCCGCGCGCGGGGCACGGCGGGCAAGCGCAAGCGCTCGGCCAGCGAGAAGTACCTCAAGGCGGTCGAGCACTTCAAGCGGGCGACGCCCCCCTTCGTGCTGGAGGCCGTCGACCCCCTGTCGATGCACCTCGTGCAGGACGCGGACGGGATCGAGGACGAGGGCATCGTGGTGGTCAACCGGCCCTACCGGGAGACCCTGGCCGGCTGGGGCCTGCGCCCCACCGAGCAGGACGACGGCCGGCCGGGCACGATCCAGGGCAAGCAGGGGCGCTACGTCGCCGGGCCGATGGGCTTCGGGCGGGCCTACCCGCTCATCGACGCCGAGCCGGAGCGGCCGTACGAGCCGGAGCACGTCGAGACCGTCACCTACTACTGCTCGGCCCGCAGGGCGCTGTGGCTGGGCCTGGCCGACCCGGACGACGCCGAGTACGACCCGGACTGCGGCCTGTGGGCGCACTACGTGGACGGCCTGTGCGTGGCCAGCGGCCCGCTGTGGGGGCCGGGCTGGCACCCCCTGCCGATCTTCCGCGCCTACGGGCTGACCACCGCCATGGGCGACCCCACTTACACGGGCATCGCCGCCCCGATGCACCTGATCGAGTTGATCGACCTGCTCGACCAGATCATCACCATGGAGTTGCACGTCAGCTTCTGGTCGAGCTTCCCCCCGCTGATCGAGGAGGACAAGCAGGGCGGGGCGCCCGGCGCCGCCGGCCTCTCCGGGGACACGGTGGTCGACCCCGAGCGGGTGCAGCGCCCCGACCAGAACCGCAGCACGGACGGCAAGGTGATCCAACCCGGGGGCTTCTACTCCGTCCCGCCGGGGCGCACCTGGCGCTACCTGACCATGCCGGCCGAGAGCACCGCCCACCTGGAGCGCCTGTACACCAAGGCCACCGCCCTGATCGACCTGATCGGCATCCCCTCGGTGCTCAGAGGCCAGGGCGGCGGCGGCCAGGCCGGGTACGCGATAGCGCAGTTGATGATTGCGGCTCGCTCACTGTATGGCCCCGTCGTGGAGAACTACTGCGCCCAGGTGGCCACGGCCATCCAGTACCTGTGGTGGCAGGTCTGGCGGCGCTTCCCGGAGGGCGTGCCGGTCTACTACCAGGGCGACGCCGCCACGGGCCGGAAGAAGGGCTGGCGCACCCTGACGCCCAAGGACATCGCGCCGGACGCCAAGGGCAACGGCACGGGCACGCCCTTCCTGGCCTGCAGCGTCGAGGCCGACCCCCTGCTCCCGGTGGACGAGGCCCAGCTTGAGATGCGGGGCGTGCAGGCCCAACAGGCCGGGGCCGTCGATATGCTGACCATGCGGGAGCGGTACTTCAACGACCCCGCCCCGGAGCGCACCGAGGCCCGCGTCCTGGCCGACAAGATCAACACCCACCCCCTGGTGCAGGAGAGCATGGCCCTCCGCGGCGCCGTCCGGCAGGGGGCCTTGACGCCCGAGATGGCGTTGTCCTGGCTCGAATCCAAGTTCGGCGTGACCACCCAGATGGCGTTCGACCAGTTGCTGGCCATCGGCGCCTTCGATGACACCGAGGCGGCCCGCCTGCTGATCCAGTTGGAGCAGGCCAAACTGCAGGGCCAGCAGCAGGGCCTGCCCGGGATGCCGGGGCCGATGACGATGCCCGGCGCCGCGCCGGCGCCGCCCACGGGCACGCCGATGCCCATGGGCGTCCCGGGTGGCGTGGAGGGCCTGGGCGCCGTACCATCCGGTCCGCCTGGCGGGGCGCCACCTCCGGGTGCGCCCGGCGCGGCGCTTCCCATGCAGGCGGGTGGCCCACTGCCGGGCACGCCGGCGCCTCCACCCGGCGTACCCGCCCTGCCCGGGATGCCCCCCGTGGCCTCGATGCCCGACCTGGCCCCGCCCATGGGGCCACCGCCCACCGGAGGCGGGGTGCCCATGCAGCCCGGCCAGGTCTTCCAGCAGGCGGCCACGCCCCCGCCCATGGACGCCGGCGCCTACGGGGCCATGCCCATCGGGGGAGGCGCCGCGATTCCTCCAATGAGAGGGGTCACGCCCTCGCGCGCGGGGCTACCGAACCAGGAAGATATGCCCTGGCAGAAGGCCGCGCGGGAGATGACGAGGTGAGCAGAGCATGAGCAACGGACTGCAGTCCCGGTACGGCACGACGCAGCGCCTGCAGGCGGAAGAGGCCGAGCGGGAGGCCCTGCGCTGGGCCGGCCCCTTCGGCTACGCCGTGCTCAGCCTGCTGCGCATGGGCGACCACTACTCGGATGCCGACTTCCTCGCCCTGGTGGAGCGCGGGCGCCGCGAGATGGGGGGCGGCAGCGCCTACAACCTCCCCCTGGTCTCCGGCTCGATGCCGGCACAGCCCGTGCCTGATGCGAGTCACGCGGTGGCCGGGATGGTGGTCGACCCCAGTCCGGGCGAGGGCTACTATCGCCGCACGACCAACGCGGCCACGCCGCAGGTCAGGCCCGTGCAGACGGGTCGCCCGGGCAGCCCGGCACAGCCCCAGGGGAAGCGCGACCCCTCGGGCCGGTACGTGCGGCGCGCCACCTAAAGGAAGAGCGACGTGTCCCAGGTCTACCAGCAGCCCAACCAGGACATCCTCCGGCGCGACGACGACCCCGAGGACGGCAAGCACTGGCCCGACTACCCGATCAACGAGATCGACGCCGAGGAGCGCGAGATGCTGCTCCAGCAGGCGGGGGTGGTGGGCGAGAACGCCCGCATGGCCTGGGAGGCGTACCAGCGCGAGGAGCAGGGCCAGGACGGCGACGAGCCGCAGGGGGTGATGAAGGAGCAGGTCCGGCTCCAGGAGATGGGCCAGCCCGCCCCGCCCGCGCCCCCGCGCACGGGCGACCCCGAGGTCGACCGGGGTTCGTACCCCACCGGGCCGCTGGGCGGCACCCTCCCCGACTCCGAGACCGACGAGGTGGAGGAGGGCGACGCCCAGGGCGCGGCGGCCGAGACCGGCGGCGAGGACGAGCGGAAGCAGGCCGAGGCTAAGGCCAAGGACCGCGGGCTGGAGATTCGGGACTACGGCACGACCGGGGAGTGGCGGGTCTACGACCCCAGCACCGGGCGTCAGGTCGCCAAGAGCCGGCTGGACGAGGGCCGGGTGGACACCGCCGGCGCCCCACCTCCCGACAAGCAACCGGCGTAGGCGTAGGCGCACTCCGGGATGCTCCCCGCCGCCGTGGTCGACCTGATCCGCGACCTGTTCGCCAAGCGCCGGCGGGGCGACCTGAGCGACGCCGAGGCCCGCTGGGTGCTGGCCATCGTGCTGCCCGAGTACGGGCTGACGGTGGCCGACCTGGCTGCCCGGCTTGACGCCGTCTCCCCGAGCAGTTAACCTCAATCTCGCAGGTCTCCGATGACACGCCGGCCCGGTCAGGCTCGGTGGTGTCGGGGTCCTGCACCGCGGGCGCCCGGTCCAGTAGCCAATCCGCGTAGCGGAACGGTAAAAGCCGGGGGTCAAAAGGCCCGGGCCAGTACCCGGGCCTTTTGGCGCCTGGTCGCCCACCCCCTGAGCGCTCGATCACTCGCATCGGCGCCGCTCATCGTGGGATTACGGAGTACCATGTCCCTGCTGTTGTCCCGCTTGGTCCCATCCAGAACGTGGGACGGGTTGACGCAGATGCGGTTGTCGCACGAGTGGCGGCCGATGAAGGGGTAGCGCCCGTGGGTGAGGAGGAACGCGACCCGGTGCGCAAGCTGGCGCCGACCGTCGACCGTCAACTCCCCGTAGCCGTCCGGCCTGGGCTTTCCGCCCCAGCGCCAGCAGTCGTCCGCTCCCCGTTTCTCTACCCGCAACCAGAAGCGGATGTACAGGGGCATGGGCTTGGTACCTGGCTTGACGCTCGTCATCTAGACGAATTGTATGCCATCTAGGTTTGGCAATCCGCGCGGCTCCATCGGGCGCATCCTGAAGGAAGCCGGGGAGATTAGCGACGCGCGGCTCAGGTCAACGATGGCATATTTGGACGACTTCACCTCGGTGGAGGACAACCCCCAGAAGCAGATCGGCGGGGGCGGCCGGCTGACCCGGGGCCAGTACACGGCCATGCTGCAGCAGTCCCCGGACTTCCGGCAGCAGTTGGCCAACCGCTGGCTGTTTGCCACCCCCACCGAGCGGGACAGCCTGCTGGTGCACCTACGCGAGGCGTTCCCCGGACAGGGGCGCGCGGCGCTGGGCGTCCCGGGGCTGGACGACACGGGCATCCCGGACGACCAAACGGGCACCGGCCTGGGCGGGCCGCCGCAAGGCGGGCAGGCCCTGGGCACGGGCCTGGGTCCGGCGCCGATGGCGGGGGCGGCGCCTGTGCCCCCCATGGGGCCACCCCCGCCACTCGACATGAACGCGGCCGGCCCGCCCGGACCGGCCGGCCCCGGCCTTCCGGCTTCGTCGCCGGCGCCCGTGGGCATGGCACCAGGTGCACAAACCATGCCCAGCACGCCCATCCCGCAGATCGGGCCACGGGGCGTGCCGATGGGTACTCCGGGCGTGCCCGGGCTTCCCGGCCCCGGCGACCCGCTCAACACGGGCCTGCCGGCGCCCGGTCTGGGGCCGCCCACCCTGCCCCCGCCCCCGGTGACGCCCACGGGCGGGGGGATGCAGACCATCTCCAACATCGCCCGCCTGATCCGCCCGAGGCCCATGACCTCGGCCCTGCCCGCACTCCCCGGCGTATAGGAGGCCCCTGTGGCTGACGGCTTCTGGCGGACGGTCTCCGGCGCCCTGAACCTGCGCGGCTCCCAGCAGGCGGTGGTGGACGAGGGCGAGGAGCAGGCCCTCAAGGAGCAGCAGGAGCGGGAGCAGCGGCTCGAAGAGGCGCGCCAACTCTTCGAGGAGCAGAAGGTCGTCCAGCAGCGCAACCAGGACCGCATCGCCCAGGCGCGCGAGTGGTTCGACCAGGCCAAGACGGCGGCCGGCCAGGCCCTGACCCAGGCTAACCCGGTGGCCCGCATCGGGCAGGACGTGCAGCAACTCACCCAGGCCCCTGAGGCCGCACCGGCTACGGGCGCGGACTGGCGCCCCTACCCCGGCCAGGACGACCAGGCGCCCCAGAACCCCTACGCCACCGGGCCGCAGCCCGACCTGGGCCAGAGCGCCTACGACGCGCCCCAGCCCCAGCAGCCCATCAACGCGCCGGTGCAGGCCCTGCCCCAGCCCGAGCCAGAACCGGCACCCCAGCGCCCCATCCCGCCGGCTCAGCCCGAGCTACCCGAGCAGCGGGGCACGCCGGCGTGGCAGGCCCAGCGTCAGCAGGAGCAGGCGGCCGAGGTCGCGCGCCGCGCCGCGCCGGCGGACGAAGGCCCGGCCCAGTTTGACGACACCGGGGCGCGCATCAGCCCGGAGCCGCGCGGGCGCACGGTGGGCCAGCAGGAGGCCGAGGCCCAGGCGGCCAGAGGCCGCCAGCGGGACGTGGAGACCGGCTTCCAGGAGGGCGCCACCGCCACCACCCGCGCCCTGGGCGGGGACGCCGACTACCGCCCTGATAAGGAAGAACTGACCCGCGACCTGCCCGAGTCCCCCACCACCACGCGCGAGGTGGAGGAGTTGGCCGACCGCCAGGGCGGGCGCATCGACCCCATGGCCGACGAGGACGCCGCCTACGCCCGGGGCGTCCGGGACGTGGGCAGCTACGTCGAGGAGGCCAGCGGGCGGGCCACCAACCACCCCCAGGCCAAGGCCCCCGACGTGCCGCCCGAGCTTGGGCCGGGCCAGCAGGGCGGCTACCTGGCGGCCGAGGGCGCGGTCGCCCAGTGGGTCGGCTCCCCAGCGCAGGCCCTCAACGCCGGCATGAAGTTCTTCCGCGGGCAGGACCTCTACGGCCGGGGGCAGTCCGGGTTCGACCGCCTCATGGCGGCGCCGGAACTCCTCACCGCCGTGCTGACCATGATCGCCCCGTTCAAGGGCGCGCTCCAGTCGGCCCGCCTGGCCGGCCCGGGGATGGCCACCAACTACCTCATCGGGCAGGGCGTCGAGCCGGAGTACGCCAACCTGGTCGGCAACGTCGTGGACGTGGCCGACCCCGGCGAGGCCCTGGACGTGGCCAACCTGGGGCGGAAGGCCGAGCAGATCAGGGAAGCCTCCCGGCTCGCCAAGCGGGTCAACGCCTACGCCGGCGCGGCCGGCGCCGCCGGCGCGATCCACCAGGGCATCGAGCGAGGCGAGTCGCCGCTCACCGTCGCCGGCAACGCGCTCGACGCCTGGGACAGCTTCCGCACCGCCGGCGGGATCGTGGACAACA
>Ga0137433_1001045_pt1 | contig 12551 bp, 9 predicted proteins | sample EasRivERMZT840_2_FD_102335 | JGI IMG/M metagenome (GOLD analysis project Ga0137433, IMG submission 102335) | Soil microbial communities from meander-bound floodplain in the East River, Colorado, USA - East River MetaG ERMZT840_2 | ecosystem: Environmental > Terrestrial > Soil > Floodplain ...
CTTTGTTGGCAATGTTCGGATCGGCTCCACGTTCCAGAAGAAAAAGGGCGGGGGCGTAGTACCTGTTTTGCGTTGCGGTCAGCAACGGCGTCCACCCGTAATGTGTGGTCCCGTTTACGTCCGCGCCGGCATCCAGCAGAATACGAATCGATTCGATGTCGCCTCGACGCGCAGCGAAAACCAGCGATGTGAGGCCGCCCCCGTCGGCGCGCGCATCGGATGCGTTGCGAGACGACCGTTGTTCATTGGGTCTTTCGTTTTCATCGGCAAACTGTCGCGCTCTGGTCACGGCCGTTGGCGCAAGGTACGCTGAACGGCCTTTTGGCGCAGGATTGGAGCGGGCATTGATGTCCGCTCCATGCTCGATCAACACTTTCAACGCCGCCGGATGCGATTCGGATGCGGCCCACATCAATGCGGTCGTTCCGCGCAGGTTCTCCCTCGCGTTGACGTCGGCGCCACGGCGCAGCAACGTTGCGACAGCCGCTGCATTGCCTGTCCGCGCGGCCATCATCAATGGAGTTTCCCCGTTCGGCAGCCGTTCGTTCACGTCCGCTCCGGCGTTCAACAGTTTCTCGATCATCGCCTCGCTGCCGTTGATGCACGCGAGAGACAGGATGCTGGCGCCCTCGCGATTCGTGGCCTTCGCGTTCGCGCCTGCGTGAATCAGCAGGTCGGCGGACTCGAGATCGTTCCGATATGCCGCCCAATGAAGGGCCGTGGCGCCGTCGGGCTGAGCCGCATTCACATCGGTTCGTTGCTGCAGCAAGGCCCGGAGCGTTGCCGTGTCGCCTCTCATAACGGCATCGGCAACGTCACTCCGGTTGGCGGCAAGGGCCACGGCGCACAACAGCAACAACGCGGCTGCGGCTTGAATGGCATGCTTCATCGGTTTCATGAGTGCGTCTTTCATCACAGGTTCTCCAGCCGGCCGGTGCTGTCGCCGATATGTTCCTGATGGATGTCGAACCGGTCCAGGATGCTCAGTAAGAGATTTCCCGTCGGAACTGTTTTGGATGGATACGCCAGATGGCGGCCGCCCTGGAGACGTCCGGAGGCGCCGCCCGCCAGGATGTGAGGCACGTCGTAATGCTGGTGCTGGTTGGAATTCCCCATGTTGGACCCGTACAGCACCAGCGTGTGATCGAGCAGCGTGCCGTCGCCATCAGGCGCGGACTTCAGCTTGTCGAGAAAGTAGGCGAGCATCTGAACGTGATAGCGGCCGATTTTCGCGTAATCCGCCATTTTGGGCGGGTTCTCTGCGTGATGCGAGCCTGCGTGAAACCCCGTATTGGTTCCGCTGGCAGGATAGTTCCGGTTCGTGAGGTCGCGCGCGCCGAGGACGGTCGCGACGCGAGTCACGTCCGCCTGAAAGGCAAGCGCGATGAGATCGTATTGGAGCTTGATATGTTCGTCGAACGACTCCGGCACTCCTGTGGGCAGCGCCACTGTCGGTGCGTCGGCGGACGCTTTCGCGGCGATTTCGAGCCGCCGCTCGATCTCGCGAATGTCTTCCGTGTACTGGTCCAGACGTGAGCGGTCAGCGGCGCCTACATCGGTACGAATGCGTCCGAGACTTTCCCTCACCACGTCGAGCACGCTCCCCTGCTGCCGCCGTCGCGCAGCACGCTCTTCCGAATCGCTGCCGTCGCCGAAGAGGCGTTCGAAGACAACCTGAGGATTGAGCTCCATCGGCAGAGGCTTCTTGGGCGCCGACCATGAAATCGAATTGGTGTACGCGCAGCTGTAACCTTCTCCGCAGCTGGAACTCGCGCCGGGATCTTCGACGGCGAGCTGCAGCGAAGGCAGGAGCGTGTCCTGGCCGATTTGTTCAGCGATGATCTGATCGATGGTTGTGCCAGCGGAGATGTCTGCGCCTGTTGTCTTGCGCGGCTTCGTCGCGCAGAGATACGCTGCTGCGACAAAGTGATCGGAACCCGTGACGCCGGCCGGCGGCTCGGCCGATCGCGCATGCAGGCCGCTGAGAATTACGACCTTCTCGCGAAGCGGCTGCAGAGGTTCCAGGATGAAAGGGAACTCGAAGTTCCTGCCTTCAGTCCTGGGAACCCAGAAGCCGGGCGCCATGCCGTGAGGAAAGAAGATTCCGGCAAATCGCGTTTTCGCAACTGCCGCCGCATTTGTCAGAGGCGTCTGCGCGGGAAGCATCGCCTCGAGGAACGGCAGCGCCAGCGTGACACCGGCGCCTTGCAGGAACGTCCGGCGTGGAATGCATTTTCGGCTTATGAACATCGTCGTCTCTCCTCATGTGGACAGGGCTCATGCCTGACCCCCTGCGCTCGCGGCTTGCGCCGCCGCTCGCGCTGTCCCCCTCACGAGGGGGACAGTAAAAACTCTAATCTCCCCCTCGTGAGGGAGAGCGCCGCCCGCGGAGCGCGAGCCCGATAGGGCGAAGCCCCAGGGAAGGGCGGCGAGGGGGTCAGTTCGACTGAATCTTCGTGTTGCTGCGGAACGCTTCACTCCTGATCACCCCCAACACCAACTCTGAAAACTTGTAATCGTTCAGCGCCGCGTTTCGCACGATCGAACGTACGAGCGGCATATCGTGGTACTCGACGCCACGGCCCAACGCGTAGGTCAGTAATCGTTCGGTCATGTTGCGAACGAACTGAGGCGAGTAGCGAAGCATCGCGTCGCGCAGGCCGGACGCGCCTTCCATCCTGCTGCCATCTACGAGCACACCGACGGAATCGATTGGAGTGCCTTCGTCTTCGGTTCGCCAGCGGCCGATTCCGTCGAAGTTCTCCAGCGCGACGCCGATCGGGTCCATGATCTTGTGGCAGCTCTTGCACGGTTCGACCGCGCGGTGTTTTTCCATCTGCTGCCGCAGCGTCAGCACCTTTCCATCGTCGCCGGCGGAATCGAGCGGAGGTACTGCGAATGGCGGCGGAGCGGGAGGCTGGACGCCCAGAATGTTTTCCAATACCCATTTGCCGCGCTGCACCAGGGATGTCCGGCTGGGCTGCGACGACACCGTGAGGATGGCGCCTTTGCCCAGCAGACCGCGTCTCGCTTCGAAGTCACGTTCCAGTGTCACGCGACGGAACCGGCTTCCGTAGATGTTCGGGATGCCGTAGTGTTTCGCGAGCCGTTCGTTGAGGAACGTATAGTTCGCGTTCAACAGATCGATCACATTCCGATCCTCACGAACGATGCTGGAGAAGAACATCTCCGCTTCGCGCCGGAAGGCTTGCCGAAGGTTGTCATCAAAGTCCGGGAAGACCTGCACGACCGGATACGACGCCTGCAAACCCCGTAACCCGAGCCACTGGCCGGCGAAGTTCACCGCCAATGCTTCGGATCGAGGATCGGCCAGCATGCGCCGGACCTGCCTCTCCAGCACTGTTGGGTCTTTCAGTTTTCCCTGGCCTGCGATCGTTGTCAGTTCTTCGTCAGGGCTCGTACTCCACAGGAAGAACGACAATCGCGAGGCGAGTTCCACGTCCGTGATGCGATAGGTTTGATCCGATGCGAGTCCGGCCGGCTCGCCTTCGATTCGGTAAATGAACCTGGGATGCGCGAGTATTCCCTGGAGAGCCAGTTCGATGCCGTGGTCAAACGAGCCTTCCTTCCGGCCCGACTGATACAAGCTCATCAGCTTTGCGATGTCGCCGGCCGCGGCCGGTTGGCGGAATGCGCTCCGCGCGAGCGTTGAAACGATCCTTTGCGCACAATCAGCCTCTTGTCTGACTGTGACTGGCGTGCAGATGAAAACCTTTCGCCTGCTGAGGCTGTCCGCCCCGGCCGTCCCATTGAACGGCCCGGCGATTCTGACGCTGCCGACGTGAGGATAGAAGGTGAAACCGGGAAGCCCTCCGGTTTCGATGGTGCTTCGGAGGAATGCATCATTCAGATCGAGGTTGGGTGCGTAGTGGCTGGCAAGGAACGTCACGCCGACAGCGTGAAGGCCGGCTTTCACTGAAAAGCGCAAGTCGATGGTGCCGGTCTGGCCGGTATTCGATTTGGGCGTGACTTCCCGATCCCAGTCGAACAGGCCAAGCCGTTCACCATCCAATAGAACTTCAAGTTTCTCTCCCCGTACTTCGCCGAACGCCTGCGAGCCTCCCATCAACCCGCGATTGACCGGCACAACCTTTATCGCGTACTCGCCATCGGCAGGAAATTCGTGGCGAATCGAAATCCCGCCGCGGGTCCCGAACGGCAGACCATCGGCGTGATAGTTCTGCGTCGCGTCTTCGGGCAGCCGATATACCGCTTGCGCCGGATTCTTCACGTCGCCGATGGCGAGCCGGCTGATCTTCCCCGCAGCCGACAGGTACGCTTCGAGTAACGCGGGCGAAAGACCCAACGCCGCGGCCATGTTGTCAAAGCCGCGGGTCGAGTCGTCAGGAGGAAGGAACTTCGTTGCGTCGACTTCGAGGCCAAGCAGATCGCGAATGACATTGGAGTATTCGGTCCGATTCAGGCGGTGAAGCCCCGGCGCAGGCAATTGCGTGACGGCGCTGCGATCGAGTTCGTTCTCGAGCCACACGGCCAATGCTTCGAGATTGGCCGCGTCAGGCCGCGACGCACCCGACGGGGGCATCATTCCCGCGCGAAGTTTGCGCACCACGCGCTCGAACTTTTCGGCCGATTCGCCGGCATGATCCAGATCGATAGACTTCGCATCGAGCGCCAGACCGTTGGAAGTCCTCTGGTTGTGACATCCGGCACAGTACTTGTCCAGCAACGCGCGCTGCGCAGTGTTGGGAGTCGAAGCCTGCTGTGGACCAGTCGCCTGGCCGTGAATGGCGAACGCCATCAATGAAGGCAGGATCCAGAGAACCACCATCAGTTCTTTCTTCATGGGGTGCTCGTTGGCAACGGTCGTTCCAACTTGGAAGTGCTTGATTTGCGGAGATGGATTGAAGGACTCAGAACGTCAGGTTTGACAGAGAGTCATTAATTCAGGCGCTGAGTTATGAGACACAGAGACACAAAGACAATCGAGAATGTCCGCGAGCTCCGGCACGATGGTCGGCTTCGAGCGATAAAGCACCGAGAATCACGACTTCTGTTGTTTGAACGGGTGCTTGTCCGCGCGGGACCTCGGAGTGCTTACACGCAAGCCGGAAGTCATGAAAGGAGAGAATTATGAAGAAGGTTGCGTTTTTCCTCATATTGACTGCCGTGTTTGCCGGCATCTCGTCTTGTGCGCAGGCGCCGGCACCCGCAGCCGAAAAAACCTATACACCTGAGATCTCAGCATCGCCTGACAATGCAGTGGCTGTGATAACCCAGTTGGAGAAGGATTGGGTCGCCGCAATCGTAAAGAAGGACGTCCCGGTTCTCGAACGGGTGCTCGCCGCTGATTTTCGCGGCACGAGTCCATCGGCCGACACGTTCTTTAAGCCTGAGGCGATCAACGATCTCGCAAGCGGTGACTATGCCGTGAAAGCGATGGATCTGGATGAAATCGTCGTCAAGGTCTATGGCGATACGGCGGTCAGTTTCACGAGTCAGGCTGAAACCAGCCAATATCTTGGTAAAGATACCAGCGGTCACTATCACTTCACCGACGTCTGGATCTTTAGAGACGGCCGTTGGCAGGTGGTGGCATCCCACGGTTCCCGGTTCAATGAGCCGCATACCGTCGCTCCGTGATTCGTGGGCGCTCATAGACCTCCCCTACAGCTGTAGGGGAGGTCTATGACCGCCCGTTCCAAAACATCTACGTGATCACATCTTTACCGTCAAAATCGGCCGGCCGACCCTGGCCAGGACTTTGCTCGTGGTTGTTCCCACGAAATGCTTTTCGACGGGTCCATAGCCATGGGCGCCGAGGATGATAAGGTCGGCATCGTAGGCTTCAGCGGTCTCAGCGATTTTGTCGCTTACCGGTCCTTCCTCGATGAGCCGATGCACCGACGTGTCGTGCGCGACCTGACGCGGTGTGAGATTCTCCAGCTGATTTTTCGCCCAGTTCCGTATCTTCGACGGAGCATCGGCAAAGTGGCCCTGGCGTATGCCGAGCTTGATGCCTGTCGACAGTTCGATCACATGGAGCAGGAACAACTCAAAGTCGATCAGCTGTTTCAACTGAAACGCGTAATCGACGACGGCCTTGGAGTACGGAGAGAAGTCCGTCGTCACAAGTACTTTCGAGAGTTTTTGAAGCGGTCTCAGTTCGTTGTCGCTCTGAGGGATCGCCAGGACGGGCCGGCTTGAGGCGCGAATGACCTGGTCGGTGATGACCCCCTTTGCCGGTCCCATGATAATGAGGTCGACTTCTTCTTTTTCGGCCAGTTGCACGATCTGCTGAGCGGGTTTTCCCTCCGAGATCACGGTTCGACAGCTAATGCCGGCCTGAGCCCGACCAGGAACTTTCGCCATCTCTGTTTCGATGTACATATCCATGAACTTCTGCGCTTCATGGATATCGAAGAGCGTCGACCAATGAGGATGCTTTTCGAAATACGTACTGACAACATGCTGGACAATCACGTCGTGAACGCCTTTAAGACACAAGGCATTCTCAAGGGCGTGGTTTGCGCTTTTTGAGAAGTCGGTGGGAAAGAGAACCTTCGAAAAGCCCTTCATCCCTTTCCAGTATGGGTGCGATTGTTCGACGATATGCATGTGGATCCTCCTTTCAAGCGGAGTGCGCGGGTTCGGTCGCTGCCGTTCGAATCAATTCATCCAGCGCCGGCCGGTCCAGCGTCTCCTTTTGAATCAACTCGTGAGCGATCTTCTGCAGTTGAGAATGCCGACGTATAAGGGTGTTCCGGCTGGTTTCAAAGGCCTCTTCCACAAGCCGATGAACTTCTTCATCGATGGCTTCGGCGGTGCGGTCGCTGTAATTGCGTTCTGCGCCGATGAGAACCGGCTGCAGGAAGCGTCCCGTCAGCGGCTTGCCGTAGGTGAGGTTGCCGAGCCGGCCGCTCATACCGAAACGTGTGACCATCTGGCGCGCAAGCTCCGACGCGCGTTCTAGATCATCCGCAGCTCCGGTGGAGATTTCACCATGAAATATGATGTCCTCGGCTGCTCGTCCTCCCAACATCACAGTCAGCTGGTCTCGCAGCTCAGTTCGAGTCATCAGGAAGCGCTCTTCAGTCGGCAGCTGCAGCGTATGTCCGAGAGCGCCGATGGACCTTGGAATAATCGACACGCGATGCACGGGCGTCGCGTGTTCGATGGATAAAGCGACGAGGGCGTGGCCGGCTTCGTGATATGCAACACGTTCCTTTTCCGCCGGGCTCATGACGCGGTTCTTCTTTTCGAGTCCGAGCATGACCCGATCGATCGCCTCCTCCACGTCGAACATTTCAACCTGATCGCCCTGACGCCGCGCGGCAAGCAGGGCGGCCTCATTGATGATGTTCGCGAGGTCGGCTCCAGCCATACCGGGCGTCCGCGCAGCTATTTTGCGCAGATCCGCGCTGGCGCCGAGCTTGATCTTGCGGGAATGAATCTTGAGGATGGCTTCGCGTCCGTCGATATCCGGACGATCCACGACGATCTGCCGGTCAAATCGACCCGCGCGAAGCAGCGCCTGATCGAGGACTTCAGGAGTATTTGTCGCGGCCATGATGATGACGCCGGCTGACGTGTCGAAGCCGTCCATCTCCGCGAGCAATTGATTCAGGGTCTGTTCCCGTTCGTCATTGCTGAAGAGTATTCCGCGGCCCGTCGCGCGGGATTTGCCGATCGCGTCGAGTTCATCGATGAAGATGATGCACGGCGCCCGCTTCTTGCCCTGTTCGAACAGATCGCGCACTCGCGCCGCGCCAACTCCGACGAAGACCTCCATGAACTCCGATCCGGAGATCGAGAAGAACGGCACCTGGGCCTCACCGGCCACGGCCTTCGCGAGTAGTGTCTTTCCGGTGCCGGGCGGGCCCACCAGCAGCACGCCCTTGGGAATGCGTCCGCCGAGCCTGGTGTATTTTTGCGGGTTCTTCAGGAAGTCGACGATCTCGATGAGTTCAGCCTCAGCCTCATCCACCCCGGCGACGTCGGCGAACGTCACGTCACTTTGCGTGTACTGGTCATAAATCTTCGCGCGGCTCTTGCCGACGTTTGTAAAGCCGGATTGCCCCATCCGGGATCGCGCCATGGAGTAAAAGACCACAATCATCAGAATCGGAAACACCCAGACCAGCAATCCGGTCCAAAACGCCGGTGCTTGCGGTGCTGCGATGATCTGAATGCGCCGGTCTCTTAATTCCTGCATCAGCCACGACTCATCCGTTGCCGGCAGTCGAGGCGTCGTGATCGAAGACGGCGAATTTTCTGTTTCAGTATTTTTTCCGGTTCCAACCAGTTCGGTATTCGTGACTCGCACCGTTTCGAGTTGGCCGTTCTGAACCGCCGTCAGGAATTCGGAGTACGAAACTTGTTTCGTTGCAGGGACGCGGCTCCCGAAACTCACGTAAAGGAAAAAAACCGCAGTCCCCAGATAAATCAGCAACGGCGCGATCCATCGCGCCCTGTTTGTTTTGTCTTCGGCCATATGTGCACCCTCTCGAAGCTGTAAGTGCAAGCGGTCTGCCACGTGCTTACGACTTAACAGGATTTACACAAGGAGACGACGCCATGCCTTACAAGCAATTGTTCTTTCGAGCAGAAGCGAGGGAAAAGATTATCCGTGGAGCCGCCGCGCTTGCCGATGCGGTTCGTGTGACGCTTGGTCCGAAATCGAAGTGTGTACTAATTGGCAGAAAATGGGGCCGGCCGATCGTTTGCAATGACGGCGTGACAATCGCCAAGGAAGTCGAAATGAAGGACGCCGAGGAGAATCTCGGAGCGCAGATGCTGCGCGAAGCGGCCGAGCGCACAGGCGATGTGGTCGGTGACGGAACGACCACCTCCACGATCCTGGCGTATTCAATGCTCGCGGAAGGCGCTCGAAACGTGGCGGCCGGCGCAAGCGCGATCGACCTGCGGCGCGGTATCGACATCGGCGTTCAGGCGGCAGTCGAAGCGCTGCGTGCGATATCCCGTCCCGTTCAAGGCAGGAAGGAATGCGCTCAGGTTGCTACCATTTCCGCGCACAACGATTCGAAGATCGGCGAACTCGTAGCCGACGCGATGGAAAAAGTCGGTCCCGAAGGCGCGACGTCCGTCGAGGAGGCTAAGGGCATGGAGACGACTCTAGAAGTTGTCGAAGGAATGCAGTTTGATCGCGGGTTCCTTTCACCGTACTTCATCACCGATTCGCAGAAGATGGAGGTTGTGCTCGACGATCCACTTCTGCTTCTGTGCGAGCGAAAGATCGGCAATCTCAAGGACCTGCTTCCTCTTCTCGAATTGATCGTGAAGATGCATCAACCGCTGGTGATCATCGCGGAAGATGTCGAACAGGAAGCCCTGGCAACTCTTGTCGTGAACAGGTTGCGCGGCGCGCTGCAATGTGTCGCAGTGAAGTCGCCGGGCTTTGGCGATCGGCGAAAGGCGATGATGCAGGACATCGCCATTCTAACCGGCGGCCAGTTCCTCGCAGACGAACTCGGTTTGAAACTGGAGAACATCGGAATCGAGAGCCTCGGTAAGGCAAAACGGGTGATTGTGGACAAAGATGACACCACGATCGTCGGCGGAGGCGGAGATAAGGACGCCATCAAAGGCCGCGCTGCCGAGATTCGAAAACAGATTGCCGATACGACCTCGGACTACGATCGTGAAAAGCTGCAGGAACGACTGGCCAAGCTGACCGGAGGCGTCGCCGTAATCCGCGTCGGTGCGCCATCGGAAGCGGAGATGAAGAGCAAGAAGGAAGCCTTTGACGACGCCATCAGCGCCACCAAAGCAGCCATGGCCGAAGGCATCGTTCCGGGCGGAGGCCTTGCACTGCTGAAAGTGATTCCGGCAGTTGAAAGGGAAGCCGCGAAATACAGCGGCGATCAACACACCGGAATGATGATCCTCAAAAAGGCGCTCGAAACGCCGGCGCGGCAGATCGCCGAGAACTCAGCCGCTGATCCCGGGGTTATTGTCGAGAAGATGCGCAACTCAACGGGTAACTTTGGATTCGATGCGGCGCGCGGCGAATACGTCGATCTGGTCGAAGCCGGCATCATCGATCCGACGAAAGTCGTACGCGTTGCGCTCGAGAATGCAGCGTCGGTCGCCGGTACGCTTTTACTCGCCGAAGCCACAATGACCGAAGTAGATGAGCCCAGGCAGGATCGGGCCGCTCCCCTCGAAGCGGCGTAGAGGGAGAGAGGAGGGCGTTTTCATGCACGCTCAAATTCTATTGACCAATCTTCCCTGCAACTGTTCGGAGCGCGAAGTGCGCGACTGGGTCGAATCACGCGGAATCGAGACACGTTCGATTCGGATCGTTCGTGATGTTGTTGCCGGCGTGTCGCCGGCCTTCGGGTATGCCGAACTGACGAACATCAACACCCTCGATGAAGCCGTCAGCCTGCTGAACGGCAAGAAAATGCGAAACCAGACCATTTGGGTTTCAGAAGCCCCGCTTCGGGCTGCACCGGCGAAAACGATTCGGTAAAGGCGCAGTCATCTTATTGCACAGTAGAAGCCCGGGATTTTCTTTTGAAAGAGGGAACCGATTTGCGATACGGAGCGCGCCACCTGAAGCGAGCCATCGAGCGCCATCTCGTCTCCCCTTTGTCCGGGTTGATATCGACGGACCAGATTCTGCCGGGCGATATCATTCAAGTCGATCTGTCACACGCCGGTGATGGCCTGGTTTTCATACGAGAGGAACGATCGGCGGCGGCCCAATCCGGTCGTGACAGCTCACCTCCGATGGATTCGCCGAACGTGGTTCTTCCTCACGCCAGGTCGCTATTCAACTCGGCTGTGAGATAGAAGACCAGCGATATGAGCCTGGACGAGTGAGGACACGTGAAACTTTCTCGCGGCGTCGTCCAGCCTTTCGAAATGATTCGCCACCGACAATTCAATCTTCTTCTGCATGATGTGAGGCGGGCCTTCGATTGGAGCGGTGAGCCGGCTGTACACGTCGTTGATTTCGGAACTCTCGAGAGCGATGGCCATTTCGAAGGCATCATCCAGCGTCAGTGCGGGGTCCTCGAGGCGTGCTTCCAGTTTCCGGAATAAGGCATTAAGCCTCTGGATCTGATCTTTGCCTGGAAGTTCACACGCGAAGACCCCCGCTTCGCTGCAGTGCTGAAGCATGCCGGCATGTTGCTTTTCTTCCATTGCCATTTCCACCCAGAACCAGCTCACTTCAGCGTTGTCGAAGAACCGGACGGAGAGTTCCAGATATAACGCCGCTGAACGTTCCTCGAATTGAATGAAGCCACGATAGATGTTCCTGGCTTCCGTCGACGCGGTGCTCTCCGGGGCCATGTCTTTAAAAGCCCTTCGTTTTGACTCTCTCCTTTGGCATGAGTCGTGCCGCACATATAGGTGTTATGAACGGATTTGTTCCAATCGTCTTATTCCTCGCCCAGATCATGGTGGGTAGCGAGTTTGCGCACACGGTACAGACTGGCGATTCTCTCACCGTCATCGGTGCACGATTGGGCGTCGATGTCCATGTACTGGCGGAAGCCAACGGCTTGAAAGCCGCCGCTACGCTGAAGCCGGGGCAGGCGCTGAAAGTAGACAACCGCCATATTGTCCCGCCGTGGGCGGAAGGCGTTGCGATCGTGATCAACGTGCCTCAACGCATGTTGTTCTTCTTCGAAGGCGGCGATGTGTCATGCGGGTGTCCGATCGCGGCAGGCAAGCCGGACTGGAAAACACCGCTTGGAGATTTTGAGATCGTCGAGATGGAAAAGAATCCGACGTGGGACGTGCCGCCGTCGATACAGGAAGAGATGCGCAGGGCGGGGAAAACCGTTTTGACGCGAGTGCCGCCGTCACCGCAAAACCCGCTGGGGCAATATTGGATGCGCTTGAGTCTTCCCGGAGTCGGCATTCATGGAACAAACGCGCCTTCGAGCATCTATAAGCTCGCAACTCACGGCTGCATTCGACTCCATGCGGACGATGTGAAAAGCGTTTTTGCCAAAGCCGACGTCGGCACGCGCGGCAGAGTCATCTATGAACCTCTTCTGATGGCGCGCACCGCTGACGCGGTATTTCTTGAGATGCATCCGGATGCGTACAAGAAACAGCCCAACCCTTTCGAGAAGGTCATGGACATTGCGACGTCCGCAGGCTTCGCCGACATGCTCGATCTGGCACTGGTCAAGGAAGTGATTCGGAAGCGTGACGGCATTGCACGTGACGTCACTCTCCGGTGATGACTTCAGTCATTTCACTCCATGCGGAACTGTTCGTAGGGGTTCGGATTCCGGCCGGGGCACTGAGTCCATCAGTTCGATCACTTCTTCGTCGCTGACTTGATTGAAGTTGAGATAGAAGGAGCCGATCGCGGCAAAGTCCGGGCAGATGCGCAGGGCGATGACTTCGTCCGCGAAGTTCTTGAGTTCTTCGATCGCTTCCGGCGGGGCAACAGGCACGGCAACGACGATTTTGCGCGGCTTGAAGTGACGGACCTCCTCGATGGCGAGAAACATGGTCATGCCGGTGGCCAGGCCGTCGTCCACAAGAATCGCGATTTTGTCCCTTGCCGGAACAGAGGATCGGCC
>Ga0137433_1001047_pt1 | contig 12528 bp, 9 predicted proteins | sample EasRivERMZT840_2_FD_102335 | JGI IMG/M metagenome (GOLD analysis project Ga0137433, IMG submission 102335) | Soil microbial communities from meander-bound floodplain in the East River, Colorado, USA - East River MetaG ERMZT840_2 | ecosystem: Environmental > Terrestrial > Soil > Floodplain ...
CGAAAGCCGGTGTATCAACCAAACCGGCCGACGGTGTGTTGGTCGATCTGGAACTCAGAGCGTGAACAGGAAACACTTCAATGCCTGGGCGAACAAACTCATCAAGCACACGCCGCCTGCGTCAAAAGAGTCGAAGGCGGACGCGCGTTCCGCTGCGCGTGAAGGATTGCCTGTGAAAAAGCTCCGCACTATCGCGGCGATCATCGCGCTTTGTTCGGTTGCCGCGGCAACCGCAGAGGACTGGCCGCAGTGGCGCGGGCTCCATCGGGATGGCATCTGGCGCGAAACTGGCATTCTGCAATCCTTCCCGCCCGAAGGTTTGAAGGTTCTCTGGAGCGTTCCGGTGGGCACTGGTTTCTCCAGTCCGGTCGTCGCGCAAGGCAAAGTCTATGTCACCGATTCGCACGTCACGCGCACGAATGCCCGTGAGAATGTCCGCTGCCTCGACGCCGCCACGGGCAAGGCGATTTGGACCCACACCTACGACGTGGTGTACCCCGAGTACGGCGCCGATCCGGCGCATCCGTTCGGCCCGGCGGCCACGCCGGTCGTGGCCAGCGGAAAGATTTACACTCTGGGGCGCATGTCTCATCTGCTGTGCCTCGATGCGCTGACCGGCCGCATGCTCTGGAGCCATAATCTTCCGAAGGAATACAACACGACGGAGGATCTGCGCGGGTCCAATTCTTCGCCGATTGTCGAAAGCAATCTGGTTATCATCGCCATCGCGAAAAGCCCGGAGGTCTCCATCGTCGCTTTCGATAAGGATTCCGGCCGGCAGGTCTGGGAAGCGCTCGACGAAATTCCGTCAAATACTTCGCCGATCGTGATCGAGTCCGCCGGTCGCCGGCAGCTCATCGTCTGGGCGAACAAGTCGGTTGCTGCTCTCGATCCCGCGACTGGACGCATTCTCTGGCGCCAGAACGTTGCCTCGAGCGGAAATTACGCCGTGCCGACTCCGGTGTGGAAAGACGACCTGTTGCTGTTGGATGGGCTGATGCTGAAGCTCCATTCCGACAAGCCCGGCGCTTCCATTCTCTGGCCCGAAGACACGCGCCCCTTGCGCATCCGCCTCAGTGACACCTCGACGCCGCTGCTTCAGGATGGGCTGGTGTTTTCTCCCACGTCCAAAGGTCACCTTCTCTGTCGGGAGGCCACCACCGGCAAACAACTTTGGCAGGCAGACCAGGTGAGCGAATCGAAAAGCGGGCCCAGCATTCATCTGACAGCCGTTCCCAGCATCGGCTGTGCATTCCTCTTCACCGACCGCGGGGATTTAATCCTCTCCCGACTTAAAGCCTCGGGCTATCAGGAACTCGGCCGATTTCATCTGCTCGATCCCACCAATGAATACGGCCAGCAAAAGATGGCCTGGGTCCCGCCAGCCTACTCCGGCCAGCGCGTCTTCGCCCGCAACGACAAGGAACTCGTCTGCGCCTCGCTCCAGGCCGCGCCAACGAACGCGCCGGTCAAATAGTTGAAGAACGCGCGGCGGGCGCGAACGGAACGGTGGCCGTCTCCCAAGAACCGCGACCGCGTTGCGTAACGAAGCGGGATGCCCGCAACGCAGGGTTTGGGACGGAATCCCGTTAAGATTCCCAGCCAGTCGGAAGTCAATGTTTGACGGCCAAACCACAAGCAGAAGAAACACGGGAACGATTCGCGGCAAAGGTTCGATAGCCCCAATCAAAGGCGTAGCGCAATCCCGGTGTTATGGAGAAAAGATAAACCGGCCACGCCCACCAAATGCGTCGCGTCGCGTAACGATAGACGTCGGCGCCGCGAATCTGTGAACCGTCAGCCAGTAGCAACCGCAGGTCGTGCAGCAATTCCGCCTCGCTCAGTTGAAGTGTTGTGCGCACCCAATCGGATTGAAGCGGAGCGATGGAAAATCCGCGCCGCTGAAGGGCGCTTTGCCAAAACGGAATCCAGCGCCGACAAAATCCGCACGAATCGTCGTGGAGAATCCAGCCAACGTGTTGCTGACTTGTCGTTGGCTGTTTCATGGCGTCACCCGCTCTCCGTTGAAGACTGTAACCGGAGAACCTTCCGCAAGGAATGCCGATGAGGGCTTGCGGTTAAGGCTCTCGCGGAATTGTGGGCCGTAGAGGCGGACGACATCACAGTCAAGGTGAGCTTCGGAGATTTCGTAAACGCGCCAGCGCGGGTGCTCCACACGATATTCCAGCGTCGAGCCGTCACGTTGCTTGTTGTATCCCCAGTAATGTTCAGTGATGAACTCAGCTTCCGAACCATCGCGTAACGGTTGTGCCTCGCCCTTCGTGGCGAGTTTCAGGAAATGCTGTTTCCCGGCAAAGCGCCAGGAGTATTCGGCTGATTTGACCGAGAGCGGCGAGCCCTCTATGCGGTGAGCCATCGGCAAGGCAATGTATGGTTCGTTGTAAAAGTTTCGGGCTACAAGCGCGATGGCAAAGCGTGGAACAATCTCCTTGATGAACACTACGCCTCGTCGCCAGCCGTCATCGGCCTTGCGGCGAACATAGAAGCGAAGGTTGACCTCCACGAAGTCCTGATGGAATGGGATTGGAATTCCGAGGACACGGGTTCGCTCGAATAAGAAGCCGACCACCGATATGAATGTCTTGTCATTCCACCAATCGAGTTCTGTTCCTCGCGGGACGAATGGAACGATCGCTGAAGGTTCAATCTCGTAATTCAGCATCGCCAAATGTTTCCACTCAGCCGTGAGAAAAACCTTTTGGTTGCTGTTGTTCACTTTGATGCACCAAAATGCCTCTCCACCTTCGCCTTCACCGTCGCATCCATCTTAATGAGCGGTGGCCAGAGGCGGTTGAACCCTTCGCGAGGCAATTTCTTCGTCGCGTCGATGCGTGGTAGGGGAGGCTTCCGCCAGTCGCAGGCATTACCTTGTCCGGTTCGTCACGGCGCGGGTGTGGGAGTGACTCGGCCCACCGTGATCACCCGGCCGTCCTTCGAGATTCTTCGGACGCGCTGCTTTTCCACTTCCAGCACGTACACTTCGCCGCCCGGACCAAGCGCCACTCCTGTCGGCTCCGTAAATGTCGCCACGGTCGCCAGGCCATCCGCCGAGCCTTTCGCACCGGAGCCGGCAAGGGTCGACACCTGTCCCGACGGCGTGACCCGCCGGATCCGATGATTGCCCGAATCCGCCACCAACACATTCCCCGCGTCATCCACCACCAGCCCCATCGCTTCATTGAATCTGGCCCGGGTGCCGGGGCCATCGGCGAAGCCTGTGGTTGCACCACCCGCCGGCGTGGAGACCAGCCCCTCACGCGTGATCCGGCGCACATAACGCCCATCGTCCGTCAGATACAACCCGCCATCCGGCCCGGCCACGAGCGACCCGCCATGCACCTCGGCGAATCTGGCCTGCGCGCCGGCTCCATCCGCATGACCCCATTTTCCGCCGGCCACAAATGAAATGCGTCCGTGTGGACTGATCATCAAAATCTGGGTGAAGCGGAACTGCCACGAGTTGACGGCGTAAATGTTTCCCTCGGCATCGACCTCGAACGGATCGCCGCCGGAACCGACGCGCAACGCCCCGGCCTGACGCGCCCCGGGATAGAACCGGCTCAGGCTTCCCTCAGCCGTGAAGCGCCAGACGGCATCACCGATGTCCGACGCCGTGACCATGCTGCCATCCGGCGCGCGCCGGATGTGGTGGAGTTGGAAAAACTTCTGGTTCTTCGGATCGCTGACAATTGTGCGGGCCTGCCCGTTCGTATCGATCATGACCACGAACGCGCCGACAGTGACAAAAACCCGTCCCTGCGCATCCACCGCGATGCCCGAGCCGGGATGTGCGCGCAACACCATCTCTGCGCACAACAGAACAACCGCAAGACTGAGCAATCTTCTCATGATTCACCGGGCTGCCCAGGCGGATTCGTACCAAAGATGCACGCTCAACGCAACCCGTGCCCGCTGACACGGCTTCGATTCAAAAGCCTCTCCACCTTCGCCTTCACCCCTACATCCATCTTGACTAGCGTGGTCTTTCGCCTCCGAGGCTCCGACCTCACAAGGCGGCCAAGGGCGTTTGAAGCCTTCGCCAGGGAATTTCTTCGTCGCGTCGATGCCATCGCCATTCCACATTCACGCCGTCGGATACACCCACGGAGCGCGATACGGGCGGCTCAACAGTTTGCTGGCTTCGACGTCGCCCCTGATTTCTTCCTTCGTGCCGTCCCAGTTGATGCTGCGGCCCACGCGCCAGGAAATCATGCCCAGCAACGGCAGCACCGAGGCGCGGTGCGCGACCTCGATGTTCGCCACGGCTTTGGATTTGTTCTCGATGCTCGTGAGGAAGTCGGCCCACAGGAGCGTCAGGTTGTGGCCGTCGGGTTCCTGGAGCTGGGAATCTTCATGGATCATCTTGTCGCGCGAGTTCGACGGATAAAACGTCCAGCCGTCGCGCCAGCCGATGTGCAACATGCCCTTTGTGCCGTAGTAATAGGAACCGATCTTGTGCTTTTCCGCGCCGTTCTCGGCGAAGCGGCGGTGTTCCCACACGCAGGTAAATTTCTCGAATTCATACACCGCGACCTGATGATCGGGCGCGTCGGTGGTCTGCTCCTTTTCATTCAGCACGGCGGCGCCGGCCACATCCCGTGCGGCCGTCGAATAGACGCGGTGCGGATATTTTTCCTCGCTCCACCACAGCACCTGATCGAGCCAGTGGACGCCCCAGTCGCCAAGCTGGCCATTGCCGTAATCGAGAAACTGCCGCCAGCCGCCGGGATGAATCCTCGAGTTGAAAGGCCGCACCGGCGCGGGACCGCACCAGAAGTTCCAATCCATGCCCTCGGGCGGTTCGCTGTTCAGGGCCGGTTTTTCCCTGCCGCCTCCGCTATGCGCGAAGAGCCGCACCATCCCGACATCGCCAACCGCGCCGGACTTGAGGAATTTCATTCCGCTGACGTGATGCGGCCCGATGCGCCGATGCAATCCCACCTGCACCACGCGTCCGCTTTCGCGCGCGGCGTGCAGCATCGCGCGGCTTTCATTGACGGTATGGCCCGTGGGCTTCTCGACGAACACATGCGCGCCGGCCTTCAGCGCGGCGATGGTTTGCAGCGCGTGCCAGTGATCGGGCGAGGCGATGATGACAATCTCGGGCTTCTCTTTCTCCAGCAGCTCGCGGTAGTCCTTGTAGGATTTCGGCTGGTCGCCGGCGAGATCGTTCACTTGATCGACGGCGACTTCGAGCTTGTTGGCGTCCACGTCGCACAGCGCGACGGCCTTCACGCGCCCGCTGGCCATCGCTTCTTTGAGGATGTTCTTGCCCCACCAACCGGAGCCAATGAGCGCGGTGCGATACTTGCGCCCCGGCTCGGCGCCCAGCAACGGCACCGCGTTGAAGGCGAGGCTGGCGGCGGCGGTGGCCCTGAAAAAGTGGCGTCGGGTGAGAGTCATAATAGTTCGTCATGGAGGGACGAGTTCCACAAGTTCCACAAGTCCCTGATTCGTTTTGGTCCAGGATTTTATTTCGTGGGATTCGTGGAACTCATCCCTCCAGAGGCTAATGCCTCTTGACATCCACCACCACGACGTCGCCCCGCCCATTGCGGCAGTAGATAAGGCCATTGGCAAGCACGGGGGCTGTCCAGCATTTGCCACCGAGCACCTGCGCGCGTGCCGTCGGGTTGAAGCCAGTTGATGCCGCGGGTGCGACCGACAACTCGCCCGTGCCGCCGAGCGCGATGAGCTTGCCGTCCGCGATGATTACCCCGCCGGAGCCGAAGCCAGGTTGAGTCCACTTCTCTTCGCCCGTCGCCAGGTCGAGACACTTGAGCGCGGCCTTCTGTGTCGTGTCACCATCAACGCCGTAGAGATGGCCCTGGTAAAGCACCGCTGCGTTCAATTGCGTGCGGAGTTTCTTCGTCTTCCATCCGGCTTCCGGTTCGCCCGCGCCGAGCTTGAAAAGCTCGCCGCCTTTCCCGTAACCCGTCGAGAGAAACATCCTGTCACCGTCCACAATCGGATCGCTGGCGTTCACGCCATATTCCGTCACCCAGCGCACCCGCCACGTTTCCTTGCCGTCGCGGGGATTGACGGCGACGTACGAACTCCCATTACCAAGCAACGCCAGCCATTGACCGTCGCGCTGAATCGGGAGCGGTGTCGAGTAACCCGCGGGTTTGTTCGCGGACTTCCAAACGATTTTCCCGGTCGTCTTGTCGAGCGCGAGTCCGGCGTCGCCCACGTTCAGCACCAGGAGATTTTCAAACACGAGCGGTGCGCCGGTGAAACCCCAATCAGGTATGGGCGCGCCCGTTTCCTTCTGCACATTCTTCGACCAGACGACTTTTCCGCTCGCGGCCTCAAAACAAAAAGCATCGCCCCAGCGGCTCAACGTGAAGACGCGGTCGCCCGCCACCGTTGGCGTGCCGGTGGTCCCACCGTCATAATATTTATCGCCCAGTTCCGCGGGGTAGGAATGTTTCCAAACCACCTTCCCCGTCGCCGCGTCGAGGCACCACACCGTATCCTGTTCCTCCGCGTGGCCGAGCGTAAAGACACGGCCCTGCGCAATGACGAAAGAGGAAAACCCCAGCCCCACCTGCGCCTTCCACGCCGTGGCAGGCCCGTTGGAGGGCCATTTATCCAGCCAGTCCTTCTCGGCGGAGACGCCATTGCGCTGCGGCCCGCGCCACTGCGGCCAGTCCTCCGCCTGTGCCACGGGACCGATTGTCGCGAGTGCCAGGATAGCGAGCGCGAATCGGCGCAGCGCTGCAAAGTGGTCGGAGTTCAATATTTTCACGAGCAGATGGACGACATTTGAAATTGTTTTGTTCGCCGGACGCGAGACTTTCTTCTGCCCGTGGTCTTCGACGGGCTTGTTGTTGTCTCCACCATCTTGGAACGGCTAAGGTCCGGTCAGCCCGCAAAAATGAATTCCATACATTCCATCACGCCTGCCATGAACCGCCGGCTGAAATGCCGCGTTCATATCACCATCGCTGCGGTTGTTTCGTACATCGCTTTGCTTGGATGTGAATTATCCAATCCCGCAGACACGCGCGGCGCTTCGGCGAACGACTGGATTTATTCCCGAACCATCACCCTCGACACCACGGCCTCCGGCGCCAACGTGATGGAGGACGTTGCGAAGTATCCGCTGGCCGTCTTGCTTGACCAGAGCCGCTTCGACTTCAGTCAGGCTCAAGCAAACGGAGCGGACATCCGGTTCTTCGACTCCGCAGGCAAGGCCTTGCCTCACGCCATCGAGCTGTGGGACAAGCAGTCCGGGTCTGCCGCGGTCTGGGTGTTGCTCGATGTCGTCAAAGGCACCAGCAAAGACCAATCGATCATCATGAAGTGGGGCCATTCGAGTGCGCCGGACATCAGCAACTCCAAGGCACTGTTCAGGAAAGAAAACGGATTCGTCGGCGTCTGGCACCTCGGCGAAGACGGAAACACGAACGCGGGCGGGTTCAAGGATTCCAGCGACCACGAAGCGCACGGCACGGGCGTCGGCATGATTGCGGGATCCCGGGTCGATGCCCGCATTGGAAAAGGCGTCCATCTGGACAATCCACGCGGGCAGGATACCGCGCGCTGGATCCGCGTCTCGGGCGAGAAATCCGCGCAGTTCAACCCCGGCACGAACACGCCCATCACCGTTTCGATCTGGGCGCGCGGTCATTCGTATCCCATCCGCAGCTACGAAACGATGATCTCGAAAGGCGACACCTCCTGGACGCTGCAGCGGGTGCAGTATTCCAGCGGTCAAGGTTACCAATGCTGTGTGCGGACACCGGGCTATCACCTGTGCGCTTACAATTTCGCCGGGCAAAGGCTGGTCACAAACGAATGGCTGCACTTCATGGTGGTGCTGGAAGAGCCGGGCATGAAGCTTTACATCAACGGCCAGTTGAACGCGTCGCAATCCGCCGGGCCCTGGAACAAAGGCAATCATGATCTCGGCATCGGCAACCAGACGCAAAACCTCGGTGGCCGACGCCAGTGGGACGGTGTTCTGGACGAAGCCCGCGTGATGCAGGCCGCCCGCAGCCCGGGCTGGGCGAAGCTCGACTACGAGAGCCAGCGAGAGTCACCCACGCTCCTCAAGTTTGGCGAAGTCCGGATACGGAGGTGAGCGCATCAACCGGAGCGGATTCATGTTCGCTCCGACGTGCTGCGCTTCATGGCTTGAGCGAACCAAAATACTCGTAGAACACTGTAGCCAATTGCTCGCCATAATTCCGCCAGTGTCTGGCCGACGGATAGTCCTTCAGCCCGGCAATCCAGTTGCAGTTGAACTCGTGAACAACCGCATCGATGTGGTAACGCTCCAGCCAGCCGTCACCCAATGTGCCGGAGTTACGGAATGACGCTTGAGTGGTTCCTTCCGTGAACCAGGTATGTGCGCGCAGCAACTTCTCCAGGGTTGCCATCCGTTCGAGATAACGTGGCAGTTCGGGCACCGGCGGACGACTGATGTGCAGCCGGCCATTACCATCGTTGTGTAGTTCCAGGGCGAGGTGCGGCGCCTGGCCCGTCCCGATCATTCGCTCGAGCCACTGTTCCAGCGCAAAATTCTCCGGTGCCAGTTTCGAGTCAGAGGGTTTATCCCAGTTGCGGTTCAGGTCTTTGCCATGAAGGTTGAATCGCGTCCGGCCAAGGGCCACTCCATCCTTGTTCGCCATCGGAAGAATGTAGGCGCAGTAATGTCCCAGAAACTTCCCGGCATCGGCGTCGTCCTTGAGCAGACGGTGAACGAGTCCTTCCACTATCCAGTTCCCGGCCGGTTCCCACGGGTGAGCCCGCGCGCGCAGGAAGACCCGGAACGGCGCGCTAGGATTTCCGACGCGGACAATCTCCAGTTCGCGGCCCTGCACGGTCTTTCCAATGCTCGTAATCTGCACACGTCGATCCGAGCGGATGTTGGCCAGGAAACGGTCAAGGTCCGACAATCGGTACGGTTCGGCTCGCGCGACATAGAGACGCGGCCCAGCCATCTCGACGTGCAGTCGCACGCGATTCTCCGGCAGACTTTCCAAAGCCACGGGCTTCCAGTCCCGTCCGTTGTCCGAGATGACGACCGCCTTCAACTCCCGCGCAATCGAGCCACTGACTCCATTCCAGACATTGTCGAGATTGATGAACTCGAGCGACAGTTTCGATCCCGGCTTCCCTTGAAGTTGAAGGTGGATGTGACCGGCGGCGCGGTTCGGTGAAGAGCGCTCGTGATCGTAGAGCAGATGAACCCGCACTGTACCGTCCGCCGCAAAATCATACCAGATGGGCGAGGCGTTCTCGAAGCTCGTATCAATGAACTCCAGGGGATGATTCGTGACGAGGATTGGAGATCTCGCTGGCTCCGCCGCAAATGCCATCTGTACCGTCGCTGCTAAGATAAGAGCGCTGAAAGTGACTCGTGGCATGACGGGGCGATGGTAGGCGGGTGAAGCGCATTCCTCCAGTTCCGTTTGTGGGCGTAGTGGCCGAGCGGTCCTCACCCGCTGTTTGCTGAACTATTTGATCAGATTGAATTCCCGGAGGAGCGCCCGGAAAACAGACGCCATTTCAGCTCCGTCACCGCGCCCATCATTGCAGACAATGACTGTGCCCCACTGGGATTCAGGACAGAACCATATATTGGCTCGAAACCGTCCGCTGTAGCCGCCATGATAAATGCTCCGTTCAACGACCTTTCCGTCTGCGTCCCGCTTGATCTCCACTTCCCAGCCGAGCGCATATTGCCCGCCCGGCGGTGGTGTGTACAGACGGGCAAAGGTTTCTGTTTTCAGAAGCCGACCATGCCCATTCGCGCCGCGGTTGTGAAAATCCACATACCTCAATAAATCCGGCAGCGAGCAATAGAGGAATCCCCCGGGCGAACCAAAGGGCGGATCGCCGTAATCGGCAGCGTCGTCCTTTATGGCTTTTGTCCGACCGAAGGAACGTGCTTCGTGTCCCCACACCGCATGTTTGCTTTGCATTGATCAGCGTTAAGCTATCTTCCATCCACAAAACATGAAACTTCCACGCTTCCTGTCCGCCCCCTTGAGTTGCGGGGCGGTGGTCGTCGCTTGCGCATCAGCAGCCCAGGCGCAGACCGCCACGAGTTCGCCGTCCAGGAGCATCACGCTGGAGCTGGGCAACGGCGCGAAAATGGACTTCGTCCTCATCCCTGCCGGGACTTTCATGATGGGTGCGGAGAACAGCAAGGCAGACGAAAAGCCCGCCACCAAAGTCACCATCACCCGGCCGTTCTACTTCGGGAAATACGAGGTGACACAGGAACAATGGCAGGCGGTGATGGGAAGCAATCCCTCGTACTACAAGGGCACGAATCTGCCCGTGGAACAGGCGAGCTGGAATGCGGCCCAGGGGTTCCTCACGAATCTCAATGACCGGGTGCGCGGCTACCGCTTCCGCCTGCCCTCCGAGGCGGAATGGGAGTACGCCTGCCGTGCCGGCACCACCACGCAATACAGCTTTGGCGACGGCGACGCTGCGCTGGCGGAATACGGCTGGTTCACCGGCAACGGCGAGCGCAAAACCCATCCGGTGGGAGAGAAGAAGCCCAACCCATGGGGCCTGTATGACATTCACGGCAACGTTTGGGAATGGTGCCAGGACTGGTATGCGCCGTATCCCGGCGGCGAGGTGACCGATCCCACCGGTCCAGCTACCGGCACCACCATCGTGATGCGCGGCGGCTCCTGGAGTCACGGTTCCCGCGATCTTTGGTCTTCGTTCCGCTTTGGGAAGTTCAAACGCGACTTCCCCTTTCGCAGCGTGGGCTTCCGCGTCGTGGCCGTGGCGGTGGTGAAATAAACGCACGATTCAAGCGCGGGCCAATCCCAACGGGATTGCGACCTCCAGCCCAAGGTTGGCCCGCCAGCGCCAACCTTGGGTGGGTAGGAAAGGAAGCAACGGCAACGGGTTTGTGGCGAAAGCGACTCAGCTCGGGCGCAGCGTGGCATCCGGCGTGAGCCGAATCACTTCAAATCCTGGTGTCCTACGTCGGTCTTCGCAGAACCAGCACGCAACGAATTCCGATTGGAAAACTTACCCACTTGCCGAGGGCGGCTTCGATTTTTAGAGCAACGTCAAGGGGTAGGCTCTTGCCCGTAGAGCGAATCTGGCTTGCGATGATTCGTTTCTTCTCCTCCGGCGGAAGGTGCAAAAGCGCGCGGTTGCGCCGTTTGACGTAGGCAAAAGCGGGATACACCAGGACGCCTAAATGGGTGGCTTCCAGAATTTCGAAGCCGGCGGCGGCAGCGAGCTCTTTCACGTCTTTGAGCCGGTAACGTCGATGGTGCATCAAATGTTCGTCATAAATATCATAAAGTTTCGGACCGGCGGGGACCTCGACATGCGCAATACCGCCAGGCCGAAGAATCCGATGGATTTGTCGCAGGGCTTTTCCGTCTTCATCGATGTGTTCAAGCACGTTCAGGCAGGTCACCGCGTCGAGAGAGCTGTCAGGCAAAGGACAGCGACGGAGATCAAATTGAAGGATCGGGATATCCGTGAGTCGGGCGGCCAGTCGCTCAAGCAGTTCGGGAATGTAGTCGGCTCCCAGTATCTTTGCGCCGGGAAGAGATTTCCTCAGGGCTTCAATGAGAAAACCGGAAGAACAGCCCACATCGAGCACCACTGGTTCCGGCACGGCGGTCCATCGCTGGACGCTCCGCACCGCGCGGCGTCGGGAAGCGACGTCGATCGGATGGTGCGAGCCGCATTCTTCCTCGTGCAACCGCGTCAGCTCATCGCTCCAGTGACTCTGGCTTTGGTCGTAACAGAGGACTTTGAATGATCGGTTGCCGATGACGAATTGCGCCCCCGTCCAGCGGATTTCGCCGGGACACAAAGGAGTTTCCGGAAATGGATAATCCACGATCATGTTCTCAGTTCAAATGAGCCTCATTGCCGTTTTGGGGTTCCAGTCGCCGATTTGATTTCCATCCGCTCTGGCAATTGCAACATAGATGCCTCAATGGACGCGGTTTCCTGGATCCGACTGGCGCCGATGACTGTTTCGCTCCCCACTTGTTTCTGCTCTTTCTTCAACGGGATTTCGTTCCACAACCACACGTTGTTACCCGATCCGTGAGAGACAACCTCACACGATCGGTCCAGCCATTTCCCCGACTTGACGGTTAATCCACGCTCGCGAGCCCATGTCGTGTTGATATTCTGATCGAAGTTCCACACGGGAACCGGAGTTTTCATTGGGATGAAAACGGCCTCATTCTTGTCCGGTGTGAAACGATAGGAGCCCGTCTGGTCTATGATCATGGTTTGATGGAGTCTCTTCCCCGAATTGCCCAAAACGAATTTTTCCACGCGCATTCTATTGTTGGCGAGATCGAGATAACGAATCTCCTCTCCAACAGTGGGCGCCAATCTTACCCCACGAGGAAACATGTTCTGACTGGGCGTGGCTTGCGTCTGGTAAGTGATGATCATCACTGAAACCTTTGGCGTCTCAGGCGTGGCGACGTCCGTTATTGGGGCCGCAGCAACGGACGGCTCTGGGTTCTCCGAAGCTTGAACAGGCAC
>Ga0137433_1001048_pt1 | contig 12511 bp, 13 predicted proteins | sample EasRivERMZT840_2_FD_102335 | JGI IMG/M metagenome (GOLD analysis project Ga0137433, IMG submission 102335) | Soil microbial communities from meander-bound floodplain in the East River, Colorado, USA - East River MetaG ERMZT840_2 | ecosystem: Environmental > Terrestrial > Soil > Floodplain ...
ACCGATCACCACTTCATATGTTTGGAGGTGGTGGATTCTCGGGAAATATTATTCGACCCTTTGCACTCGAAGCCGTGAGACGAGCAGTGCGTGAAGGTGTTAATTGCCCGATCATTGGTGGTGGAGGTATTACTCACCCGCGTCATGTCGATGAATTCAAGGACGCAGGAGCTCATGGAGTCCAAGTTGGCTCAGCTTCATTCCTTCGTCCACATCAAACCCAAGCAATCGTTAATCGAGGTCTTGAAGTATTTAATTAACCCTGTTGTTCAAACGATGGGGTTTTATTTTATAAGAAAGAACCCCAGGAAAAGATTTCCTGGGGTCTGCTCGGCACTAGGCAGGCCGAGACTCGGGCAATGAAAACCCCGGATTGTGTGCCGGGGTACAAACTAACTCCTGCTACGCCTGACGCTGAACCGACCGGTGTATGTATCATCACCGGCGAGCCTGTCCTGACTGACCAGGAAGTTTCCCGTGAGGCGCCGGCCATCGGCACTGGATTGTCCACTGACCTTGACGTAACTCGTCATGAACGTGATGCCGTTTGAGACCTCGTCATACCGTCCTTGAATCACAAACGAGTTACCGACCCTCTTCCCGGCAAGCTTGATCCAGTCACCAACTCCCGTTTCCCAGGCCCAGGTCATGGTGCCGTAGACCCTGCCCCTTTTCCCGCATTTTACAGAGAGCGAGACTGGTCCAAGATCAACAGGAAGCGGAAAGTCTTTGGGATCGGGCAGAGGCACACCATTGACAGCCACATGGCTCGTCGCGCCACGATATGTACCGCCGATAGGCGCGACACTTACCGATCTCGTAGTCTTCTTGAGCGGTTGAATCTCGATGATCGGCGTCCGGCTATTGTCGAGCACAGAATTGTCACTCGCAAGAAGATCGCTGGCCACACTGCCACTGAGCAGAATCCGTTGCTCCATAGGTTCCATGAATCCATTTGGAACAATTGATCTACTCTGCCACATGTTTCTCCCTTGCCCTGAGGGCAAAAAGTACTTGTTTAGTTAATTATCCCATTACTACGTGACGCGTCAACGTCGGCTTTCTTATAACTCAAGAATATGTTAAAAATATTCAAGTTCGAGTTCTTTTACAACTCTGAAAGGAGAGTCATATGATTGTTAACGAGAAAGAAATCATTATGATTGAACCGGACAATTGGCATGTTCACCCTCGTGAAGGTTGGTTAATGCCACTTGTAATTGAAACTCTGATTCGTTATGGGTGGCGCTCGCGTATTGTGGCCATGGGCAATACTAAGGATCTCATTAAAACTGGTCCGGAAGCAAAAGCGTATCAAAATAAAATTTTGGAAATTGCACAACAAATTCCTGGTGGTGATCACTTTGAGCCAATCGTAGCAATTGTTGTTAATAAACACTCAACAGTCGATATAATTCGAGAGGCAGTTGATATGGGTTTTGTCACCTTTAAACTTTATCCAAAGAACATGACGACAAATTCCGAGCACGGCATAGAAACTTCCGAATATATGGATATTTGCAGAATGTTTGAAAAAGCCAAGGTAATGACACGTCGTTTACATCATGGTGAATCACCAAACTTGAACGTTAAGGGAATCAGAAAAGAAAAAGCATATCATGATATCTTCAGACTTTTTACTGCAAATCTTGATGGGGAAGATGTGTTTGAGCATATAACAGATGCTGATACTGTTGAATTTGTAAAATCATTTCCAGTCGGTCGAGTTGGAGCGACAATCACTGTTCATCATATGCTTCTGACTCAGGATCACATTCTTGGTTATCATCCCGCTAGTAAATTCTTGATGCAGCCACATTGGCATAATAAGCCAACACCAAAATTTGAGGAGGATAGGCGAGCCCTTATTAATGCCGCAACGAGTGGTGATCCGCATTTCTTCTGTGGTAATGATGATGCTTTCCATCCTGTGAGTGCCAAAGAGTGCGAAGATGTCTGTGCTGGATGTGCGAATACACTCGCTGCCTTACCACTTCTTCTTGATATTTTTATCACGGCAGGAAAAACCGAGAACACTGAGAAATTTTGCTGCCATAATGGTGCAGACTTTTATGGGTACAAACGGAATACTCGAACAATAAAAATTTTATTTGAACGTAGTAAAATTGCATCAATGCTATATAATCCAGCATACCCATTTCCCGTTGATGATAGCAGTATGCAGGTAAAACCATTTATGGCCGGCCAGGAAGTTCCTTTCACGGTTGAGTACAATACATAACCCCACCTGGGGTTTTTATTTGTCTAAATTTGTTACAATACGCACATGGATCAACAAGGCTTTGCCATCAAACTCGACCAATTCCAAGGACCACTTGATTTGCTTTTGGATTTAATTGAAAAGCGCAAACTTTTTATTAATGATATTTCATTGGCCAAAGTCGCAGATGACTATATTAATTACATCAATAAGTTAAATAATTTTCCGATTGCTGAAAGTGCTCAGTTTGTTTTGATTGCCTCAACCCTTTTGCTTATTAAATCCAAATCTCTTCTACCAACTCTTGATTTAACCAGCGAGGAAGAAATGAGTATTCAGGATTTGGAAAACAGACTAAAACTTTATAAAAGAATTCGAGATTTGAGTGTTCATGTTAAAGATCGATTTGGCAAACAAATTATTTTTGAAAAAAATCAAAGTAAGATAATTAATCCAGTTTTTTCTCCTGATGAGTCAATGACAGTTCCTGGACTTTTTGAAGCGATTCAGAGTGTTCTTAAAAACCTCCCAAAACATGAACACATTCCCAAGGCCGTCGTGAAAAAAGTTATTTCACTTGAAGAAATGATTACAAGCCTCACTGACCGAATTAAATCGAGTTTGAAAATGAGTTTTAAAGAATTTGCCGGAAAAGGGAAGCCTGAAAAAGTAAACTCCGCCGAGGCGCGAGTAAATGTGATTGTGAGCTTTCTCGCCATGCTTGAACTGGTAAAACAAGGAATAATTAACGTCAGTCAGGAAAAACATTTTGATGATATTCACATGGAAACGCAGGAAATTGGATTACCGAGATATGAATAATATTGTTACAATAGCCCCATGAAAGATAAATTTTCTGGCACTACATTTGTAAGTACTCAAGAGTTAATTGCGATCCTTTTTTGGAAGGGTGAACCAATGAAAATTCAAAAATTGGCTGAAATTTCGCAATCAACGTATTCTGATACAATTGAGGCGTTGCGGCATGCTGAACAAGTGTTATCTTTCAGTGGCCTTCAACTTATCTACAAGGATGACGAAGTAATGCTTGGTACGGGTGTTGAACATAGTGGGACTATTGAAAAACTGGCAAAAGAGGAATTGTCAAAAGATCTCGGCAAGGCCGGCCTTGAAACCTTATCAATTATCCTGTATCGTGGACCAGTATCCCGCAAAGATATCGACTATATTCGTGGGGTAAATTCCAATTTTATCGTTCGTAATCTTCTTGTCAGAGGCCTGGTGGAGAAAATTCTCGATCCTCAGGATGAACGCCGATTTCTCTATAAACCAACATTCGAACTTTTATCATTCCTCGGTTTAGGCAGGATTGAGGATTTGCCAGAATATAATGATGTGCGTAAGGAAATAGAATCTCATGCAGTTGAAGAATCTCATTCGAGCGAATAGCAAATACATCACCACCTTCCTGACCGGAGTGCTGGTTTTTGCTACTGTCATTGCCTTTCCACCTAATACTCAAAAGACAGTGGCGACTGAGGAGGTTAATGCCGATACAAATTTAGAGCAGAATTTTTTTAAGGATCTAAGTCTTGAAGCTAAGGCGGCTTATGTTTTTGATATAAAAAATAATAAAGTTTTATACGAGAAAAACGCCAATGTCGTTTTACCACTTGCCTCACTGACAAAATTAATGACCGCAATCACAGCAGCGGATATTGCCCCTCGACAAACGATTGTCACCATTGATCCAGAGGCGCTTAAGGAATATGGCAGCGATGGTTTGAAAGAAACTGAGAAGTGGCTCCTGCCAAATCTCTTGAAATATATGCTCGTAGTTTCTTCAAATGATGGGGCCGCGGCTGTGGCCTCGGCTTTTGGTTCGCGAATTGATTTTATTATGAATATGAATGCCAAGGCGAGAATTCTTGGTCTTAGTGATATGCAATTTAATAATGAATCTGGTTTAGATGTCGACAAGACCACTGCCGGAGGATACGGTTCAGCTAAAAGTATCGGCACCCTTTTTACCTATGCTATTAATCGCTATCGGGACATTTTAGAACCGACTCGTTATCCAAGTTTTGAAGTTGCTTCAGAAAATAAAACAAAATATACTGCTCGCAATACCGATATTATAGCCAATACTATTCCTGGAATTATTGCGGGAAAAACTGGTTATAGTGACTTGGCTGGAGGAAATTTAGCTGTCGTTTTTGATGCCAACTTGCAACACCCGATTGTCGTTGTCGTTTTGGGTTCATCATTTGAAGGCCGATTTGTCGATGTCGAAAAACTTGTGGAGGCTACACTTTCATCGCTATAATAGAAGAGTATGAGTATTGACCTTGTAAAACTGTTTATTCCTTCCACCTTTGGATTCGCTGTTGGTATTCTTATCACTCCCATCATTACCCACTATCTCTATAAATATGAGATGTGGAAAAAGAAAGCTGGAAAAATTGCCCCTGACGGCAGAGCGACACCAATTTTTAATGAGCTTCATAAAGATAAAGAAGTAGGCACGCCGAAAATGGGCGGAATAGTTATTTGGGGCAGTGTTCTTATTACCATTGCACTGTTTTGGATCCTTTCTCATATTTTTCCAACTGGCATTTTGCAAAAATTTGATTTTTTGAGTCGGAGCCAAACCTGGATTCCGGTTTTCACTCTTATGTTTGGTGCACTTGTTGGGTTGCTTGATGATTATTTAGATGTGCGGGGTTCAAATGATCACATTTCTGGTGGACTCTCGCTTAAGAAAAGAATTCTCATTGTTGGACTCATCGCTTTTGTTTGTGCCGCTTGGTTTTATTTCAAATTAGATGTCTCTGGGATTGGTCTCCCATTTGATCACCTGATTCCACTTGGCGTTTTCTTTATTCCAGTTTTTGTTTTAATTGTCGTCGCGCTTTATTCTGGGGGAGTTATTGATGGTCTCGATGGCTTGGCCGGCGGAATTTTTGCCTCACTCTATGCCGCCTATGCCGGAATTGCCTATTATCAAAATCAATTGGATCTCGCCGCATTCTGCGCTTTGGTAGTTGGTGCAATTTTAGCTTTTCTTTGGTTTAATATTCCACCAGCTCGTTTTTACATGTCTGAAACAGGCAGTATGAGTTTGACTGTGACTCTCGCTGTAGTCGCTTTCATGACTGATTCACTTGGTGGGGGATATGGCGTTTTGGTTCTACCGGTCATTGCTTTTCCTCTCCTTATTACCTCACTTTCGGTTATCCTTCAACTTCTTTCAAAAAGACTCCGGAATGGTAAAAAAGTTTTTTTGGTGGCCCCTCTCCATCATCATTTTGAGGCAGTTGGCTGGCCAGCTTATAAAGTGACCATGCGATATTGGATTATCAGTATTGTCCTCGCCACGCTTGGCATGATCCTCGCGATTATCGGCTAATTCATGAGAATAAAAGGTATCGACAAAACATTCCTGCTTTCAACGGTCGCCCTCGTGGCCGCCGGTTTTTTTATTTTCAGTTCGGCCTCGTTAGGACTTCTAGCTCGAGAGGGAGTGAGCTATTCTGGAGTAGCCGTAAAACAATTTATTATTGGGTTTGTGCTCGGTGGTATTACCTTGATTGTCGCCATGCGCATTCAGTATCCCTATTGGAAAAAAATTGCCTTTTATTTTTTTATTTTTTCAATCATCGCCTGCATTTTAGTTTTTATTCCCGGCATTGGTTTTAGCCACGGTGGGGCCAAACGCTGGATTAATATTGGTTCATATACATTCCAGCCAGCCGAATTATTAAAGTTGGCCGCAGTTATTTATTTTGCCGCCTGGGCCACCGCGGTTAAAGAAAAAATTAAAACGTTCAAACACGGCGCCTTGCCGCTTTTTATTATTTTAGCCATCTGTTCTGCCTTACTTTTAAAACAACCTGATACCGGCACCTTTATGGTGGTGTTTGCTGCGCTTGTGGCCATGTTTATTGCCGCTGGCGGTAAATGGCGCTATATTCTCCTTTTGCTTCTGGCCAGTGTCATTGGAATCCTCATTTTGGCTCAAATTCGACCGTATCTTATGTCGCGATTAACCACCTTTATCGATCCCTCGCACGACAGCCTTGGTTCGGGGTACCAAATTCAACAATCACTTATTGCCATCGGTTCGGGCGGAATATTTGGCCGGGGCTTTGGCCAAAGTATCCAAAAATTTAATTTTCTTCCTGAACCAATTGGCGATTCGATTTTTGCTGTCGCGGCCGAGGAATTCGGTTTTCTGGGCACCATAATTTTGGTTGTTTTGTTTTTATTTTTTGGCCTGCGGGGGTATAAAATTGCCGCTGAAACGTCGGACAAATTTGGGTCGCTTCTGGTTACTGGCCTCATTACCCTCATTGTGGTTCAGGCATTCGTGAATATCGGTGCCATGCTTGGCGTTTTACCATTAACCGGCATTCCTTTAACCTTTGTCAGTCATGGTGGATCGGCCATGCTTTTTGCTCTGGCTGAAGTGGGCATTATCCTCAATATTTCAAAGCGAAAACGAATGTAAAATGATATACTCGAGCGTATGAGAATTTTACTTACTGGTGGGGGAACAGGCGGCCATTTTTATCCCATTATTGCTATTGCTCAGGCAATTAATAAATTAGCCAAAGAAGGCAAGCTCGTGGATGTTGAACTTTATTACATGGCTCCTCAGCCATATGATTCCCGCGCCTTGTATGAAAATAAAATTACGTTCATTCAGGGTTCAGCTGGAAAAATGCGGCGCTATTTTTCCATCCTTAATTTCTTTGATATTTTCCGAACTGCTTGGGGCCTGGTTCAAGCCCTGTGGCGAATGTATTTTTTGTATCCGGATGTGATATTTGGCAAAGGCGGCCATGTTAGTTTTCCGGCTCTTTTTGCCGCCCGATTTTTTCGAATTCCCGTCGTGATTCATGAATCAGACAGTGTACCGGGCCGAGTAAATCGGTGGGCAGGGAAGTTTGCCCGGAAAATTGCCGTTTCATTTCCCCAAGCCGCCGAGCACTTCCCAAAAGAAAAAATTGCTTACACTGGCAATCCGGTTCGCCAAGAATTATTAGATCCAAATCCGGCTGGTGGTCATGAATTTTTTGGACTGGATAAAAATATTCCAACTATTTTTATCATCGGTGGCTCTCAGGGTTCGCAAATTATTAACGATAATGTTGTTAATGCTTTGCCAAAATTAGTAGCAAAATATCAGATCGTCCATCAAACGGGGAAAAATAATTTGGACTATGTAAAACAAACAGCCAGTGTAAATTTATACAATAATCCCCACCAAGAACGCTATAAGCCACTTGAGAATTTGAATGTCACTTCTCTGAAGATGATTGCGGGCATTGCTGATGTGGTTGTTTCTCGGTCTGGTTCAACCATTTTTGAAATTGCGATGTGGAAAATTCCTGCGATTTTGATTCCTATTACTGATTCAAACGGTGATCATCAGAGAAAAAATGCCTATAATTATGCCCGAACTGGGGCAGCTATTGTGGTTGAAGAAAATAACTTAACCCCAAATCTTTTGGCTTCAGAAATTGACCGACTCATCACTGATACAGCCGAACGAGAAAAAATGAAGCAAGCGGCGGAAAAATTTGCCCGAGCCGATTCCGCCCAGCTCATTGCTCAAGAAATTCTCACTATTGCTCTCGAACACGAAAAATAGGGCTATAAATATGACTTTAGGAATATGATATACTTTAGCCATGCCAAAATCGAAGGTTATTACGCGTTTTCCGCCTAGTCCGACTGGCCTTTTACAGATGGGTAATATTCGCACGGCTATTTTTAACTACCTTTTTACTAAGCACTATGGTGGGCAGTTTATTTTGCGAATTGAAGACACCGATAAAGAACGCTCAAAACCAGAATATGAAGTAGAAATTGTTGAAAATCTGCATTGGCTTGGTTTGGAATGGGACAATCCGGTAATTTTAAAACAATCTGAACGCAGTGAAATCTACAATTCATATCTAAAAAAGCTTGTTGATGCTGGTCACGCTTATATTTCCAAAGAAAGTCCAAAAGAAGCTGGTCAGAGAAGTGAAGTTATTCGATTTAAAAATCCTAATAAAAAAATTAAGTTCGAGGATTTGATTCGGGGAGAAATAGAATTTGATACCACAGATTTAGGAGATTTTGTGATTGCCAAAAGCCTGACCGAACCTATTTATCACCTCGCTGCTGTCATTGACGATTTTGAATCTGGCGTAACCCACATAATTCGAGGCGAGGACCATATTTCCAACACCCCTCGGCAAATCCTCATCCAAGAGGCTATCGCTGCACCACGGCCCGTTTACGCCCATTTGCCGCTCATTTTAGACACCGACCGAGCCAAACTCTCCAAGCGCAAACATGGTGAGAAAATTTCCCTAAAATATTTTATTGATAACGGATACCTCCCGCAGGGAGTTATCAATTATATGGCCATGCTCGGATGGAATCCGGGTACGGACCAAGAAATTTTTACTCTCGATGAATTAGTAAAGATTTTTGACATTACAAAGGTTCAAAAAAGCGGGGCAATTTTCGACGAAGGAAAATTACGCTGGGTGAATAAGCAGCATATTCTGAAATTACCACCAGAACAATTGTATGCTCGGGTCAAAGAATGTTTGGGAGATTTAAATCTTCCAGGTGAAAAACTGAAAGTCCTGACCCCGATTTTGATCGAACGAGCCGATACGTTTGGTGACATTAAAACCATGGCAGCATCTGGCGAATTAGAATATTTTTTCAGCCAACCGACCTACGAAGGCAAGAGTTTATATTGGAAAGGAAAAGAAGATTCTGACGTACTCATCAAAAGACTCAAACATGTTAAGTCTGAACTTGATAAAATGAACGAGCTGGCCTTTAATCGCGAAACAGTCAAAACAGCTCTATGGGACTATGCAACAACTGAGGGAAGGGGAGAAGTTTTATGGCCAATTCGATTTGCCCTTTCAGGGAAAGATAAATCACCCGATCCTTTTGTGCTGGCAGAATTTTTAGGCAAATCAGAAACCATGAAAAGGTTAGAGGTGGCAATAAAAAAGATATCGTAGTATGAAGTCATATGTAAAAATTATTCTGGTGCTTGGTATTGTCGCTGGCTGCGGCTTAATAGGCTTTGAAACTTTATTGGCTCAGAGTGGGGCAGTTGATGAATTAAAAAATAAAATAAATTCCCATAGTTCAACGATTAAGCAACTTGAGGAGGAAATAAGTAAATATAAAAAAGAATTGACAAAAACGGCGGCTGAAGCCCAGACGCTTCAAACGGTCGTCTCGAGTCTTGATATTAACGCCAAAAAACTCGGTAGTGACATTCGGGTAACCGAAACAAAAATCGATCGGACCAGTTTAACCATCGAGCAGCTCGCATTTGAGATTCAAAGAAAGGAACGCCAGATTGGGCAAAATCAAAAAGCTTTAGCCGATGCGATTCGAAATTTAAATCAAAATGATTCGCAATCCATGATCGAAACCATGCTCGTGTATCCAAACATGTCGACATTTTGGAATGAGATTGAAACGATTCAACAATTTCAGACCAAGGTCCGCGATAATCTCGATATTTTACGGCAATTGAAAAATGAACTTGAAGGTAATAAAAAATCAACTGAGATTCAGAAAGAAGAACTGGTTGGACTGAAAAGTCAGTTGTCTGATCAAAAGACGGTGGTAGAAGTAAATAAAAATGAAAAAGCCAAATTGCTCACCGAAACAAAAAATCAAGAATCAAATTATAAAAAAATAATTGCCGATCGAGAAGCCAAAAAGAAAGCCTTTGAAAAAGAATTGGCTCAATTTGAATCAGATTTGCGAATTGCAATTGATCCAAAAAGTATTCCGGGAGCTCGCTCAGGGATTTTAGCCTGGCCAGTTGATGATCCAGTGTTAACCCAAAATTTTGGTTATACCACTTTCGCTTTAGCCAACGCCGCATTGTATAATGGTAATGGTCACAACGGTATTGACTTGAAAGCCTCTATTGGCACCCCAATTAAAGCCGCACTCGATGGTGTAGTGGAAGGTACAGGCAACACCGACACAGTCTGTCCCGGAGCTTCCTATGGTAAGTGGGTATTTATCCGGCACCCAAATGGTCTGGCCACATTGTACGCCCACCTTTCAGTTATCAGTGTCAGTGCAAATGAACAAGTTTCGACTGGTCACATTATCGGTTACAGCGGCAACACAGGGTATGCCACCGGACCTCACCTTCACTTCACTGTCTATGCCTCACAAGGAGTGAAAATTTTAAGTCGAAAGAGTGTGGCCTGCGGCGGCACCTACACAATGCCAATCGCTGATCCTAAGGCCTATCTCGACCCAGAATCATATCTTTAATTATGAAACACAAGCCGACCCGGCAAGGTCTCATTAGTACTCTCATCCTCATTCTGGTTGCTCTGGTTCTCCTTGGTTATTTTAAAATTAATGTCCAAACCGTTGTCTCCTCACCGATTGCTCAGCAAAATCTCCACTATGCTTGGGAATTAATCCTGCAGGGTATTGCTAAAATATGGTACTTTATCGAAACAAATGTTCAGAGCGCCTTACCGAGTTAGGCTTGATCAAGGGTATAGAGCGGCTTTATGTAAAGAATATAAATATTGGTGATCAAAAATCCAATTGACCAAATCCACAAAAATAGAGAGGGGTGGACGAAAATGCTGGCGGCATAGGTGATGATGGAAATAAATGTGCCGATGTTGTCGATAAAAATTTTCTTTCGGAGTAATTCTTTGTAGGGAATATTTTTCAGCGCATACGAATATTTAATTGTCGCTCCAGCAAACATGAGACCAGCAATGAAAATAAAAAGATTTCGATCGTATAAAAACCAAGCCAGAGTGGCGTAGAGAATAGCTAAAACTAAATCAATGACGTTATGAGCAATATCATCTGGCGGAATGAGGGAAGAAAAAAGTCGAACTGAAAAGAAAGTATTAATGCACAGCGTGGCGTAAAAAATAATGAGCGGTAAAGCCAGCAACCAATCAACTCTGGTATTGGTGCGATGAATAATGAGGGAAGCAACACCAAGCACAGCAAAAAGAGTTGTCACCAAGGTCGCTTTGCGGAGTGAGTAATTGGCTATGACCGATTTGTAAAGGGCTTTTTGAATACCACCTGCCATATAAAATTTAATGCGTACAAAACTGTTGTTTTAACAATACCAATACTCGAGAACCTACGACTAGAAGAATACACGTAAAAATTCATTTTGAAAAGGACCTTGCCTTGTTTGTTTAATCGCCAGGCAATATTGGTGTCCTCGCCATAAAACTCAATCGTGGTGTCAAAACCACCCATGGCAATCAGGGCACTTTTTTTAGCCACAAAATTTCCACCCAATATCATGTAGCCAACAATTAGGTAGGTGATAGGAGCTGAGATGTACCAAATCAGATTAAGAATGAAGCGAAGAAAAAGTGAACCATCATAGTATCGATAAGGGCCGCTAAAACCAACCAGATTTGGTCGAGTGGTAAAAGCAGTGTAAATTTTGTTTAACCAGCCTTTTGGAATTTTTGAATCAGCATCAATGTATGAAAGAAGATCACCTCGCGCCTCCACCAAGCCCCGCTGCCTGGCTTTAGTTAAACCCTTGTTTGGCTCGTCCACGACCCGAACACCGTACGACAAAGCGACTTCTCGAGTCCGGTCGGTGCTGGCATTATTAATAACAATAATTTCTTCGACAAATGTGTTGCCTTTCGTCTCGTTAATAAGCGATTCTAAACACTGACCAATATATTTCTCTTCGTTATACGCGGGGATAATGATTGACAGTTTCATGATATATATTTTCCCATACTGTGGCGATGTTCTCAATGGAGTACTGTTGAATGTACTCAAACGCGTTTTTTCCGATTTTGGCAGATACTTCTGGATTTTCAACCACATATTTCATCTTTTCGGCAAACGCTTCAACATTTGCTGGTTCGACCATGTACCCAGTTTCTGGCGTCACATATTCCAAAAAGGCCCGGGCTCGAACGACAATGGAAGGAATACTTACAGCCATAGCATTCATCAGACTCAAACATTGTGTTTCTGAGGTGCTAGCCGTAACAAAAACATCAGACGCCTGATTTGTTTCATATAATTGAGCTCCGGAAATAAATCCGACAAATTTTACTCGCGCCTTGGCGGAGTTTACTCTCTCATCTAGACCAAGTGAATGAGTTAAAGTTTTAAGTTCATCTTCATCTTTACCTCGGCCGGCCAAAACCAAGGTTACGTCAGGATGGGTTTTGGTCAGCAAAGCAAATGACTGGATAACTTGATCAACATATTTTTCTTTGGCTAAGCGGCCAGTATAGAGAAAGGTGGTGCCAACAA
>Ga0137433_1001049_pt1 | contig 12510 bp, 8 predicted proteins | sample EasRivERMZT840_2_FD_102335 | JGI IMG/M metagenome (GOLD analysis project Ga0137433, IMG submission 102335) | Soil microbial communities from meander-bound floodplain in the East River, Colorado, USA - East River MetaG ERMZT840_2 | ecosystem: Environmental > Terrestrial > Soil > Floodplain ...
ACGCCTTCACCTGCGTCTCGGTGGCGGCGGCCTCCTTCGCTATCATGGCAGTCACTCTTTCCACCATTCTTGCCGGCGCGTTTGGAGGCAGCTGTGGAGCTTTGTGCGGAGAGGCGAAGATTGCGAGGATCTGGGCCGGGATAACGGTGTACTTTTGAAGCCCCGCCTGGATCGCTTCTTCTATTGGTGACAAGGGATCGGCGGCCAGTGCGGCCATTTCTCCAGGCCGCATGCCCTCGAATTCTGTTTGCGTCTGTTTCAGACTACGCTCGAACGCGGGGAGAAGTGTTTCGAGCAGATCCTTAATCAACGGCCGCGGATCGGCGGGCTGTTTCCCCAACTGCACCAGCTTGCGTTGCAATTCCGCCAAATCAATAAACATCGCGCCCCGCGCTTTATCGTAGAAGGCGTACTCATAACCGGCGTCCAGATAAATCAGGCCAGCGACCTTTTCAGGGAATCGCGAACCGATGGAACTCAACTCTTCGCCACCAAGCGAGTGCCCGGCAAGCACAGGCCTGGTGAGTTTCAGGAAATCCAGCACCGCCAGCACATCATCACCGAGGCGATCTGCGGAGTATCCCGTTGCCGGAACACTTGACGCTCCAAAGCCCCGGCGCGGAATGCCGTACACATGATGCGTGGAAGTAAACTTCGGAGCGAACTTATCGAACACATGGGCTGAGTTGCCCTGGCCGGCCAGGAACACCAACGGCTTGCCCGCGCCTCCCCAATCGAGCACTTCGAGCTGCACATCCTTGTCGACGATCACGAACTGCGAAGTGTGCGGCGACGGGTCTTTCCAGGCTGTTTCGGGCGTCGCGCGCTGGTACACCATCGAATACACGACCGGACGAGCCTGGCTACCTTGCGTCCATGTCCCCTCTATCGAAGTGCCATCCGCGCTCAGCTTGCCTTCGTACCTGCCTTGTATGGCTGCCACGGTCAGCTTTACATCCTGACCTTGCAGGGTAATGGAATCGATTGGCGTACTCTGTCCCACGTCGTTACCTTGATCGGGGTTGTAAAGTTTGGCGCTCCATCCATCCCGCGCCCTGGCGATCTTTACAATGGACAGCCGCTTTTGCTGACCTGTGCTAAGCGTTCCTTGCCACTCTCCAGATAAGTCCTGCGCGTATGAAGCGTTTACAAACAATGCCAATCCGGCGGCAAGCAAGAGTGCTTTCAGTTTCATTTTCGTGATCTCCTCATCTTTTCCCAATGCGGAATACAAGTGCTGGGCCGAACCGAAAACCATTTACGGTTGCTCCACCTACGCGAGTCATTTGGTAATTCGCCCGCACTATTCGCAGGCCAAGCCAGTTCTTCAGGCCGCTTTCGATATTGAGTAGACCTTCTACACAACAAAATGTCACCAAGAAAATGTAGAATGTCTACTCAATGAAACGAAAAAGACCATCACGCGTTGAACTGCTGCAGGGCACGCTCGAGCTGCTCATTCTCCGAACACTGGTTTCGGGTCCCTCTCACGGACACGCTATCGCCAAACAAATCCTGCGGACCTCGAAGGAGGCATTTCTTGTTGAAACAGGATCGTTGTACCCGGCTCTGCATAGACTCGAGGCGAAAGGCTCGATCACGGCCTCGTGGGAGCAATCCGAAAAGAAGAAGCGCGCCAAGTACTATCGCCTGACAGCCCTCGGGAAAAAGGAGCTCATTGCCGAGCAATCCAAATGGGAAGCGTTCGCTCGCGCGATGGGGTTAGTCCTGAATCCGCTGGAGGGGTGATGACTTCGCTGTTCCGGAAGCTCAATTGGTTACTGCGGCGCCGAAACAAGGAAGCCGAACTGGAAGAGGAACTCCAGTTTCATCTTGATGAAGAAACGGAAGAACGGCAAGCGGCTGGATTGTCGCCTGAAGAGGCCTATCGGGCGGCGCGCGTCGAGTTGGGCAACGTCACTTTACTAAAGGAGGACACCCGCGCCGCGTGGAGTTGGGTGCGGGGAGAGCAACTTGTCAGGGACGTGCGTAACGCCGCGCGGATCCTGAAAAGGGACATCCGAGTGAATGTCGTGATCTTATGCACGATCGCTCTGGGGATTTCTGCAAATACGGCCATGTTCAGCATCGTGAACGTCATGCTGTTGAAGCTTCCCATTCAGAATCCAGAGCGCCTCGTTCTAATCAATGAGACGCATTCTGCGGACTCTCTCATGCCCGTTTCGCCGGGCACGTTCCTGGAATTGCAGCGAACAAGCACATCGTTTCAGAGCATCTGCGCTTCTCTGGACCAGCGATTCACGCTGCTTGAAGGCGACAACCCGGAAGCGATCTCGGGCGTTCTCGTCACGGGCTCATATTTCGCTACGTTAGGCCTGAGACTGCAACTCGGCCGAGGGATCACGCAAGAGGATGATCAGGTTGGAAGATCGGACGTCGTGGTCATTAGCCGCGCGCTTTGGGCTCGGCGATTCGCCAGTGATCCCGAGATTCTCGGACGGACAATACAGATCGATTCGCGACAGCGCTCGGTTATCGGTGTCGTGGATATCGGTGTGGAAGAAACACATGTTTGGGTCCCGATGGCGTTCGATGCGGCAGATCGAGACAATCGTGTCAGTCATAACCTTATTGTTGAAGGCCGATTGAAGCCCGGTGTCTCGACCGAAAGCGCAGCGACAGAGTTACAGCAGATCGCGCGCCGACTCGAAACCGCCTACCCCGACACGAACCTGGGATGGAGCGTTGTTCTCACCCCGATGACGGAGCGGATACGTGTTCTGGCATACCTGCTTCTGTCGGTATGGGGAGTGGCAGGCGCTGTGTTGCTGATCGCGTGTGCCAATATCGCCAACCTCTTGCTCGCCCGTTCGATTTCCCGCCGCCGCGAGATCGCTATCCGCATGGCCATCGGTGCGACGCGTTTCCAGGTCATTCGGCAATTGCTGGTGGAATCGATTGTCCTCGCTCTGATCGGAGGCGCCGCCGGGTTGCTCTTGACGTATTGGGGCGCGCGCGGATTGAACTCACTCGGTTCGGACGTGCTACCGATAACTGTTCGCATGGAACCGATCCTGCTCGCATTCACCGCGCTACTCTCCGTGACTACCGGTGTGATATTCGGATTGGCGCCGGCCCTTGATTTATCCAATTCCAACTTGAGCGAGTCTGTTAAGGATGGATCACGCAGTGCTACCGCAGGCCAGGGTCACCGGCGTACGCGAAGCGCTCTCGTCGTGGCCGAGGTTTCGGTTTCGTTCGTTCTCCTGATCGGAGCGGGCCTTATGATGCGCAGTTTTGTGAAGCTGTCTTCCGTAAATCCCGGATTCAATGCGACGAACGTCCTGGTAGCAGAACTCACACTGCCCGCACGGAAATATGCGAGCGCGGATGAAGCAAGGCAATTTACAGACAGTGCGCTGCAGGAAATCTCGTCACTGCCTGGCGTAACCGCAGTCGGCGCCAGCCAGGCGCTCCCTTTCTCGTCAGGCTTTACATACGGCGTCGTGTTTGAAGGCCGGCCTGACGTTAAAGACAACGCGAATCCGCCGGTTCATTACTTCGCCGTATCGCCGCAGTACTTTCATGCGCTGGAGATCCCTCTGAAGCGCGGCCGAGTATTTACCAAGGAGGACCGCGCCGGATCATCGCTGGTAACGATCGTCAATGAGACTTTCGCTCGCCGTTTCTTTCCAAAGGAGAGCGCTATCGGTAAGCGCATCCGCGTCACGTCAGAACGCGGAACGTGGCGCGAGATCGTCGGAGTTGTTGGAAACACGAAACAGGAGGGCTTGTCCACAAGACCCACCGCACAGATATACGAACCTCTGGATCAGATACCGTTTTCGTCCATGACGTTTGTCGTCAAGACGACGGGCCGTCCGATGTCGCTCGCCCGAAACCTGGAAAAGCGAATTCAGAATGTAGATCCGGAACAACCGGTGGCGGTCCGGACGCTCCAGGAGATCGTGAAGGAGTCGGTCTTTCCGGTCCAAATCGTCATGATCTTCCTGAGCGTTTTCGCAGGTGTAGCGTTATTGATCGCTACAACCGGCCTGTACGGCGTCATTGCGTATTCGGTCGGTCAGCGAACCCATGAGATCGGCCTCCGCATGGCGCTCGGCGCAGATCGAAGGCGTTTACTGGTCATGCTTCTGCGTCAGGGCATGTTCCCTGTCGCCATCGCACTCATGCTTGGAATTACAGTGGCATTCGCGCTGACGCGTGTTCTTCGAGCATTCCTTTTTCAAACCAGCGCCACAGATGCTCTGACCTTTGTCGGGATTTTTGTCCTTCTCACATCCGTCTCTCTGCTGGCTTGTTATCTTCCCGCGCGTCGCGCATTGAAAGTCGATCCGATGGTGGCGTTACGGCACGAATGATCTCTCACAGTATTGGTCTTCTACTTCCAGGCCGAATAGACAGGCTTGCCGATCAGATACGCGGGATTAGCGCCCGCTCGTGGACGGAACTTCTGGAAACGTCCCGCGTCCACTTCGGCAACGTATAGGTTTCCCTCCTGGTCGGTGCTCATGCCGTGAACACCCCACAGCGTGCCTGGGAAATCGGCAACGGTTCCCCATGAGTAAATGAGACGCCCGTCAAGTTCGTACTTCAGCATCTTGTGGGTGTTCCGATCGAAGGTCACCAGTTTCCGGTCCGCGCCGATCTGGACGAAGTGGAGGCTCGATGGACTGACTACGATCTTCCACTCGGAAAGATATTTGCCATTCTGATCGAATATCTGGATGCGGTGATTGTCGCGATCGTTAACGAACACACGCCGAGTCTGGACGTCCACAGCAACGCCGTGCACGTTGTTCATATATCCCGGCCGCGTTTCCTTTCCTCGGTCTCCCGGCTTTCCAAAATCCAACAAAAACTTGCCGCTCGCATCGAACTTCGCGACGCGAGTGCCGTTGTATCCGTCGGCCACATAAAAGGTCCCGTCGGGCAGCCAGGCTATGAACGTTGGCCGGTTAAAGTGTGTTGCATCGGCGCCTGGAACGTTCGGCGTGCCGATGGTCTGGACGAGTTGTTTGCCGTCGTTCGTGAACTTGTAGATTGCGTGCGTGTGGTCATCAACGACCCAGACGTGTTTCTGCGCATCGTAAGGGCTGATGTAAACGGAGTGCGGGCGCTTGAACAGCTTGTCCCATTGCGTCCAGTCTTCGATGATCTCGCCCTGCCTGTTGACGACGACGATGCTGTGCTCCCAGCGCGCATCCACGCCAAGCTCGCGATAGGGCGGCGACGCGCCTCTCCAGAGTTCCATCCCCCTTGCGGGGTCCTGTCCGGAGCCTCCCGCGCCGGGCGGTGTCGCCGCGTTCGCGTTGCGCCATGGAAGACCGGCGAGCGGAAATTGAACGTTCGGCCCGAGGTCGCGCAAGAGTGTAGTCTGCGGGCGCGGAAGGTTTGGTAGTTCACCTCCGCCAAGCAGAAATACACGATCCGGACTCTCTGCGAAGATGCCGCGCGCTCCACCGTACGTCCACTTCTCATGTCCGGGCAGCGTGCTGAGATCTTTCGGCCATCCCTCGACCACCGCGTACGGACCGGAGACGTCCTGCTCGCCTATGGCTGCAGGCACAGCACTGGCCGAAGAACTTGCGACCGTCGCGCGTTGAGCATGCAATATCACCAGATTCGTGCCCACAAAAATCCCTGCGACCAGGCCCAGGATCAGCGCCAACGCCGCAGTTAATGTTTTGCTCATCACTGCTCCCTTACTTATGGGGTATTGGTAAGTCCGTGTATCTTAGCGGCAAACTTTCACGCCACGCAAGAAGTTGCGGCCACATGGTATGCCTTGGCAGGCCGTGCTCTCGAAACGTGGCATAATTGCCGCAATTTTCAGAAAACCGGACAGGCTGTTGCGATTCTTCCAACAAAAGCAGGTTCCATGTCAGATGCAGTGATCGACGTACACGCCCTGCAAAAAACGTACCGCGATGGACTTCTTGGCCGCCGGCGAATCGAAGCGTTAAAAGGGGTGTCGTTTCGAGTCGAGCGCGGCACCATATTCGGTCTGTTGGGTCCGAACGGCGCAGGCAAGACGACTCTCATCAAGGTTTTGCTCGGGATCGTGCGGAAGACTGGCGGCACGGCTGCGCTGCTGGGACTGGAGGCGGGGGATCGCCGCAGCCGGCGCAGCGTCGGGTACCTTCCCGAAAACCATCGAATACCGCGACACCACACCGCGAATTCGGCGCTGGAATACTTCGGCAGCCTCAGTGGAATGTCCGGGACGGAAATCGCCCGACGGCGGCCAGAGCTTCTTGAAATGGTAGGGCTGGGCAAATGGGCGTCGAGTCCCGTCAAGAAGTTCTCCAAAGGAATGCTTCAGAGGCTCGGGTTGGCGCAGGCGTTGATGCACAATCCGGAGTTGTTAATTCTCGACGAACCGACCGACGGCGTTGATCCAGTCGGCAGAAGCGAGATGCGCGGGATGTTGCAACGTTTAAAGGCGGAGGGGAAGACGATTTTCATCAACAGCCACCTTCTGCAGGAAATCGAACTGGTCTGTGACCGCGTCGGCATTCTCGTGCAGGGAGAACTGCGACAGGAAGGGCTGGTGGAGGAAATCACCCGGCGTCATGAGACCGAAATGACCGTCGCAGGAAGTGAGGCCGGAATTCGCGAAGCGCTCGCACTCCAGACGATCATCTCGATGAAGCCCGTCGGCGAAAACCGTTTCCAAATTGTGTTGCAGATTGCCGACCAGTCCGCGGTGGATCAGAGCATTGACCGATTGCGCAGCGGTGGAATCAGCATCGAACAACTCGTTCGCCGTCGCGAGACCCTCGAGGAAGCGTTTCTCGATATCGTGGCGCAAACCGTATGAAAGCCTATCTTGCCGTTGTGAAAGACTCGTTCCGCGAGGCTCTTGCCTCCCGAGTGCTGTGGATTCTGCTGGTGCTGACGACGCTCGGGCTTGCCGCAGTGTCGCCGATCGGACTTTCGGAAAAGCCCACGACACAGCTCCGGCGGAACAGCATTCTCAATTTGCCTGGACTCATATCGAAGATCCGGATGCAGGGACTCGCCGGCGAGGCGTCTCCCGGCCAGCAGATCTGGAGCCGATGGGACGACGCTCTCAAAACGCGTCTGTCGAACAAGGAAGAGGCGGAGGTTGGGAATCGGCCCCGTGACCTCGCTTCCGACGTGCTCGACGGTTTGAACAAACTCCTGCGCGACCGGACATTTTATGACCCGTCTGCCTGGCTGGGAATCAACCTGACCGATGAGACCAGGCAGCTGACCGAACGGAGCCAGGACAGCCTTTCCGACGATGAAGTAAAGCGGCGGAATCGGCTGCTCCTCGAAGTGGCGTATCCCACAGAGATCGCCGGCGCCAGGACTGAACTCACAATTTCATACCTGGTCTGGCCCGTGACGGATGTCCCATTGTCGCGAAGGGAAGCCGAACCGGCTATCAAGGCGATCGTGGCTGCCATAATCAGCTTTTTCGTGGGAACTCTGGGTGTGTTGGCGGCGATTCTCGTGACTTCGCCAATCATCCCGCAGACGTTCGAAGCAGGATCCATCGACCTCCTGCTCAGCAAGCCGATTTCGCGCTCCCTGTTGTTTCTGACGAAGTATGCCGGTGGTTGCGCGTTTATCCTGCTCAACGCGGCTTACTTCATCGTCGGTTTGTGGCTTATTGTCGGCCTCCGCTTCGATCTGTGGATCTCGAGATTGCTCTTGTGCGTTCCCGTATTCCTGTTTCTGTTTGCGATTTATTACGCTGTGTCGTCTTTTGCCGGCGTTGTGTGGCGCAACGCAGTCGTTTGCATCGTGGTTACGATTCTGTTCTGGGCGGCGTGCTTCGCGGTCGGGACCTCGAAGAACGTGATGGAGCAGGCGTGGCTCAACTCCGGCCGGCTTGTGAAGCTGGTTCCCGCCGGCGAATCCCTTCTTGGAATGACCGAGCAGGGCCAGATGCAGCAGTGGCGAGCCGCCAACCAGACATGGGAAGAAACGTTTCGCGCTGAGGGCGCTTCTGCGCCCCGCGGCGGTCCTTTCGGCTTTCAGTCACAGTTGAACGGCGCGGTCTACGACCCGCGCGGGGATCGGCTGCTGGCCGTCGAGGTTCCGTCCGCCGGGGGCGCGTTCGGCAACCTCAATCGAGTTCCGACGTTGTGGAGCGGCAGCCGAGCCGATGAATGGAAGCGCCAAAAGGGGCCGGACGCACCAATCGGCACGACAGAGCTTTTTGTGGAAGGCAACGGAGAGATCCTTGCCGTCGGCACTCAGGGCGTGTTTCGTTTGTCGCGCGGAGAGGCTACCGAATCGTTCGTTCCCGCCGGACCCGATCCTCCGTTGAGACTGCAACCTCCACTTGCGATCGCCATGAACGCCGCAACTGGAGAAATCGCGATCCGCAGCCAGAGCACCGTCACCGTACTCGAACGGAATTCCGGCGGAAACTATACAAAGAAACAGGAGGCGGAAATCGCCGGCGACACGGGAGCCGTCCTGGCATTCGGCGGTTCCACACTGCTACTCGGACTGGCGGACGGCCGTGTGTGGCTTCTCGACTCGGCAACGCTGAAAGTGAAGCAGGAAATTCCCCCGGACGGAGACACAACACCGCGATTTGCTCTGGCCTCTCCGGACGGAGGATGGTTTGTGTTGCTGTCGCACACTCGCATGTTAAGGATGTTCGATGCGAAGGAAGGCAAACCGGCCGGCGTTTCCTTCACCGGTCAGGGAGATATTTCAGCAGCAGCCTTCAGCGCAGATCGCCTGCTGGTAACCGATCGTGTAAACCGCGTGACGACATACCATCTGGACCCAATTCAGACGGAAGACCGCCGTGCCCCCGCGTTAACGCCGCTGGAACGCGTCTATTATTACGTCATCGTTCCGATCTATACGATCTTCCCGAAACCCGGCGAGCTCAGTAATGTCGTCTCGTATCTCCTCACCGAACAGGAGACCGTGGCCGCCAATGCCAACAGCGGCGACCTTTCGCAGCGCCGCATCAAGGTCAACGTCTACGGCCCGGTTTGGAGCAGCCTCGCCTTTCTGGTGGTCATCCTGACCGTAACGTGCCTCTACGTGCGCCGAACCGATTTTTGAGGACGCTGACTAGCGGCTTCCCATAGGTTTCGATGGATCCCGGCCCCCGGAAGACAACCACGGATAACGCTGAGTATCGTGCCCCGCATAATCCGGATCGAGGTAGATAAAGCAACGCTGAATCAGAAAGTCCCGAATTTCGAAGACATCGCACCAGCGGCCCGCGTGCGTCACTCCCGCACGCCAGGCGCCGTCTCGATGAATGCCGGCGCTCGTGCCTTCGCAGGCGAAAGTGTCCGTACCGGTCATGATCCAGTTGAAGGTTGCGTAATCGTGCAGGATGCTTTCGATCAATCCGCCAAAGTCCGCGAAAAGTTGCCCGATCTGTTTTTTGCCTGTGGCCAGCCCCCATTTAGGAAAGAAAACCTGCGCATCTTCGGCAAACAGCTCGAGAATGCTGCCCCCATTTGAGGTGACTCCCTTGTTGTCGAATGCTTTCAGGTACTCCAGAGCAACCGACTTGCGCTGCTCTTCCGTCATGGTCTGTTGCGTGATCGCCATATGGTTTCTCCGCAGTCGAAGTTTTGCTGGAAAGCCCGACTATATCGCACTTGAAGTCAGCACTGAGTCACGAGTCGATGATGTTTCGATCGGTTGCGTAAGGGTGCCGTCATGCGAATGGCCGGAGTGATGACCGTCGCCGGAGGCGTACCGATAGCCGCTCGACTGGCTACCTGTTATTCCGGCTGCGACTGCGGCGGCACTGAGATCGGTCAGGGGTTGTCGCCCAACGCCGCGAAGCTTCCTCACAGGAAGCGCGCGCATCAGCCCGGATAGAAACCGGCGAATGTAGCTCTCGGCCTTGTTCCAGCACTGAGAACGGATTCGACGGAAGGATACTCCACAGGATTGAGCCGTAACGCCGGCAACAATATTGCGTCGTCGTTTTAGCGAGCGGAGTACTGACGGTAGACCGACGTCTTGCCGTCGGTATCAAACAGCAGAACTGAGAATGCCTGGCGCGTCGTACCCGCTTCCATCCCGGGCGAGCCGATTGGCATGCCGGGAACAGCAAGGCCCTTGGCTTTCGGGCGTTCCTTCAGGAGGCGATGGATTTCTTCGGCAGGAACGTGTCCTTCGATCGTGTATCCATTGACGACCGCGGTGTGGCACGACTTCAGATTCGAGGGGACGCCGTTCGTGCGTTTGCGCTCATCCATGTTTTCCACGACGTTGACCTTGACCTGAAATCCGTTGGCTTCCAGGTGTTTCACCCAGACGCTGCAGCAGCCGCAAAAGGCGTCTTTGTAGACTGTCACCGATGGTCCGGCAGCGAACACCTGCAACTGCGCAGCGAACACTTGCAAACACAGTGTGAAGCCCACGGCAAGCAATCCTGTGAGGATCAATCGAAAACGCATCCAGTCACCCTCCTGAAGGGAATATACCAGAGCGGGGCGTCGAGTGTTGAGACGGGATCGGGGGTTCGATGACAACTTCGAGAACAGCTGACCTGCCACTCGACTGAGACAGCGGCGCATCACTGAGTATTGCCGTTCACCGGGGTTTCGCAGGCGACAGCAATTCGTCGCGAAGGCGTTTCGCGTCGGACGGCAACAGCCATTTGTCTTTTACGAGCTGATCGATCTTCTCATTGACCCTGGCCGCGTAGTTCCTGGAAGAACCATAGAGCGTCTCGAGGCGACTCCAGTCAAACGCCACCTTGTATCCGATGTTGCGGCACGTGCCTTGTCCCGGAGAGTGTGTGTAATAGGTCGCGACCGGCACATCCACATGCGGGCTGCGGATTCCACCAATTCCGTTACCGTACTGATCCGCGGCGACAGTCGCTTGAGGCGTGCCGGGATCTTTAACCGTCATCCGTTCGACGCGGGGCGGCGCCGTGCCGTTACGAGCCCACTGGTCGATGTTATAGAACGCCGCATTCATCGCGACCTGAAACACCGGCAGTTCCAGAAGTCCGATGACCGGAGCGCCGCAGGTATATGTGAGCGGCCAGTTGCCTGGAAGCGCATCCTGACCGGATTTTGTCTGGTCCTCCATGACCGGCATGTGCTGGTAATAGCGAATATCCATACGAGGAGCGGCGGCGACTTCGTACCAACGGAAGCGATCGTTGGGCGCATCGCTGTCTTCACGCCGAAGCGCATAGGCTGCCGGCACATCACCTTCAGGGACCATGCGAATCACCGGCACGCCCACATTTCGAGTCATTCGCCGCGGATCGTTTGCGCCTGGCGCCGAGCCGCAGCGGCTGATCGCGGACGGAGCCGGGTTCGCTTGAATCACGAACCCATCGAACACTTTTGCGACCGGCTGTATTGCATGGGCGTAGGTAACGATCTCGCCTGTGTGCGACGTGCCGTAAACCCTTTGCGCCCGGAAGCCGGCGATCGGACTATTCGCGCTCTTCAACGCCCCCGCGATTTGCGTGAACATGTCGAACTTCAATCCTTCTTCACTCTCAGACCTGGCGTTTGCGGGTCCACACGATTCGTTCGGAGTCGGATTCGGCATCGAAAGGGATGAATAACGCGCGGCGTTAAACTTCTTCAGCGCCGCGATCGCGTTAGGACTCTGGGTCACGCCAACCCACGCATCTCCGAGTTCGGTGAAGTACTCATGCGACGTGCCCCACATGAATGCCCAGTCCCACTCTCTGGCCCCCTGGAACGGCTCCAGGATGACATTGCCGCTGAACCTTGTTGCAACGGCAGGACGCCGGACGAGAATCCGAGTGGTATATGGAGCATTCGGAGTTTTGACCTTCACACTGCCGTCCGCGGCCCACTCATAAACATTGGCCGTACCGCTGACGATGTATTCCTCTTCGATATATCCGGCTTTTTGAAGATCGACAACCGCCTCAACGCGATTCGCGGACAAAAAGGCGTTGTTCTGAGCGGATGGAACCGGTCCCGTAAATTTCGCCGCCGTGCCCGGTTGCTGCGCCGAAGCGTTGTTCGGAACGCTGCACAGCAGAATCGCAACTGCCATCACAGTCAATCTGGTCATTGTTATTTGCTGCTCGGCTTGTAGCCTTTCCAAACCCACTCGAAGGCTTCGGGCATTGTCTGAAGCTGCACTCGCTGATCGACGTGGCCCGAGGCCTCGGAAAAGACGAACTGGTGCGGATATCCTTTGGCCTTCAACACCTCTGACATCCGGTTGTTGGCGATCACCCAGTTGCGCATTTGTTCGGCGGGGGAATTCGCCCCGAGGTCGTTCTCGCTGACATGAAACCAGATCCGCAGCGGCTTGCGCTCGGACTGCGGAATGAAGGTCTGGTGAAAATCCCAAGCTCCATTCGGCGCGGTGGCATTGCGCTGGAGGGCGACGAAGGTTCCCGAAACGCTGATAACCCGGCGGTACAGATTTGGGTGCAGCCACGCCATCGTGAGCGCGGCAGCGGCGCCGGAACTCATGCCGAACGTCGCACGACCTTCGGGATCCGTCGTGAACGCCACCTGGTAATCCCTGGTGATACGCGGCAACAGTTCTGTC
>Ga0137433_1001050_pt1 | contig 12506 bp, 12 predicted proteins | sample EasRivERMZT840_2_FD_102335 | JGI IMG/M metagenome (GOLD analysis project Ga0137433, IMG submission 102335) | Soil microbial communities from meander-bound floodplain in the East River, Colorado, USA - East River MetaG ERMZT840_2 | ecosystem: Environmental > Terrestrial > Soil > Floodplain ...
CTGAAACGCGATGAAGGCGATCTTCTTCGGGTTGTCCATGGCAAACCGGATGATCGATCCAACCTGGTCGTTGTTGACGCCATTGACCAGAGTAACGACCAGAATGATCTCCACTCCGGCTTCATGAAGGTTATTGATCGCCCGCAGCTTTACATCAAAGAGATTGCCGATCTGACGGTGGCTGTTGGCATCGTTTCCGATACCGTCGAACTGCAGATAAACGAACCGAAGGCCGGCTGCCGCCGCCTTTTGCGCAAACTCTTTGCTCTTTGCGAATTCGATTCCGTTCGTTGCTGCCTGGACGCTCGAGTAACCGATCTTCCTTGAGTAGGCGACAGCATCCAGAAAGTACGGGGACATCGTAGGCTCCCCGCCTGAGAACTGAATGGACATCTGACGCCGCGGCTTAATCCTGAGGGCGTTGTCCATGATCTCCTTGATTTCGTCCCAGGTCAGTTCATGGACATAACCCACCTGGTTGGCATCCATGAAACATGGATCGCACATCATGTTGCAGCGATTCGTAAGATCGACCGTCAACACGGCGCCGCGACCGTGCTTGATGGTGCTGGTGCCATGGTTATGCAGATCCTTGTCGTTGTGGGACGGGATATCGCGGCCGGGAAAGTTCTTCTCGATCCACTCGAGGAACTTCACGTCGATGGCCATCAGATCTTCCGTCTTGCCGTGTTGGGGGCAGTCTTTGACCATCCAGACCTGGCCGTTTCGCTCAATGATGTCGGCCTTTACTTCTCCGACCTTCTCATGAAGCAGCTTCGTCCAATCCGCTTCGCCGCTGGTAATGGCTTCGCGCGCTTCCCTGACGCACTGTGGACACAACGAATCTGTCTGCCGGGGCCATCCCAGAACTGGCTTCGTCTTTTGCCAGGACTTCAAAAGAGGCTTTTCCGTCCATTTCGGCGTGAACGCCGGGTTCGGATTAAAGCGGTTGAAGTACTGGATCGTGTCGAACGCCACGCCTGCCGTCGAACAAACGGCGGCGTCGACGTACTTCATCATGCGTTTGCTTAACTTGGCTTTGACCTGGTTTCGGGTGGTGTAGTCCGTTTGCGGGGTGTCGGGCAATGTTTCTTCCAAACTAGACAAGCTACCTCCTTACAAGTGGGGCGCGAGTTACAGGCTGTAAAGATTACTGCAAGGCCGTTGGTGCTGGCCCTTTAAAAACGAGGGGAAAGGATAGCGCAACAATTTTGAAATCTTCAACATAAATCTCCGACAAATCCAAAGTTTCGAATGGATTAGCGGGAGCGGACGATCTCGATTGAAACGTAATTGACCCGCGGTTCCACGACTGGCGAGATTTTCCGGACGAGTACCCGGACCTGTGGGACGGGAAAATCGGCCAGAATCCGGCTGGCCAAAAGCTCGGCCAGCGTCTCGATCAAATGGAAATCCCGGCTCCGGCAGACCTGCATGACGAGAATCGCCACTTTCGAATAATCCACCGCGTCCTTCAGCGAATCGGTGTGGGCGGCGCGGGCGGCATCCGTCAGTATTTCCACGTCGATGGAGAGCCGCTGCTTGATCGTGCGTTCTTCCGCCGTCACGCCGATCGCGGCGACGCAATCAATGGAGGAGATCAGAATCTTGTCCATCACCTGTCGGTCTCGTCCAGCGGCTCGCGTCCGGAGAATCCGGTTTCGATGTCATGCCAGTACTCGATCCGCTCCTCGCCGAGTTGCCAGCAGAGGTACACCACCCGGCCCTGGCGCATGTAAGGAAAATCGCACAAGCCCTTGTCCGCGTCCTTCAGCAAAACGCCCATATCTTTGATCTGATGAATCAAAAACATGAGGTGGGAGACCGACTCGACATAGTCCACACCGGCCTTGGTGTATCCGTCATAGGAAGCCTTGTCGCGCGCCTTTTGAACCTCAGGATTCAGCTCCCGGATATGGTTCCACTCTTCTCCCACCTCCGACAGCAGGGACCGAAGTTGCGGCAATAAGCTCTGAGCCTCAGCCAGTGTGAAAAGCCTCTCTTCCATTTTCCCTACGTCGTGCTTCGTGCCTCAGTGTTCCAGCCACCGCTCGGCTTCGATCGCGGCCATACAACCGCTGCCGGCGGCGGTGACAGCCTGGCGGAATACGGGATCCTGAACGTCACCACAGGCAAACACGCCTGGGATGTTCGTCCTGGTCGATCCGGGCTGCGTCTTGATATAGCCGTTCTCATCGAGATCAATCTGCCCCTTGAAAATTTCAGTGTTTGGATTGTGGCCGATTGCGATGAAGAGACCGTCGACCTTCAACTCCGATGACGCGCTCGACTTCACATCTCGAAGTTTGAGCCCGGTCACGCCACCGTCCTTCGATCCGACAACTTCTTCGACAACGGTGTTGAGGACAAATCGGATTTTGGGATTGTTCTTCGCCCGATCGAGCATGATTTTCGAAGCGCGAAAAGCGTCACGACGATGAATCAGCGAAACCTTCGTTGCAAACTTCGTGAGGAAGGTGGCTTCTTCCATGGCTGAATCTCCGCCGCCCACGACCGCGATCTCCTTGCTACGATAGAAGAACCCATCGCAGGTGGCGCAGGTCGAAACGCCGTGTCCCATCAATTGCAATTCGGTCTCGAGCCCGATGAGTTTCGCGGAGGACCCTGTCGAGATCACGATGGTCTTTGTCTCGACTTCCTGATCTCCATAAGAAACCCGGAACGGCTTCCCTTGCAGTGTCACCGAGTGAACATAGGCATTGACGACATCGGTTCCGAAGCGCTGTGCCTGCTTGCGCATGGTGTCCATCAATTCCGGTCCCATGATGCCGTCCACAAAACCGGGATAGTTTTCGACGAGCGTCGTCAGCGTAAGCTGGCCCCCCGGTTCCTTACCCTCAATGAGGAGCGGCTGGAGATTGGCTCGCGCCGCATATATTGCTGCCGTCAGGCCCGCCGGACCCGACCCGATAATGACCATGTTTCGCATGATAAGAACCTCACTCAGTCAAGAATCCTATACGTTACCACAACGCGACTGGCCCACCGCTTCTGCTAGAATCGAGGCACGCGCCCGTAGCTCAGCTGGATAGAGCATCGGACTTCGAATCCGGTGGCCGGGGGTTCGAATCCCTCCGGGCGCGTTCGCTGCGGACGATATACACACCATGAACTCACGTTCCTCATTTGTTCTGGCAATCGGCTTTGGCATCCTGGTCGTGCTGATCGCCGTCCTTGGCTTTGGAACGATCCGCAGAGCCGACACGATCTACGCGGAAGTGCAAAGCGCGCAGGAAGCCTACCTTCAGACCGAGGCGTTTCGGCGCGGCATCGTTACCGATCTTTATCTCGCCGACATTCTTGTTCGCGATTACCTGCTCGATCCCTCGTCCGAAAACGTCCTAAGCCATCGACTCGAACTGCTGAACGCCCGCAACTCACTTCAGGAGCGCCTGGATCATCTCTCGGAAACGGTCGGTCAGGATCTCAATCCCCGCCTTTCGAAGTTACGCGAGGAAGTCGAAGGCTACTGGGATTCGCTCGATCCGATCTTCGAGTGGACACCTCTGGAAAAATCCTTGCAGGGCTCGGCATTCCTGCGGCGTAAGGTGTTGCCGCGCAGACAAGCCGTCGTGGACCTCGCTCGCGAAATGGCGCGGCTCAACGACGAAAACCTGACCCGGGCGCGCCAGCGGATGCAGACAAGCCAGAAGGTTCTACACGACTTCCTTCTTCAGATGATGGCCTACACTCTGGGACTCGGAATCATTGTCGCGATATTGACGACCCGGCGCGTTGCCGTTCTTGAAGCGAAGCACAACGAGCAGACGAAACAGATCGAAGAGACACAAAACAATCTCCGCCGGCTATCCCGCCGCCTTGTGCAGACTCAGGAACTCGAACGGCAGGCGTTGTCGCGCGAACTGCACGATGAAGTCGGACAGATGATGACGGCGCTGGGCATGGAGCTAGGCCACCTCGAAACGCTGCGAAACGGCAACCTCGACGCGTTCCGCACGCGCATCGAGGATGCAAAGAGGCTGAACGCCGATGCGATGCGTGCCATTCGCGACCTCGCAATGGGCCTGCGACCGTCGATGCTGGACGACCTCGGTATCGAGGCGGCGCTTCAGTGGCAGGGCCGTGAATTCTCGCGGCACACTGGTGTACCCGCAACGGTTCGCGTCGAAGGATCGCTCGACAACTTGAACGATCACCAGCGGACGTGCATTTACCGGATCGTCCAGGAAGCGCTGACGAACTGCGCACGCCACGCAAAAGCCAAGCGAGTCCTTGTTTCATTGCGCGCCGACAACCGCGGCGTGGCGTTGATCGTGCAAGACGACGGCATCGGCTTTAACGCCGCTGCGGCTCGCGGCGGCCTGGGGCTGCTTGGCATGCAGGAACGAGTGCAGGAACTCGAGGGCCGGCTATCAATTCAGTCAGAGCCAAAGAGTGGCACGATGATAAAAGCTGAATTGCCTGCCGGAGTGATGGCTTGAAGAAGATTCGTATCCTCATCGCGGACGATCACGGCATCGTGCGGAAGGGCCTCCGCCTTCAACTCGAACAGAATAATGAGTTCGAAGTTGTCGGCGAGGCAACCGAGGGCCGCGAAGCGGTGCGGATGGCCGAAGAGCTGATGCCGGACGTCGTGATCATGGATATCGCGATGCCGAATCTCAATGGCATACAGGCCACAACGCAGTTGGTGAAAAAGAACCCGCAGATCGGGGTGATCATTCTCAGCATGTACTCGGATGAAACCTACCTGATGCGAACGCTCGCTGCCGGGGCCAAAGGCTATCTATTGAAAGACAGCGCGGATGTGGATCTGCATCGCGCCGTTGAAGTGGTCGCTCAGGGAAAACCTTTCTTCAGCCCGGCAATCGCAGATACGCTTCTTGAAGACTACATGCGGCAGTTGCAGCAAAGAGGACTTCAGGATTCATACGACCTGCTCACGGAACGCGAAAAGGAAATTCTCCAGCTGCTGGCCGAGGGCAAATCCAACAAAGATGTCGCGGGGATTCTGAATCTGAGCACGAACACCGTGGAAACACATCGAACCCGCATCATGCAAAAACTGGACCTCCACAGTACCGCAGAAATTGTGCTGTATGCTGTCCGCAAGGGTATTATTTCTTAAAACGCTAACCTGATTCGTTACTGAAAATACAGGCAAGGCCGTATTCCTTGCCTTTCTGTGCTCCGACATACTTGATCTTTGATCGATCGGAGGTATTGATGACAAAAACGGCTGCCAGGACAACCGGCTGCACGCGATTCCTTCAGGACGTCGCCGCTGCCAAAGAGCGGGTACTGATAGTGGACTACGATGGAACAATTGCGCCCTTCTCCGCGCACCGCCTTCGCGCGTTTCCATATCCCGGAATAGCGGAGTCGCTTCATCAAATCGCGACTTCGTGCAAGACGCGACTCATCGTTGCCAGCGGCAGGGCCGCCCATGAAGTCATCCCTTTGCTCGGCATGATTCCACCTCCCGAAATCTGGGGTACCCATGGAGCCGAACGGGTATACGCCGATGGTCGATATGAAGAAATCGAGGTGACCCAGGACGCTCTGGAAGTACTCCTCAAGAGTGAAACGCGTTTGGAACGCGAAGGATTGGGCCACCTGCTGGAAGTCAAGCTGGCCGCCGTAGCCGTCCATTGGAGAGGCCTCAAACCCGCTGAAATCCTTCAGGTCCGAACGAAGGCTTACAAGGTCCTGGAGCCACTCGTTGCCAAATCCGGACTCGTCCTGACGGACTTCGAAGACGGCGTCGAGATCCGGCTCCGCACTGCAAACAAAGGTTCCGCCGTCCAGCATTTGCTGGGACAGTTAACTTCGGACGTACCTGTCGCTTATCTGGGGGATGACGTTACGGATGAAGATGCGTTTCGCGTCTTGAACGATCGTGGGCTGACCGTCCTTATAAGCCCGAAAACTAGGTTCACGGCGGCTCAAGTCTGGCTCAAACCTCCCGAAGAACTCCTCGAGTTCCTGAAAGCATGGATTCGAGCCAGTGGAGGGAAGGCTACTGCAATGCCTGCGTAACCCGTTTTTCCAGCAAAAATACGGTACATGCCGTATTTCACGAGACGATGCCGGCCGGTATCGTTCGAGCCTTAGTCCTCCAACATTCTCTGACCAGGGTGTGGATAGAGTCAAAACCGCGAACAGTGTCCACACCCTATTTTTTCTTCTGCGCCGTGTGGTACGCCTCAAACGCCATATAAAAGAAAAACGCGATCCGGACCCAACTGAAGGTGCCGTCCATATTGTCCGGAACCGTGTCGACCAGGATAGACAGGACAGCGAATATCCCAACGTGAACGGCCGCTTTCTTGTACTCGCCGTTGTAGATTGCGCCGACTCCCGGAATGAATCCTAACCAGAACGCTTTTTTAGGCGCCTTCGGATCGGTTTGAGGTCGTGCAGCCGGTTCTGCCGCCGGGACCCGCGACGCGTCGGGATAGTCAGGGGCATACGCGGGACGAGCCTCCGCGGGACGAACCTCAATCACATGCCGGCCCGACGAAAGATCGCGTCTCAACCGCTCGAGATCGGCGCGGACCTCGGAAGCGTGCTGATACCGAAACCGCCTCTCCTTTTCCAGAGCCTTATAGATACTGCGATCCAGGTCGGCGGGAACGCCGGGGTTCAATCGAAGGACCGGAACCGGAGTTCGATTGAGAATCGCATCGAACACAAGTGCGGCACTGGTCGCTGCAAACGCCTGAGAGCCTGTCGCCATTTCGTACAGGAGCAGTCCGAGTGAAAAAAGATCTGTCCTCCCGTCGACTTCTTCCGCGCGCGCCTGCTCGGGCGACATGTATGCGACGGTGCCGAGCGTCGTACCGGGCGATGTAAGGTCTCTGCCGGCAGTCGTCGAAACGTCGGTGCCGATAGCGTTAGACGGTGCAAGCTTCGCAAGACCAAAATCCAGAATCTTCGCCTGACCGTAACGGGTGACGAAAATATTCGCCGGCTTGATGTCGCGATGGATGATCCCTTTGGCATGAGCCGCGTCGAGCGCATCGGCGATCTGAATGCCGATATCGAGAATGTCCTCGAGCCGCATTGGCTGTCCCTGAATTCGCTCCTTCAGGGTTAGTCCGTCGAGGTACTCCATCACGATAAAGGGACGGCCGTTGTATTCGCCTATGTCGTAAATAGTGCAGATTTGAGGATGATTGAGCGCGGACGCCGCGCGAGCCTCGATGCGAAATCGCTCGAGCGCCTGCGGATCCTTGGACCATTCCAACGGCAGGAATTTCACCGCCACGGGACGACCGAGCCGCACATCCTCTCCCTTGTAGACGACACCCATACCGCCGGCGCCAAGCTGTTCGAGGATTTTGTAGTGCGAAACGGTCTGACCGATCATGCGGTCCATGGTAACAAATGCTTATCGTCTCCATAACAGTAATGACTTGGATTCCGATCAAGGGGCCGGTCGAGAATGTGATCGAAGGAGACGATATGAATATCAACATAGGGATTAATGAATCGGACCGGAAAGAAATCGCGGAAGGACTCTCAAACCTGCTTGCCGACACTTATACGCTCTATCTCAAAACCCATAACTTTCACTGGAACGTTACTGGTCCGATGTTCCAAACGCTTCATCTGATGTTCGAAACTCAGTACACCGAACTCGCAACTGCAGTGGACTTGATCGCGGAACGGATTCGCGCGCTCGGGCTGCCGGCGCCCGGAACCTACGGCGACTTTGCAGACCGGACCTCTATCAAGGAAGAACGCGGCGTGCCGGGAGCCCAGGAAATGATTCGTCAACTGGTCGACGGTCAGGAAGCTGTGGTGAGGACGGCCCGTGCCATTTTCCCCACTGCCGATCGCGCGAATGACGACGTCACAGCTGATTTGCTGACCCAGCGCATGCAGGTCCATGAAAAGACCGCATGGATGCTTCGCAGCCTCATTGCCTGACCGGTGCCGAAGATTGCTGGAATGGCCCCCGGCTATATCCAGGGCCACCCCGTCGTCGATACAACCGGTCTCGAGGGTGGCTGGGACTTTCCACTCCAATGGAGCGGCAGAGGTGTAATAGACGCGGCGGTAAGAGCAGCGGAGTCAGGTCCGGCCGGCGGTGTCAGCGCGGATCCCAACGGCGCGCTGACTCTGTTCGAAGCGATCGAGAAGCAACTCGGACTAAAACTCGAACAACAAAAACAACGTTTACCGGTGATGGTTATCGATCGCATCGAAAGAACGCCGACGGAAAACTAGGGTACGACTACCGTTCTTGCGCGTCGTAGTGTCCGAGCCGCCGAATCCAGATATTCCGGTAGCGAACGGGCTGCTGATGATCCTGAAGGACGAGCGAGTCTTCAACGTGTTGGTTGCGGTAGGTTGCAAGTGCGCGATGGACGGTCGGACCCATCACTTCCTTCCTGTTGTGCAGAAGAACACCGTTCAGAAACACCGTAAGATATGCGGGCTTCAAGAGTTTCTCACCCTCGAATCTCGGCGCCTCGAACACGATCTCGTATGACTGCCACTCGCCGGGTTTGCGCGCGGGGTTGACGAGCGGCGCCCATTGACCATAAATGGCGCCGAGTTGACCGTCTGCATACGTCGGGTTCTCGTGCGAGTCCAGGACCTGCACTTCGTAACGCCCCTGAAGGAAGATGCCGCTGTTGCCTCGATTCTGGCTCGACCCGCGAATCTGTTCAGGTACCGCGAATTCGACGTGAAGTTGAACATCGCCAAACTTTTCTTTCGTTCTGAGATCTCCGGAATTCGGAACGACCTCGAAATACCCGGCTTCGACTTTCCATAGTTGCCGCGTCGGTTCCCACTGCGACAAGTCGCGGCCATCGAAAAGGACAATCGCGTCCGACGGCGCGCGGCCCGGCTGCACAGCCGGCGTCACGACTCGCGGATGCGGACGCGCCGGATCGTGCACGTGATAAGGCAACCCAGGAATCATTGGCGTATCGGTATAGCCGAGATTCGGATTCGCCGTTTGTCCGAAGATGTAGACGGCAAACGCCAGACCAATACCTGCGAGAACCATTCGCATCATGATGACCTCACTTGTTCTACTCGCCATCATGGCTATCGTCGCCATTCACCGCAAGAACATCATCGAAAACCTTGCAGTCTGTAATCGACCGCATTCATAGTTCGTGACGAGGTTTCCATGTCGCGACAACTCTTAGTCCTCTTGATGCTCATAATGCAGGGTGCGCCGCCCGCGCCGCCTGTGACGGAGAATCCCAACGCCATTTCACCCGGTGAGTTCCTGATCGATCCGCCGACACTCATCAATCTGGGCTTCGAGTGGTTCGTTCAGGGCGACGAAAACAGAAACGCTACAGTTGGCGTGTCCTACCGCAAGAAGGGTGAGACGGCCTGGCAGCCGGGTCTGCCGATGCTGCGTCTGAAGGGTGAACGCGTTTACCAGGCGTCGCAGGTCGACGTCATTGCACCCAACATGTTTGCCGGCAGCATTCTCGATCTCGAACCCAACACCGAATACGAAGCCCAATTCGCGATGTCCGATCCGGATGGAGTCCGCGGAGACGGCCGGCGCATCATCACCGTTCGCACAAGGCCGGAGCCGCAGCCGTATCAAGGCGGTCGCGTGCTTCACGTATACCCCCACGGCTTCAAAGGGCAGAAGATCGAACCGTCATTTGAGGGACTGATGTGCGCCTACAACTACTGGTGCGCCGGAACGGACTGGGCGACGTCAGGGCGACCGCGCGTCAGACCAGGCGACACCATCCTGGTTCACGCCGGCCTGTACAAATACAACCGCTTTGAATACACGAACGACGCCTCGGTCAATCGGACTCTGCCACTCGATGGCACCTACTACTTCACCGCCGATGGCACGGCGGAAATGCCAATCGCAATAAAGGCGGCCGGAGACGGACCGGCGATCTTCGACGGCGCCGGGAACTTCGCTTTGTTCGACGTGCGCGCCGCAGACTACACCTACTTCGAGGGTCTGACCTTCCAGAACGCGGAAGTTGCCATACTGGCGGGCACGCAGTTCCTTGCCGGTTCGAAGGGACTAACTGTTAAGAAAAGCCGATTCGAAAACGTCGGGGCCGGCGTCTTCAGCAACTATTCAGGCTCGAGCCATTTCTATATTGCAGACAACTGGTTCTATGGACGCAACGACCCGAACCATCTCATCGGATGGAATGGACCTCAACTATGGGGAAAGTTCGCGGGCGTGGAGGGACAGATATTCCCTCCGAAGATGGCTTCCTACGTTGCAGTGAAGCTTTACGGACCGGGACATGTCGTCGCGTACAACTACATCGCAGACTTCCACGACGGCATCAATGTCGAAACGTACGGAAATCCGGATGGGTCCGTGGCTTCGGGCCCCGATATTACCGAAGGACCGAAATATCCTCCTCGCGAGTATTGGGATCGCCGGCCGGTCGCAATCGACTTCTACAACAACTACATCACCAACTCGCACGACAATCCCATAGAGGCCGACGGCAGCATGCACAACATCCGTGTGATGCGGAACATGCTCATCAACCATCCCTCGCACGCATTCTGCAATCAGCCTGCGCTCGGAGGGCCGGTCTATTGGATCCGAAACATCGCATACAACCTGCCCGGTGGCTCATCGCGGCTCACGAACGGATCGATGGGCGTCATCTTCTATAACAATACGATTCTCTCGGAAACGACGGGAAATCCGCAGAACACGCACTGGCGGAACAATCTGATGTTGGGACAAAACTCGAACCCGACGATCTTCAGCATCACAACGAACACGAACTACACGTCGTCGGACTACAACGGCTTCCGGCCAAACCCGGGCGCGGATGTGTCGTTCCGATGGAATTCACCGCCGTCAGGCGTTGCGATCGATATCCTTGGCCCAGGACGACGTCCCGATCTCCAAACGCGCGAGTACGCCACTCTGACGCAATACAGTCAGGCGACGGGACAAGACCGGAACAGCCTCCTTGTCGATTACGACATTTTCATGAATGTCCGCCGGCTCGACGCCCAGGATGTCGCCAGTTTGCAAAAACTCTACAAGGCGGAAGACTTTGATTTCAGACTCAAGCCCGGATCGGCGGCCGTCGATCGAGGCACGGTCCTGCCCAACGTGACGGACCGGTTCGGAGGAAAGGCGCCGGATCTCGGAGCTCTGGAATCCGGCGCGCCTGTTCCGCGATATGGCCCGCGGCCGTAAGCTCAGCGATCCCTCTCCGACAATCCGTCCAGACAATTGATATCGGACTATGCGAGGATAGTGTGCAAGAAGCCCCTCGGAATAACTGACAACGCTGCCGCATCTGCGCTTCAAAACTCTTTAAGAATTGAAAACTGAAGGATTCAATCCCATGTTTTGTATCGGAACGCCCAAGACTGTCTTCGTCAAACTGCTTATCCTCGCATGCTGCTTCGCCGGCCTGTCCATGGCCGTGTCGGCGCAGTCTTCGTCTGTCGGCAACGAAGAATCGACATCCCTCGATGCCGGATTCCGGCAAATGTACAACCTGGATTTCTCCGCTGCACACCGAACTTTCGAAGCGTGGCAGCAGCTGTATCCCGAGAACCCGATGGGGCCGGCCGCCAACGCGGCGGCCTATCTGTTTTCGGAATTTGAGCGGCTTCACATTCTGGAGATCGAATTATTCACGAATAAAGATCGGTTGAAGAAAGGCCAGAAACCGAAGGCCGATCCTGTCACCAAGGCTTCATTCGAGAGTGAACTGGCAAAGGCAGACCGGCTTGCGGCGGACGCCCTGGCCAGGTCCGCTGACGATCACGATGCGCTGTTTGCCCGCGTCCTCAGCGACGGACTCCGCGGCAACTACGCCGCGCTGATCGAAAAAGACGATGGACGGGGGTTGAAGTTTTTGAAGGCTTCCAGATCGACGGCGGAAAAACTGATCGCGATGGATCCCAGGTATTACGATGCGTATCTTGCGATCGGAATCGAGAATTATCTGCTCGGCGTACGGTCAGCGCCCGTGCGCTGGATGCTGAAACTTTCCGGCGCGAAGCCGAATAAGAAGGAAGGAATTGCAAAACTGAAGATCACTGCTGAAAAAGGCCACTTTCTCGCGCCGTACGCACGGCTGTTGCTGGCCATTGCGGCTGTGCGGGACAAGGACACCAGCACCGCCATAAGTCTGCTGTCCGGCCTGGCCCAGGAATTTCCGGACAATCCTCTTTATCGCAGCGAACTCGGGCGCCTTCGCCGAGCGGACTGATATCGACGCCACTGCCGCGCCCGCGGCAGTGGCGAAGTAGCGGGACCTGCTTAACAGCCCTCCTCAACGCCGGCTTGGCCGCGCCGTCCTTGACGTCTTCGATCGTGAGCCACTCGATCCCGCCAGCCATTTCTGGAACCTGCCGAACGTCATCATTTCACTTTTTTTGATGCCTCAATCCTATCGAGTATTTCTGGCCATCCGGGGAGACGACGGCGCCGAAACTGCTTCCGTACTAAGGCTTGAGGGTACAGGATTGGCGCAGAATTGACGGACTTGTCACAAAATTGGCGGACACGCTAGAACCTGCGC
>Ga0137433_1001051_pt1 | contig 12490 bp, 12 predicted proteins | sample EasRivERMZT840_2_FD_102335 | JGI IMG/M metagenome (GOLD analysis project Ga0137433, IMG submission 102335) | Soil microbial communities from meander-bound floodplain in the East River, Colorado, USA - East River MetaG ERMZT840_2 | ecosystem: Environmental > Terrestrial > Soil > Floodplain ...
AACCTTTGGGATCCTCAATCCGACCATGTGATAAGTCATGACCCATTTGCCAAATAAACCCACCAAGGCTCTCAATTGCTGCCCAATATTCCATCTCGGTCTGGGGTTGTTTTTCAAGTTCCATAAAATCTCCTTTCTAAAAAATATATTATAACCTTTTCGATAGTTTGTCAAACAAAAACCGCCCTTCGACTTACTCAGAGCGGTTTCATTCATTCATCAAAACAAATGTTCCGGGAGTGAAAACATACATATCAAGTTTATTACTGGCAACAATTCTTAAATCTTCTGCTGCTTCGGTTTCTCCATCAGCCTCAAGTGCCTCAATAACTTCAGATGCGTAGGCAAATCGAGAATGAGCTGGGACTTCGATAAGAGCAGGGAAATGTTCTTTCGTAAAAATTGTACTGATTTTCATTCCAATCAATGCGGTTTTAACATTGGCAGGAGTTTTACTGTCTTCACTGAGATTCGTAACCATAATTGTTTGTCGTCTGGTTCTTATGAATGTGCTGCCAATTCCAGCAGGTGCCAAAACATCATCAGATCCTTTAATGGGAATGGTTGGAATCATGTAGCCTCCGTTCTGGATTTTCTAAACTCAATAGTAATCAGAAAAAGGAAAAAATCAAGAAAGTCTAGGCTGAGTTGTCCGTCTCATAACATATGAAAACAATAAAAACGATCACCTGTGAGTGTGGCGCGGTTGTCACCGGTGCAACAAAAATGGAAGTTATCAGAAAAAATATGGACCACCTTCGACTTTCCCACCCCTTGCGATACCAGGATATGCTTGATGTGGCCTCCGTTCGACAACTTTTCCGCTGGTTCGTCTCTCGAATCAGTCAACAGCGTATAGCTGCCATGTAGTGCAAAAAGTCTAGCTTGGTGTACAATATATATAGTATTTATTAACTATAAAAACTATATATTTATGGCAATAACAGGGCGTTGTATGAAGTGTAAAGTTAATGATCGAGAAATGATCGATCAAGAAGAAGTGACAATGAAAAATGGCCGAAAGGCGATGAGGGGAAAGTGCGCAGTCTGTGGCACCAAAATGTTTAAAATCTTAGGCGGAAAAGCGGTATAAAAAAATGGGGTTAGACCCCATTTTTTTTATTGAGTGGTTGTTGAAAGTTCCGTGTTGAAAATATTGATGAGATACTGGCTGATTTCGCGCTGATCGACATCATAGAAAAATTTTCCTTCGTTTCGGAGCGTGTAGGCTAAATCAAGTCCAACAAATCGCCAATGCCATGGTTCAAAAACATAAAATTTATTATTTTGAGGATAGGACAGAATGAAACCATATTGATGAGCATGGTTGGTAAGCCACTCATAAGCTTTGGTTTTTTCAAATCCAGCTAACGATCCGCCGATTTGCGGCGTAGTCAGGTCAACGGTTGTGCCGAGTTGATGCTCAGAATAGCCCTGATCAGCTGAGAATTGATTGGCGGTTCCGGCGCCGTAGGTAACCCGATAATTTGATTTAAGTTGAGCTTGGGTACCAAATGATCGGTATGACGAAGCCACTTTAATTGTTATATCTTCTTTGGCTGCCGCATCAATCATGTCACGTAAAAATGGCCAGACTCGATCCAAGACCTCCTGACGCTTCTGTCTGTTGTCATAGACGTAATTTTCATCAATCAAGGTTAGATCAAAGGGTCTGTAATTTTCATTAAGAAAGTAAACTTTTGAATATTTTTGGAGTAATTGGGGATCAGTTTGAGTTAAACGTTCAAGTTTGCGAACTTTGCCAGTAATTTTTTCGATTTCATTAGCAAAAGCTTGGTTTGTAGCACCTGCATCATCAAGAGCTTTTACCAGATTATTTTTTTCCTGTTCAGCAAATAACAAACTATCATTAGAATTTTTTATTGCTTCCTCCAGCTGAGAAATTTTACTCCTCAGAGCATTTCGATCAGTCTGAATACGCCAAGTGTACACACCGAGGCTAATGATGATGAGAATCAGAAAAAGGTGAATGAGAAGTTTGAATTTTGCCAGAAAATGCATAAAAATAAAGTCTGAATTATTGTATCATATAAAAACCCCGAACGGGGTTTAATGCTGTTTTTGAAATTTGGGACGCAGATTCCGAGTTTTTAATTTCCGCTCCTCGACCGGATCATAAATTCCCAAAGGAATGACGAATTTTTCCCAGGAACTGCATTTACATTTTGGACAGTACATCGGAATGACATCCAGGTCTTCGACAATATAGCTGCAGTTTCTGCACTGCGTGTGCTTCTGCCTCATGATCTTGCTATCACTTCTATGAGGATTGTAGGTGAGGAAACTGTTGTTCGATTCAAATTTGCTAAAACTTACCGGCATGGGTCCTCCTTGCATTAGAGCCACTTTGTTCTTCAATTATCCTAATTCTTGGGCTCAATAAATGCAAGATGTAATTTTTAGACTCTGTTGAGCGTCATTATGGTTATGAAAAGAAGCATATTTACGTTGTGCCTGCTTTTGTCGTTGGTAGTGGGGGCAAGTATCGGTTATTTTCTAGGCTATGATCATGGCTGGGAGAGGTCAGTGAAGTATCTGACAAATACCTAATACATAATAAAACCCGACTGTGAAATCGGGTGCAAGTTTACTTTCTTTCAAAATAAACATCAGACTTATTGAATCGAGGTGAACACAAGCAAACGACAGTCATGTCTCTTACATGTGGATTACGGAGAGCATGATATTGTCCCGGCTCAATTTTTATCCAATCTCTGTCACCAATATCCATGGCTAGGGCTCCTCCTATTTCTAATTTGCCCTTACCTTCTGCAATGTAAATCCATTCATGGGTCTTCAAATGACAGTGACGAGGTTTTTTCCGTTCTGGATCGTTCATCGTCCAACCGAAGGCCAAACTAAAATCAAGGTGGGGAAATTCATAAGCCATGATCTTGGCGCCGTCAAAACATTCTTCGACTTTCGGCATTGACTGTCGATCAGGCCTAGTGTTAACCAGCACATTATCGTTGTTCATGAAAACGTCAGTCGGATCAAATGCAGGCGAGGCTAGGACTAAATGTTCGAGACTCGTGGCCCCCACATTGTTAAGCTTGTGTGGCACATGAGGGTAGATGAGGGCAACATTACCTGGCACTACTTCGTGAATTTCTTCGCCAATGACGAGGTGACCAATACCTTTAGTGATAATGTACACCTCATGCATCTTTTTGTGGTGGTGAAGCAAAGATTCGGCGCGGGGATTCATGAGAACATGAGCCATACTCCAGCTCTCAGTTCTTTCAACTTCACGCAACATTTGATTACACACATTTGTTGCCAGAGGTAAACCGCCAACATTTTTTATCATCATGTGATCTCCTTTCTGTAAAAGATCCTTGCTAGGCATTATATTACCTAAAAAGTCAAGAAAGGCAAGCAAAATAAAAACCGCTTCAGCGGTTTTTTTCCCAGGGTTCGGTTTTTGATCGGCGTTTGCGATCCAAGCTTTTTTTCTTGAGATTGTCGCCGTGATAAAATTTTTTACCTTTTCTTATTTTTTTTGCCATAAAACAATTTATAATGTAGCTGGTAAGGGTACATCAATCTTTTTATTTTCGGTCTGGCTCGAATGAGCTTGGGTACCATACAACGGATTACCATCTTGATACACGGTCATACCTCGTTTCTTTAATTCATGGAAAAACTCATCTGTTGGCACAGCCATATCTGGCGCAAAACTACCTCGAGCTGTAATTCTACCGTCGAGGATCATTTGAGCAATAATTGAAGCTGGCAAGCCAGTGTCAATATTGCAGCCTGCCTCCGTCCAGCCAGGGACAGTGAAGACAATACATTCCATCCGAGTAATGACAATATCATCATCCTTCTTTCCTGAAATTTCAACCCATAAGTTTTCTTTTTCAGAATAATTTTCTGGTCGAGGGAGTCTGGTAAGGATTCTCGATAAGGCGTCAACTGGACGAATTTCTGAATTCTCAAATGTTAATAATTCTTTTGTACCAAGACCTAATTCAATAATTTTATTCAGCACCTCGAGAGAATGTTCGGGAAAGCCAGCATAAAATCGAATATTTTTTGGCTTGAAATTTTTGTAATCATTAAAAAAGGTATATGTTTCTGGATGACGAACAATGTAACATTTTTGGGAGCCTATTTCTCTAAATTCCATAACTACTTCTGTATCAGCTGGAAGCTTTTCAAGCCACTGACCATTTTCTACCATAGGAGCCGGATCAGTTAATTCTTCAATAATACTTTCGACTGAAAAGGGAATGGCAAATTTCTTAACATTTGAGTCCCAGGCAAAGCCAAGCTCGATTGTATCTATTTCATCGAAAAACTGTGAAGCATGTTTCATCATCATATTGTTGATGCCTGGCGTTGAGCCACAGCCGGTGATGGCGACGCGGTCAGCATTTCTGAATTCTTCATCCATCGATAATTGGGCTTTTGTCATTGGAATATCAGATCCAAGATCAATCACATGTCTTTTTTCACCAAGGCAAACCCGACAAACATCGTGATTCCAGTCTCCTTCAGCACAGTTGATAATGATAGGTGCAGATGCAATTCGAATAAATTTTTTAAATTTTTCGTAATCTCTCAGATCGATAAAAGTGAATGGTGTCCCAGGATATTGAGCTAAATTTTTTTCTGATCCCTCACGATAAAGATCAGCACAATGAACTCTGTATCCTGATTCGAGCAAATCGCGAGTGACGATTTTACCCTGCATACCACTTGATCCAAGGACAATAAAGTCGGACTTCATAAAATAAGTATATCACATGCTATTATCGAGTCATGTATGTAAAAGTGAGGGTCACGCCAGGAGTGAAAAGGGAAACATTTGTTCAAAAAGCCAAGGATCATTTTGATATTTCAGTTAAAGAAAAAGCCGAACGAAATATGGCCAATCGACGGGTGATTGAGCTTATTGCCGAACATTTCAAAATTTCAGTTGGTAAGGTAAAAATAATAAATGGACATCATTCTGGCAGCAAAATTCTATCGATAGATATTTTTTAAAAAACTACCCGTAGGTAGTTTGATTCAGTCTGAGATGGATTGAGGTTTTGGTTCGGCGAGTCTCGTGATTGTTTCCAGTAATTTTTTCAAATCAACCGGCTTAGGGACATGGGCATTAAATCCAGCTGCCGCCGCTCGCGCCTTATCCTCTGATCCAACATGAGCAGTCAAAGCAATGGCCGGAGTATGATTTCCCATGGTCCTCATTTTTGTCATGAGACTGTAACCATCTTCATCAGGCATTCCAATATCTGAAATAAGAAGATCAACTTTTAGTTGAGAAAGAATGGTAAGGGCTTCTCTGACGCACGTTGCGGTGTGGACTTGAGCTCCGGTCTTGCGCTGGAGAAATATTTTCATTCCGAGTAAGGTGTCTCTATCGTCTTCAACAAGAAGGATACTGATGCCTTGAAGCGATGACTGAGAAGACATGGGCTCTCCTTTCAGGATTTGGTTTCTGCTTTTATACTAACTTTTTTTCATATTTTCATCCACTCCATTTTAATTTGTTTAAAAATAGGGTTTAAAGTATGATGCTGAATACTATGAGAATAAAATATCAGATTTTGCTGTTTTTTATGGGAATTATGAGTTTGCCTATGATAAGTTTTGCCCATGCCGACCCTTTAGTGCCGTGGTATCTCTATACATTTGAGGTTGATCAAAAAACTCTACCTCAAGAATTAAATATAAGTGTAGCGGTGGATCAAAGTGCAAGTGCAAAGACTTATGCACTTAAACTTGAAAACAAGGGTGACATACCATTATATATTTTAAAACCTCAATCTAAGGAACCACATTATAAACTTTCCTCTGGAAAAAAGTATGAATACGATTTCTCAAACTCAACCTGGATTGAACTCTCACTTCCTTACTTTCGAATTGATGAAAACATTTTACGAGCCTACGGTATTCAAATTAAAAATATATACAATGACAAACGACCACTAAATGCTATCCCTCCCACAGCTCAGAATTTTGCTATCCCAGCATCATATGCTGAGAAGGAATTTGAAATAAAAGGCGTAGTTCGCTTCACTTTAAATCCAAATTACCACGGGCATCCTGCTACTTCTTCATCTCCAGTCAAGGTTGAAACAGCCTCTTCTACTTCAATGGCAACTGACACCCCGGTTCAAGTAAATCAGACAGAACTCGTCCCGGTAAAAGACCTATCAATTTTTGAGCATATTCTTAATTTTTTCAAAAAGTTAAAATTTTGGTAAAAAATTAAAATCTTGTGTTTAGGGTGATGATGCAGTAACATATGTTCATCATTACTTAATTTAATAAATTCATATGCAGATACAAGCTGGTATTGTTTTTCATCGGAAGACGGTTTTATTGACAGTTATAGTCGGTGCAGTTTTTATCGGAGCAATACTTTTTGGTGTCACTCAAAATGCCTATTCAGATACTACTGGATTGGTAGCGGCATATAATTTTGATGAACTATCCGGTCCGACTGTTCTTGATGCGTCAGGTAACAATAATAACGGCACAATTACAGGTGCAGCCCGAACAATTACGGCAAAGTATGGCCAGGCCCTCTCTTTTACCGGCAGTCATTATGTTACTATCCCTGACGCTCCTTCTCTTGATCTGACCAACAGTATGACGATTGAAGCTTGGGTCAGACCGACCTCATTAAGCAGTTGGCGAACTATTATTTTAAAAGAAAATGGTAGTGAAATGGCGTATGGTCTGTATGCGAGTGGCGGTTCAAATCGGCCATCAGGTTGGGTTCGAATTAATCCAACAACAGGGGATTCCCAGTCGGTCTACAGTAGTAGTGCTTTGACTACTAATACGTGGAACCACATTGCTACTACCTATGATGGAACTTCACTAAAAATCTATAAAAATGGTATCCTCGTCGGCACTCGAAATCAAACGGGAAATATGTATGTTTCCGGTAATCCCTTAAGAATTGGTGGAAATTTAATTTGGGGTGAATATTTTCGAGGTCAAATCGATGATGTTCGGGTTTATAATCGGGCTTTGACTCAAACTGAAATTCAGTCTGACATGAATACGCCAGTAAATTCCACGCCAGATACCACCCCACCAACTATTTCTCTTACCAATCCTCTTGATGGATCAGTAGCGACAGGCACTATTGCTGTTTCAGCGACTGCTTCAGATGATCGAGGTATCGCCGGCGTTCAGTTTTTCCTCGATTATGCTCCGCTTGGCAGCGAAGACACATTGGCCCCATACTCGGTAAATTGGAATACCGGTACCGCTTCAAACACAACCCACATTCTTTATGCTCGGGCTCGTGATGCAGCAGGTAATATTGCTACCACCTCATCAGTCACGGTCACGGTTTCAAATCCGCCAAAATTAATTATTACCTTACCGACAAACGGTAGTATCCTTAGTACAACTACCGTTTTTATTAACTACACTACCCAAGGTGATTTGACTGGGGTTGATCATGTCCATTTTTATGTTGATGATGGAACCGAGAGAATGGATCGATCATTTGATGGTGTTCACCAATTAACCAGTATTCCTCCAGGCTCACATACCCTGAACGGTTTTTTGGTCAATATTGATCACATAGAAATTCCTGGCACTGAGGCTGATCCAATAAACTTTACTATTACTCTTCCTGATACAAATCCACCATTTGTAGCTATTACTTCGCCAATTGCTAGTTCAACACTTTCTGGAACAGTCACTGTTGCGGCCACTTCAACCGACAATGTTGGTGTGGCTGGAGTTCAGTTCTTACTTGATGGAGGAAACTTAGGTGCTGAAGACACAACCGCACCATACTCAACCAGCTGGAATACCACCCTCATTAACAACGGCAATCATACACTCACTGCTCGATCACGAGATGCGGCTGGGAATATCACGGTTTCTGATCCAATTCCTGTTACAGTCCAAAACTCAAATACTCCGGCTGATATTGGTCAGTGGTCAGCCCCAGTCAATATTCCAACAGTTGCAGTTCACACTGCTTCAGTACCAAATGGCAATATCATTTTCTGGAAGGGACAAGGTCAACCAACAAACTTGTATGAATTCAATCCAACCACAAATTCAGTATCTTCAACCCCAACCGTAAACTTTGACATTTTCTGCGCCGGTCACGTGCTTCTGGCTGATGGGCGATTGTTTATCATCGGTGGAGATTCAACGGTCTCTGGTTTGGGTATTCGCGAAACAAATATTTACAATTCAACTACTCGAACGTGGTTTAGAGCTGACGATATGACCTATAAACGTTGGTATCCAACCGGGTTAACGTTGTCTGACGGCCGAGTGTTCACTCTTTCAGGATCAGATGAGAGCTATCGAAGCTATGTATCAGAACCAGAAATTTACAACCCACAAACAAATGTTTGGTCAACATTCCCAACTTCGGCAAATTACACCATTCCAATGTATCCATTCCTGTTTCAATTAGCTGACGGCCGAATTCTCTCTGCTGGTTCATATGAAGGTACGGTTGATACTCGAGCTTTCAATCTGACAACTAACACCTGGTCAATCATTGATCCTGTGGCAATAGATGCTGGCAGTGCTGTTCAATATGCGCCTGGCAAATTTATGAAAGTTGGAAAGTGGGCGAGTGCCGATGCGCCATTTGAACCATCTCATGCCCGCACCTATGTCCTTGATATGAATGCTGCAAGTCCAGCCTGGCGACAAACTGCTTCAATGAACTTTCCTCGGGCCTATCATGTCACTACCCTTCTTCCTGATGGGACAACTCTCGTCACCGGTGGTGGACGCAATACTGATCACAGCGATAACTCAGCTGCGGTGTTCGAAGCGGAAATTTGGTCACCAGAAACTGAAACCTGGACAACTATGGCTCGCAATCAAATTCCTCGACTCTATCACGGTACCGCTCAACTTTTGCAAGATGGACGAGTATTTGTTTCGGGAGGTGGAGGTTTGAGTCCAATGACTGATCGATTGAATTACGAAATTTTCTCACCACCATATCTTTTTAAAGGTCCTCGACCAACAATTACCAGTGCTCCATCGGTAGTTGCTCATGGAAGTGAATTTGCCATTACGTCGCCTGACGCAGCAGCTGTGGCAAAAGTCACCATGGTTCGTATTGGCACCATGACTCACTCGTTTAATCCAGATCAAAGATTTTTCGATGTTCCGTTTACAGTCAATGGCAATACTATTACTGCGACAGCACCAGCTAATCCAAATGTTGCTACTCCCGGTCATTACATGGTCTTCATCCTGAATGCTCAGGGTGTGCCATCAGTTGCCGCCATGACTCGAATGCCTACAACCGTGGAAGATAATATTCTGCCAACTGCCCCAGCTAATCTGCAGGTAGTAGGCGGACTAAGTTCAGCTCAACTTACTTGGGATGCTGCAACAGATAATAGTGCTGTCACGAAGTACAATATTCATCGCAGTACAGTTTCAGGATTTACTCCAAGTATTGCTAATCGAGTTGGTCAGGTAAATGCGCCTACTCTTTCATTTAACAATTCAAATCTTGCCGCTGGCACCTATTACTATGTTGTAACTGCAGAAGATGCGGCCGGGAATATTGGTCCTGGTTCAAATGAAGCGTCAGCGGTTGTAGTAGGCGATACTGAAGCTCCAACTGCACCAACAAATCTTTCAGCTACTAGCACTTCAGCCTCACAAATTAATCTTTCCTGGGCTTCGTCAACTGATAATGTGAGTGTAGCTGGCTACCAAGTCTTCCGAAATGGAGTTCAGATTACCACCACAACCACCACGTCCTACTCAAATACAGGCCTCACCGCAAGCACCACGTATAGTTACACCGTGAAAGCATTCGATGGTGCTGGTAATGTTTCAGTTGAGTCAAATCAAGCCGAGGCTACAACCCAAGCCGCTCCACCACAAGGCTCTGACATAACCGTGGACGCTTCGAGCCCCGCTCGCGTCACGTCTTCGGGGCAAGTAGCAACGACAGCTGGATTCAACCCGCCAAGCAATTCGCTTCTGGTTGCAGTTGTTAACGCTGACTCAAACACGTCCAACGTTAATGGTATAACTACCATAACAAACAACGGCACTCCGCTAACATGGAGCCCTATTGTTGAACGCGAAGATGCAGATTCAAATGCGGGTCCAGGATATGTGTCGGCGTACTACGCTGTGCTTCCAACCGAAAGAACTGACATGACCGTTACTGGCACCATTTCGGGATCTTCGCTTGCAAATATAAGTATGAAGGTTTATGTCGTAACTGGAGCAAATCTAAGTTCACCAATTGGTGCCTCAATTGAAGGTTCTAGCACAGCAAATAATCTTACCACTGTCGCCTACACCTCGACTGCCCCAAATTCTCTTGGTTTTGCCGCTGGTACTGATTGGAGTGCAAACGGAGTACCTACCTCTCTCGATATTGAGAACGGTTTCCATAGTGCTGGTTTTATTTCAGGTTTGTCCGCATACAAGTCCTCGGTCACTAGTCCTTCCGGAAGTCCAGTGTCGCTTAACCTTGATGCCGGAGGAACAGGAGCCGCTCAGTGGAACTGGATATCATTTGAGATTAAGTAAAAGAAAACACCAGCTTTCGCTAGTGTGTTTTACAATTCTAATCACCATCACGGTACTGTTTTCTCAGGTAGTTTGCGTACATCTGGTAGGGAAACGAAAAAGTCTTTACCAGAGTGGCACTGAGACCAGTCTGCATCCTCGACTTGTTCATCAGCTTCAACGTACACAATTCGAGTTTCATTTGGTCCAACCTTGGGCCCAAGTCGAGTTACTTTTCCAGAATGAGCGAAGAGTCGATAATTAAATTCGATTCGATCATCCTTCTTAAACGGCACGCAATTTTGCTTCTCGTGCTGATCTGCTTCCTTTTGAGAAATAAAAGTCTCACCGCACTCATCACACCAAATCGAACGTTTTATAGCCATTATGTGCTCCTTTCTAAAATCACATTAATATAAATCATTAACTTTGTCAAAATTAGTTGATCCTAAAATCTATTTTTAACAAAAGAGTAAGTCTTCGAAGAAATAGTTTGAATTGTATTTTCTAAATTGGCTATATTACTGCCCTCAGTCATGACACAAATGAGATATGGCTTTTCGGGATAATAGACAATGCCGCAGTCATGCAATTGGTGTAGTGGAGGTTTCTCTGGTTGTTCATAATACATTGTATGTTCGCCAAATTTGTGGGCGACGATAACATCTTTTTCTACTCCCCGGACAATCCCATTAGTGAAAGTAGTTTGCGTGAGAAGTTCTAAGGCTTGTTCGGAATAGGTTTCGAAAAGATAGCTGGAACTATAGAGAGAGCGAAAAATCACCGATATGTCTCTTGGGGACATAAGATTATCTTTTGGATTGAGTGAAGGTAGAGGTAAACGCAGAGCTTCGAAAAAGTTCGAACAACTCTTCTTCATGGGCAGAAGCGAGAGCTATGCCGGCTGAATTATCTGACTCAATGATTGTCTGCCAGATAAGCTGATTCGTGTCCTGCAAACCATCAGTTAGCTCATGAGCTGGAGGGTAGAGTTGCCGCTCGTTCGGGTTTTTCTTATACGCTAATTTCCTACTAATAACGGCTGGATTATCCTCAGCCAATTTGAGATACGTCATGAGTATTGCCACCTTGAGAGTACTAGCGGGAACGAATTTATCATCTGGATTTACTCCAGTCCATATCCCGCTATTTAAATCTCGATAATAGACTGAAATTCTTTTGACTTTACCTCCTCCTTTTTCTTCGTAAATATACTTTTCTAATTCCTTATTCAAGGGAATTAATTCATCATAGACAATAGTAGAGTCATCGATAAAGAGCAGAGGATTGATATAGTTATATTTCGGAGAGTCCTCTCTTATTTGATTGTATCTTTGGGGCTTCTGATGACCTGTATAGAGAGGATGAATAAACCAACCCAGAGCAAAAGAGCTGAAGACGAGGGAAGATAGTATAATTATTCTCATTCTGGGGTCTTTACGTTTTGTAATTCAATCTGCAACCAATTTTTGTGGAGCATGTAAGATATAGTATCATTTTGTAAAATAATTTACTCATTTACTTTTGAGAAAATTTTGATACTATCACTCATATTCCCCTGTAGTTTAGCGGTGGAGTGAGAAGCGAATACTTGGAGCTTCGCAAGGCCGGATCCGCCCTGGGAGGAGAGGCGGGGTCGCAAGATTTTTCAGCAGAAAAATACTTGTGACGAGCCTGTAAGGCAACTGCAAGTTTAAATCTCATTCAAATTAAGCTAATCTTAGAGGATAATACAACATTCCCCTGTAGCTCAGCGGTAGAGCAGTCGCCTGTTAAGCGATTGGTCGCAGGTTCGATCCCTGCCGGGGGAGCCCTAGTGACAAAACAGGCACATCAAGCCTGTTTTGTTTTGTAAACATTGGCTTTTTAGAGGTTCGAGCGCGCTCGATTTCCTTCTCAATTGCCTCACGCGCTTTTATGAGGCTGAGAAAGTAAGAAGTGTAAGTAACCTTGAGTATTTTGTTTGAAATGA
>Ga0137433_1001052_pt1 | contig 12481 bp, 9 predicted proteins | sample EasRivERMZT840_2_FD_102335 | JGI IMG/M metagenome (GOLD analysis project Ga0137433, IMG submission 102335) | Soil microbial communities from meander-bound floodplain in the East River, Colorado, USA - East River MetaG ERMZT840_2 | ecosystem: Environmental > Terrestrial > Soil > Floodplain ...
CCGTCGAGCGGAAGCGTGACCTTGGCACGGATTCCACCGATCGTTCCTACGGGCATACCTTCAAGATGGATATCCTGCGAAGCATCCTGCCGAATGCGAAACGTATCGCTGGCCGGCCCCAGGTCCGGATCTCCCACAGCAAGAGCGCTCACTGAACCCGCCGCGCCCATATAGCGCTCGAGCAGGACCGGCGAAACTCCGAGAACATCTCCGACGTTGTCAAAACCGTAAGCGGCGTCGTCGGGCGGCAACAACACAGCGGGATCCACTTCAAGATCCAGCAAGTCACGAATCGCATTGCCGTATTCGACTCGATTCAACCGATGCAGCAATGGTTGCCCCGGATTCGGTTTCGCTGCACTGACACGGTCGAGTTCCGTCGTGAGCCATGACACCAACCCGGTGCGAGTTGCCACATCCGGCTGAGGCGATCCCTGAGGCGGCATCATTCCGACGCGCAACTTCCGGACTGCCTTCTCCCAGACATCGGCTCCGGCCGCCACGTTGCTGAAGTCCATCTTTTCCAGCGAGAGGCCGCCGGTTTTGGCTTTCTCGTTGTGACAGGTTACGCAATATTGACTGACGACAGCGCGGTACTGATCGGCTTGCTGCGCGGAAGAGATTGATTGTTGCTGAGAACGGGCCGGCCGAGAAAGACACAAGATACTGCCGATAATCAGCACACCCGCAACGGCCAGGGATGGCTTCCCGCGTCCCGTCATGAACCCTCCGCCGGAATTATTGGAGTGATGATGAAACAGCTACGACCTGGTGTCAAAGACTTCCTCGTGCACTTCCAAAGATGATTCCTATCGCGAATTCCAAAAAAAGCAGGCCGCCTCGCAGCGGCCTGTAGAGTGGGGTGGGAGACCTTAAGAGCCATGTAAAAGGGTGTTTCGGGGAAAAGGCTACACCTTTTAAATCCCGAGTTCAACAAATTAGATATAGGGTCCGTATCGCGAATTACGGGACTATCGGACTCGTGCGGAATACGGATTCGGTGCCGGTGCCAACCATTCCCTCAGGGGATTTGTTGTTGTCCTGGCAGATGTATTCAAAAAGTTCAGCGTTCGCGCTCCATCGCAGAAGAAATCCTCCGGTCCACGGAGCAGTGTATGCGCCGGGATCATCGACGGTGATTTCATAACGCAAGGTGTTGAAGTCGCTGCGGGTGAACTTCTCAATCAGATGGAGTTTGTCGGTGTGCGGTTCGCCTTCGCGGTCGATCCAAAACTTCTCGTTGAAGCCGACGGTGTCCACCACAAGCGTGTCGCCTTCCCACCTGCCGATGGAGTGGCCGTAGTATCCCGGCTCCAGATCCTTCGGATGCGCGCGACCATCCATGTAGATGGTCCGAAACGTGTGCGGGCCTCCGATATCGAAGATGTACATGCGCTTCTGCTCGGGCATATCCACAAACTCGACTCCATAGGGAGTAATGAACTGCCTCGCTCCTCCGGACGCCTTGCAACGCGTGTGTGGCTCGTCGCTTTCGTAGGCGGCCTGGCGCGCGGCATGCAACGCTCTCGCCCATGGCTGAAAGGGAACGTCCTCTATCGCAATCGGCTTTGGCAGCCGCGAAGCAGGACCGGAACGATTGACGCTGTTTGAATTCACCGACAATTGAACGATTCCGGAAGGAGCCCACAGTCCCTTTTCGTCGAGCGGTGCGCCAAGGTTCACTCTGCCATCGGACCAGCGTGGCGTCGGTCGCGGCGGTGGCGTTGGGGCTGCGCCACGTTGTGCGTTTTGCCCCTGACCCTGATTTTGTTGTCCCTGATTCTGACCAGCGGCAGGCACGGCAGCGAACGCCACAAGCAGCAAGAAAAACGTAAGGCTCTTTCTCATGTCAGACGCCCTTGTTGCTACTGCAGTACGGGAAGATCCAGTGTGTGTTCCGTCTTCTCCAGCGGAACCTTCTTTCCCTTCGCGAAGATCTCGTGGCGGCCCTGTTTCTTGTGCCATTCGGCCAGTGACGCAGTACGATGCATGCTCTCGATCACCTGCCGCCAACCCACTCCGGTGTTGTAGGCACAGAAGGAGATTTCACCCTCCTGTGTTCCGTAAGGAATGACGCACATTTCGGTGCGCCGGAAGTCGTATGTCCAGAGGTCCTGGAACCACATCCCTTCGATACAGAGCACGCGCCAGTTGTCCGCCTGCGATTGCGTCTTCATCCGATCGTTCCGATCGCTGTCGGCGCTCTTGGAATTTGGCCTGAACAAATTGACGATCTGCGAAACCGGGAAGCCCTTCGGCGCCTGATCCGCTTTGAAGTTCCGCAGGATGGCGAGCATAAGCTGCGCGGTGGCCAGCCTTTTTCCTCGCGCCGTGTCCGTGATGACGGCCACGTCGCGCATGAACTGCTCGTAATTGAAGAACTTGAACAGCGGCGTCCACTCTTTGGTCTGACGATTCACGATAACCAGGCTGAAGATTCCGCAATTGGGATGGCAGTTGCAGGCGCTCCAACCCCACGGCGCATCGGCGCCCTGCAGCATATCCATGATGCTCGTGAAGGCGCTGTAGGAAGACAACGGGAACCAGTCCCGCATCGGCTGCCAATCGGCTTGCAACTGGCCTTTCAGGTCTTCTGCCATCTGAGACAGCGTGTAGCGATGTTTCCGGCGCGTGGTCTCATCGATCTCTTCATCGCGCCCCGTGAACGATACGGGCTGGAATGCGATGGTTTGGATCTTGTCGATATTCTTGACCGCGAAGTCGACGACGGCGCCGATGTTGTCGTTATTCACGCTGTTGACGATTGTATTCACCAGCGTCACCTTCATGCCGACCTTCGCCATGTTTTCGATGGCCTGCACTTTCACATCGAACAGGTTTCCAACGCCGCGATGCTCGTTCTTCTCCTCTGTCGTGCCGTCGAACTGCAAATAAACTCCGTGCAGCCCGGCTTCCTTCGCTTCGCGCGTGAACTCCTCACTCTGAGCGAACCGGATACCGTTTGTGGCGGCAAGAACTCTGTAGAAGCCCGTCTGCTTCGCATAACGGACGGCCTCGAGAAAGTACGGCGAAAGCGTGGGCTCGCCGCCGGACAGAAGAATGATGATCTGGCGCTTGGGTTTGAATGAAATCGCCCGGTCGAAGATTTCCTTTACGTCTTCGAAACTGGGTTCATGGACATAACCGACCTGGTTTGCGTCCATGAAACAGGGATTGCACATCATGTTGCAGCGGTTCGTGAGATCCACCGTCAGCACAGCACCGCGACCGTACTGAATGGTCGAACTGCCGTGTTTGTGGACGTGAGCGTCGTCGGTACACCGGAAGTCGCGGCCGAAGAACAGATCTTCAATACGTCGCGTGAATTCGGGGTTTGTCGACAGAACATCCTCGAAGGCACCGTGCTTCTCGCAGTGTTTCTTCATCAGGAGGCGGCCGTTTTCTTCGACGATTTCGGCTTTTATAGCGCCGCGAGTCCCGGCCATCATCTCCTTCAGATCCGCTTTGCCTTGAATAATCGCGGTACGCGCTTCCGGAACACACCGTGGACAAAGGGAGTCCGTCGACCTCGGGAATCCCAGCGGAGGAGCGCTTCGTTCATAACTCTTGAGAAGTTTTCCCGATGCCCATTTCGGGGTCGGCAATTCACCTTCAGGTAACCGACGATTGACGGACTGGAAGGCGTGCCAAAGCACGTTGGATAGTCGTGATACAAAAGAGGATGTGGTCCAATCACTCCAAAACGACGAGGCAGCGGCCTCGCGCTGCATGTGCTCGGTATACATCAGGCAACCTCACTTGTGGGCATAGCATTGCAATCAGTCGGCCAGCCGCAACATTGTATATCCCGTGCCGAGGGGGATTAAACGAAAATTATTGATGCTGTTGGATTTGTTTGGAAACCCATCATGCCGATGAAACGAAGATTATCGACCAATGCAGCCCTCATATTCTCCACCCTGGCTGCCGCCGGGGGCATGTCATGGCTCGCGGCCAACGGTGTTGGTTGGCCGACTGCGGTTGCGGTGTCGCTTTGTGGAGCGATCATTCTCGCCGGAATGCTTGTCCTTGGAAGCGAAACCCGGATAGAGCAACTCCAAAAGGCGCTGATCGCCAGGCCCGCGCGGATCCTGATCGTTATCGCCACACTCTGGAGTGTCTACTTCGTTTACTCGATGGCAACAGGAACCGCTCAACTCCAGGGTCTCCTGGTCCTCGCCATCTACCTGTCGCTTCCGTTCTTGCTGCTGAGCCACGAGCGGACGGAGTCTTCATGGCTCGACATGATCGCCATCCTCTGGATCTGGCTGCCGCTCGAATTCGGAATCCTTCGACACTTTCTGATCACGTCATCGGCGCGCGGCACGGACTTTCATTACGGATTCGCTCAGGGTCTGGCAATCAACATGGGTCTCGTCGCCTTCCTTGCCTGGAGCCGGTTTCCGGGTGTCGGATACCGTTTCGAAGTCGACCGAAGGATCCTGATTGCGGGCGTGTCGTCTTTCGTTTTATTCGCAGTCATTGCGATCCCGTTGGGATTCGCCATTGGTTTCATCACGCATAGCTTTGAATGGAGAAAGCTGTTCGTTGCGCCCGCCACTTTTCTCGGAATCTTTCTCTTCATCGCGATCCCCGAGGAACTTCTTTTTCGCGGACTGCTCCAGAACTGGATTGAGCGTGCCACGTCACGCCACATCCTGAGTCTGATCCTGGCCTCGATTGTCTTCGGAGCAGCCCACCTGAACAACGGCGCACCTATTCCAAACTACAGATACTTTCTGATGGCAGCCATCGCCGGACTTTTCTATGGTGGAGTCTGGCAACGAACGCGCAGCCTCGTCGCCGCGGGGATCACGCACGCTCTCGTCGACACGGCCTGGACCGTGTTCTTTCGCGGATAATCAGGCTGACGGAAGCGTCAGGCGCGCGCGCAGTCCGCGTTCAGGCAGGTTCTGCACATCGACGCTGCCGCCGTGCAATGCCGCCACTTCGTTGACGAAATTCAATCCGAGGCCCGTGCTCTTTTTGCCGGTATCGGGTCGTTCGAGTGAAAAGAATTTCTCGAAGACCCGCGGGCGAGCGAATTCCGGAATACCGGGACCTGCATCGTCGATACAAAATTCGATTTTGTCGGCGACCCTTCCACAGGTCACGTCGATCCGGCCGTTCGACGGGCTGAAGTCGATCGCATTCTGCATCAGGTTCGATACGGCCAGATGAAGCAGAAGCGGATCGCCGAAAACCGTATGATCCCCGGCAACCTGGACCTTCACGTTCAAGCCCCTTTTCATAAGCACCGGTTCCATCTCTTCCACGATCGTACGCGTCACGGCCGCCAGTACGACACGCTGCCGCGTTTCCAGCGCGGGTCGCGCTTCAAGTTCAGTCAACCGGAGCATTCGATCGACGAGTTCCTGTATGCGATGAGTTTCGCTCTGGATGTTCGCAAGGAATCGGGCACGTTGCTCCGGAGTAATGGACGAATTCTCCAGAATCTCTGCCGCACCCCGAATTGCCGAGATGGGACTCTTGATCTCGTGAGTGAGCGCCTGGACGTACTGCTCGACATAAGCCTGACCGGCGAGCGCCTCCCTCATTTTCTCGAACGCAGTTCCCATCGTCTTGAGTTCGGTGCGGGCGAGCTTTGGGAATGGAACTCTTCGCCCTTCGCGCACGTCGTCGGCGTATCGCGTCAGGCGACCGACCTGCTGCGTGACCCACATTGAAACGACCAGGCTGAGGAGGATGACCGCGGCCAGCGAAAGCGCGGTGATCTGAAAGATCCGCGGCGTGGCGGCGCTCACGAACGCGGCGATATTGGTCGTCGGTTTGATGACCGTCAGAACACCGGCAATCTTTCCCGACACTCGCACCGGAGCAGCCACGAAGAGCGCCACCGTTGCATTCAGGTCATTCGGATCGCGCCGGATGCGCGCGCCATACTGACCTTCGAGCGTGAGTTTGACGTCGCGCCAGAGCGAGAAATCCTGACCGATGGTCTCCCGGCTGTCGGAATCAAACAGGACGATGCCTTTGGCGTCGGTGATGTAGACGCTGAGATCAACCGTGTCCTTCCTCATTTCATAAATCTGCGCAGCGACGTTGCGGCCTCGCGCTTCTTCGAATACACGGTAGAGTTCATCTGCGCTGAAATTCCCCTGTTCGGTCGCGCGTCCGACCATAGCGGCCAGAATATTGGCGGTATCGACCAGGGGCTCTTCGGCGCTTTCCATGTACACGGTACGAAGCCGCGAGCCCACCTGGGCAAGCGGGTAAGAAAAGCACAATGCAAGAATCAGGAGATAGGCAACGAAAAGGACGGCCCCGAGCCTCACAGATCTTCCCGCAGCGAATAACCGGTTCCTCGGTGGGTGAGGATAGGTTCCAGATCGGGCCGCACGGCTCGCAGCTTGGCGCGAATGTTCTTGATGTGCGCGTCGACGGTTCGATCAAGACTCGTCTCCGGCTGTTCCCAGACCAGATTCATCAACTGCTCGCGCGAGAACACGTGGCCCTTGCGCTCGATGAACTGCCTGAGGATGTCGAACTCGTACTTCGAGAGGTCCAGTGCAGTGCCGAAAAAGGCAATCGTCCGTTTTGAGGTGTTGATCGCGAAAGCGGCATCCGCCGGCTTGCCGGCTGCTGCGGAGTGACAGCGGCGCAGCACCGCCTTGACGCGCGCCGCGAGTTCACGCGGGCTGAATGGCTTCGCCACGTAGTCGTCGGCGCCGATTTCCAGCCCCAGCACGCGATCGATCTCAGCAGTGCGGGCGGTCAGCAGGATGATCGGTGTCGAGCGGGTCCGTCGAATGTCTTTCAACAAATCGAACCCGCTGATATCGGGAAGACCAATGTCGAGGACGATGAGGTCCACCGGCCCCTGCTCGAGAATCGGCGTGGCAGCAAGGCCCGTCGCCACACGAACGGTCTCGAGTCCTTCGGTCTCCAGGACGAACTGGATGTTGTCGCTGATCGCGGGCTCGTCTTCAATGATCAGAATCCTGGGTTTCACGGCCATCAATTTATCCGATTGCGAAGCGCGGACGGTAGGGCCTTGACTACGTTTATCAGCAGCGCGACTGCAAGCACCCAGATGGCATGTTCGGCATACTCCGGCGCTCCTTCCGACAACGCTCGACCTGCGAGCGGAATTCCCAGTGAAATCCCCAGATACCAGAGAAGCGGCGCCGCTCCAGCCGTGCGGACGCCGATACGGGATTCAACAGCCAGATAAAGAGCGAGCAGAGACGTGTAATAGATGACCGTGCCGGCAAGGCGGTGCATCTGCGGCCGCGTGATCCATTCGACATAGATGTCCGCATTCCAGAGATGTGCCGTCGCAAAGATGCGCAGGCTGTTGGCCGCGACGGTCGCTCCGAAGGAAATGAGAAGACTGCTACCAAGCCACCGCATCCTGCTTAGAAAATGACGCGCAAAGGAGAAGTACAAACACAGAAAACAAATGATGAGAAAGTTGACGCCGGCGCAGGCCGGACCAACGACGAGATGGTGCGTGTGACTGATGAACCCGGCGCCCTGTTCGTAGACAAGATCGACTCCGCCCACAAACTTTGCCAGCCACGAAGAGGGCGCCAGGATCCACAGGAGTTCCGTGGCGCCCGCTCGGCTATAGAAGAACTTAAGGCCCAAAGCAATGCCGGCAGCGCAGGTTCCCGCAACCAGCGATGCCCGGTCCGGCCACCTCAGCATGCGGCCGTCCTGCGTCGCGCCGCGATCCATATCAACAACGCGGCGCCCAGGAAAAGGCCCCACAGTCCGGGTTCTGCGCCGACGCCATAACCTACGGCAAGGTCCGAAACGCCGTCCGGCAAGGGCAGCGGCTGATCGACGTCCGAGCCTTGACCGCCAGGATTTCGTACCTGTTCAAGCACGGCAATAAACGACGTATGGCGAGTGAGAAGCGAATACGTCAGGCCCAGCGACGTGATTTCGCGAACGGTTTCGCTGTCTTCCTGCCCGAAGTTGAAGTCGGACAGCCGCGCGATCCGGCTTCGTGCCCACAGTTGCGGCAGCGCAGCGTGTTCGGGACGCGAACCGCTGTCCTTGACATCGAACACTCTTGCATACGCCCCTGAACCGGACCGGCCTGTGACGTCGATCTGTCCCAGCTTCGCGCCACGCCACTTTCCGAACACGACTACGGGCCGTTCTGCGAACAGATCCGGCTGCGTTTCCGGCTCGACGTCGTACACGTCGAAACCGCGGTAGCTCACCCGCACGCTCGTGAGCACAGGCGACTCGATGTACCGGCGAAAGCGATCACCGGCTTCCGAAGCCTCTTCGGGCCGCGTAACGACGAATGGTTCGCCCTGACCTGCCCGCGCGATCCCCTCGATGAGATACCGGTTCACGCTGGACCCGATACCAAAAGCGAAAAAGTTCGTCGTGCCGATGTTTTCGTGAATCAGAGCAAAAGCGCCCGCCTCCTGCGCGATATAGCCATCCGTAACGACGACGATCGAGCGGGACTCGGAACCACTGCGCGGGAGTTGAATTGCAGTGCGTAACGCAGCCTCCAATTCGGTGCCTCCGCCGCCGACTGAACTCGAAACCGCCACGATCGCGCGCCGCACATTCTCCGCGTTGGCAGTTAAGGACTGCGGCGATAGCACATGGGAGCGGCCCGAAAACAGGACCACATTAAACGTATCCGTCGGCTTGAGATTACCGATCAGATCCTCGAGTACACGCTTGGCGGTATTCAGAGGAAAGCCATACATCGATCCGGAAACGTCGAGAACAAAGATGTATTCGCGAGGCGGAATGTCGCGCGACGCTACCCGCTCCGGCGGCTGGACGGTCAACAGGAAGAAGTTCTCGCGCGGACCTTCAAAAACCAGAAGACCGCTCTGGATCTCCTTCCCGGACAGCCGATAGTCCAGGATGAAGTCGCGGGTTCCGGTGTCGTTATCCAATGAGACGCGCGCCACGCTCGGGCTTTCCCAGTCCAGCCTCGTCTGATGAGAGGGAGAGCGCAGGTCGGCCAGGGGGACGCCCGTGGACAGGTTGACGCGCATCGAGAAGGTCGCAGGTGATTGCTTGCCGTGGTGCAGGTACGGACTCTTGACCCATTTGTCGTGTTCCGGCGCCGCTGCTTCCGGTGTGTTCGAATACCGGGGCCCCACGACGGTGGGATAGACGAACCGGTAGATCCCCTCTTCCGGCACCAGCAATTCGCTGTAGGTCAGTTCCACCTCAACCCGGTCACCGGGGAGAATGTTCGCCACTGCCATCGAAAATACGTTCGGCCGCTGCTGTTCCAGCAGCGACGCGCTCTTGCCGGCGGCTTTGGCCTCGTCGAATTCCCGTTTGGCCTCCTGCCGCTCGCGGATGCGCGCAACCACGGACTTGTCTCCGACGCGGATGCGCATACCGTGCACGGCCGCGCGCGTCGAACCCGGAAAGATGTACCTTGCGTGGATCGTGGCTTCGCCCCGGTTTTCATAAACCTGGATCACTGTCACGTCGGCGATCACGCCGCTGATATTGGCCGTCACCTGCGTGGATTTCAGCGGAAACGACTCCACGCCGGGGTTTGCCCCTTCAACGAAAAAGTAGGGCGACAGAACCTTCTCGGCATCCGACTCGCCTGCCGCATGGGCCAGCGAGCAGAACAGGACAAGAATCACGGTCAGAACGGTACGCATCGCAGCACTCCTTTGGGCCCGTATGACAGGCCTTGCAACACGATACGGCGCGAGTGTGAAGACAGTACGAAGGCCGGATGTGAAGTTCATGAATTTGTGTTGTGAACCATGTCCCCGCGTTACGATCGACCGGATGAAACGACTGGGAGTCCTGCTCATGCTGACGGCCGTCCTCTCCTCACCCCTGATGGCCGCTCCGGAGGTTGATATTGCAGAGGTTAGAACTCTCGTTTTGCAGAAGAACCTCGCCGCGCTGAAGTCCCTGGGAACGGACATCCTTCCTCTAATGGTTCAGATGTATACAACCTCGAACAAAGCTCAGAAGGCGGACATTGCCGAGACTTTCTACAAGCTGGGGTGGAAGTCGCCGGAGGCAAAGCAGGCTCTGATGTCGGATATCCAAACAAAGGATCAGAATCTCCGAGTGCAGGTGCAGTGGGCCCTGGGACGTGTCAGCGGAGATCCGGACGTCGTGGATGTTCTTCTGGACAGGATGCGCAACGACGACAACCCGTTGTTCCGCGACAAGGCCGCATGTGCGCTTGCGTATGACCAGATCCACCTGACCGAAAAAGAAAAGTTAAGGCTGTACGAAGGACTCATCAGCGCGCTGAGCGATCCCAAACTTGACGTGCGGATGATCGCATTACTGGCTTTGAATATTCATACCGGGCAGACCAGAGGCTTCTCGGCAAACTCATCCCCGACACAACGCGACGCCGCGATACGGCAGTGGCAAAAATGGCTCGACGAATACCGCTCGCGCTGATCCAACCTCAGTAATTCCCAAGTCCGGCCTTCCCTGTGTCTTTGTGTCTCATTTAGAATCTGGACCCTATGATTATCGATTGCCACGGACACTACACGACCGCGCCGAAGCCCCTGCAGGACTTCAGGGACAGCCAGATTGGCGGCCTCAAGAATCCTTCCCAGGCTCCGACAAAAGCTCCGGTCCACATCACCGATGATCAGATTCGCGAGAGTCTCGAAAACGCACAGCTCAAACTCCAGCGCGAACGCGGGTCCGACGTGACGATCTTCTCACCGCGCGCGTCGGTCATGGGGCATCACATCGGAAACGAGACGACGAGCCGGCACTGGACCGAGCACTGCAATGATCTGATCTATCGCGTCTGCTCTCTGTACCCGGAAAACTTCGTTGGGGTGTGCCAACTGCCCCAGTCGACGGGAGTGCCGCCTGCCAATTCGATCGCCGAACTCGAGCGTTGCGTCAACGAACTAGGCTTCATCGGATGCAACCTGAACCCCGATCCTTCCGGAGGCAACTGGACGGCTCCGCCGCTCACAGACAAGTATTGGTATCCGTTTTACGAAAAGATGGTCGAACTCGACGTCCCAGCGATGGTCCATGTAAGCGCGACGTGCAATCCAAACTTTCACACGACCGGATCGCACTACATCAACGCAGACACAACCGCATTCATGCAATTCATCACGGCCGACCTTTTCAAGGACTTTCCGACGATTCGCTTCATCATCCCGCACGGCGGCGGCGCTGCGCCGTATCACTGGGGCCGGTATCGCGGACTCGCGCAGGACAACAAGAGGCCGCCTCTCGATGAAATGATGCGCAACAACGTCTTCTTCGATACCTGCGTGTATCACCAGCCGGGAATCGACCTGCTCTTCAAGGTCGTACCGGTCGACAACATTCTGTTCGGCTCCGAAATGGTCGGCGCGGTTCGAGGGATCGATCCGACGACCGGGCACTACTATGACGACACGAAACGCTACGTCGACAAGATCCAGTTGAGCGACGCGGACAAACGCAAGGTCTACGAAGAAAACACGCGCAAGGTCTATCCGCGAATCGACAAACGCATTCCACGCAAGGCGAGTTAAGCGAAGGCATGGCTGAAATCCTCGGACTCGGGATGACGCACTACCCGCCGCTGGCGGGCCGCGACGAGAACATGATGGGGATCCTCAAGGGCACTCTCCGCGATCCTGCGATTCCTCCCGAATTGAAAGAACCCGCAAACTGGCCGCCGCGTATGCGAGAGGAGTTCAGCGACGACCAGGGAAAGGCTGCTGCCGCAATTCACCGCCAGGCGCTCGTCGACGGGCTGGACAGAATCCGCGAGGCGATCGATGACTTCCAGCCGGATTTCGTTTTGATCTGGGGTGACGATCAGTACGAAAACTTCAACGAGGACATCATTCCGCCTTTCTGTGTCCTGGCTTACGACAGCATTGATGCTCAGCCATGGGTGCTGAAAGCGCCTGGGATGCCGGGGAGCGCTAACGTCTGGAAGGAAGGCGATGACTTTCACTTCCGGCTTAAAGGTCATCGTGAAGGCGGCAAGTTTCTGACCGCGGGACTGATTACTGAAGGCTTTGACGTCTGTTATTCATATCGCCCGCTCCACATGCAGGGCATCGGACATGCGTTTCTGAATTCCGTCGCGTACCTCGACTACCATCGCCGCGGATTCCCTCACCCGCTCGTTTGCTTTTCCATCAATTGCTACGGCCGGAAAGTCATCAGCTTTCGTGGCGGCGCCGCAAAGTTCGGCCAGACGCCGCGGCCCGAAGATTTGGATCCGCCATCGCCGTCGCCGGCGCGTTGCTTCGATCTCGGCGCTGCAACGGCGCGTGTGTTGAGGAACAGCCCCTATCGCGTGGCGCTGATCGCCTCGTCGAGCTGGTCGCATGCGTTTCTGCACGACAAGGCATGGCGGCTGTACCCGGACGTCGAAAGCGACCGTGGGTTCTACGAAGCGTTACAGACAGGCCGATATTCGCATTGGCGGGAGACGCCATTGTCCGCAGTCGAAGACTCCGGCCAGCAGGAGATGCTGAACTGGTTCTGCCTGGCCGGCGCAATGTCG
>Ga0137433_1001053_pt1 | contig 12478 bp, 8 predicted proteins | sample EasRivERMZT840_2_FD_102335 | JGI IMG/M metagenome (GOLD analysis project Ga0137433, IMG submission 102335) | Soil microbial communities from meander-bound floodplain in the East River, Colorado, USA - East River MetaG ERMZT840_2 | ecosystem: Environmental > Terrestrial > Soil > Floodplain ...
GAAGACATCGCGCGGGAGCTTTCCGGTTTCCATCTGCTTCAGCTTGTACTCCCAGTCCCCGGTCAGCTCGGGCGAGGTGATCTCGGTGACGCCGAAGTGGTGCAGCGCGAGGAGCAGGCGGAACGCTTTCCAGGTGGGTTTGAGCTCCCTGCCCTCGCGCTGGACGTATTTCTCCTGGATCAGCCCTTCGATGACGGCGGCGCGCGTCGCGGGGGTGCCGAGTCCCTTGGCTTCCATGGCCGCGCGCAGGTCGTCGTCCTCGACGAGCTTCCCGGCGCCCTCCATGGCGGAGAGCAGCGACGCTTCCGTGTAGCGCGCGGGCGGCTTGGTCTGATTGGCGACGGCATTCACCTCGGCCACGGCGACGCGCTCGCCGGCCGCGACGGCGGGCAGGTTTTCCGACTCCTCCTGGGCGGAGCGCCCGTATACCGCAAGCCAGCCGGGGCTCTGGAGGATGCGGCCATCGGTCCTGAACGCATGTTCGCCGACCCGGGTGATGCGCGTGGTCTGCAGATACTCCGCCGGCGGGTGGAAGACCGCCAGGAAGCGCCGCACGACGAGATCGTAGAGCTTCGACTCGACTTCGTTGAGGTGCTTCGGCAGCTGCAGCGTCGGGACGATCGCGAAGTGATCGCTCACCTTGGCGTTGTCGAAGACGCGCTTGTTCGGGCGCACCCAGCCGTTCTTGAGGACGCTCTTGGCGTAGGGCGCGTATTCACGGCTGCCGGCGAGGAGCTCCATCGCTTTCTTGACCGTGGCGACGTAATCCTCGGGCAGCGCGCGCGAATCGGTCCGGGGATAGGTGAGGACCTTGTGGCGCTCGTAGAGCGCCTGCGCGAGCGAGAGCGTCGTCCGGGCCGAGAAACCGAAACGCCCGTTTGCTTCGCGCTGCAGGCTGGTGAGGTCGAACAGCAGGGGCGAGAGCTGCGTGGCGGGCTTGGTTTCGTCGGTGACGGCGCCGGACTGGCCGCGGCAGGCGGCCGCGATGGCCTCGGCTTCGGCGGCGCCCCATAGCCGCTCGGGCCTGCGCTCCGCCGCTTCATCCTTCTTGAACTCGGGATCGAACCAGCGGCCGGCGTATTCGCCGGCGCGCGCGCCGAAGCGCGCGTGCACCTCCCAGTAATCGCGCGGCTTGAAGGCGCGGATGGCCTCCTCGCGCTCGACCAGGATGGCGAGGGTGGGCGTCTGCACGCGGCCAACGGTCGTGAGATAGAAGCCGCCTTCCTTAGAGTTGAAGGCGGTCATCGCGCGTGTGCCGTTGATGCCGACCAGCCAGTCGGCCTCGGAGCGGCACTTGGCGGCGTCGGCGAGCGGCAGCAGCTCGCGATCCGGACGCAGCGCTTCGAAGGCCTCGCGGATCGCCGCGGGCGTCATCGACTGGAGCCACAGGCGCCGGATCGGCTTCTTCGCCCGCGCATGCTGCACGATGTAGCGGAAGATCAACTCACCCTCGCGGCCGGCGTCGCAGGCGTTGATGAGCCCGGTGACGTCCTTGCGCTTGATCAGCCGCAGCAGCAGGTTGAGGCGGCTCTCGCTGCGTTCGATCGGCAGGAGCTCGAAGCGCGGCGGGATGACCGGCAGGTGAGCGAACGACCACTTGCCGCGCTTGACCTCGTACTCCTGCGGGACGGCGAGCTCGAGCAGGTGCCCGACCGCGGAGGAGAGCACGTAGCCGCCGTTCTCGAAGTAGTCGCCGTGGCGCTTGAAGCCGCCGACGGCGCGTGCGATGTCAGCGGCGACCGAGGGCTTTTCGGCGATGATCAGTTGTTTGCTCATGCTTGCGCCCGATTGCGCGGCGATGCAAAAAAATAGCGCAAGATGATAAGAACAAAAATTTGTCTAGGCAAGCTCGGCATGTCGTGCACCGTGCCGAATTCTAGCGCCGCACGCGCTGAATCAGGCCGCCGGGCAGCACTGCGACATGCCCGTCGATCTCGAGCTGGGTCAGTATCGCGGCGACCTCGGCCGACTGCAGGTCGCAGCGCGCGGCGAGCGCGTCGCGGTCGCAGGCCTCGTCGCCCAGAGCATCGAGCAGCGCGCGCGCGCGCGTGTCGACCGGGGCGGCGGCGGGCGCTGCGGCCGCAGACGGCGCCGGCATCTGCAGCTCCTCGAGGATATCGCGGGCGCTCTCGACGAGCTTCGCGCCCTGCTTGATCAGGGCATGGGTGCCCTTCGCGAGAGGCGAGTGGATTGAGCCCGGTATGGCGAACACTTCCCTGCCCTGCTCGGCAGCGAGGCGCGCCGTGATGAGCGAGCCGCTGTCGGCGGCCGCTTCCACCACGAGGCAGCCGAGCGCGAGGCCGCTGATGACGCGATTGCGGCGCGGAAAGTTTCCCGCGAGGGCGCGGGTACCCAGCGCGAACTCGGTGACGAGGGCGCCACGCCCGGCCAGATCATGCGCGAGTGCCCGGTTGCGTGCGGGATAGATGATGTCCGCCCCGGTGCCGAGGACCGCGACGCTGCTGGAGGCGCCGGCGATTCCGCCGCGATGGGCTGCCGTGTCCGCGCCGAGCGCGAGCCCGCTTACGATCGCCAGCCCGGCGTCGGAGAGCGTTCGCGCGAAGGCTTCCGCGTTGGCCATGCCCTGGGCGGTCGCATTGCGGCTGCCGACGATTGCGAGCGACGGGCGCGACAGCAGCTCGGTGCGGCCCTTGACATAGAGGAGCGGCGGCGGATCGGCGATCTGCAGGAGGCGGGGCGGATACTCGCGATCGGCGAGGGTCAGGATGTGATTCGCGGGATCCTCGAGCCACCGGCCTGCGGCGGCCACTGCCTCGGTCGCGCCGCCCCGCTGGATCGCGGCAGCGGCGGCATTGCCGACGTGCTGCGCGAGCGTGCCGCGGCTCGCGGCCAGCACGCGCGCGGGGTCACCCAGGGCGGTGAGGAGGCGGCGCAGGGCCTCGCCGCCCAGGCCGGGTGTGAGGCTCAGCTTGAGCCAGGCAGCGAGGTCCGGGTCGAGCAGCACCCGGCCGGATCAGGGGTTGGTGACGACGTCGTTGACTGCGACCGGACGCGAGGCTTGCATCACGAGACCGAATGCAGCGCGGTCGAAGGTGCGAAATACCATGACCAGCCCGAAGCGCTCGTCGGGCAGCCGGGCGGCATCGTCCACGGTGATCTTGCGGCCACGCTGGTAGAGCGGCGCATCGCGCGGCGCGATGTCCTCGCTGTAATACGCGCGCGGCGAGTCGTTCATGGTCAAGCCCTGAGTTCCATAGAGCGGCGCCATGCGCGTACCGAAGCTGAGGGTGCTCTGGCTGCGGTGGATCGCGAGGACATGTCCCACTTCGAGGCCGTCCTTCGACCCCTTGGACAGCGCGACGATGCCCATGGGCCCGGTCTCTCCGAGACTGCCATAGGTCGACATGATGCGCCCCCGCACCGGACGCTTCGGCGCGCGCGGCACGTACGAGAACGTCGGCACTTCCTTCGCGGCCGGCAGCAGGCGGTCACCGGCGTAGACTTCCTGCGCGGACCGGGTGACCTCGATCGTCGCAGGATCACCCCGGCGGATTACCTGGGCGTCACCGAGATAGATCGCCAGGTAGCCGAGTGTTTCATTGGTATCGGGGTCGATGAGGGGGTCGCCGCGGCGGAAAACCTGCCAGGTGAGGCCCTTGCCGTGGTCGAGCCCTTCGACATATGCGATGTTGCCTGCCCCGATCGCCACGCGGTTTTCCTGGTTGGCGAGAACGACCGGCGCGCTGGCGAGCTCATCCCGTCCGACCACCAGCGGCCGCGAAAGAAATGGTTCGATGACCGAGGGCGAGATGGCGGGGATGGCCTTGTCTGCGAGCGGTTCCGCGCGCAGCCTGGGCGAGAGCTTGACGGTGTCGAGAGACGGCGCTGCGGTCGGCGCGCCCGGGGCTGGGGCTGCCGCAGCGGCTGCAGCAGCGGGATCATCGGCCCGCAGCAGCCGCAGTTGAACCTCGGCCCCGGAGCGATCCAGAACGATCACGTCACCGGGGAAGATGCGGTGGGGATTGCGGAGCTGTTCCTGGTTCATCCGCCAGACCTCGGGCCACTTCCAGGCATCCTTGAGAAAGCGCCCGGATATGCCCCAAAGCGTGTCACCCGGAACCACGATGTACTGGTCTGGCGCTCCCTCCTGAAGTGCGCTGGCGTCGGCGGCGTGGGCGGGCGCCGGCACGAGCGGAGTCATCAGCAAAATCAGGGATATAATTGCTTTACGCATGTTGCGCCCCCAAATGACAGACTAACAGGCGCAGCCCCGATCACGGAACTGCGCCCGAGAGTTTGGTTTAAATTCTGCATCTAGCTGATTAAATTCGCAAGCTTTTTATGCCTTTGCTACCGATCATTCGCTATCCCGATCCGAGGCTGCACAAGCGAGCCGCCAGGGTGGGCGCGGTCACAGACGATATCCGCAAATTAATCAAAGACATGGCTGCGACTATGTATGCCGCGCCGGGCATTGGCCTGGCCGCAACACAGGTCAATGTTCATCTGCGCGTCATTGTGATCGATGTCTCCGAATTGCGCGACCAGTTGCAGGTTTTTATCAACCCCGAACTGGTCTCGGCCAGTGGCGATTCCGACATCGAGGAAGGTTGCCTTTCGGTGCCCGGGGTGTACGAAAGAGTGCGCCGCGCGCAGCGCGTGACGGTGCGCGCGCTCGACGCCACCGGGGCGCCGTTCACGCTGGAGGCGGAAGGTCTGCTCGCCGTGTGCATCCAGCACGAGATGGATCACCTGGAAGGCAAGGTCTTCGTCGAGAAGCTTTCGCGCCTCAAGCAGAAGCGCATCCTCTCCCGGTTGAGGAAGCAGGAGCGGCGCACCGTGGAGCCCGACGCCCGGCGGCTCGTACTCTGATTCCTTGAAGCTCGTCTTCGCGGGAACCCCGGAGTTCGCTGCGGTATCGCTCGAAGCACTGCTGCGGGCGCGCCACGATGTGGCGCTGGTACTGACGCAGCCGGACCGCCCCGCTGGCCGCGGCCTCAAGACCCAGCGCTCGGCGGTGAAGCAGTTCGCGCTGGAGCGCGGCATTCCGCTGCTGCAGCCGCCCCGGCTCACTGATTCCGCGACACTCGCGGCCATCGCCGCGGCACAGCCCGAGGCAGTGGTCGTTGCCGCCTATGGCCTGATATTGCCGGCGGCGCTGCTCGCGCTGCCGCCACGCGGCTGTCTCAATGTTCACGCCTCGCTCCTGCCGCGTTGGCGCGGCGCAGCGCCGATCCAGCGCGCGCTGCTCGCGGGCGACACCACGACCGGAATCACCATCATGCAGATGGACGAGGGTCTCGACACCGGTCCGATCCTGCTCCAGGAGGCGATTACGATCGCGCCCGACGCCACCGCAGGAAGCCTGCACGACAAGCTTGCCGCGCTCGGGGCGCGACTGTTGCTGCGCGCGCTCGAAGCTTCGCCCGCCCCGGTTGCGCAGGACGCGAAGGCGGCGACTTATGCGGCGCGCATCGCAAGAAACGATGCCGAGATCGACTGGCGGGACACGGCAGCGGCGATCGAGCGCCGGATACGGGCGCTTGATCCGGTTCCCGGCGCGCAGACGCGGCACGAGGGCGCTGTCCTCAAGATCTGGCGCGCCGGTATCGAGCGCGGAGTTCGCGCGGCGCCTGGAACCGTGTGTGCGGTGGAGCCCGCCGGCATCGTGGTGGCGTGCGGCACGGATGCGCTGCGCATTACGGAGCTCCAGCGCGCCGGGGGCAAGAGGCTTGCGGCGCGCGCGTTTCTCGCCGGCTCCAGGCTGCCAAGCGGGGCGCGCTTCGAATCGCGCGATGGGTGAGGCCCAGCGCCTGGCGGCTGCGGTCGTAGGGGGCGTCCTCGCCGGGCGCAGCCTCGATGCCGAGCTCGCGGCGGCCTGGCGCGCTCATGTCCAGCTCGACGAGCGCGGCCGCGCGGCGGTGCAGGATCTGGCGTACGGGACGCTGCGCTTCCTGGGGCGTTTCGAATCCCTGCTCGAGGCGCTGCTCGTGAAGCCGCTTGAGGACGCGCGGCTGCACGCACTGTTGCTGGTCGCGCTTTACCAGCTCGAGCACGGCCGCGCGGCGCCGCATGCCGTGGTCGACCACGCGGTGCGCACCTGTCATGCCCTGGGCCTCACTTCGGCAAAGGGGCTCGTCAACGCGGTGTTGCGCAACTTTCTGCGCAGGCGCGTGGCGCTCGGCAAGAGCGCGCAGCGCGCGGAGCCCGCGCGCTATTGTCATCCCCAGTGGTGGATCGACAAGCTGCGCGCCCAGTTTCCGGACGAATATGCCGCGATACTGGAGGCCGGCAATACGCACCCGCCGCTCGCGCTGCGGGTGAACCGCCGCCGCGCGCAGGTCGCCGATTACCTGGAGCGCTTGCGGCAGCACGGCATCGAGGGCGAGCAGTATGGCGCAGCGGCGGTGCTGTTGAAGAAGGCACTGCCGGCCGCGCGCCTGCCCGGGCTGAAGGAAGGGGAGGTCTCGGTACAGGACGCGGCGGCGCAGCTCGCGGCGCCGCTGCTCGACCTTGCCAACGGCATGCGCGTGCTCGACGCCTGCGCGGCGCCCGGCGGCAAGGCCGGGCACGTGCTGGAGCTCGCTGACGTAGACCTCACCGCGCTCGACAACGACGCCGTGCGGCTCGAGCGCGTGCGCGCCAACCTGGAGCGGCTCGGGCTCAAGGCGCGCGTCGTCCGCGGCGACGCATGCGAGCCGGCCGCGTGGTGGGACGGCATCGCGTTCGACCGCATCCTGCTCGATGCACCGTGCAGCGCGTCGGGGATCGCGCGGCGGCATCCCGACATCAAATGGCTGCGGCGCGCGACCGACATTGCGCAGTACACGCAACTGCAGAGCCGCATGCTCGACGCGCTGTGGCAGACGCTTTCCAGTGGTGGTAAATTGCTGTACGCCACCTGTTCCGTGTTTCGGGAGGAGAACCGCGAGCAGATCGAGCGGTTTCTGGAGCGCCATTGGGACGCGCGGCGCCTCGCCCTTCCTGCGGTCGACCACGATATCCACGCACGAGCGGGCCAACTGCTTCCGGACGCACGGCATGACGGCTTCTTCTACGCGCTGCTGCAGAAGCATTAGCTGCCTTGCGGCGCTCCTCGTGCTGTGGCTCGCGCCCGGGGCCCCGGCCGCCGCCGACGGCATCCAGGTGCGGCAGGCCGCGCTGATCTCGGCGGGGGATGGCTATGTCCTCGAGGCCGATTTCGAGGTCACGCTGACGCACACCCTGCAGGAGGCGCTCAACAAGGGCGTGCCGCTCTATTTCACGCTCGAGTTCGAGCTGGTGCGCCCGCGCTGGTACTGGTTGAACGCAACGCTCGCCAACACCCGGCTGGAGTATCGGCTCTCGTACAACGCGTTGACGCGCCAGTATCGCGTCGGCCTGAGCACGCTCTACCGCAATTTCACGTCGGTCGCCGAAGCCCTCGAGTTCCTGAGCCGGGTGCGCGTGCGCGAGGTCGCCGAGGCCGGCGCGCTCAACAAGGGCGGTAGCTACCGGGCCGCGTTACGGCTGCGGCTGGATTCCTCTCAGCTCCCGCGCGCGTTCCGGGTAAGCGCGGTCGGCTCGCGCGAGTGGACCATCTCCTCCGACTGGCATCGCTGGACGGTGTCCCCGTGAGCACCACGCTGCCACCGCCCCGGCCGGCTCTGTCGAGCGCGGTCGTGCGCTACCTGCTGATCCTGTGCGTGGGGCTCGTTGCAGTTGCGCTGTTCCTGGTGGCGACTTCCAGCGCCAACCCGGCGTCCTTCGCGGAGCGCTACCCGCTGCTGCTCGCGCTGAACGGCACCGTGGCCCTCATGCTGACGGCGCTCGTCGTCTACCAGCTCGTGACCCTCAGGCGCAGGCTCAAGGCCGGAGTGTTCGGTTCGCGCCTGACGCTGCGGCTGGTGCTCCTCTTCGCGCTGATGGCGGTGCTGCCGGGGGCGCTGATCTACGGCATGTCCGTGCAATTTCTCGCTCGCTCGATCGAGTCCTGGTTTGAGGTGCGGCTCGACAAGGCGCTCGACAGCGGGCTCAACCTCGGCCGCGGCATGCTCGACAGCGCGTTGAAGGAGCTCACGGGCAAGGCCAATACGATGGCCCAGGCGCTGGCGCAGCGCCCCGCTGAGGAGCAAGCCATGGTATTGGGCGCCCTGCGTGAGCAGGCCGGCGTGCTGGAGGCGACCTTGTACAGCGGGCGCGGGAGGGTCGTGGCGCATTCCGGCCCGGGCCGCGGCGGGTTGCTGCCGGAGTTGCCCGGCGGCGCCGCGCAAAAGGAGATCCGCGCGGGCAGGAGCCATGGAGTGGTCGAGTCCATTCCCGACAAGGGCCTCTATCTCCGTGCGCTGGTGCCGCTGGCGGATTCCGGCGAGGAGCAGCGCGTGCTGCAGCTGGTGCAACCGGTGCCGAAGCAGCTCGGCCAGGACGCGGAAGCGGTGCAATCGGGCTACCGCGAGTACCAGGAGCTGACGCTCTCGCGCAGAGGCCTCAAGCGGCTCTACGGGGTGACGCTCACCCTCACGCTGCTGCTCGCCTTCCTGTCCGCCGCGGCGCTCGCATTCGTGCTGTCCGACCGGCTGTCCGCGCCCATCGGCGCGCTGGTCGAGGGCACGCGCGCGGTGGCGAGCGGGGATTTCAGCCAGCGCGCGGCGGTCGTCTCGCGCGATGAGATCGGCACGCTCACCCAGTCCTTCAATCGCATGACCCTGCAGCTCGCCGAAGCGCACGCCCAGGCGGAGCGCCACCAGGCGGCGATGAGCCAGGCCAAGGCATACTTCGAGAGCCTGCTCGCCAACCTGTCCGCCGGCGTGCTGGCGTTCGACGAGGAGATGAATCTCCGCGCCGCCAATCGCAGCGCGGGCGCGATCCTCGGGATCGACTTCGCGGCCGTCATCGGCGCCGCGCCCGAGCGGTGGGAGGCGGCGGCGCCCGACGTCGGGGCGCTGGGGCGGGAAATCGCGTCCGCATTCCAGCATTCCGGCGGCAGGGAATGGGAGCAGCAGGTGGAACGGATCGTGCGCGGCGCGACCCGGCTGCTGCTCCTGCGCGGTACGCGCCTGCCGGCGGGCTCCGAGGGCGGCGCGGTCGTCGTGTTCGACGACATCACGCACCTCGCCGAGGCCCAGCGCGCGGCGGCGTGGGCCGAGGTGGCGCGGCGGCTGGCGCACGAGATCCGCAATCCCCTGACCCCGATCCAGCTCTCCGCGGAGCGCCTCAAGGCGAAGCTCGAGGGCAAGCTCGCGCCGGCCGACTCGGAGGTGCTCGCGCGCTCGACGGAGACCATCGTCAACCAGGTCGCGGCGCTGAAGAACATGGTGGACGCGTTCAGCCAGTACGCGCGCACGCCGGAGATAGACGTGCACGAGATCGACTTGAACGCGCTGACGCGGGAGGTGCTCACCCTGTATGAATCGTCGCTCGGCAGCGTGGTGCGGCTCGAGCTCACGGCCGGCCTGCCGCCGGTCATCGGCGATGCGGCACAGCTGCGGCAGGTGATCCACAACCTCCTGCAGAACTCGCAGGATGCCCTCGCCGACACGACCGAGCCGCGGGTGACGGTGGCGACCGGGCACGCGGGCGGACGCATCCGGCTCACGGTCACCGACAACGGTTGCGGCGTCCCCGAGCACGTGATGCCGCGCGCCTTCGAGCCCTACGTCACCACCAAGCCCAAGGGCACGGGGCTGGGCCTCGCGATCGTGAAGAAGATCGTCGAGGAGCACGGCGGCACCGCGGCCATCGCCAACGTTGCGCCGCGCGGTACTTGCGTCACCATCCAGTTGCCGGCGGCGCAGGACACGGCGCGCCGCGTCGCGGCGCGGGCGCGGGTGTAGAATCAGACGGGCATTGCCCCCGATATGCAACATATCCTGGTTGTAGACGACGAGATCGGCATCCGCGAGCTGCTGTCCGAGATCCTGAGCGACGAAGGCTATCAGGTGCGGCTCGCGGAGAACGCGGCCGACGCACGCGCGCTCCGCAGCCAGGCGCGCCCCGATCTCGTGCTGCTCGATATCTGGATGCCCGACACCGACGGCATCACGCTGCTCAAGGAGTGGGCGGCCTCGGGGCTGCTCACCATGCCGGTGGTGATGATGTCGGGGCATGGCACCATCGACACCGCGGTCGAGGCAACCCGCATCGGCGCCTACGACTTCCTGGAGAAGCCGATCGCGCTGCAGAAGCTGCTCGCGACGGTGGGCCGGGCGTTGAAGCACGGAGGCGAGCGCACCCAGGCGGCGCTGTCGCTCGCCAGCTTCGGGCGCGCGGCATTGGTGGTCGACCTGAAGCAGCGCCTGGAGCGCGTCATGAGCCTGCGCGCGCCGCTGCTGCTCACCGGCGAGCCGGGATGCGGGCTCGAGCTCGCCGCGCGCTTCCTCCACCCGCGCAACGCACCGTGGGTGGCGCCGGAGAACCATTCCGTGCTGGCCGAGGCGCCGCTGGATCTCCTCAACCAGGCGCGCGAGGGGACGCTGTTCCTGCGCGAGGTGACCGATCTCTCGCGCGTCGAGCAGAAGGGGTTGCTGCTCGCCATGTCCAAGCTCGAGCGCTACAACGTGCGCGTCATCAGCGGCGCCTCCCGCGATGTCGCCGAGCTGGTGGCGCACAGCGCCTTCGACAGCCGCCTCTACGGTTTCCTTGCGGCGACCACTATCCGGGTGCCGAGCCTGCGCGAGCACCGCGAGGACGTCCCCGACATCGCCAACATGATTCTGTCGCGCCTGGTCGAGGCCCGGGAAGCGCCGCCGCGCCAGTTCACGACCGCGGCGCTGAACGCGCTGCGCAACTACGAGTGGCCCGGCAACCTCGCGCAGCTCGAGAACACGGTGCGCACGCTCGCGCTGACCTCGTCCCAGGAGCAGATTTCGCTCGAGGACGTGAACCACGCGCTGCCGGCGCGCGGCGCCGCGTCGCGGCCCGGGCACGACCTGCCCCTCGACCTGCCGCTGCGCGACGCCCGCGACGCCTTCGAGCGCGCCTACTTCGAGTATCACATCGCGCGCGAGGGCGGCAACATCTCACGCGTGGCGGAAACCGTCGGGCTCGAACGCACGCATCTTTACCGCAAGTTGAAGCAGCTCGGCATCCGCCTCGCCCGCAAGAACGGCAACGGGGAGGCGTAGCGGCGGACCGCCGTGCGAAGGGCCGCCCGCGCCATATATAATTGGCGCACTTTTCCCGCCCCCGCACCAGGAACACCCGAATGGATGCCCGTGCCGAGCTGGCCAACGCGATCCGCGCGCTGGCGATGGACGCTGTACAGCAGGCGAATTCCGGGCACCCCGGCATGCCGATGGGCATGGCGGAGATCGCGGAGACGCTGTGGAACCACCACCTGCGGCACAACCCCGCCAATCCCGCCTGGGCGAACCGCGACCGCTTCCTGCTCTCCAACGGCCACGGCTCGATGCTGCTGTACGCGCTGCTGCATCTCGCCGGCTACGAGCTGCCGCTCGAGGAGCTGAAGCGCTTCCGGCAGCTCCATTCGAAGACGCCGGGGCATCCGGAATACGGCTGCGCGCCCGGGGTCGAGACCACCACCGGCCCGCTCGGGCAGGGGGTATCCAACGCAGTGGGCATGGCGCTCGCCGAGCGGCTTCTCGCGGCCGAGTTCAACCGCCCCGGCCTCGACATCGTCGATCACCACACTTACGTCTTTCTCGGCGACGGCTGCATGATGGAAGGCGTCTCGCACGAGGCGTGCGCGCTCGCGGGAACGCTCGGGCTGGGCAAGCTGATCGCGGTCTACGACGACAACGGCATCTCGATCGATTCGGACAAGGGCACGATCCGCCAGTGGTATACCGACGACGTGAAGCGCCGTTTCGAGGCCTATGGCTGGCAGGTGATCGGTCCCATCGACGGCCACGACGTCACGCAGGTGGACCGGGCGCTCAAGAAGGCGAAGCGGGAAAGAGCGCGGCCGTCGCTCATCTGCGCGAAGACCGTGATCGCGAAGGGCGCGCCCACCAAGGCCAATACCGGCGCCGCGCACGGCGCGGCACTCGGCGAGAAGGAAGTCGCTGCCACGCGCGAGGCGATCGGCTGGAAGCACCCGCCGTTCGAGATTCCGCAAGAGGTCTATGACGGCTGGAATGCGCGAAAGCGCGGCGCCGCCGCGGAGCGCCGCTGGAAGAAGCTCCTCGCGGCCTACGAAAAGCAGTATCCCGCCGAGGCCGCCGAGTTCCGGCGCCGCGCGGCGGGCGAGCTGCCGCGGGATTTCCGCGCCCGGGTGGAGGCGCTGGTGAGCGAGACCGACGTCCGGGCCGAGACGGTGGCCACGCGCAAGGCGTCGCAGAACGCGCTGGAGGTCTTTGCGACTGTGCTCCCGGAGCTCGTCGGGGGCTCGGCGGACCTCACCAATTCCAACCTCACGATGGTGAAGACTTCGAAGGTGGTCGGGGCCCAGGGCGGTGGCAACTACGTCTTCTACGGCGTGCGCGAGTTCGGCATGTGCGCGGTGATGAGCGGGATTGCCCTGCACGGCGGCTTCATTCCCTACGGCGGCACGTTCCTGGTGTTCTCGGACTACGCGCGC
>Ga0137433_1001056_pt1 | contig 12447 bp, 9 predicted proteins | sample EasRivERMZT840_2_FD_102335 | JGI IMG/M metagenome (GOLD analysis project Ga0137433, IMG submission 102335) | Soil microbial communities from meander-bound floodplain in the East River, Colorado, USA - East River MetaG ERMZT840_2 | ecosystem: Environmental > Terrestrial > Soil > Floodplain ...
ATCGAGGTACGACCCCTTATTTCCAGAGCGGGCTCGGATACACGCCCTGACGGGTCAGGTCGACCAGTCCGGCCTCGACGGCCGGGCGATCGTCCTGATACGTCAGTCCGAACCACGGGCCCGGGGCGTCGACCGCGCGCAGATCGACCTGTCCCTCGTCGATCAGCTCGTTGATCGCCTCGGGCAGCAGGAACTCCGAGCTGGGATCGGCCGCGTGCGTGGCGAGGAACGCGTCGAACTTGGCCCCGAGCTGCGAGAAGATCGCGGGCGGAAACACCCAGAAGTTCATCGAGACGAGCTCCTGCCCGTTGAAAGGCACGGACGCGTGTTTCCCGGCGGCCTGGTAGCGCGCGCCTTTCTTCTCGATGCCCATCACCTCTTCGAGGCGGGTCACGCGGTCGCCGTTCGTCTGCGCCCAGCCGCGCTTGACCGGACCATGCTCGGACAGCGTGCGGTCGAGCCGCATCCCGACGACCGTCGAGATGCCGCGCTCGCCGGCGGCGCGCGCAGCCTCCGCGCCCTGACGATAGGCGTCCGCGCCGTAGAAGTCGTCCGCGTTCATGATCGCGAACGGGCTTTCCACGTCGTGCCGCGCCGTCAATACGGCATGGCCGGTGCCCCACGGCTTGGTACGTGAGGCCGGCTGCACACCGCCCGGAATGTCCTCGATGCGTTGGTAGGCCACGCGCACGTCGATGCCCTGGCGCGTGAAGCGATCGATCAGCTCACTAAATTGCGGCCGCAACTCCTCGCGAATGATGAGGAGCACGCGCCCGAATCCCGCGCGCCGGGCGTCGTAGACCGCGTACTCGAGCAGCCACTCGCCGTTCGGCCCGACGGCCGCCGTTTGTTTCGGTCCGCCAAACCGCGATCCCGCGCCGGCCGCCATCACGACCAGCGCGGGTGCACCCGCTATCGCCATCCGACGATTGTGCCAGAAACGAGGATCTATCTATAAGGCGCCGTCGCCCCACGGCCCCCAGATTGCGAACGTGAGGCCCTCGTCGCCCGCCGCGGGAGGATTGCTGCCGGCCGTGGCGCCCTGGCGGTTGACGAACAGCGTGATGCGATCCCAACGCCCGCCGAGCGGCTTGTGGTCGCCGCGAATCTTGCGATCGTTCCAGGACGGGTCCGCGTCGGCAAACGTGGCGCCCGCCCACTCATGGTCGGTCTGGAGGTTCAGGGCGAAGTCGAAGATCTCGCCGTCGAGCGTGACACCGCGCAGGTACTGGTCGCCCCCGCCGTCCTCGCACAGCAGCAGCGCGTTCTGCGGCGAAACAGCGAGGTTGTCGGGGCCATCGAGCTCGTGCGATCCCGCCGAGACGAAGATGAGCGTCAGCGTGCCGCGGTCATCGCCGTTCGGCCGGTACTCCCACACCTGACCCGCGCCGGCGGGCCCGCCGTTGGTCGCCACAAAGTACATGGCGCCGGTGCCCCACCAGCAGCCTTCGAGCCGCCGGAAGCGCACGCGGCCGCGGTTGAGGCCCTGCGCGAAGACAGCCGTCGAGCTCGTCCCGGCCGGGTTCGGGTTGTCGATGTCGATCCAGGAGACTTCGAGCGGCTCACCGACGTTCGCCGCGAACCGCACGTCCTGCTCGGTGACACCCGCGACGGCCATCATCTGCAGGTGCCCGCCGCCGGCGAGGTTGCCCCGCGTGTTCGCGAGGTAGCGGTACATGCCGCTGTTGTCGCCGTTGTCCTCGGTCTCGTAGACGATCCAGGTCTCGGGGTCGACGGTGAGCGCCTCGTGCGCGAAGCGGCCCATGTCCGGCACCGCGACGGCCTGCACCTGGGTGTTCGATCCGGCCGGCACGTCGAAGCAGTAGCCGTGCTGCCGGAGCCACGATGTGCCCGCGGCATTCGGGCCGACGTTCGTCTCTTCGCAGGTGACCCACGAGTCCCACGGCGTGACGCCGCCGGCGCAATTCACCGTGGTGCCGCTGAGGCTGACGAAGTCCCGCTCCAGCTGCCGTGTGAAGGGGTTGACGACGAGCGTCGTCGTGCCGCCGCCCGCGCGCATGTCGTACGACAGCGGTCCGGTGGCGATGCTGCCCAGGTTGGGGTTGTTGCGATCCTCGTGATTGCGTACGAGCCGGAATTTGCCGTTCGCGGTGTTGAACACGCCCATGCCGTCATGGGCGAGCGGCACGCGACGCCCGTCCGACATCAACGCGCCGGCCGGGCTGAACGTTCGGTACTGGAAGCCCTCCGGCAGCGAGATGCGCTCGACGCCGTCGCGCAGGTCGGCGACCGGCGCCAGGGGACCGTAGCCGCCCTTGCCGCGCGGGGCATTGCGCCGGCCCTTGGCCGCCAGCAGGTTCAGACCGTTGAGTGCGGGCAGCGCGGCCGTCGCGCCGGCCGTGGCCAGGATGTCGCGAAGAAACCGGCGCCGCTCGATCGTGCGGGAATGTTCCATCATTGTCCTACCTCCTCGCCGGCACCGTGGGGGCAGCCCGGCCCGGGCAGTATGAGGAGGGCGTTTGACGGCCCCGTCACCGCGGTGAAAAATCGAAGCGACGAATGACTCGCCCGCGCCGCAGCCGGTACGTCGCGTTGGTGTGGGTGGTGGCGCCGGTGCTCGCCGCCGCGGTGATGCTCGTGTGGCTCACGCGCGTCTGGCGCGACGAAGCGCCCGCGGCCCGGTCGTCCGGTCCCGAGCCGTCTCCGGTCGTCGCGCCCCTCGCCGCCGGAGGCGACGGGCTCGCCCTGCCGAAGAAGCTCGGGTCTCTCCGGTTCGCGGTGATCGGCGACGTCGGCCGGGGGGATCCCAAGCAATACGACACGGCGGCCGAGCTCACGCGCTGGCGCGAGCGTTTCGATTTCTCGCTCGTGCTCATGCTCGGCGACAACATGTACGCCGCCGGCACGCCCGAGGACTACGCCGCGCGCTTCGAACGCCCGTACAAGACGCTGCTCGATGCCGGCGTCGTGTTCTACGCGGCCCGAGGCAATCACGATCCGCCCGGCATCGTGACGTATCCGCCGTACAACATGAACGGCAACCGGTACTACTCCTTCACGAAGAAGGAGGGGCCGCTCGGGCCGGTGGCTGCGCGCACCGTACGGTTCGTCGCGATCGACACGGTCAACCTCGACGGCGCGCAGCTGGCGTGGCTGCGCGGCGAGCTCACGGTCTCGGACACCGACTGGGAGATCTGCTTCTATCACCACCCGCTCTACACGTCGGGCCGGTACTCGTTTGCGGCCGCGCGCCTGCGTCGCGTGCTCGAGCCGATCTTCGTGCAGCACGGCGTGGACGTCGGCCTCGCGGGGCACGAGCACTTCTACGAACGCGTGCTCCCGCAGCGCGGCGTCGTCTACTTCACGTCCGGCGCGGCCGGCGCGTTGCGTGTGGGCGACATCCGGCCGTCATCGCTGACGGTCGCCGGATTCGACGAGGACACGCACTTCCTGCTGATGGAGATCTCCGGCGACGACTTGTTCTTTCAGGCCGTCAGCCGTACTGGCCGCACCGTGGACGCCGGGCACATCAAGCGGCTCCCGCACCCGCGGCCACCGCCGTCAATCGGGAAGTGACGGGCACGGCGGCCGATCCGCGATCTCGCGAACCTTGTGCTGAAAGGCCCTCACCCACGCCGTGACGTCGCCCGTGGCGCGACCGGTCGCCGGGTCGGGAAAACCCGCCGCCTGAAACAGCGCCTGAATCTGCGGCTCGGAGAGTTCCTTGAGCCGGCCGCCGAGGAGCGCACGCCCGCCTTCGGAGATCTGAACCGGTGTGAAGTGGCCGCCGTGGTACGGCATGTCGAGCATGCTGACAACGCAGCGGGCCCCGTCGGCCCAGATGGGCGTCAGCGCCCACTCCTCGTACTCGACCTTGGTGGGCCCGAACGTGGCGCCGACGTCCTGGAGGATCAGCAGCGGCCTCCGGCACGGCGCGCGCGGATCCTCGCCGCCGGGTCCGTCCTCACAGACCAGCCGCTGGTTCGTCGCCTTGTTGTCCCAGTGCGCGAGAAAGATCGCGATCAACCGCAGCGCGTCGATCTCCGCGCGCGAGGCGCCGCCCTTGGCGGGGTTCACGCGTTCGAGCTCGCTCCAGTCCCAACCCTCGAAGGAGTCCACTTCAATCGCGCGTCCCGTCATCCGCCGCTCGGCCGACACCCACACAAACTCGCGCGGCCGGTTGTCGTCCACGAGCCAGTCGACGAGCCCGGTCGCGAAGAAGGCCTGGGCGAGCCGGCGCGTCTGGTAGGGATACGGCGGGCAGCCGAGACAGGTCACCCGGGACAGCAGCGTCACGTGATCGGCGCCGAAGCCGAGCGCGGCCAGCAGCCGCGTCGCGGCGATCTCAGCCGCTCGCTCCGGCGTCCATCCGTACTTCACCCTGATGACGTCGCCGCCCGGCAGCCGGCAGTCGAACTTCGGCGTCGTGGCGGTCGGAGGCCTGGGAATGTACTGGCACACGACTCCGCCGGCCGGGTCGAGCGGCGCCGGGTCGTTCGGCGTGCGCGACAAATCGAGCGCGGCGATATTCGGCTCGGCGCCAAAGACGCGTCCGCGTTCGATGAGCGCGAGCCGGGCGCTCCAGGCCGGGCCGTTGAAGTCGATCGGGGGGCCGGGGTTCCGTTCGTACACGACGTAGTGCACGAGCGGGAGACTCAGGATCAGCGCCGTCGCCAGTAACAGGACGCGTTCGACCACTGATCCGAGAATAGGCCCTTCACCGTGCGAAGGGCCCTACAGACTTCTCCCTACTTCGTGCCGAGAAATGCCCGCGCTTCGGTGATTTCCGGGCGTGCCGGCGTCTCGGCCGTCTTCGCGATGGCGAGCAGCTCGGTGAAGTACTTCCGCGCCTTCACCTTGTCGCCGGCGAGCGATGCCGCCTTCGCGGCGCCGTACGTCGCGCGGAAGCGGCGCGGCTCCTTCTTCATGACGGCTTCGAATTCGGTGAGCGCCGCCGCCGGCTGTTTGAGCTCGAGCAGCATCTCGGCCAGCTGTTCGCGCGCGGGCGCGAGCGGGCCTGGAGAGACCGCGGCCTTGTCGCTGGCGTCTTCGGCGTCGGCCGCCTTGCGCAGCTGCTCGAAGGCGTCCATATGTTTCGCGTACGTGACCCACGCCGACGCGACCTCGCGCTGGATTCTCACCTGCTCCGTCCAGTACGCGTCTTTCATGTCGGCGAGCCTGGCCCGCAGCGTCTCCAGCTGCGCGAGATCCGCAGCGGCCGCATCCGGCCGTCCCGCGCGGGCCGCGCCGATCGCGCGCGCAAAGTGCGTGATCGCGTCAGCCTGCGGCGAGCTCGTCGTCCGGGTCGTCAGAGCCGCCGCGGCGTTCCAGTCGCTACGCTCCATCGCATATCGTGCCGGAATCGCCGCCGTCGCGTAGAGGCCGCCCGCCCCCGACGCCGCGCCGCCCAGCGCGTTGACGTCGAGCTTGGCGAACACCCTCGGCGACTCGTCTCGCACCGCGAGCGCCTTCTGGTCCATGCCCATCTGCAGGTAGGCGTAGATCTCGTAGTCCATCGCGTGCAGCGCTTCGGCGAGCGTGCCGTCGCGCATGGCCGCCTCGGCCGAGCGGATGTTCGTATCCACCGACTCCTTCCAGTACCCGACGCGCGTGAACGTGTGCGACGGCATGTGCAGCGCGTGCGGCGCCGACGGCGCGATCGAGGCGTAGCGTTGCGCCGCGTCGAGCCCGGCGGGCGCCAGCGCCGGCGCGTCGTTGGCGTGAATCAGGTAGTGCGCCAGCCCCGGATGATCGGGATGCTTCTTGTAGAGCGGCTGGAGAATCGCAATCGCCTTCTTCTGTTGCGCGTACGTCTTGTCGGTGGGCAGCGCCGTCTGATTGGCCGCCAGCGCGTAGAAGATCTGCGCTTCCATGTCGGCCGGATTCGCCTTGGCGAGGGCTTCCATCGCGCGCTCGTAGTTCGTGATGCGCGTGCGGTGATCGACCGTATCGGCATTCTTGTAGAGCTCGGCCACGGCGCCGAGGTAGGCGCGCTCGCGCGGCGTCGGCGATCCGACCGTCAGGCCCTTCTCGATCACGGGCTTGCCGTTGGCGATCACGCCAGGCGGCTTGATCCCGCCGAACGGATTGGTCCACTGGCTCAGCGCCTGGCCCCAGTACGCCATCGCGCACGCGGGATCCTTGGCCGCCACGTCCTGGAACGCCTTGTTCGCGGCGGAGAAGGAGAACGAGTGCAGCAGCGCGACGGCGCGATCGAACGCAGGCTGAACGCCCTTGCAGGACGTCGCGAAGTGCACCTGCCCGAGCTTCTCCGGCGCCGCGTGCTCACCGTGCGGCGGCTGTTGCTGGGCGGCGGGGCCGGCCGCGAGCGCCGCAAGCGCGGCCCACATGCCAATCGATTTCGCGAGGACCATAAACGACCTCCCTGGGGTCCCTCATTTTATGGCGAACCCACGGTAAGCTGACGTCCATGGCGCTCGTTGCGGGCACGCGACTCGCCCACTACGAGATTCGGGCCCACCTGGGCTCGGGTGGCATGGGCGAGGTCTATCGGGCGCACGACCTCACGCTGCACCGCGACGTGGCGCTGAAGGTCCTGCCGTCCCATCTCGGGGGCGATCCAGACCGGTTGCGACGATTCGAGCAGGAAGCGCGCGCCGCCTCCGCCCTGAACCACCCGGCCATCGTCGCGATCTACGAGCTGGGCCGAGCCGACGAGCAGCCGTACATCAGCATGGAGCTGGTGGACGGGAGGACCGTCCGACAGCTCGTCGCGCACGGGCCGCTCCCGCCGCGAAAGGCATTGTCGATCGCCGCGCAGATCGCGAGCGCGCTCGCCAAGGCGCATGCGGCCGGCATCGTCCATCGCGACCTCAAGCCCGAGAACCTGATGGTCTCATCCGACGATCACGCGAAGATCCTCGACTTCGGACTCGCGAAGCTCACGGGCGATCCTCTGGGGCCATCGAGCGACCGGACGACGATCGGCCACGCGACGCGGGCGGGCGTCGTGCTGGGCACCGTGGCCTACATGTCTCCGGAACAAGCGGCCGGCGCGGTCACCGACTTCCGATCCGATCAGTTCTCGTTCGGTCTCGTGCTGTACGAAATGTTGACCGGACGCCAGCCCTTCGATCGGCCGACGTCCGCCGAGACGATGGCGGCGATTATCAAGGACGACCTGCCGCCGCTCGGTCTCCCAAGCGTGCCCGTCCCTGTTCAGTGGATTCTCGATCGGTGCCTGACGAAGGCGCCGGAGCAGCGCTACGCGTCCACGCACGATCTCGCGCGCGATCTGGCGAACGTCCGTGACCACGTGAGCGGCGGCATGGCGCCTGCGACCGTCTCGAGGAAACCGAAGCAGTACATGCGGGAAGTCGCGGCATGGTCGTTGGCCGCGATTCTGGGCGTAGCCGTCCTCGCACTGGTCATCCGTGACCGCGCGCCAACCGGGGCAAGCAGCGCCGGTCCGGTGCGCATGACGCTGACCCCGCCGCCGGGCGGCGTGTTCCACATGGGAGTGGGCGAGACGCCGTTCGCCTTCTCGCCCGACGGGCATCGGCTCGCCTTCGTCGCGGTGGTCGAGGCCCGGCGCCAGATCTGGGTCCGCTCGTTCGATTCGCTGGACGCACGCGCGCTCGCCGGCACGGAGGGCGCCTCCAGTCCGTTCTGGTCGCCCGACGGCACGACGATTGGGTTCTTTGCCGGCAACAAACTGAAGCGCGTCCCCGCCGTAGGCGGCGACGTCGGCACGATCTGCGACTCTCGCGGCGGCGGCGGCGCCACCTGGAACCGCGACGACGTGATTCTGTTTGCGCCATCCATCGATGGCGGCCTGTGGCGCGTCGCGGCCGGCGGAGGCACCCCCGCAGCGGTGACCACGCTTGATGCGGCTCGCGGTGAATCCGGTCACTACTCGCCCATCTTCCTGCCTGACGGCCGGCACTACGTCTTCGGCCTGATTGGCGGCGACGGCATCGGTTTGTATCTCGCATCGCTCGATTCCGCCGAGCGAACCCTGCTCTTGCCCGGGCCCGTGTGGCCGGCCCTCAGCGAACGCGGCGATCTGTTCTATTGGCTCGAGAGCAACCTGATGGCGCAGCGACTCGATGTCGCGGCCCGCCGGCTGGTGGGTGATCCCATCCGGGTGGCGGAAGGTGTGGTCCGCATCGGACCGACGCCCGGCATGGCCGTCTCGCCCAGGGGCGATGTGATCTACTGGCCGGGCGATCTGAACATCACCCAGCTCACCTGGGTGAGCCGGGAAGGCAAGACGCTCGGCACGGTTGGGCCGCCCGGACCCTACATGAACGTGAGGATCTCGCCGGATGGCAAGCGAGCCGCCGTCGATCGATTCGATCCCCGGCCGTCGATCTGGGTCGCGGACCTCGATCGGCCGACCATGTCGCGCATGACATCCGGGAACGTCTACGACTCCACGCCCATCTGGGCGCCCGACGGCAAGTCGTTCGCGTTTGCGCTGGCTGTCGATACGCCGCCGAATCTGTACGTCAAAGCGTTCGATGCGCAGGGCGACGTGCGCCGGCTGTTTCGAAGCACGCTGCAGTCGTTTCCCCAGAGCTGGTCGCGCGACGGCGTGATCGCATTCATCCGCATCGATCCAAAGACCAACAGCGATATCTGGCTCGTTCCGGCGACGGGCGATCGGGAGCCGTGGGCGATCCTTCAGACGCCCTTCGTCGAAATGCATGCCCGGATTTCGCCGGACGGCCGGTGGCTCGCCTACGTCTCGGATGAGAGCGGTCAGAACCAGGTCTACGTGACCCAGTTCCCGAAGCCGGCTGGCAAATGGACGGTCTCGTCCGGTGCGGGCGCCCATCCGGTGTGGCGGCACGACAGCCGTGAGCTGTACTACCGGGCCGCCGACGGCATGTTGATGGCCGTCAGCGTCGGGGCGGGATCCGACTTCAACGCGAGCGCCGCCAAACCGCTGTTCAAGGTCGACGCCCGTCCGGGCCGGCTCGGGCTCGGCACGTACTACGACGTCGCGGCCGACGGCCGCTTCCTCATGAACCTGTTCGTCGAGCGCACGTCCTCGCCCGCCGTCGTCATCCTCAATTGGGCGCCGCCGACGCCAAAAGCGCCGTAGGAAACTACTTGAGCACCCCGATCGCCTTGAGGAGTCCGATCAGCACCGCCGCGCCGAGAACGGCCACCAGATAGGCGCCAATCGTGTTGGTCGGGCCGATGCCGAGCACGCCGGCGAGCCAGAACCCCAGCGACGATCCGATGATCCCGACGATCACATTGCCGAGGATGCCCATCTGGGCATTGGTCTTCATGACAATGCTGGCCAACCACCCAATGACTCCGCCGATGACGAGCGTGATGATCCAGTTCATCGAGGCCTCCTTGCGGGGATAGTGGATTCTGCGGTGAGTGTATCAGCGGCCGAGCGCCCGCAACCCGGCGATCGCGGGCGCGTACGTGGGGTCGAGCTGAAGGGCGCGCGAGAACGAGAGTCGCGCATCCGCGGTCCGTCCCACCCGGGCAAGCGCCCAGCCCAGGATTTCGAAGGACACCGGACCCCGCGAATCCAGCGTGACAGCCTGCTGCGCCTGCGCCAGCGCCTCGGCGGCATCGCCATGATCGACGAGCGCGCGCGCGAGATTCTGGCAGTACCGCGCGTTGCCCGGCTCCGCGGCCGCCGCGGTCCGAAACGCGGTGACGGCTTCCGCGCCCCGGTTCACCGCGACGAGTGCGACGCCCAGGGCCGCGGCGGTCTTGGCGTCTTGCGGTACGGCCGCCAGCAGGGCCTGATAGTGCGGCACGGCTTCGGCGAAGCGCCCGGTTTCTGCCAGCAGATCGGCCAGCAGCGAACGAGCGAACGTGGACCTCGGTGACACCGCGATCACCTGGGTCAGGTGTTCAATCGCCTGAGGGTGCTGCCGCGTCGCGACATAGGCCTGCGCGAGCAGCATCCGCGCGTTCAGGACGGCCGGCGGTGGCGCCACGCGGAGAAACGCCTCGCCTTCGGTGATCGCCTCCTGGAACTGCTGCGTCTTGAGGAGCGCGTCGGCAAGCCCGTAGCGCGCCATCGGATAACCGGCCGCGGCTTCGCGAAGATACGGCAAGGCATCGGCGGCCCGGCCGGACTCCACCAGTGCGGCACCGACAAGATGCGACGCGTTCGGCGTCGGCCAGCGCTCCCGAATCGTCTCCACCATCGTCAGCAGTGACGCGTACTCGCGATTGCGCGCGTAGGTGGTGGCGCCGAAGGCCGTGGCCACCACGGCGACGATGGCGGCCGGCGCCCACTTCAGCGACAGGCGCTGATCTCCTATCCTCGACCAGAGCCCCTTCGACAAAAGCGATGACGCGCCGACCACCGCGAGTGTGATCACGCCGATGAGCGGCAGGTACATCCGGCGCTCGGCGCCGACCTCCGTGACGATCGGAACCAGACTCGAGGTGGGGCCGAGCGTCAGGAACACCCAGGCGCACAGCGCGCCGATCCGCGGCCATCGAACCAGCGCGACAAGGGTGGCGACGACGAGCATGGCGACAACCAGCACCGATCCCCACACGTCGGCGAGGCCGACCGCGCGCGGCCATCCGTAGTACAGAACGAGCGCGTCCGGCCAGATCGCAAGTCGCAGGTACTGCAAGATGATCTGGCCCTGGTTCAGCAGGTAGACCCACGGGTCAGGACGCGCGAAGGTGTACCCCGCGTTGATGCTCTGACCGCTCGTCGCGGTCATGACCCCGACGATGAGCCACGTCGAAGCCAGACAGCCGTAGAAGCGCCAGCGAGCCCGAACGGCCGCACCGACGGATCCGAACTCGTACGCCGAGTCGTACAACAGCACGGCCAGCGGCGCGACGGCCATCGTTTCCTTGCACAACATGCCGAGGGCGCACGTAATGACGGCGACGATCTGCGCCCGCGGGCGCGACGGCCTCCGCGCGCTTGCTGCGTACATCGTGGCCAGAAAGCACACCGCCATCATCGACTCGGTGCGCTGGGTCACGTAGCTCACGACCTCGCTGTTGAGCGGATGCACGGTCCAGATGAGCGCCACGGCGCCCGCCATGGGCGGCGACAATTGCCGTCCAACCAGACCGAACACCAGCAACCCGCACGCGAGGTGCAGGGCGAGATTGACGGCGTGATAGCCGGCCACGTCCGTGCCGCCGATCGCGTAGTTGATCGCGAATGACACGTTCACCAGCGGCCGGCCCGACATCGGGTGATCCGCGGGCGGCCGGACCACACGCCAGCTCGAGAGGTCGCGAATGGTGGGATTGAGGACCACGCTGCTGCTGTCGTCGACGATGAACGGGTTGGCGAAGGTGTTCGAGTACGCCAGAAGTCCGGCGACGACGATGAGCGCCGGCATCCACCACGAACGACGGCGCGGTGGAGGCGGCTCTCGACGGGATCGCGCCATGGCTGAGTGGCGGCCATGCTACACCGCTTGCCCGAGCCCGCGGCTGATATGTATGATACGCACATATGGCGGACATACAGGCTGGCGCGGCCCTCAAGCGCGGCACCGCCGAGCTGCTGATCCTCGCGCAGCTCGAGGAGCGCCCCACGCACGGGTACGACATCGCCCGGCAAATCGCTGCGCGCTCGGGCGGCGCGGTCACTTTCCACGTGGCGTCGCTCTACCCCATCCTCTACCGGCTCGAACGGAAGGGTCTGATCGCCGGGCGGTGGGTGGAGAAATCCGGCCAGCGCCGCCGGCGGTACTACACGCTGACCGCGACCGGCCGAACGACTCTGGCCACGCGACGCAAGACGTGGAGCACGTTCACGAACGCGATTCACGTCGCCGCGGGGTTGCGCCATGCGTGACGCCACGGCATTCGTCCGGACTTACCTCGCGCCGCTCCAACTGCCGCCCGATCGGGAAACCAAGATTGTCGAGGAGCTCGCCGCCCAGCTCGAGGAGTCCTACGACGCGCTCGTGGCGGGCGGCGCGTCCGACGAGGACGCCTGGCGGGAGATTCGGGCTCAGCTTCCCGACCCCAGGACCATGTGCGACGCGCTACTCGACGCCGAACCGCCCGTCGTCAGGCTCGTGCATCCGGATCGGGGACCCTTCCCGGGCGAGACCAAGCGCACGTTCCTGTCCGCCATGCAGTCCGTGCTGGCCGTCGGCCTCATCCGCGACCTGCGCGCCAGCGCGAAGCTCCTCATCAAGGCCCGCGGGTTCACCGCCACCACCCTGCTGACGCTGGGGATCTGCCTCGGCGCGAACATCGCGATCTTCACCGTGGTGTACGGCGTCGTGCTTCGGCCCTTGCCTGTGCCAGAGGCCGATCGGCTCGTCGCGTTTGGCGACGTGTACCCGACGATCACGCCGAACGACATCCTCTCCAACACCTCGCCGTCGTATTTCGAACGGCGCGAGGCGCTGACGGCGCTCGACGACCTGGCGATGTTCACGTCGTGGTTCGACACGATCGTCATCGATGGGGTTGCGCAGGAGGTCCGCGGCATGCGCGCGACGCCGTCGCTGTTCCGGGTGCTGAAGGTCCAGCCGGCGCTGGGCCGGG
>Ga0137433_1001058_pt1 | contig 12420 bp, 15 predicted proteins | sample EasRivERMZT840_2_FD_102335 | JGI IMG/M metagenome (GOLD analysis project Ga0137433, IMG submission 102335) | Soil microbial communities from meander-bound floodplain in the East River, Colorado, USA - East River MetaG ERMZT840_2 | ecosystem: Environmental > Terrestrial > Soil > Floodplain ...
AGTGCGCGTCGAGGCGGGCTGGACTGACAAGACCCTCAAGGCGCGCAAGGAACTCGACGAGAAGATCAAGGCGCTGAGCGACGCACTCGACGCGGTGTCGGCTGCTCAGACCGCGTCTGAGCCGGATGGTGCCAAGATTGCGGAACTGTACCAGAAGCTCGCGCAGACCGCAGACAAGGCGTCGAAGTCAGTCGGCTCGGGCAAGTCGAATGATAGCGAATCGGACGGCGCTTGAGCGCATCGAAGCAGAGATTGAAATCGGCATAGGGCGAGCCCTTGTCGATCTCTTCTACGACATCGAACTTGGTCTTCACACCGGAAAAGGGTTCTACCCTGACTGTGCATGTGAGTATTGTGAAGCCAAGAGACAGGAGACGTTCAATGTTGCGCACTGTCTACAAAACGTCCGCTTCGGTCGCCCCAAAGACCCCAACGACCAAATCTACGGAAGCTGCGGTTCCAAATACACCGAACACTGGCTTCTGGCCTTCAACGTACGGGAACGGGTTCGCAAAGGCGCACGCGAGCGCTTGCTGCAAATAAAGAACGAGGCGCGTTGATGGAAGCGTTGGAGCTTAGTTACGAGCGCAACGTTGCGATCCGTGTACCGGACGGTATCATGGATACGAAATTCTCGCATATGGAACTGCAACAATTCACGTTGACTGTGGTTGTGCCGAACGGTGATACCTATTGGCGTTTACAGGCCATCTCCTATCTGAAACGTTACAGCGGCAACAGTGATGATCCTGCCTTCAAGTTTCACTGCATCCTAAAAATCATCCCTATCCACGCGATCATGCACGAGCCGACCAAGCGGCTCGACTGATGAAGTGGTCCGTTTTCAAGATGGGACGCGGACACTGGTCGCGTGTGGAATGGCTCGTTGACTTCGACACGCGCTCGGAGGCTGACGGGCACGCTTGGCTGTGTAATCTCCGGTTCTATCCCGAGTATCTGTACTGGTCTCAGCCCAAGCGCTTGACATATTAACCACCTTCCGGTAAGGTTACCGGATGGCCCAACGCAAACCACTTGATCTCAAGCGCGAGATTGGCGAAATCGTCGCCTCTGAAGAGCGCGTCTTCGAGCACGACCGCTCCAAAACTCTCGGCGCATCCGAAGCCTTCGGCTGCCACCGTCGCTCCTACTTCAAGAAGCGCGAGCCTGACCTTGCCGACGAGGCAGAAGAGCATGACGAAGTCGATTGGGGTACGACTGAGCGTGGCAACGTCATCGAGGCTAAGTTCGCGGTCCCCAAGATTCGCGCCATCATCGGTGAGGGCGCAATGTTCATGGGTGACGAGCAAGTCACCCTGATCGACAAGCAAGCGCCCCTCTCGTGCACGCCTGACGGTATCGTGGTGGCCGAACCGCGCGACTTCCTCGCCAACTACGGCGTTGCGGATCTCGGCAAGGACGAGAACGACATCGCCATCGAGATCAAGACCTTCGACCCTCGCTCGGGCGATCTCACGAAGTCGCCACGCGTTCGCCACATGGGGCAGAACATCATCCAACAGGGGATGTTCCAGCGCGTCACGAACTATCAGCCCCTCTGGGGCCTCGTGATCTATTTCAACCCGTCCAACCTCAAGGACATTCGGCCGTTTGCGGTCAAGTACGACAATTCGGTCTATGAGCAGGGACAGCTCCGCGCCATGGCCGTATTTGATCTTCAGAAGTCCGCTAAGGACTTCCGCCCCGAGGGTAAGCGCACTGGAGAGTGTCAGTACTGTGAGTTCTTCGGCGCGTGCCAGAAGATCGAGAAGGAACTGATGCCACAAGGCATCGTCAAGATGGCGGAGTTCGACGAGACCACCTTGGCTGAGCTGGGCGACCTGACCCGATTGGTTGCTGGGCAGCGGGCCGAGATGAAAGAGTTGGAAGCCACTGTCAAAGCGCACATCGAGAACCTGCGCTTCATGCTTATCGACCTAGGCACTACCAGGGCAGGCGACACGAAGAAGTTAGGTTGGCTCGCCAGCATCCGAATGCAGTCTGGGCGCAAGTCTCTCAACAAGGATTTGATGATCGCGGACGGCATCGACGTGGACAAGTACATGGTACAAGGACCAGACTTTTACGTCGTTAACGCCAAGGTCAAAGGCATCGAAGAAGAGAAGGAAAAACCATGAGTCTGATCGGTATCTCCATCACCGTAGGAGAACTGCGCGAGCAGCTTGAGGGCGTCCCCGACACTAACGAAGTGCGTGTGGATTCTGGCCGCGACCAGATGGACCCCATTTTCCGGGTCCGTCACGCCAAAGTGGACAAGGACGTGGCTGGGCGCACCATCGAGACCATCAACAATGAAGGTCGCGCAACTGTTCTTTTGTGCTTGACACGGTAAGCGTCCTGGGCTAAATTGATCCTTGTGAGGCCGGGGTGATCCTGGTTTCGCTGCCCTCCTTTGGGCGCTTCCTCCCTAGACTTGGGCTGCGGCTTCTGTCGTGGCCCCTTTTTTGTCCCCTTGCGCCCGTTAACGTTAACGCTTATATACCTGGATACCGATCATTCTGGCCAGGGTGGGCGTCCGTATGAGCTGCATTCTTCGAATCCAAGAGACTGACGCGGCAGATGTCAGTGACGCGGCGGCCGTTGAGGCTGTTTCCGCCAAGGGCTACGCGTGGACAGCTCGCATCGTGTCCAACGTTCCCGTGTTCGTTCTGATCGCAACGGGCGTGGACGCCGATGACGAGGATTTGTACCTCAACGAGTTCGAAGACCAGCTATTCGCCGTCAGCGCTGACCAAGACGTGTCTGTTCTAGGAACAGACGTTGGAACGGTGTGGGTGAGCGAAGTTCGCAAGTCGTCATAAGGGGACACCGCCATGGAGACGGTCCGGGTTCTCAACTGCGACAACTTCTCAATCGGTACTATCACAGCGGTCACCGTAGCAGCACGCGACCATCCGTGGCTAGCGCGTGTGTCCTCCGACATCATGGTCCACGTCAAGCAGATGGATCAGTACGCTGATCGCGACGGCACACTCGCGTTCAGCGCTGTCGCTACAGCTGATGACACTGTCGTACTGACGTGGCAGGACGGTTCGACGACTTTCACGTTTGGCGACGGCCTAGGCGGAACGGTGGACGTTGGCGCTTCAGCCACCGATAGCGCGCAGAACCTCAAAGCGGCAATCGAAGCTTATGCACTGGCAAACGGCATCGACATTGTCGTATCCGGTGGCGCAGCCACACTGACGTTCACCACAAACGATCCGTACGTCGAAGTAACTGAGGGCGTTGACGACGGCGCGGTCATGACCGTGACGGACATCGACTATTCGGAGCCAGCGACCGAAGACGACGCCCCATTCACCGAGTTCGATGACTTGTTCTTCTTAGTGGCTGAGAACGAGGGGCTGTCCTTCATTGGTGCCGAGGACAACGGGTTCTGCTCCGTGGCAGAAGTTAAAATGTCGGCATAACCGGCAGGACGGGGAAATGAAAAGCGTTCGGGACGTAATCAAGCCCAAGGTAGGACGTTGGATTCGGTACACCAACAAAAAGGGTGAGACCGTTACCGGCAAGATTCTGTCTTACAACGGTGATGGCGCTGTTCTCGATGGCGGAGACACTTTCAACTACGCCAACGGTGACCGCATCACATGGTACGGTTCATCTGAGCCAAAGGCCCGTCTGGCTGTTGCTCCTGGCGAGCCTGTTGTGCGCACGATCCCTACTCGTACCAGAGCTATGCCCCGTTTCCTAAGGGTGTTGATCTACTATGCCGTCATGGCTTCGACCACGGCGCTGGGTATCGCTGTACACCTTTTGTTAAAATAACGGAGACCGCACATGAGCGCTGGCGGTCACGTTCTTAGAAATCGTATCGGCCCGCGTGTCGGTACCGATCTCGATAACCTTATCATTCCTGGCGACTACGCTATAGATACTCCAATCAACGGCCCCGGCAGCAACACGCTGATTGTGAGTGTGCGTGTGTACGATCCTGTTGGCGTTGATCGTCTTGTGTTCCAGAGTGCGGTTTCCCTCACAGGCGACAACGAGTTTCATCGCTTCTATAACGGCACCATTTGGTCTGCGTGGGTAGAGACCGACACGAGTGGTGGAAGCGGTTTTACTAACCTAGCAATGTCGCGCGATTCAGACTCGGTGACAATCGAGTCCGACACTGGAGACGACGCAGAGATTCCGCCAGCCGACACGAACAACGCTGGCGTGATGACAGCGGACATGTTCGACAAGCTGGCTGGCATTGAAGCTGGCGCCGAAGTCAACATCGGTACCGATCTTGCGATTGGTACCCACGACGACGTTAGCCTCGAAATCGAATCGAGCACCGGCAATGACATCGTCCTGCCTGCGGCTACGCTCGTTGCTGGTACGAATAAGGCGGGTCTGTTTACATCCGCCGAGAAGACCAAACTGGCAGGTATCGCGACTGGCGCAACTGTTTACACCGACGAAATGGCACAGGACGCTGTAGGCGGCATCCTGGACAACGGTACTGTTGGCGATATCGTCTTCACCTACAATGACGGCGGACCAAGCATCAGCGCGGTCATCGAGAACGCCGCTGTCACCTACGCTAAATTCCAAGACGTGACCGCGCTGTCGGTCGTAGGTCGTTCGGCAAACACGGACGGCGTGTCTGCTGCAATTACGGCGGCAAGCGATGATCTTGTTCTACGTCGTAGCGGCACGTCGATTGGCTTCGGTACCATCGTTGCTGGAGGTATCGCTTCAAACGCTGTTACGACTGCCAAGATTTTGGACGCCAACGTTACCTACGCCAAGATTCAGAACGCAGTGACGGGAATGTCGGTCGTCGGTCGTGCAGCCAACAGCGCTGGCGTTAACGCCGACATCGATGCAACCGTTGATCATACGGTACTACGGCGTAGCGGTACAAGCGTTGGCTTCGGTGCAATTGATCTATCTCAAAACAACGCGATCACCGGGCAACTACGTGGCTCGTCCTTCCCGGCCTTGACCGGCGCGGTCGTTTCAGCAGGTGCTACCTTGGCGACCACAGCAACCATCGACTTGGTTATCCCGATGGGCGGTACGGCGCTGGCTACAGGTATTATCGCTGGCGTCGATGTTCATTGCGACTTTGCCTTCACTATCGTCCAGTGGACACTTCTAGGTAACGCATCTGGGTCTCTTGTCATCGACATCTGGAAAGATACCTACGCGAACTTCCCGCCGACCGTAGCGGACACGATCACGGCGTCGGCGAAACCAACAATCTCAACAGCGACGAAGGGACAGTCGTCAACTCTCACGGGATGGACCACGTCAGTCGCGGTGGGCGATATCCTACGCTTCAACGTTGATTCCGTGACCACCATCGTTGCCGCAACGCTTATCCTCAAAGTAACAAAGACCTCATAATGCCAACGATCATCCTCACGTCCGGCACGTCATGGGATGTTCCTGCTGACTGGAACTCTTCTAACAACTTCATTGAATGTATCGGCGGCGGCGGCGGCGGCGGGGGATGGTCTGTTGCAAACCTATTTAACTCTGGGGGTGGTGGTGGTGCATATTCTCTTAAGAACAATGTCGCCCTAACCCCTAGCGGCACAGCTAGTTTTCAAATAGGTACAGGCGGTGGGGGCGGTACTGGCGCCAACGCAGGAACAGCAGGCGGCGATACATGGTTCAAATCTTCTGGAGACGTTCTTGCAAAAGGCGGAACAGGGGGTAGCACAACGGCGGGTGCGGGCGGCTTAGCCTCTGCCGGTGTTGGAGATACTAAATTCAACGGAGGCACTGGCGGTCTTCGTGGTGTGTTTAACGCCAACTACTCGTATGCCGGTGGTGGTGGTGGTGCAGCTGGTCCAGATGGCGCTGGTGGTAATGGGGGAACTGGCTCAACTACGGGTATTGCCAGCGGCGGCGGCGGCGGTGGCAACAATGGTTCTAATGGAACGAATGGTTCGGGTGGTACCCCAGGAACCGGGGGTGCTGGCACAAACGGTGGCGGCACAGGCGGTAACGGCACAGTCGCAGCAAACCCCGGCAACCCAGGTGCCGCTGGCACAACATGGGCAGGCACGCACGGTCCGGGTGGCGGCGGCGGCGGCGGCGGCGGCGACAACTCTGTCGGCGGCCCCGGCTACACGGGCGGAGCCGGTGGAAACTATGGTGCTGGCGGCGGTGGCGGCGGCACTGACGTAAGCACGGCAGGTATAGGCGGCGCGGGCAAGGCAGGACTAATCGTCATCACCTACACGCCAGCGCCCCCCACCGCTTCACGCGCGATTTGGTTCTAAGCTTGGGGCGCTTCGTCTGTTGCCTTGAGCTTATCTGCATCCGCTTTCTCAAGCTCGGTGATGCGCTCCTTCAGCGCCTTCTCCCGCACGAAGCACGCTTCCATCTGCTTCGTGTTTTCGATGGCGACCGTGCGGAAGACGACCAGATCGGCGTTGGCTTCCGCAACTGCTTGCGCCAGCGTGGCAATCTGTTGCTTGAAGACATCGATGATAGTCTCGCGCCGAAGCTTCGCGTAATCAATACCTTCAGTTGCTTGTGCGTCCACGGGTACACTCCTTCTATGGGTTGAGGGCAGACTACCACGTTGTTAACCCTAATGCAAGTCCTCTTTCGCCTTGAAGTAGTGACTACACGACACCACATTAAGGTTAACGTCTGGCGATCCTGCCGGGCGCTACCCTTGCGACGAAGCGCTGGAAGGGTTCGTGTCGGTCGCTGAAAAGTCGTCGTAAGGTAACCGTACGATGTCGCAAGCCAACATTGCGCTGACAATCATAAGCAGTGACAGTTTTCCGGTGACGTTCGACGCGCCCACCGTGATCGCCGCTCTGTCTCGATCTTGGACCGCGCGCATTTCAGCCGACGTTCCGATATACATCAAAGTAGGCGAGCCCGGTGTCGAAGCGACAGACGGTGCGTGCTATCTCAACGAATTTGAAGGTAGCATTCCTCTAGCAGTTCCTAAAGGTCATGAGATTTCCATTCTAGGAACCGATATCGGTACAGTATGGGTTGCTGAAATTAAATTTTCAGCTACGTAAACGAGATGATGTATGTCAACGGCAGGCCATGTTATCAGAAACCGTATCGGTATACGTAGCGATACCGATCTTGACGACACCATTACGCCTGGAGTTTATGCTGTTCGCCTACCGCTGAATGGTCCTTCAGGTGTGGGCGACCTATTTATTGTTGAAGTCACACAGGCGTTCGAAATTTCCCCAAGCGTTAATCGTTTTGTTGTCCAAAAAGCTTTTGATTTGGATAACGACGGTGTGAGTTACGTACGTATTTTTGACAGCGCGGCTTGGTCCGCGTGGGCTGCATCCGGCGGCGGCGGCGGCGGCGGCGCAAACCTGACATTCACTCGAAACGCGACAACCGTTACGATCCTTTCGGATACCGGGACTGATGCAACAATTCCGGCTGCTGACACCGATGATGCTGGTGTCATGACAGCGGACATGTTCGACAAGCTGGCTGGGATCGAGGCTGGTGCACAGGTCAACATCGATACTGATCTAGCCATCGGTACTCACGACGACGTAAGCTTGGAAGTCGAATCTAGCACAGGAGACGACATCGTTCTCCCTGCGGCAACCCCAACTAGCGGTACGAACAAAGCCGGTCTGATGACGGCCGCCGACAAGGAGAAGTTGGACGGCATCGAGGCTGGCGCTGAAGCCAACATTGATACCGATCTCGCAATCGGTACTCACGACGACGTAAGCTTGGAAGTCGAGTCAAGCACCGGAAACGACATCGTTCTGCCTGCTGCGACGCTCGTTGCTGGTACGAATAAGGCTGGCCTGTTAACGTCTGCCGAGAAAACCAAGCTGGCAGGTATTGCGGCTGGTGCGACAGCTTACACCGACGAGATGGCGCAGGACGCTGTTGGTGGAGCGCTCGACAACGGCACAGTAGGCGACATCAACTTCTCCTACGACGACGTGACGCCGAAGTTTAGCGGCGTAGTGAAGAATGCGTCCATCACTTATGCGAAGTTTCAAGATGTTTTGGCGCTGTCGGTCGTTGGACGTGCTGCCAACTCAGACGGCGTTGCGGCCGCAATCACGGCTAGCGCTGATCATCTTGTTCTACGTCGTAGTGGCGCAAGCATTAGCTTCGGAGAAGTTGTGGCTGGCGGTATCGCGTCGAACGCGATTACGACTGCAAAGCTTCTCGACGAAAACGTAACTTTCGCCAAGATCCAAAACGTCAGCGCAACCACGCGTTTCCTAGGGCGCTTCTCCGCTTCAGCCGGTATCATAGAAGAGATCACTGGTGCTCAAGCGCGAGCTATGCTCGACGTTCGTTCGAAGAACGCAGCGGTTGTCACTTACTTCATTCGCGATGACGCAACGGGCGATACTAACCGCGACGGCACAATCAACAACGCAGCTAACGCCTTCCTGACCATCAACGGTCTGGCCGCCTATCTCGCCAAAAGTGTGGACCTAGGGCGCTTCAAGCCTTCGATTTCTGTGGGTCCAGGCGTGTTCGCGCCGTGCACGTTCTCACATCCGTGGGTTGGGCAAACCTATTGCGACATCGCTGGCGATACGGCGCGCACGATCACCAACGTTGTGAACAACGGCTCCGGTCTGTGCCGTCTGACTGTGAGCACCGCTGCCGTTGGTAGCCATCGCGCTCTCGTTACGGGTGATAAGGTTATCGTGCGCGAGGTTCTTGGCGCGACCGGAGCGAACACCGCACCGAACGCCGGTCCTGTTACGATCACGGTGATCAACTCTACGACTGTGGATATCCAGGGCTCTACGTTCGGTGGCACATACACGAGCGGCGGAGCTATGGTCTGCACCGGCATTCAAGCCAGCGCCGACAACCAGACCGGCATCAATCTCCAAGACCTTTGCGTTTTGGCTCCCGACCAATTTTGGTTTGACAGTGCTGGGTTTAACAACTTCACCGCTATCGGTTCTGGCCAATACTCGATCCTCGATCCAGGAGCGAATACGTATCACCGAGCGAACGTCCACTTGTTGATCAGTCCGGTGTCGTCGGTGAACGAAAGTGCGAAGCCGTTCATCACGGGCAACGCGGCTGCGCACTTGCAGTGTTTCCAAGGCTCGCGCGTTAGCCTCTTCACGCAACGTTACGTCGCTGGTGGCGTGTCTATCACTGTTGTTTACGGATCGTACTACAACGCCGTTCTCACTGCATCCGCCGCTATTGTGCACAGCGGTCCCGGCGCGGCAGGCGGCTCGTCGCCGCTCACCGGAACAAAGTACATCATGTACCGCGGTGGACAATTTACGGACAGCATCATTGACGCCACATGGCCCGGTACTGTTGCTGGTATAAACTATAATCTTCAGGGGCCGGGCACCGCCACCACTGCTAACTCGTTTGTAAAGTTCGCGGACACGACCGGGAACAATCTCACAGAGTTAAGCGACACCGACGCGACCGCACGTCTGAACGTGGCGACGACCTCCCTTAAGGGACTGATGTCGTCTGCCGATAAGGTAATTCTCGACACGCTCAACGGCGCACAGGTTTCCGGCTTACGTAATCGTCTCGTCAACGGCAACTTCATCATCACCAACGTTGGTGAAGGCGCGGCGACGACTGTGAACGGTACCAACTCGTTCTACGCCGAAGATATGTGGTTCGGCGCTGGAGTGGCGACGGCCGGTGTGTTCACGATGCAACGCATTGCTGACCCGGACTATCCAGGACAGTTCGGTATGCGTATGGCAGTCACCACGAACGACACGTCCATTGCCTCGACTGAGCGCTACATATTCGGAACGCGTCTTGAAGGTTTCAGCGTCGCAGACTTCGGATGCGGCACTTCGCTTGCCAAGCAGGTTACCGTTTCGTTCGACGTACGTTGCAGCATGACCGGCACGTTTGGCTTCAACTTTACTGACGCCACGAACGCACGTAGTTATGTTGCGACATTTACCGTCAACGCTGCCAACACGCGCGAGAGCAAGACCGTTACCGCCGTGATGGACACCACGGCTGGATCGTGGGTAACAGGCAATGGCGTCGGTCTCGCGCTTGGTTGGTGTCTAGCGGCTGGAACGAACTTCCAGACGACAGCCGGTTCGTGGGTGAACGGAAATCTACGCACGACCTCTGCTCAAACCAATTTCATGGGCACAACCAGCGCTACGTTCGACATCTTCAACGTGCAGCTTGAGCTTGGGCCTGGAGCGACGAAGTTTGAGCAGCGCCATCGCACCATCGAAGAGTTGATGTGTCAGCGCTATCACCCTTGCTGGATCAGCATCAACGGTTGGTTTGCCGTGGGTATGGCCAGTGGTACAACAACTGGCGGTGTGTCTTTGCCGTTCTTGGTACCGCCGCGTACGATTTCAGGTATGGGCGCAACAGTGAGTGCGGGTAGCCATTTCTCAGCGCTTGACGCTACGTCGAACTTACGCGCCTTCACCGGGTTCGCGTTCAACACAGCGACACAGGTGAACATTCAGTTGAACGGTACAGGCGCGACGGGCCTTGTCGCAGGTAACGCCATGCCTGTTTACGGCAACACCGCGTCGGCGCGTATCAGAGCAACCGGACCATCATTATAACGGAAACGACACATGCGGGAACCAACAGATTGGGCGTTCGTGGACAGTGAGAGACGCATCGTTTGGCGCGTCAACGAACGCGGCTGGGAAGATAGTTGTCCCGTCACGAACGTTGAAGTGCAGGAGTGGATAGCCAAAGGTAACATTCCTGGTGAACCACCACCCGAGCCTGCGCCAGAGCCTACTGTCGATACTCGTCTGAAAGACCTGGAAGCCCTCAACACCAAATTGTTGGCGGCTTTGGAGCTGGCGGGCATAGACGTGTCGGAAGTTAGGGCTTGACCAATAGGTGAGATCGCACCACATTAAGGTTAACGCGTATGTGCGTCTCATGAGGGCAGGCACCATCCAATGTTGACGATCCGAGTGCTCAACTGCGATAACTTCGCGATTGATGCAAGCAATCAAATCACCTTGGCTGCACGTGAACGTATGTGGATTGCGCGTGTTTCTTCCGATGTCACGGTTCATGTGAAACGTATGGAGCGGGATGCGCTTCGCGACGGAGCCGTAGACTTCACTGACGTGGCAACGGCTGGCGATGAAGTGCTTTTGTCTTGGCAGTTCGGTTCTACTTCTTTCGTATTCGGTGATGGTCTTGGTGGGACGGTGGATGTCGGCGCCTCGGCTGAAGACAGTGCTCAAAATCTGAAAGCCGCCATCGCGGCTTACGCTTTGGCTAACAACATCGATATCGAGTTCGCGGACATAGTCCCGACTGGAGTTGATATGATAACGCAAAACCCGTACGTACATATCGAGGAAGTCACCGACACGGGCGCCGCGATAATCGTGATCGACTTCGACTACACGTTTCCGGCGACGGCAGATGACCCTCCGTTCACCGAGTTCAAGGATTTGTTTTTCTCACTCGCTGAAGGCGAAGGTTTGTCTTTCATGGGTGAAGAAGGCAGCGTCGAGGGAATTTGTTCGGTGGCTGAAGTCAAAGTATCCGCGTAACACGCGTAGGAAAGTAGGAACGCAATGTCGGCTGGTGGACACATACTTCGGAACCGTACCGTTTTACGCCCTGGCGTAAACATGGATATCCTGACTGTTCCGGGTGTTTATGCTCTCGAAGCCCCGACCAACTCCCCTGATGCCGGAGACTATCTCGTCGAGGTCTACGTGGCTCTCGACGGCGCTACACGTATTATCGCACAACGTAGCACGTCCCTTACGGATGGTTCGACATCAATGCGTTTATACGACGGCATTGCGTGGGGCGAACATGCAGCCATCGGCGGCGCTAGTGGATCGGGCGGTACCCGCGTTCGCGCAGCGACGACTGCCAACATCGCCAACATCGGGGCGGCGCTCAACGGATCACCCCCAGGCAGCGACAGCATCGACGATGTTCTACTAGCGCTAGGTGATCTTGTTTTGGTCAAGAACCAAAACGACAACACAGAGAACGGTATTTACGAAGTTGGCCCCGCTACTAAGGTCGCCGGTTATGACGAGGCCGCCGACTATCCTGGCATCCTCGTTGTAGTCACCGAGGGTACTGAGAACGCTGACACGCTTTGGCTGTGCACGACCAACGCTGGCAGCTCTGCCATTGTGTTCGTTGAGCGCGCCATGATCGCGGCCATCGCTGGTGGCCTGACACTCGACGCTGGCACCTTGCGTGTGAACGAAAGTATCGTTGTCGCTGTAGGCGACGAGGAAACCGAACTAACAACTGGCGACGCGAAGGTCACGTTCCGCATGCCTTATGCATTCACGCTCACTGGTGTGCGTGGGTCGTTGGGTGTTGCTTCCACAGCCGGTGGTAACGGCGCCGTCAACGTAGACGTTCGCGAGAGCGGCACGACTATCTTCAGCACGCCATTGACGATTGACCAGGACGAGAAGACAAGTCTCACGGCCAACGCAGCTG
>Ga0137433_1001059_pt1 | contig 12411 bp, 9 predicted proteins | sample EasRivERMZT840_2_FD_102335 | JGI IMG/M metagenome (GOLD analysis project Ga0137433, IMG submission 102335) | Soil microbial communities from meander-bound floodplain in the East River, Colorado, USA - East River MetaG ERMZT840_2 | ecosystem: Environmental > Terrestrial > Soil > Floodplain ...
GTCGGCTCATCACATCCTGGGGCTGTAGCCGGTCCCAAGGGTATGGCTGTTCGCCATTTAAAGTGGTACGTGAGCTGGGTTTAAAACGTCGTGAGACAGTTTGGTCCCTATCTACCGTGGGCGCTGGAAGTTTGAGAGGGGCTACTCCTAGTACGAGAGGACCGGAGTGGACGCATCCCTGGTGTACCGGTTGTCACGCCAGTGGCATCGCCGGGTAGCTATATGCGGAAAAGATAACCGCTGAAAGCATCTAAGCGGGAAACTTGCCTCAAGATGAGACTTCCCGGGGGCTCGACTCCCCTGAAGGGTCGTCCTAGACCAGGACGTTGATAGGCGGGATGTGCAAGGGCCGTAAGGCCTTGAGCTAACCCGTACTAATTGCCCGTGCGGCTTGACCCTATAACCGTGAGCATCGCTCACCGTTGTAGCGCGCTTGGCGCGATCTCATACCCAACATTCACTTCTTCAATCTTCTATCTGGCGGCTATAGCAGCCTGGAACCACGCCTTCCCATCCCGAACAGGACCGTGAAACGGGTTTGCGCCGATGATAGTGTGCAATCGCGTACGCGAAAGTAGGTTACCGCCAGGCCATATTCAAACAAGGAACCCCGGGCTCGAAAGAGTGCCGGGGTTTTTTGTTGGCGGCTGTAATCGGCCGCACCAGGTTGTCGACGAAAGAGCGACGAAGCGGCCGAGCGGGGAAGGATTGACACGGGTCGGACGCGTGCCTACCCTTTCGTACTCTCACATCCAAGAACGCGTGCGCCGCTGAGGGCTTCCGCTTCAGCGGGCTGGGAGGCGAGCATGAGAGTTGGCAGGATCGTGATGACACTGGCGCTGACCGGCGTCCTCGCCGCGATGCACCCGGAGCCGGTCGCCGCCGCGCCGAGCGGGCAGACAACCTTCGCGGCGAGCCAGCCGCTCCGAAGCAACGTAAAACTCCGGAACGTTCGCGCGCATCAGGCGGCGCTTCAGGCCATTGCCGACGCCCACGGCGGCAACCGGGCCGCCCAGACCGCCGGCTACGACGCCTCGGTCGCATACGTGGCGGACCAGTTGCGCGACGCGGGCTACTTCGTCGAGATCCGCGACTTCCAGTATCCGGACGCGGCCAACGCGACGATCACGCTCCAGCGTCTCTCGCCGACGCCGAAAACCTATAACCCGGGCCCGGACTTCCTAGCCATGCAAGGGGGAAACGACGGGACGGCGCAGGGGACGCTCCAGCCGGTCGATCTCGTGCTGCCGCCGACGCCGGCGCCTTCGTCCACGAGCGGCTGCGACGCATCCGACTTTGTCGGCTTCTCGGCGGGGAGCATCGCCCTCATCCAGCGCGGGACCTGCACCTTCAACCAGAAGGCGCTCAACGCGATGGCCGCGGGGGCGGCGGGCGTGATCATCTTCAACGAGGGGCAGCCGGGGCGGACCGACACCGGCATCTTTGCCCTCGGGAGCGGCGTGACGATCCCCGTGCTCTTCGCCTCGTTCGCCGTCGGCAACGAGCTCGCGCAGCTGGCGATAGCCGGCCCGGTGACGGTGCGGCTATCCCAGCAGACGCCGATCGCCACCGAGCAGAACGTCATCGCCGAGTCGACCTGGGGTGACCCGAATTCGGTGATCGTGGTCGGCGCCCATCTGGATTCGCGCCTCGAGGGCCCGGGCATCAACGACAACGGCAGCGGGACCGCCGTCATCCTCGAGACGGCCATCCAGATGGCGAAGCTGGGGCATACGTACCGCAATCGGGTGCGCTTCGCCTTCTGGGGCGCCGAGGAGATCGGGCTCATCGGCTCGACGCAGTACGTGGCGCAGCTCGTTGCGAGCGGCGAGATCGCCAACGTGGCGGCCAACCTCAACTTCGACATGCTGGGCTCGCCGAACTTCGTGCGGTTCGTCTACGACGGCGACGGCTCGACCTTCGGGCTCGTGGGGCCGACTAAGGGCGACATCTCGTCCGCCGAAATCGAGCGGGTCTTCGTCGATTTCCTGGCGCACAAGGGCCTCCAGACCGAGCCGACTGCCTTCGACGGCCGGTCGGACTACGGCCCCTTCATCGCGGTTGGCATCCCGGCTGGCGGGCTCTTCAGCGGTGCCGAGGTGCCGAAGACCCCCGCGCAGGTCGCCATCTACGGCGGTACGGCCGGCATCCCGTACGACCCCTGCTACCACCTCGCGTGCGACACTTTCGACAACAACAGCGACGAGGTGCTCGGGCAGTTCACGCAGGCGACGGCTCACGCCGTGGCCTACTTCGCGGAGCGCGCGCACGGCCCCAGAACGCCACGCACCCCGAGGGGCGCGGTGAACCTCAACGCGCTGCCCTTCCGGGGGCCCATCCCGCAGCGGTAGTCCTTCAAACGAAAACCCCGGGCCTGAGAGAGCACCGGGGCTTTTTATGGCCGAACCGCGCTTCCGGTGCAGGCGTGCTGCGCTAATTCACGTCGACGCCCGCGTCCCGGAGGATCTTGCCGTAGCGCTGCGTGTCGTCCTTGATGATTGCGTCGAATCGCTCCGGCGTACTGGGAGCGGGAATCGAGCCGAACATCGTCAGCCTTTCGCGTACGTCCGCCATTTGCAGCGCTCCCGCGACGTCCTGGCTTACCTTGGCGAGGATCCCTTGCGGCGTCCCGGCCGGTGCCATCAAGCCAAACCAAGACTCATACTTGTAGTCCGGCAGTGCGGCTTCCGCGATGGTCGGAACATCCGGAAGCTGAGGAGCGCGCTTGTCGGAATTGATCGCGAGCGCGCGCACTTTCCCGGCAGCACCCAGCTCGCGAGCGTTGGGAATAGGAGCAAAAAACATCTGTACGTCGCCCCGAATCACGGCTGTCGTCGCGTCCGGCACGCCCTTGAAGGGAACATGCACGATGTTGATCTTGGCCTGCTGACGGAAAATCTCGGCAGAAAGAAAGGAAGTGCTGGCGACACCCGCTGAGGAGAAATTGAGCTTGCCCGGTGAGGCGTTCGCCAGCGCGATGAATTCCTTGAGCGTCTTGGCCGGAAGATCAACAGGCACGATCGCGACCAGCGGCACCGACGCAATGACGGTCACCCCGGCGAAATCCTTCACTGGATCGAACGCAATGTTCTTGTTGATTACGCCCGCGATGGTGTGGCCGTTCGACGTCAGCATCAAGGTATAGCCGTCGGGCGCGCTCTTGGCGACGTACGTCGTCCCGGGAAGCCCGGGTCTGTTCTCGACGATCACTGCCTGCTTCCACGTGGTGCCCAGTTTTTCGGCGAGGACGCGGGCAAGACCATCGGTGATGCTGCCGGCGCCGAACGGGACGACGATCGACACCGTTCGCGCCGGATAGGATTGCCCCAGAGCCTGGGACGGCGGCAGCGCACCGCAGCAGGCCAGCGCGACGACACCAATTGCGACCCGGCAGCTGCGTGTCTGCGTCATTGCTCCTCCACGGTCCTCGATCAACTATATTACTCGCGGTGTAAGGATAAGCGGGGAGGCTGCGATGAAGGTCGGTTTCATCGGTCTGGGCGATATGGGGAGGGGCATCGTGCCGCGTCTGATCGCCGGGGGGCACAGCGTCACGGGTTGGAACCGGACGAAAAGCAAGGCCGAACCGCTGTTCAAGCTCGGCATGAAATGGGCGGACAGTCCGCGCGAAGTGGCGGCCCAGTCCGAAGTCGTGTTTTCGATCGTGACCGATGCCGCCGCCGTGCAGTCCGTCGCGCTGGGGGCCGGCGGCGTTATCGCCGGCCTCAAGAAAGGCGACGTCTATCTGGATATGAGCACCATCGCGCCGGATGCAAGCCGCGCGATCGCCGCCGAGTTTGCCAAGGCCGGCCTCACCATGCTCGATGCACCGATTTCCGGCAGCACCGTGACGCTGGCAGAAGGCAAGGCCTCGATCATGGTCGGCGGCGACCGGTCTGCTTTCGAGCGCGTGCATGCGGTGCTGCTGGCGATCGGGCCCAAGGTCACCTATATCGGCGGCAACGGGCTGGCGGTCCAGCTGAAGCTCGCGATCAACCTGGTGCTGATGGTCGAGGTCATCGCGTTCGGCGAGGGCGTTGCGCTGGCCGAGAAAGGCGGTGTGGCGCGCGAGGTCGCGGTCGATGCCATGCTCAAGAGCGTGGTGGCATCGCCGGTGCTCGGCTACCGCGGCCCTTTCATACTCGAGGGGAGGATGCCCGCGGTACCGCTGGCCGACGTAACCCTGCAGCAGAAGGACATGACGCTGGTGCTCGAGCTGGGACGTAAAATGGGCGTGCCCGTACCGCTGGCTGCGGCTGCCAACGAAATGATGAACGCGTGTCGCGGCCTCGGCCTTGGCCGTCATGATTTCGTGATCGCGCACGAGGCTTATCGCCGGCTTGGAGGAATGTCGAAATGAAACCCGAGGTGAAAGCCGGATTGAAGCCTTACAACACCAACCTCAAAGACGTGCCCAAAGTCGGCGGGCTGTCGGCAAAGGACGGCTGGGTCAACATGCAAGTGCAGTTCCTGATCGATCAGAAGACCGCCAATTCCGACAAGATGCTGGTCGGCTGGACGGTGCTGCCGCCGGGCGCGCAGCACGACCGACATCGGCATTTCAATTGCGACGAGTTCTGGATCGTCATCAAGGGGCACGGCGTGATGTATACCGACGATGGTGAAAAACCATCGGGCGAAGGCGACGTAGTCTTCACGCCGCGCGGCCATTGGCACGGCTTCAAGAACACATCGGACCAGGATGTCGTGCTGGTGTGGGGCTGGAGCGGCGCGGGTTCGCTGGAGGCGGCTGGTTATGAATCGGTGGAAGGCGGACGCACGCACTGAATCCCAGCGGGCGGCGCGATGAAATTGGCCATCGACGACCCTAGGCCATCTTCAGCAAACAGAAAACCCCGGGCTCGAAAGAGCGCCGGGTTTTTTTGTTTTAGGGGTTCGCCTAGTTCTCGTCGCTGTCGTCATCGCCGCAAAGGGAGCTCGCTCGAACCGGCCCGCCACCGCCTTCGAGCCCGGCTCGGTGTCGGAAACTTTTACAGGTTTTCGCGAAAGTCACGCGAAAGTGTCGGACACTTTTACGACTGAACGGCCGCGTTCATTCGGTCCGCTCTATCCTTTTGATAACTAACGATGGCAAAAGTTGGATCGAAACTTGCCTAGTACTCTCTATCGGGATCCGAACAGGGGAGGTCGGATGAAGCTCGACCAGACTCCCGCACCGTTGAAATCCGCGCTGTGCGCCGCGGTATCCGCGATTGCGCTGCTCGCAACAGCGCCGGCGGATGCGGTGCCCATGGTCCAAAATTACAATGTCGATTTTTCGTCACCGACCCAGGCGTTTTGGGGACCTGGCCAGACCCAAGCGAGCTTTGGTGTCGACCAGTTCATACTGGGCAACAGCTCGTTCGGGATGCGCTTCCAGACCGGCGCCAGCACGGGGACGGTTAGTTCGAACTACAACGGCGCGGTTTCGGTGTCGTATGACGATTCTGCCGTCCCCGGTCCGGTGCCGCTCACGATCGGCTATCTGGGGGACACCAATGGTGGCCATTTCCAGACCGCACTCGGCGCCTTCGTGCTCGTCACGGCCTATTTCCCAGTCATCGGTGGCGTGACGCTCACCAATCCAAACTATTCTCTCAACACCGCCAGTACCTACACGCCGTCGCCCCCCGATAGCCGATCTGACAGCGACTCCTTCACGCCGGCGTCGACCAGTATCGGCCCGGATATTGGAGTCGGTTCGGCGCAGGCGGGCATTGATTACGACATCGTCCAGAACTCGACGCACGCGATCACTGCGTTGAATGGCATGGCCGTCGCGACTCACCAGACCAGCGGCGCCACGCGGACGGCGGGATTCTCCCTCGGCTCGTCCGCCAACATCCTGCTGAACCTCAATGAACCAGGTGCCTGGGATGTCAGGCTGACCACCCTGTCGCTCAACAATCTGTTTTCCACCGACTTCGACCTCGCGGCCGTACCGTTCATTCAATACACTCTCGGCTTCGGCTGCGGTGATCCGGGGACAGATAGCGACAACGGCCTTCTCTGTGGCGGGGACGGTCGCTTGGACACCACGCTAGGGAGCCTCGACCTGTTTTCGAACACGCCGTTCGCGCTTGCGCTGACTTCGAATAACCAGCTCTCCAGCTTCCAGATCACCGTGGCAGCCGTTGCGGCGGCGCCCGAGCCCGGCACGCTGGCCGTGTTGGGCTTCGGACTCGCGGGGCTGTGGCTTACGCGGCGCCGGCGATCCGCCTCGTAGTGTGCCGTTTGCGCACGCGAAAGTAGGTTACCGCCAGACCATCTGCAGGTGAAAAAGCCCGGCCTCGAAAGAGGACCGGGCTTTTTTGTTGGCAGCGGCGATGCGCTAGCCCGACGGCACATTCCTGCCCCGGGGACGGTTCGTACCGCTGCCTGGGGCTCCCCAAGGGGTTGCTCGGCGATAGCTTTTAAGGATAAGACATTCCTTCGCGCCCGTTCCGCGAAAGGCGAGCGGTTCGGACACTGGTCGGGGCGGTGATGCGGTGCGTTTCGTGCATGATAGCTTTGGGCTTGCCGCTGCGAGGCCCACGTGCAAGCGGTCTAATGGCAAATGCTGCGGCTATTGCGGCCGCGCGATGAAGCGCCCGAAGGCGTCGTCGGCGCCGAGCAGCCAGTGGCCGAGCTCGTCGAGCGTCTCGTCGCTGAGCTCGTCGCGGCCGAGCCGGAAGCGCACCGCGCCGGCGCGCCCCACGTTCTCCATCTCCACGACAAACCCAGGCTGGTCGTAGTCGCCGCGCAGCAAGATCTTGCACGGGAACGGCCCGGTGACCATCAGCTTGGCATGCACCACCATGCCGAAGTCGTTCTTCTTCTCCAGCGCTTCGTAGCGGACCTGCATCTTGTCGAGGTGCTGCCGGATCTTGGGCAGCTGCTCTCCCGAGACTTCGAGCTTCTCCGGCCGAACGAACGCGACCTTGAGCTCGAACACCAGGAAGTCGAACCGCTCCTCGGCGTCGAGGCGGCGAAGCCGGTAGTCGGCAGAGCCTCCGACGAGCGACAGCCCCGAGGCCTCGCCGAAATAGAGGATGCCGAAGCGCCGGCTGGATACCGGATGCGCGTCGCGCAGCATGGTGCCGAACTCCGCGAGATAGCGGAACGTGGCGCGCAGGCGCTCGTCGACCCTCTTGTGACCTTCGACTCTCTTGGTGCGCTCATCGACAACCGGGGCAGGGGGGCGCACCGCTGCCTTCTGTTTCAGCAGATCGAGAGCGCTCGGCCGGCGGGGCGAACCCGCCGCCGTGGCTGGCGCCGCCGGCTTGGGGTCGAGAAACGCGCGCTTTGCTTCCTCCTCCCGGCGCACGCGTTCTTCGTCGGCGCGCCGCCGTTCCTGCTCCTGCCGGTCGAACACCTGCGAGAACGCGTCGAGGTCCTCGATCAGCCGCGAGCGCGTCGGATCGGGTGCAGCCGGCGCGCGGCCCGCGCCGCCGGGTGCGCGGCGCTCTTGCGCGCCGATCGCGACCGTGCCGGAGCCGCCGGCGAGCCGGGTGTTGCGCAGGTCGTTGGCCAGGTCGCCGGCGCGCGGGTAGCGGTCCGCGGGCGACTTGGCGAGCGCGCGGTCGAGGATCCGGTCGAACACCGCCGGCAGCTCGGGATCGAGCTCGGTGACCGGCCGGTGGCGCTCGCCGGCAATGCGGTGCAAGAGCGCAAACACGTTGGTGTCTCCCGGGCGCTCGAACGGCGTGCAGCGCGCGAGCATCTCGTAGAGCACCACACCGAGCGAAAAGATGTCGGAGCGCGGCTCGACCGGCTGGCCGGTGACCTGCTCGGGCGCCATGTACTTCGGCGAACCGAGCGCGGTGCCGGTCTGGGTCATGGACGAGGAGGGCACGTGCGCGACGCCGAAATCGGTGAGCTTGGCGCGCCCGGCGGCGGACACCATGATGTTCGCCGGCTTGATGTCGCGGTGCACGATGCCGAAGCGCTGCGCATGGTCGAGCGCCTCGGCGACCTGCGCCGCGATGTCGACGATGCTGGAGAGCGGCAGCCGCCCCGCATCGCGCAGCATCTGCTGCAGCGAGCGGCCCTCGAGCACCTCCATCGCGATGTAGGCCACGCCGTCCTGCTCGCCGACGTCGAAGATCGTCACGATGTTGGGGTGGTTGAGGCGGCCCGCCGAGCGCGCCTCGCGCAGGAAGCGCTCGCGCACGTCGCCCATCACTTCCGCGGGCAGGTCGGGCAGCAGCGTCTTTATCGCGACTTCGCGCTCGATCAGGGGGTCCTGCGCGCGATGTACGGCGCCCATCGCGCCGCGCCCGAGCTCGCCGATGATGAGATACCGCCCGAATCGCTTCTGCGTGGTCAAATCCTGTCCTCTGCGCTAGCTTCGCGGAATTCCGGGCGGGCAGCAAGGCCGGGCGGCGATGCCCAGTCGACAACGCCTCGATCCGAAGGTATTTTTTCAATTCTTGATGGAACATCGGTCGCTGCGCCTTTCGCGCGTCGTGCTGCACGTGGTCATCGCGGGAGAGGGCGAGCCGGTGGTGCTGCTGCACGGCTGGCCGCAGACCTGGCATGAATGGCGCAAGGTCATTCCGCTGCTGGCGGGGTCCTACCGGCTCGTGGTTCCCGATCTTCCTGGGCTAGGCGACAGCTCGCGGCCGGCCTGCGGATACGACAAGAAAAGCATCGCCGCAGACCTGGGCGAAATGTGCGAGCGCCTGCAGCTCGCGCGCTTTCACCTCGTCGGCCACGATTGGGGCGGGCCGAGCGCCTTCGCGCTGGCGTGCGCGCTCCCGGAGCGGGTCAGGACGCTGACCGTGCTCGACGTGACCATTCCCGGCATCGGGCCCGACATCTCGCAGGGCGGCCGGCGCTGGCACCACGCCTTTCATATGACACCGGAGCTGCCCGAAGCGCTGGTGCAAGGACGCGAACGCGAATATCTGGGGTGGTTCTACCGCGAGTTCTGCTGGCAACGCGGCGCGATCGCGCAGGCCGCCGTCGACGAGTACGTTCGCTGCTACAGCCAACCCGGCGCCCTGCGCGCCGGATTCGAGTATTACCGGGCCCTCTCGCGCGACAAGGCCGACAACCAGGCGTTGCTAGATTCCGGATTCCGGCTGCCGATGCCGGTGCTCGCGCTGGGCGGGGCCAGAACTGAGGCGCGAGGCCGCGGCGAGGAGCCGCTCGAGTCGCTGCGCGCCATCGCGTCGAACGTCCGCGGCGGCGCAATCCCGGAGTGCGGTCACTTCATTCCCGAGGAGCAGCCCGCGCTGCTCGCCGAGCGGTTGCTCGACTTCTTCGGAAGCTAGCGCGCGATTTCCGCTTCTTCTTCCTGCTGCAGCGCGAAGATCGAGGTGTAGCCCTTCGACCAGTCGGGCGGCATCAGGCACGGCCGCGGATCGTGGTGCGCGAACTGCGCACGCTTGCCGCGCAGGATGTACTGGTCGTGCTTCGGCTTGATCGGGTTGACCGTATAGGGAAACGCGTCGGCCGAGCTCATCGCGTTCAGCAGCAGCGGCCGGCCGAGGTCAGAATCGTTTCGGGCCGAGTAATGCAGGGTGCGACAGTTGTGGATCGTCAGCGAGCCCGCCGGCCCGGGCAGGTACCTCATCTTCGAGAGATCCAGCTTCGCGACATCGGCGTCCGACAGGCAGCCGGTCCAGGCGCCTTCGGCGTTGTATTGGGAAAGCATCGGTTCGATCTGGTGGCTTCCGGGCAGGCAGGCGAGGGGGCCTTGCTCCATGCCGCAGTCATACAGGTAGGTGCCGACCGTCAGCGGCGAATAATTCGTGTGCGGGTAGAAGCTGATGTCGTAGTGCCACTTCACTTCCTCGCCGCCGTTCGCCCACTTGAAGTTCAGCTTGGAGTGATGGAACTTCACATCCGGGCCGACCAGGTCGGCGACGATGTCCGCCATCACCGACTTGAGACAATATTCCCAGAACACCGGATGCTGCTCCACCGGGTTCGATACCCGGCGCAGACGCGGCTTTTCGGGCCGATGTCCGGGCTCGAGGTCGAACACCGGGTCCGACTTGGTCACCTTGCGGCCGCGCTCGACCAGCTCGTCGGTGGCGGCGCGCAGCCTGGTGATCCAGTCCTGGCCGATCGCGCGCTCGACCAGCAGGAAACCGTCCTTGAAGTAGGACTCGCGCTGCGCCTGCGTCAGGACCTTCGGCTTGAGGGCGAGAACCTGTTCCGGTGTCATGGCAACACTCCTTCACGAACAGCCTCCATCATAAACTTCTCCCAGGCGAGCGGGACGCCGTCCTCCAGCAGGCGGCGCTGGAATCTCCCCAGGGTCGCGCCATCTTCCCGCACCGCAGCGGGTGGTATGCGGTTCTCGAGCGCGAACGCCGCCAGCGCTCCAGCGGCTTCGCCGATGTTCCATTCGACCGGGTGCAGCCGGTAGCAGCCGTTGGTGATATGCGTGGTGCCAATGTTCTTCGCGCCCGCGATCAAGTTATCGACGCGCACCGGCAGCAATGCCCCGAGGGGAATCTGGAACGGCTTGGTGCGGCAGCTCGCGCCGACGTCGTCTGGGCCGGAGCGGTGGATGTCGATCGGGTACCAGCCAACTCCCACGGAATCGGCGAAATGCGCAGCGCGCGGACCTTTCTGGTGGTGCGCCGACACTTCCTGCTCGACGATGGTTTTCTTCGCCTTGATGCGCCGCGACTCCCGGATGTACGGATGCTTGGACAGGCCATCGGCGGTGTCCATGACGTCGGGACGCAGCTTGAGCTCCGGCGCCTCCTGCTGCAGCCAGTAGAGGAAGCCTAGGCTGACGCGCTTGGCATCCTGCAGCGCCCTGACAGCCTCGAGCGGCGGGCAATCGATGATGCTGTGGTCGCGGTAGTCGTTGCCCGGCCAGTTGAACATGGTGAGGTTGTTCTTCTCCACCAGGCGGCGATAGGTCCACAGCCCGCCCTTGGTCCCCGGCAGTTGCCCGTACAGGCTGTACTGCAGCCAGCCGCTGGTCTCACCGTAGATCTCGCCGCCGTGCACCTCGATGTTCAGGCTGTAGGGCTGCGTGTCGCGGTAGTGCTCGTACTTGTCCGGCTTCGCGATGACGTGCTTCTCGCCTGCCGGCCGCCGCTCGCAGGCGAACGTATAGGTGAAGCTCTGCACGCAGCGCGGCTTCGGCTCCTGCGGCTGCGCCTGCGCCTCGCCGGTTTGCGCGACAGACTCGGCGCCGACGACGTATTCGGTTCCAGACAGCGGCAGCAGGTCGCCCAGCTCGGTCGCATCGATCACCATTTGCGGCTGGAACCGCAACAGGCGTCGGTCGTCGAGCCCCATCGCGACGACTTCGGTGATGCGATCGCCCTCGGTTGTCCCCGCGACTGTCTTGGTGCGCTTGAACACCTGCACGCCCGCCGGCAGCATCGATTCGATGATCCGCGCGCACTCCCGGGGCTCGAAGGCGAGCCGCGTCACCCAGCAGTTCCCCGGATTGGCCTGGCCGTAGTGCTTGCGAAGGGCGTTGCGCAGCTCGTAGTACCTCGCCGTGCCGCCGAACGATTCTATGAATTCGTGCTCGTCTAACGCGGATACGCCCTGCGAGGTCATCTGCCCGCCGAGCCAGTCGGTTTCTTCGAGGAGCACCACGCGGCGGCCGGCGCGGGCGGCGGCGAGGGCGGCGGCGACGCCGCCGGTCCCGCCGCCGGCGATCAGCACTTCACAATCGATTACTGGTGAAGATCCAGGTGAAGCAACGGGCAAAACGGCTGCCGACGGATCACCGTCCGCCGGCACCCGCATTACGTCGACGACGGCGTCGAGCTTACTTGCCGTTCGCCTTGCCACCGGCGGCCGGCTTCTTGCGCCAGTAGTAGTCCGCGGCGAAGCTGTAGGCCGGGAACATCGCCATGCGGCCCGGGACGACGTTCGCCGCGTAGGCGCGCTGCGACTCCATCACCTTGGCGAAAAACGCGTCCTCCTTCGCGAACTTTTCGCGGACTGCGTCCCACGTTTCGAGCTGCTTGAGCAGCACCTCGGGCGGGGTGCGCCGCACATTGACCCCCTGCTTCTCGCGCATCTCGGAAAGCGCCTTGGAGTTCTCCCGCACGTAGGTGAGCCACCAGCGCAGGTAGGTCTCCGTGGCCGCCATCTTGATGATTTCCTGCAGGTCCGGCGCAAGGGCCTTGAACGTGGCCTTCGAGATGATCAGGTCCGACACCTCGGTCATCTCGTGCATGCTCGGCATGTAGTAGTACTTCCACACGCTGTGGAAGCCGAGCTTGACATCCTCCGCGGGGCAGCACCACTCGGCGGCGTCGATGACGCCGCGCTGCGCCGACGGGACGATCTCGCCGCCCGGCATGCTGACCACTGTGGCGCCCGCCGCGTTGAGCAGCTGCGCGTTCATCCCGACCGCGCGCATCTTGCGGCCCTTCAGGTCCGCCCAGCCCTTGAACGGCTGCTTGAACCAGCCGAACATCTGCGGCGTGAACGGCATGA
>Ga0137433_1001063_pt1 | contig 12382 bp, 13 predicted proteins | sample EasRivERMZT840_2_FD_102335 | JGI IMG/M metagenome (GOLD analysis project Ga0137433, IMG submission 102335) | Soil microbial communities from meander-bound floodplain in the East River, Colorado, USA - East River MetaG ERMZT840_2 | ecosystem: Environmental > Terrestrial > Soil > Floodplain ...
GAGACTAATTGACCTCGAACGGTATCGGCGTAAAACAGAGGAGTAGCATCGCGAGAGCGATCCAGCCAAGCCAAGTGTGACGCCGGCTCAAGGGAACCGAATCATCCACTGTCATGGGATGGCGGAACCCGATGATGAGCAGCACCGTCGTCCAGAACAACCAGCCCTGCCAGTAAAACAACCCGAGCGGGATCAGCGTAAAAAGAAATATTTGTGAAATCCGGCTGTGTTTGCCGCGGAACAGCGCGTACGTCACATGGCCGCCGTCCAGTTGTCCAACCGGCAACAGATTCAACGCTGTCGCGAAGAAACCAAACCATGCCGCAAGCCCGATCGGATGCAGATTGATCGACATTCCGGGCGGCGGAGTCTTTCCCATGATGAAGGCCGTCAGCTTGAAAATCAGAGGCTCACCGAGTTCGATTCCAGCCATGGACGGATCAGGGACAATGTACGCGGACTTTGCGAGGGCAATAATCAAAACGGGAATCGCAAGAACAAATCCGACGATGGGTCCGGCGATTCCAACTTCCAGCAGCGCGGCTCGATGTTGGATCGGCGATTTGATCTTAATGAATGCTCCCATGGTTCCGACAGGCGGCAGGCAGGTGGGAATGAAGTACGGCAGTGTTGCATCGATTCCGTAGTATCGGCAGGTCAGGTAATGTCCCATTTCGTGTCCGAGAAGAATGGACATGATGGACAGACTGAACGGCAGACCGGTCAGCAATATGGAGGGCGAATGCAGAACCTGTTTGAGAAAGGGAAGAAGGTCATCGATCGAGTTCGTGTACATTGCCATCAGCGCGCTGCCGATCAGGAGCGTGCTCAGGCAAGTGAGTGCGAAGAGGACGATATTCAGCCAGGGAAATTTTCGCTCCGGCGCTTCCTCGAATAAGATCTCGGCGGGCGAACCGATAGAGTTGTCCATGGAACTATTACTACTACTTATATGTTGCTAGAGCGACTGCAAGTCCTTGCCGGGCTTGAAACGTACGGCTTTTCCGGGAGGGATGTTCACTTCCGAACCGGTACGTGGATTCCTGCCGATGCCAGTCTTCCGGGGTTTCACAGAGAACACGCCGAAGCCACGCAACTCAATACGATCGTTGGCTTTGAGTGCATCCTTCATGCAGTTGAAGATGGTGTCGACAGCCTGTTCCGCTTTCGTCTTGCTCACTCCCGTCCGCTCGACGATCTGGTTGACAAGATCGAGTTTGATCACTGGATCCTCCGTATCTCTTTTGTCCACATATTTTTACCATCCAGGAGACATATAGGCAATGGCTATTAAAGCCGATCGATGGATACGTGAAATGGCCGAAACCCGCGGCATGATCGAGCCCTTCAACGGATCGCAAGTCGCCGAAGGAATGATTTCGTACGGTCTATCCTCCTATGGATACGACCTGCGGCTGGCCGATGAGTTCCGGATTTTCTCGCCGCCTGCCGGTGCGACGCTGAATCCAAAGGCCATTCCACCGGACTATTACCGCGAGCACCGCGGCGCATTCTGCGATATCCCCGGCAATGGCTATGTCTTAGGCCGAACTGTCGAGTACCTTCGCATCCCACGCGACGTTCTGACGTTGTGCGTCGGAAAATCCACGTATGCGCGCACGGGCGTATTGGTAAATGTCACACCGTTCGAACCGGAGTGGGAGGGCTTCGTTACCGTTTCGATCGCCAATACGACGCCGGTTCCGGTTCGCATCTTTGCCAACGAAGGTTTGTGTCAGGTTCTTTTCTTCCAGTCGGATGAGCCTTGTGAAGTGTCGTATAAGGATCGGAAGGGAAAGTATCAGGCGCAGAAAAAGATCGAGTTCGGACGGACTTCCTAGATCGCCAATCCTCCATCGACTTGCACGACCTGGCCGGTCATGTAACCCGCCTTCGGCGAGACTATAAACAAGGCGATCTCCGCCATCTCGTCGGCCTTTGCAAAGCGGCCGAGCGGAATCTGTTCGAGAGCTTTTGTGCGGTATTCGGCGTTCAAGACGCCGGTCATGTCCGTTTCCACGAACCCCAGGGCCAATGCATTTACGGTTACGTTGGCTTTTGCGATCTCTTTAGCGAGAGCTTTTGTGAATCCAATCATGCCGGCTTTCGACGACGAATAATTCACCTGTCCCGGCATTCCCACGATGCCGCTGATCGAAGTCACATTGAGAATGGCGCCGGATCTTTGCCGGAGCATGAGACCGACGACCTGCTTCGTCAGGTTGAAGGCGCCTTTCAAATTGGTGTCGATGACGTCGTCCCAGTCTTTTTCGCTCATCAACGCCAGCAGCTTATCGCGTGTGATGCCGGCGTTGTTTACCAGGATATCGACGCGGCCGAAGCGCTCTTTCACCTGCTTAACGAGATCCTTGGCCTGGTCGAAGCTGGTGACGTCGGCTTGAAATGCGAGGATCGTTTCGCCATTCGCAACTTCATCCGCCAGGGCTTTGTTTTGAACGTACGTGAACGCGACCTTAGCCCCTTCACGCGCGAGCGCCTGAACAATGGCGCGGCCGATCCCGCGGCTTCCTCCGGTCACAATGGCAACCTTGTCTGAGAATGCTTCGCTCATGGACGCAGGATTTTACTTTTCCGCTGCGCTCAGTTGAAAGTTGATTCTTGCCGTAAGAATGACTGGAACGGCCTGGCCGTTCAGATACGTCGGCTCGTACTTCCATTTCGAAATGGCCTGAATGGCGGCGTCGGTCAGGAGTGGCGAGCCAGATATGACTTTGGCCTGTTCCACAGTTCCCTGTGCAGTCACTGTTGCTTCGACAACAACCACGCCTTCGATCTTCGCTCTCTTCGCCGCCGGAGGATATACAGGCTGTTCGATGTGTACGACCTTGGGAGGTTTAACGTTGCCTCCAACTCGAACAGGCGCGGTCGGAGCCGGTGGTGGCGGTGCGGTTCCTGTGCCGCCGAGAATACCGCCGAGCACACCCGCGGGAATGCCGCCAGGTACGCCTCCCGGAACTCCACCGGGCACACCGCCCCTTCCGGTAGTGGCGCCCGACGATTTTCCGGTTTCAACAATCCGGGCGATGTCGTTCGGAATGGCTGTCGGCGCAACGACTTCGGGTTCCCGCTCAACAGGTCGCGGGACTTCGCGCACGATGGGCTCCGCAGTTTCAGCCACAGCTCGCCGGGGTTCTGCGGCGTGGCGAACGGGTTCCGGAGCGGGGCTCGCGGGCGCCGGTGCCGGCGGTGGCGGCGGAGGCGCCGCCATATAAAGCGTCGTCATAAGTTGAAATTGTCCGAGCTTATCCGGCATCGCCATCTGGAGAACGATCAGCGACGCCACCAGCACGGCCTGTAAAGCCATCGCGGCGCCAAACGTCTTCAGCTTTCTTTTGCTTTTGTTAGGGGTGGTTTCTGGTAATTCTTCAAACATGGTCCTACAGGGTTAGACGGACATACTGGCGGGCAGTGAAAAAAATACGGGTCGTGGTGATGAGGGTGGCTTTTCAGCGTCCGCGGAACAGATCGTGCAAGAACCAGCCGAGAATGCGCGGGCTTCTCACGGCCTGTTTGATTCGGTACGGCAGGCCCGCGTAGCCATACGGCACGTACATGCGCGCGCGAACGCCAAAAGCGCGGGCGATCTTTAACAAAGGCTGCTGGGGAAGGCCGTAAAGCAGTTCGAGCTCACACGGGGTACCGGCGTCTTTCAGCAGTTGGAGCGAGAGTCGCGCGATCGGCGTGTTGTGCGTTGCTACGGCGACGTGTATGGCGCGCCCGGCCAGCCGATTGATGATGTTAATAAAGCCGACTCGTGGATCTGTTTCGTCGTCATCTATACCGCGCCATTCACCCTTCACGACGCGCACACGCAAGCCGAGATCGATCGCGCGATCCGCATCGGCAAGACTGCGACTCCACCGGCCCGGCAGCGTGCAACCGAGCCGCGGATAGATTTCGCGCGCCCGTTTGATCAAATCAAAGGTTTGATCGACGGTGTCGGGCGCCATCGCGTCGAAGTGCACGATGGCATTCAGGGGACGCGCTTCCTCGAGAACTTTCTTCAAGAGTTCGAAGTCGAACCTCACGGCGGGCGCCTTCACAGAGAGATAACAGTTCTGGTTCGCTACCGTACCGAGCAGACCGAGATACGCCTGCGAGACGAGTTCCGGCCGATCGGCATAAATGTCCCAGTAGCAAACCGTGCTGCTGATACCTTCGCGCGCGAGCCTTTCGCATACGTCACGCGCGTCCTCGATGTTGGGGCCCGCCGTGTACGCGCTTGCCGCGCGCCGTATCAGAGATTGAATCGCCGATTCAGTCGCTCCCATCCAAACCTCATTGCATCCGACGCGAAGGCAGCCGCGCCTCGAACGTTACCAGGGTAAGCGCGAACCGATACGCATTTGCGCACGCGATCGGTCCACATTTCGGTCCACGGCGCAGCGGATCCCAGGAACTCATAGGACCGAAGCCCGCGCGCCGACGCATACCGCAGGGTCTCCAGCATCAGCAGGTTTCCCGGCGAGCAGCGGGCGAAACCCTCGTCGTAGCCGACTTTCAACAACCAGAACCGTCCGTTGGATTCCACCGCGATCTGAGTTGCTGCTGCCTGGCCGCCGATCCGCAGGAAGCAGAGACGCAGAATCCCTCGTTCAGCCGCGACCTGTGCGTAGTCCTCGAAGAATTTTCGGCGGTACGGATCTGTCGCAAGGGCGGAGCCGTTGCGGCCTTTCCAACTCGACGCCTCGATGCGCAGGCACTCCAACATAAGTCGATCGAGTTCGTCCGGTTTGGGTGACAGGATCTCGCATTCGACCGATCCGATTTCGCGCGCCTTACGCTGCGCTCTCCGCAGGCTCGAACGGCGGCTCGAGCTGAGCTGCCTTTCCGGATCGGACCATGCTTCATCAAGCGCGATCCATGGATAGGCGGTTGCCGGCCGCGTAACGACGACGCCGCGCGATTTGAATGCATCTCGCAGGGTGGATAGAACAGGCGAGTCCGCCAGAACACGGCTCAACAGCAGCGGCCTTCGCAATTCGACGAGCGCCCGAACCAGTTCCGCCAGAGAAGCCGCGTCCACGTGCGGGAAATCTGTGGGCTCGTAGAGTTCGTCCACGCCGAGACACTCGAGCCGGTTCAGATGGCCGCTGCGCATCACAAGCGGACCTACTGCGCAGGGCTGCACGGCATCGCCGACGACAACCAGTTGGAGCTTTCCGCAGGGCGCGAACGCGCTGCTGCAGGCTTTCACCCAGCCATATTGGTGCATAGGGCTGTTGGATTCGTCCGCCAGCACGGTCCAGCAGCGGGCTTCGTGATCGATGGACCCGAATTCCTGGACAATCCTGACAGGGAAGCTCACATCTTTTTCCAAGCACGGTTACGGCCAAGTGGCGAACCGGATCTAATTCCAGATCAGTCGGGTAGTTACGGAGACCTAGGGTTGCACTTTGAGTATCTGCACAAACGTCCCGTAATTCCGAAATGTAGTACTGAGGGTTCTACCTTCGTGCGGTATTATGTCTCGCGACAAAGCGAGGCCGGAGGAAGCAGCGGCCTGCTGCAGAAGGAGAAGAGGATGAGCAGAGAAGACGATTTCGACGACATCGTGGGTTCGCCGGACGACCTGGACGCCGCGCAGGATGACACCTCTGAGCCGCTTTTGGAAGATGAATCCGTGGATGAATCTCCGGCCACGGATATCGGTTATGTAGAGAGAGCCAGGGTGCTGCCGGCGGAGCCGGTCGAAGAAGAAATGCCTGCACCGGCGGCCAGAACAGTAGTTAAGAAAAAGAAGAAAGCTGCCGCGAAGCCCAAGCCGAAACCGAAGCCGAAACCGAAACCGAAGACAAAGCCCAAGCCGAAACCGAAGCCGAAGGCGAAGAAGAAGACAAAGAAAGCGGCCAAGCCAGCCAGAAAGCCGGCTGCGAAAAAGACTGCCAAGAAACCTGCAAAGAAGAAGGCGACGAAGCCGGCAGCGAAGAAGAAGGCGGGTAAGCCTCGACCCAAGAAGTAACCCGATTGTTGTCGTTTTCTCGTGGACGATCTCTACTCGTTGCTGGGTCGTCTGGAACCCGGCAGCACCGTTCTTGATCTCGGATGCGGCCGCGGCAGCTTTTATTACGAAAGGTGCCGCGGTCCAATCGTTGCCGTCGATCTGTGGTCGTCTCGCACCACACTCTCGAACATGTCCTCGATTACATCGTCCGCAGTTCGGTATGAGAGAATCCTGTCATGACCACGCAGGAGCGATTCGATCGGCAGATCCGATTCATTCTCGAAATCGATAAACTCAAAACGATCCTCCGCCGCACCTATCTCATGAATGTCGACCGGGCCGAAAACACCGCCGAACACAGCTGGCACCTTGCGATCATGGCGATCCTGCTTGCCGAACACGCCAACGAGCCTGTCGACGTTGCGCGTGTCGTGAAGATGGTTCTCGTTCACGACATCGTCGAAATCGACGCGGGCGATACCTATTTCTACGACGCTGCTGCCGGCCTCGACAAATCGGAGCGGGAACGCGCTGCTGCCGACCGCATCTTTGGACTTCTTCCAACGGATCAAGGTATGGAGATGCGCGCGCTTTGGGACGAATTCGAAGACGGAACCACAGCGGACGCCCGGTTCGCGCTGGCCCTGGACCGCTTCATTCCGCAGTTGCACAACTATTACACGGAGGGCAGGTCGTGGGCCGAGCACGGCATCACTGCGGACCGGGTGCTGGAGCGGAACGCATGTATCGCTGATGGCTCGGCCAGGCTGTGGGAGTGCGCTCGCGCGTTGCTGGACGATGCCGTCGCGAAAGGTTTCCTGCCGTACACAAAAGAAAACTGACAATTTGTCTCGTTGTGCGTGCTATGCTTTTTTGCGTCACTGCAGCAGCGCGCAGAGCGCGAGCCCGATAGGGTGAAGCACTAAGATAAGTCGCTGCTGTTTTTTTGTTGAACTAGGAGCCTCTTGTCACGGTTCGGAGAGTTGATTCTGCTTTTTGATCCCTCCCGCCAATTCCACGAAGTTCCTTACAAATCGAATTAGGAAAAAGAATGTCCAAGAAAATCTATGTTGGTAATTTGTCGTTCCGAACGACTGAAGAAGAACTCACTGGCCTTTTCGAGCAGATCGGAGCCGTCGAATCCGTGAGCATCATCACGGATAGAGACACGGGCCGCTCGAAAGGATTCGGTTTCGTCTCCATGGGAGACGATGATGCCGAAAAGGCCATCGCAGCGTTCAACGGTAAGGACCTCGGTGGACGCCCGCTGACTGTCAACGAAGCTCGCCCGATGGTGAAAAAGGAATTCACCAGCCGGGCCGGTCGAAACAACCGCTGGTAAGTAATTTCAAATCCGCTCCGCGCCAGCAGGAGAGCCTGCTGGCGCCTCTCGAAAAGAAGATCCTTCTCGGCCTCGCCAGCCGCATGCCCAGGCAGGTCAACTCCGATCACCTGACCACGCTCGGCTTCCTTGGTATGGTCCTGGCCGGCGTTTTTTACGCTCTCTCCAGATACACTCCACTGGCTCTTATCGCGGCTGTCGTGTGCCTGTTTATCAACTGGTTTGGTGACAGTCTGGATGGGACCCTCGCCCGCTATCGCAACCAACAACGCCCGCGGTACGGATTCTATGTCGATCACATACTTGACTCGTTCGGAACCCTGTTTCTGATCGGCGGGCTCGGTCTTTCCGGCTACATGTCCTGGCAGATCGCTCTGGGTTTGATGGCCGCGTATTTCCTCCTGTCGATCGAACTCTATCTGGCGACCTATTGCGTTGGGCTTTTCCGGTTGTCATTCGGTATGTGGGGCCCGACGGAACTGCGCGTGGTCCTCGGTGCAGGGACTTTCATCATGTACCAGAAGCCGTTAGTGTCGCTAGCGGGTCAAATGTATCTGCTCTGCGACATCAGCGCCGTCGTTGCGATGGCCGGAATGCTCGTCATGACGATCGTGAATACCATTCGGAACACCGTCAGGCTCTACAACGAGGAACGTATCAAGTGACCACGACCCTTCGAATATGGCTCCGGTTCAATGCCGTGGGCTTGATCGGAATCGGTGTCCAGTTGGTTGTTCTGACCATCCTCAAAAGTGTTCTGGGTTTGAATTACCTCGTCGCGACGATCATTGCAGTCGAGACCGCGGTTCTGCACAACTTCATCTGGCACGAACATTGGACCTGGCACGAACGGACGCGATCCGATTCGGCGGGGCTCGTCGGCAGGCTCGTTCGCTTTCATCTTGCGAACGGGATGATCTCGATTCTGGGCAATCTCTTTCTGATGTGGCTGTTCGTGTCGCGCTTGCATCTGCACTATTTCCTCGCCAACATCCTCGCGATTGGAACATGCTCGATCGCTAATTTTTTCGCCAGTCATCATCTCGTCTTTCGAAAGGAGACAACCGGTGGAAACAGTGGCAAACGATCTGTTGTCGGCACTTAAATTCGCTGATCGCCTGCGCCAGATTGACGACGCGGCCGCCTCGAGACATCCGGCGCCGGGCAAATGGTCGAATAAGGAAATCATGGGCCATCTGATCGATTCGGCTGCGAACAATCATCAGCGGTTTGTCCGGTTGCAACTTGGTCCGAGCATCAATCTGCCCGGCTACGATGGCGATGAGTGGGTTGAGCTTCAGCGCTATCAGGAACGGCCGTGGGGCGAGATCATCGACCTTTGGCAGATGTACAACACGCAACTGGCTTCCGTGATTCGCCACGTCGATCCGAAATCGCTGCGCAATGTGTGGCATATGCCTGACGGCAAGGACGCAGACCTTGAATTCATCATGCGCGATTACGTGGTCCACCTGCGCCACCATCTGGAACAGATTCGTTAAGTTCTTGGTACAATAATTGCGATCTCGCCGTCAGGAGGCGTTCGGCACGACTACAAGAATCCTTCCTTGGGTTTCGAGTTCAGTCAGCAACAACTAAAGCATGAAATCGTTTGTGATGAAGAACCACGAAGGACCGTCAACTGAACTCCATATCGGGATTCCTGGGTTCACGTACGCGGATCTGTATAAACCTGAGCGACTTAAAGAACTCCTGGACGTCTTTGAGGTTGACGTTGCAGACGCGAATCCCGAACTTTTCGCGTCCTGGGACGATTATCGAAACCACCCCGAAAAACCGCGCAAGCCTCCGGAGATTTCGGCTCTGCTGGTGGCAATGGCCGGCCATGTCAGTCGATTTGTCACGAAAATGTTCGGCATTGAGCAGGAAGTTGACGCGCTGACCGCTGCGACCGCGGACCAGAATCCCTTATTCCGCTTCAAGATCGACTTCGTTCGACGCCGCGTCCTTCCTGCCCTGAAGAACTTCACACACACTGCAGACCCGTCGAGCCTGGAATTACAGATCCAGAAACTTCGCGAGGACGCGATCCGGAAGGCCGGCCATGATCTGGATCCGGAACTTGCGACAGCGCTCGCGGCCGCCGATTTGATGCAGGCCGAACGCGCAGGTCAGCCGTCGCCTGAACTGGAAGCGCTGAAGCAATGGTGTGCCGTGCACATTCACGATCGCGCGTATCGCCACTGGGTCAGCTTCCGATTCCCCGAATCGATCGATCACTTCAACCTGGTGGAACTCGAACGCCCGACCGCGACGCTTCCCGAGGAAGTCATCGGTCCTGATCGGCGGCTTCGCCGGCGTGACGGATTCACGCTGACGGATGCGCGCATGGAGCCTCGTGAAATCATGAGCGAGATCCATTACTGCATCCTGTGCCATGAGCGCGACAAGGACACTTGTTCGAAGGGCATCAAAGCGGCGGACGGAACCGTAACGATCAATCCTCTCGGCATTCCGCTCGAAGGATGTCCTCTCGACGAGAAGATCTCCGAGATGCACTACATGCGCAAGAACGGCGACGCGATCGGCGCGCTTGCGCTTGTGATGATCAGCAATCCGATGTGCCCGGGAACCGGCCATCGCATCTGCAACGACTGCATGAAAGCCTGCATCTATCAGAAGCAGGAACCCGTCAACATCCCGCAGATCGAGACGGCCGTTCTTACGGACACTCTGAACCTGCCGTGGGGAGTTGAGATCTACGGATTCCTCACGCGATGGAATCCTCTCAACATCGGCAGGCCGCACGCGCTTCCTTACAACGGCAGAAATATGCTTGTCGTCGGCATGGGGCCGGCGGGATATACGCTGGCGCACTATCTGATGAACGAAGGCTTTGGCGTCGTCGGGGTAGACGCCCTGAAGATCGAGCCATTCGAAGAGGACCTCGTGGGCGGCAGCGGCAAAGCGCCACGTCCGATTTACTCGTGGTCGGAAATCTATAAGTCGCTCGACGAACGCATCCTCGAAGGCTTCGGCGGCGTATCGGAGTACGGAATTACCGTCCGGTGGGACAAGAACTTTCTGACGCTGCTCCACCTCACACTCGCGCGCCGCGACACGTTGCGCATCTACGGCGGTGTCCGGTTCGGCGGCACGCTCACCATCGACGACGCGTGGGACCTCGGCTTTCACCACATCGCGATTGCGGCGGGCGCCGGCCGCCCGACGATCATCGATCTCAAGAACAACCTGGCTAACGGAATCCGCAAGGCGTCGGACTTCCTTATGGCCCTCCAGCTCACGGGCGCTTTCAAACGAAGCGCGTTGCCGAACCTGCAGGTGCGTCTGCCCGCGCTCGTGATCGGCGGAGGACTTACGGCGATTGACACCGCGACAGAGCTGTTCGCGTACTATCCCGTCCAAGTCGAGAAGACGCTCGACCGCTACGAGAAGCTCGTTGCCGAGATGGGCGGCGAAGACAACGTGCTTGCGACCTTCAACCCATACGAACGCGAGATCCTCAAGGAATTCCTGGAACACGGCGCCGCCGTTCGCGCCGAGCGCGCGCGGGCTTCGGCCGCGACTGAAGAACCGGATTTCGTCCCGTTGATTCGCAGGTGGGGCGGAGTTTCGATCGTTTACCGCAAGCGCCTGGTCGACTCTCCCGCGTACCGTTTGAATCACGAGGAAGTCATCAAGGCTCTTGAAGAGGGTATTTCTTTTGTCGAAGGGCTCGAGCCCGAAGAAGCGATCGTCGACGACGCAAACAATCTGAACGCCGTCCGCTTCAAATCAAAGGATCGTACTGTCGAGCTGCCGGCGCATTCCATGATGGTCGCCGCCGGGACGACGCCGAACATCACCTACGAGAAGGAACATCGGGGAAGCTTTCAACTCGACAGCAAAAAGAAATTCTTTGAGTCGCACCGCGTCCGAAAGAATGAAGACGGTTCCTTCACACTTGAGCCGGCAACAGGTGGCGCTGGTTTCTTCACCTCGTACACTAAAGGTGGACGATTCGTTACCTACTACGGTGACAATCATCCGCGCTATGCCGGGAATGTCGTCAAAGCGATGGCGTCCGCGCGCGACGGCTATCCGCATGTGACTGCGCTGTTTCAGGAAGAGCTTTCGGCTCTCGATGCGGATCAGCAGGAACAACGCGACCTTGCCTGGAAGAGTCTCTGCGAGCAACTCGAGCGTGAATTTGTAGCCCGCGTCGCAGAAGTGCGCCGGCTCACAGCGACAATCGTCGAGGTTATCGTCGATGCGCCGTCCGCGGCTCGACACTTCCAGCCGGGCCAGTTCTACCGGCTGCAGAATTACGAGACGCATGCACGCAGGGCAAACGGAACGCGACTGCTGATGGAAGGCATCGCGCTGACGGGCGCCTGGGTCGATCGTGAAAAGGGGTTGCTTTCGCTGATCGCTCTTGAGTTGGGGGTATCGTCGCGCTTGTGCCGGTATCTCCAGACCGGTGAGCCCGTGGTGGTGATGGGTCCGACAGGCACGCCGACTGAAATCGAGCCGAATGAAAACGTACTTTTGGCTGGCGGCGGTCTTGGTAACGCGGTTCTTTTTTCGATCGCAAAGGCGATGCGAGAGAAGGGAAATCGCGTTATTTACTTCGCCGGATATAAGAAAGGTGAAGACCTTTTCAAACGCGAGGAAATCGAAGAGGCCACCGACCAGGTTATCTGGAGCACGGATCAGGGCGATGTAATCGAGCCGCGGCGTCCGCAGGATCGCCATTTCCGCGGAAATATCGTTCAGGCGATGCTGGCGTATGGCCGCGGAGAAATCGGCGAAACGCTGGTTCCGTTGTCAGGCATCAATCGGATCATTGCCATCGGTTCGGACAAGATGATGGCCGCCGTCAAGGACGCCCGTCACGGCGTACTTCAGCCTTTATTGCAGCCGAATCACGTCGCGATCGCGAGTATCAACTCGCCGATGCAGTGCATGATGAAGGAAGTCTGCGCGCAGTGCCTGCAGCGTCACGTGGATCCGGCGACGGGCAAGGAAACGATCATCTTCTCGTGTTTGAATCAGGATCAGCCGATGGACCACGTGGATTTCCAGAACCTCGCCACGCGGCTCAAGCAGAACAC
>Ga0137433_1001064_pt1 | contig 12350 bp, 6 predicted proteins | sample EasRivERMZT840_2_FD_102335 | JGI IMG/M metagenome (GOLD analysis project Ga0137433, IMG submission 102335) | Soil microbial communities from meander-bound floodplain in the East River, Colorado, USA - East River MetaG ERMZT840_2 | ecosystem: Environmental > Terrestrial > Soil > Floodplain ...
CCCTCCGCAGTGGCAGGGCGCCGTCGGCCAGGGCTAGCCGTTGGTGCGCCACTGCTACGGAGGACGGGTCGCCGATTGGCAATCGGCGAGGCACGAAATAGCTGGCCGCGCAGGCTGCCAGCCCCCGACACAGCAGATTGCCAATCTGCGCCACCTTCCGTCCCCAGTCCTTTTCGCTCGCAGTTTTGAATTTCCTTTGCCGTCCGGTTCGTCCATTTTCGTGACCACACTCATGAAGATCACTGCGCCATCAGCCAACGGGACCGGATTCTGGTCGCGCCGCCAATTTCTCTCGCGCAATGCCATGGGCGTGGGCGGCGTCGCGCTGGCGTGGCTGTTGCGACAGGAAAACCTTCTGGCCACACCGCCGAACATGCCGCGTCAGGCACAATCGTTTGATCTGCGGTCCAAGGTCACCCCTGTCCAGCCGCAGGCCCGCGCCATGATCTCGCTCTTCATGCATGGCGGACCGAGTCACGTCGATCTGTTCGATCCGAAGCCGGAGCTGACGAAACGCAGCGGGCAGGATTACACGGGCGACGTCACGTTCAGCTTCGTGGACCGCGCGAGCAAGAAGCTGTTCGGCAGCCCCTGGAAGTTTCAAAAGCATGGCCAGTGCGGGATGGATGTCTCCGAGCTGTTGCCGCATTTCGCCAGCATCGTGGACGACGTGACGCTCATCCGTTCGATGCACACCGATATCAACGGTCATGAGCCGTCCATCTGGTTCATGAACACCGGCAAGTCGCAGCCCGGCAGACCCGCTCTCGGGTCATGGCTGACGTACGGTCTCGGCTCCGAAAGCCAGAGCCTGCCCGCCTATGTTGTGCTGACCGATCCCGGTGGGCATCCGGTTGATGGCGTGCGCAACTGGTCCAACGGCTGGATGCCGCCCTTATTCCAGGGAACTGTGATCCGCTCGACCGAACCGCGCATTCTGAACCTTGAACCGCCGTCCCACCTGAAAGGAGAGCTTCAGGAACAGAACCTGGCGTTCCTCGCCCGGCTCAATCGCGATCATCTCGCGCGTCATCCCGGCGAAGCCGACCTTGAAGCGCGCATTGCCAGCTACGAACTCGCCGCCCGGATGCAAACCGCCGCAAAGGAGGCGCTCGATCTCTCCGATGAGAACGAGGCGACAAAGCAACTTTACGGGCTGGACGATAAGGTTACCCGCGAGTACGGCACGCGTTGCCTGATTGCGCGCCGGCTGGTTGAGCGCGGAGTCCGGTTTGTGCAACTCTTCGTCAACGGGCAGATTTGGGACACGCACGAAAACATCAAAGCCAATCTCCCCAACTGCTGCCGGAAGACCGATCAGCCGACCGCCGCGCTGGTGAAGGATCTCAAGGCCCGCGGCTTGCTGGACACGACGATTGTTCATTGGGGCGGCGAGATCGGACGCCTGCCCGTGACCGAGAATCACGGCGCCGCCGAGAAGGCAGGTCGTGATCACAACGGCCAGGGATTCAGTTCCTGGGTGGCAGGCGGCGGCTTCAAAGGCGGAATGATCTTCGGCGAGACGGATGAGTTTGGCCACAAAGCGGTCGTTGATCCCGTCAGCCCAAATGACTATCACGCCACGCTCCTGCGCTTGTTCGGCCTCGACTATTCAAAGCTGGTCTATCATCACAACGGACAGGAACAACGCATCACCGACACCAAACCGTGCCGGGTGGTGAAGGAGATTCTCCGCAACGCATGAAGTGGGTTGCGCTACGCCTTGGAGCGCGGCTGTGTCGAAGACCAGCCGCAGCTGCGTCAAATGTTCAAGCGTATTTGGCCCATGCAGATCACGTTTGTTATTCCCATGTTGCTGCGACTGGTCCTTGGCGGACACAGTCGCGCTCCTTTCGAGTCGGGTTTTTCGTGGCGATTGCTTCGCTGCTGCTAGCTCGCCTGCCCGTTTTCGGCGCACCTCCCCTAACCTTCGAGAAAGACATCCGGCCCATTCTCAAGGCACATTGTTTCGATTGCCACGGCGAGGGTGAGGCGTTGAAAGGTGGGCTGGACCTTCGACTGCGCCGCTTCATGCTCAAGGGGGGCGATGACGGCCCGGTGCTCGTTCCCGGCAAGCCGGACAAGAGCCTGCTTTTCAAGATGGTCCACACGGGCGAAATGCCCAAGCGCGAGAAAAAGCTCACGCGCGACGAGGTGGCGCTCATCAAACAGTGGATCGTCGCGGGCGCAAAGACCACTCGGCCGGAACCTGCTCAGGTCGGAAAGGGCAGCGGCATCACGGAAGAGGACCGTGCGTTCTGGTCCTTTCAACTCATACGCCAGCCTTTAATCCCGGCCACGAAGCCCAAAGACCGCGCACGGACGGCGGTTGATGCGTTTTTGTTGAGCGCGATGGCCAAACAGAAGCTCGGTTTTTCGCCCGACGCGGACAAGGTGACTTTGTTGAGGCGCGCCTGCTTCGATCTCACCGGGTTGCCACCAACGCCCGCCGAGACCGAAACCTTCCTTGCGGACACCGCGCCAGATGCTTACGAGAAACTGATCGATCGCCTGCTGGATTCAGTGCACTACGGCGAACGCTGGGGACGTCATTGGCTTGATGTCGCGGGCTATGCGGATTCCGACGGCTACAGCGATGCGGATCCTCCGCGCGCCTACGCCTACAAGTACCGCGACTACGTCATCGGCGCTTTCAATTCCGACAAACCATTCGATCGCTTCATCGCCGAACAACTGGCCGGCGATGAACTCGCCCGCGCGAGCCGCGACAATGCCCAATCCGCGCTCAACACTCCGCACGCGCGCGAACTGCTCATCGCCACCGGCTTCCTTCGCATGTGCGCTGACGGCACCGCCACACCTGCCGTCGCCGACTATGACGCGGTGCGCAATCAGGTCGTGGCCGACACCATCAAGATCGTCTCCACTTCACTGCTCGGATTGTCCGTCGGCTGCGCCCAGTGTCACGATCATCGCTACGACCCCATTCTGCAGACCGACTATTACCGCCTTCGCGCTGTGATCGAACCCGCTTACGATCCGAAGAACTGGCGCACTCCTGACCAACGCCTGATTTCGCTCTACACCGACGCTGACCGCAAAGCCGCTGCTGACGTCGAAGCGGAGGCGAAGAAACTTGCGGACGAAAAGGCGGCAAAGCAGAAGCAGTACATCGACGAGGCGCTCGCGAAGCATCTTGAGAAATTTGAGGAAAGCTTGCGCAAGGAGCTGCGGGCCGCCTACGACACTCCCGCCGACAAGCGCACGCCGGAACAAAAGAAACTTCTCGCCGACAACCCCAGTGTGAACATCAACCCCGGTGTGCTCTATCAATACAATCAGAAGGCGGCTGATGAGTTGAAAGCGATGGACGCAAAGATCGCCGAGATTCGCGGACGCAAACCGCGGGAAGACTTCATCAGCGCACTGACCGAGCCATCGGACAAGCTGCCAGTCACTTACCTCTTTCATCGAGGCGATCCAAAGCAACCGAAGGAAGCCGTCCCGCCCGGGACGTTGAGTATCCTGGGTCCTCCGGGGCAGGCGCTGGATCTGCCGGAGAGAAATCCCGATCTTGCCACCAGCGGACGCCGGCTGGCTTTTTCGCGGTGGCTGACCAGTGGCACAAATCCGCTCGTGGCCCGCGTGCTGGTCAATCGCGTCTGGCTGCACCATTTCGGTCGCGGGCTCGTCGGCACGCCTTCCGACTTTGGCGCCCTGGGTGAAAGGCCCACTCACGCTGAGTTGCTGGATTGGCTGGCGAACGATTTTGTGCAGCATGGCTGGCGGTTGAAGCGGTTGCACAAACTGATCATGACTTCCACGGCTTACCGCCAATCGTCCCGGCGCAGTCCTCACGGTGACCAGCGCGATTCAGAGAACCGCTTCTACTGGCGCAAAGCAGTCCAGCGTCTCGATGCCGAAGTCATCCGCGACGCCACCCTGGCCACGAGTGGCGCGCTGAACCGGACGATGTATGGCCCGCCGGTGCCGGTGCGTCCCGACGTGCATGGTCAAATTGTCGTTGGCGTGGATAAGACCGAGGGCGACAACAAAATGCCCGTCGAGGTGGCGCTCAAGGGAGAGGAATTCCGACGGGGCATTTACATTCAGGTCCGGCGCAGCCGTCCGCTTGCGATGCTGCACGCCTTTGATGCGCCCGTGATGGAAGTGAACTGCGAGCGGCGCCAGTCCTCCACTGTCGCGACGCAATCGCTCATGCTGATGAACAGTCAGTTCATGCTCGATCAGGCGGCGCAGTTCGCTCAACGACTACAAAAGGATGCCGGCGACGACCGCGCCCGACAGGTGACTCTCGCCTGGCAACTCGCCTTCAGTCGCAGTCCAACTGAACCGGAACGGAACGACGCGTTGGACTTCTTGGCCCGTCAGGTTGATCACTTGAAAGCCGTCGGCGAAACCAAGATCGCCGAGAAGAAGGATGAAAAGGCCAAGGCTGCGGCGAAACCCGCGCCGGAACTGCAAGCCCTCACCGATCTCTGCCAGGCGTTGCTCAGCGCGAATGAGTTTCTCTACGTGGATTGAGGAAGGAGAAGTTCGCGGCCGAGATGGACTCCAATCAACTCTGAGACGCCTTCGCCGGCGATATGCTGAGGACTTCCAAAGCACAAACCGTCGCGGCGTTCCGGCCTTCGACGCCGATCTTTTGAAAGACGCTGCCGAGATGTTGTTTCACCGTCTTCTCGCTCATGCCGAGGATGACGGCGACATCGCCGTTGCTCTTGCCCTGCGCGACCCAGAGGAGCACCTCGGCCTCGCGAGTGGTCAGACCAAGTTTGTGCTGGAGCGGGGCAGGGGAACTGAAGTCCGGATGGAAACCAGAAGCCTCGCTAGCGGCGCGTTCCACGCGTTCGTCGAGAGCCTGGGCGCGGGCCAGACGCGCGTGGACGGCGGCAAACAGGTCCTCGCGAATGACTGGTTTGGAGAGATAGTCGTCCGCGCCGAAGTTCATGCCGATGCGGACGTCGGTTTTGTCGCTTTTGGCGGTGAGAAAAATGAAAGGGATCGTCGCGAATTCCTTCTCCGCGCGCAACGCCTGCACCACGCCGTAGCCGTCCATTTCCGGCATCATCACATCACAGAGCACCAGGTCAGGACGCTCTTGTTTTGCCGTCGCAACACCGGCCACGCCGTTTTCGGCGGTGACAACCTTGAAGCCCTCCAGTTCCAGCAACAGGGCGATGTTCCGGCGCATGGGCGCCTGATCTTCGATGATGAGGATCTTTTTCATGCGTGTGAGGTGCGATACGTGCATCCGAGTAGAGCAGAGAGAGAGTCTTGCCGCCATCCGACAATGGTCGGAGTTTTAGCTGGCCTGACGCGGCCCACCTTCCGACCAAAGTCGGATGGTGAGGCGGGCTGTTTGGCGCAAGAGTGGAACTGACAATGACGCCTGAAGAAATCCATCTGCTCCGCAAGTCGTTTGATCGCCTGGAACAACAGGCTCATGTGGCCGCCCTGATTTTTTATCGACGACTTTTCGAGCTGGATCCGGCACTCCGGCCGCTGTTCAAGACGAACATCGAAGACCAGGCCCGCAAACTGATGGAGATGCTCGGCCTTGCGCTCAGTCTCACGGAACGACCAGGAGCGCTGGAGACGGAACTCATGGCGTCCGGCGCCCGTCACGTGGGCTACGGGGTAAAGGAGGAGCATTACGCCACCGTGGGCCGTGCGATGCTGGACATGCTGGCCGACGTATTGGGCGAGAACTTTACGCCGGCAACCCGGCAGGCATGGCTGGAGTTCTATACGTTCATCGCCGACACAATGAAACGCGGTGCTGCGAGCGTACAATCGACAAAGGCAGGCGCCATTCCGGAGAAGCATTCTCGTTCAACGAAATGATGCGTTTCGGGCGGCTCGCGAGAGTGCCGCACCACTTGAGGTTGCAAAGCGTCGCTTCATGAATTGGCAAAGAGTGGCAGACGCACGGTGAAAGTCGTTCCGGTTCCAACATGAGACTCGAACGCGATGGTTCCACCGTGTAATTCGACGCAGCGCTTTACAATCAACAAGCCAAGGCCGGTGCCGGGAATCTGACTCACATTGGCCGCTCGATGGAACGCTTCGAACAAGCGCGCCTGGTCGGTCTCCGGAATCCCGATGCCACAGTCGCACACGGTGAACAAGGCGTCGCTTCCCGCGCGTTGGACGGTAAATTCCACCGAACCGCCGTTGGTTGAATACTTCACCGCATTGGAAAGCAAATTGGAAAAGATGTGACGCAACAGGCTTTCATCTCCGCAGGCGTTGGTGAAATCGCCGACTGATTGGAATTGGACGGGGCATTTGCGATTGGTAGCCGATAGCGTTTCGTCCACGAGCTTGCGACCAAGCGCGGCCACATCGAGTGGCGCAAAATTGAAACCGAGTTTGCCCGCCTCGACACGCCCAAGCAGGAGCATCTGTTCCATCAAACCCGACATCCGCAGGGTTGAAGTGTAAATGTCTTCGAGCAGTTCCTTGAGCTTCGCGGGCGGAAGGCGGTCGAGATAATTGCGCAACAACTCCACCGCGCTCATGGTGATGCCGAGCGGGGTGCGGAACTCGTGCGAAACGAGTGAAACGAAGCGGCTTTTCAACTCGCCCAACTCACGTTCCGCAGCCAGGGCGCGATCCAACTCCGTCTGCGCCCGCTTGCGCTCTTCGATTTCCACGCTCATCCGCGTGTTGGCTGTGGCGAGCGCAGCGGTGCGCTCGCGGACCTGGCGGCGCAGCAGCCAAATCCACATCGCGGCCCCCAGGCCAATGATTGTGCTCACGCCCAATGCCCGCGCCGCTCCGGGTCGCATCCAGAATGGCGCCTGCCCGAGATAGCGCACGTCTCCCGGGTTGCGTAGCAGTATCTTGAAGGTTCGGCGCAAGTTTGCCGGGCCAGGTTGCACAAGGCAGATGCCGTCGAGTTCCAGGCGCGCGTTGATGGGTATCGGTGGCAGGGTATTGGTCGTGCCCGTGCGCCAGGAGGCTTCAAAAACAGTCTCACCAGCTTCAAGCACAAGCGCATCCTCGAAAACGCTTCCAGATTTTCGCCGCTCGCGTGTGAGCAGGCGGGCGATAAGGCGCACCAGGCCTGCGTCGTGTTGTCCGCTGCTCAGCGCGCCGATGGTGGCCGCAGTCGGCGCGGGCGAAGTCCCGCGTCCGGTGCGGCGGAATTCCGCGTCGACCAGCAGTGGCGCGAACAGGCTCTCCGCAGGCGCGCCGACGAGATCGACCCGTTCACCCGCCTCGAGAAGTGGCGCAGGTTCGCGTGGCACAACTTCCGTGCTCGGCATGCCGCGGGAAATGGGCGCCGACATTCGCGTCTGCACGGCGCCGAATTCTGTCTCGAGAAAAATGCGGTCGTCGGAAAAGTGCGCGAGGACGGTGCCGGTGATCTTGAGACGTTCGTCCGAAGGACGACGCAGTCGAGCCACATCGGTGGCGCGCAGCGCGGGCAGACCGAAGAGGTTGGTGTTGCCCGGACCGAGGAAACGAAGCTGGTTCGTGTGAGGCAGGCCGAGGTGAAATTCCACGGGCTCATTCCAATCGTTCACATCTGTCCAGCAGACGCCGTCCAACTGCACGCGTGCTTCCAGCCACTCCAGCGGCAGCCCGATTCGACTGAAGCGGCTGTAGCCGTAAATAAACGCGGTGAAGCGCCGTCCCTCCGACGCGATGGACAACGCGATATTGGAACGGTCTCGGTTCATGTCGCGCACGACACCTTCAACACGCACCCATTGCCAGCAGCCCTCGCCTGCCATCAGGCGCGACGCTGACATCGGCGTGCCCTCGGGAATCGTGGAGTCGCCGATGACACGCACTCCCGCGCGATCCACGATTGGCGCCCGCAAGCCGGCTTCAGTCCGGCCTTCGGCTTCGGCGAGTTTCCCGACAGTCAGATCGGCCGGCAGGTTCGTGTTGGCGATGAGAATGCACGCCTTTCCATCGTGGAGAATGATATGAACGGGAACGCGACTGACTGTCAGGACGGTCCCGCGCAAACGAACGGGTTGATGCAATTGCCGCGCGCGGTAGGAACCAAGGTCCAGCACCTGCTGGACGTTTGTGAGAACTGGCAAAGCGTTCGTCGGCGTGAGTGCGTTAGTGATCTGCGCTGACCCGAAACTCGGACCAAAGACGGAGTTGACACCAAAAACAATTACGACGAGTCGCAAGGCTTCACCGTAAAGGCGTCTGGCGGTTTTCCGCGCTGATTTTCCGGCCCGGTTCACGTTCCACCCATACTGCAAAACCTCCGCCTGACGCACTGAATTTCGTGCTCTGAAGCCTCCGACTTTGGTCGGAAACGCGGCCCTTTGGTCGGAGACAGCGCTCCGACCGTGGTCCGATTGTTGGCAATGCGGTGCTCATGCTCCACTGGGCGCATGACGCAAACGCACGTCAACGCAGTAAACAATGTTTGGGGCGCGACGACCCGCACGGGCTCGGCCCATGTGGGCGGAACGAATCGCTCTCTGTGTGTCGATTCGGTTTCCCAGCAGCATCGCGTGATGCCGCGGGGCTACGGCGTGTCGTCCCGCTCCAAACAACTCATTGAGTCCCGGCTTCAGCTTGTAGATCCCGCCGGCTGCCGCTTCAGCCAATCCACCGGAACTTCACCTGCCAATACCGGGGCAAGCTGGAGCCTGGACTTTACCTCAACACTCCAAACCACGAAACGAACCACGAAAATCCATGAAACCATTGTTCCGATCCCTTCTGCTCGCCGGCGCGGTGTTCTGCGCCCACTCGGCCCTGGCCATCGCCTGGGTCGAACGCCATGACCTCACCGATGCTGGATACCAAACCGAGTTCAACCGCTGGACTGCAGCGCCTTACTCGATGCGGCCCGTCTGCGTCAGCGGCTACGAGGTTGGCGGCCAGCCCCGTTACGCGGCCGTCTTCGAAAAGGTGAGCGGCCCCGCGTGGTCGGCAGCACACGGCATGACCACAGCGCAGTTCAACTCCTTGAACGCGACGATGACTGGCCAGAGCTACTGGCCGGTGTTCATCAGTGGTTTCACCATCGGCGGCATACCGTACTACAACGCCATCTGGGAGAATAACCGCTATCCGCTCGGCTCGGTCGTGGCAAAAGTGGGCATGACCAGCTCCAGTCTCACGTTGGAGGTGCTGAGCAGAATTCCCCAAGGCTACACGCTGGCGTACGTCTCCACCTTCACGAGCGGCAGCGATGGTTTATATGCTGCCATCTGGTCGAAGAATGTTTCCTCCACCTCCGTTCAGTGTGGTTACGGGCTGACGGACAGCGCTTACCAGACTCAGTTCAACAACATGGCCGGCCAGGGTTTCCGTCTTGTGGCCAATACCGTTTCACTCGAAGGAACCAGCGAGCGTTACACTGCCGTTTGGAAGAAGCCCTTTGGCATCGGTTGGTACTCCTACCCGGGAGTTTCGGAGATGAACTATCGGGCCGAGACGATGAATGCCTACTACGCAGGCTATCGGCCCACGTTTGTGTCGGTTTACACGAAGGACAACCAGTCGCGCTACAACGCCGTCTGGACTTACAACGGCGGCCTGACGCCTGGCCAGACGGCGCCCATTTTCAACGCCGTCAACAGCTACATGAGTTCCAACAACGTGCCCGGTCTTTCCCTTTCCATCTCGCGCAACGGTCGGCTCGTTTTCGCCAAAGGCTTCGGCTGGGCGGACATGGCCAAAGACGAATGGGTGCATCCCAAGCACCGGTTCCGAATTGCCAGCATCTCGAAACCGATCACCGCCACGACGATGATGCATCTGCGCGACATCGGCTCGCTCACCGCCACGTCGAACAAAGTCTTCGGTACCGGGGCGCTGCTGGGGACCACCTACGGCACGCAGGCCTATAGCGCCAACGAGAAGGCCATCACTGTCACGCATCTCCTCAGCCACACGACCGGGTGGACCAATGAACCCAAACTCTGGGACAACGCTTACGGCGTCAACCATCCCGCCATCATTGGCTGGCACCTCGACAACGCCAACCAGGCTGCGCCTCCAGGCAATCGCTACCAGTACATGAACATGGACTACTGTGTGGCCGGCCGCGTCATCGAGAAGCTCACCAGCACCAATTACGAAGGTTACATCAAGAAATACATCCTTGGCCCGTGCGGCATCACGGACATGGAACTCGGTAATCAGACGCTCGCGGGTCGCAAGGCCAACGAGGTTGTCTATTACGCCTCGCCCGGCGCCGGCGATCCGTACGTCGCGATCGATCCGCACCGCATGGACGCGAACGGAGGTTGGATTGCGAAGCCGAACGACCTGCTCCTGTTCATGCGGCGAATCGATGGGAGCACCCTCAATACGGACATCATCAGCAGCGACCGGTTGAATGAAATGCTCACGTCCCCGCCGCCGGCCACGATGAACTACGGGCTGGGCCTCTTTAATGTTCCCAACGGATACGGCCACAATGGCTGCATGGCCGGCACGCGCAGCTTCCTGGTCCACCGCAACGACGGCTTCGACTACGCCGTGGTTCTCAACATTGACGTGCCCAGCGACGGCTGCACGTGGAACCTTCGCGCCGGCATCGATGCTGCCATCTCCTCCATCTCCACCAATGCCTGGCCCAAATACGACCTGTTCGACAGCGTCAACCCGGACTTTGACGCCTGGGCCGTGCAGGCCTTTCCCTCTTACCTGCGCTCCCAGCCCGGCTTGAAGCAAGACTTTTGGGGACCAGAAGCTGACGCGGATGGTGACGGTCTCAAGAACCTCTTCGAAGCCTACTTTGACTTCAATCCGCTCGTGGCCAATGCCAATCCGTTCCAGCACCTCATTGATAACGGGAACTTCGTCGTGCGTTGGGTGCTGCCACTGTTCTCTTCGCAGAATGGCGTCGAACTCGCCTCCGAGTACAAACAGAACCTCAACGCAGCGACGTGGCAGGCCGGGCCAACGGTGCAACTGGGCCCCGTCGCCGGCGCCCTGGAAACTCGAACTCCGCTCGCCGGGAAGCCGCACCAGTTCCAACGCTTTAAAGCCACGGCACCTTGAGCCCACTCGCCGTAATTTCAAATTAAAATCCACGATGGGCAGGCCTTCACCAAACCACATGACCAGGACATCTCACTACATCGGACTTATGAAACCATTCCTCTCCGCTCTCCTGTTGGCCGCACTCTGTACAGCCAACTCCTTTGCCGCACCACTCGGTTCGGGCTTCACGTATCAAGGCAAGCTCAACGACGGCGGCGTTCCAGCCAACGGCAACTACGACATGATCTTCAACCTCTACGACGCTCCGATCAATGGGAACGTCATCGGCTCGTTCAGCATCTTCGGCGCGGTCCTTGTGACGAATGGACTGTTTACCGTGGAACTGAATAGCTATGGAGAGTTTGGCGCCAACGCTTTCAATGGCCAGGCCCGCTGGATGCAGATCGGCGTGCGCACAAACAGCAACAATGCCGAAAAAGATTTCGTTTACCTGGACCCGCGCCAGTCGCTCAACTGCGCGCCCCAGGCGATGTTCGCGCAGAACGCCAGCAATGCGGCCAGTGCAAGTGTTGCCGCCAGCGTGGCCGATGGATCCATTTCAAGTTCCAAGCTGGCGCCTGGAGCGCTGAACTGGTCCGCCATCACGGGCATTCCGGCGGGCGTGGCCGACGGTGTGGATAATAATACTACCTATACCGCCGGATCCGGATTGAGTTTGAATGGCGCGAATCAGTTCAGCGCGAACTTCGGCGGCTCGGGAGCTGCGAATACGGTAGCGCGGAGCGATCACGGTCACTTCGGAACTGCGTGGACAGGGAGTGTTTCGTTCGGTGTCGGGCTCGGCGTGACGAACATTTCGCCCAATATTGCGGCGGGCCTTTATGGCCAGCAAGGAACCGGGAGCGGATTTCCGTACGTCTTCGGCGGCGCCACTGCTGGCGTGTGGGGCGAGTCCAGCCAGGGCAGCGGTGTCTACGGCGCGACGGCCTACACTAACGGGAATGGTGTGTTCGGCTTCGCGGTCGCGACCAACGGAGCCAATCACGGTGTTCAGGGCGTGACAGTCTCCAGGTCCGGGAGTGGCGTGTCCGGGTCGGCGACGGCGACCGGTGGGAATACCGCGGGAGTCTCCGGGCAGTCTGCGTCCAGTTCGGGCGTTGGCGTCCGCGGTCTTGCCTCTACCACAACCGGACCAGGACTCGGAGTCCGCGGAGAAACCAAATCGTCGGGCGGTTACGGGGTGGCCGGATACGCGAGCTCCCTTTCCGGCGCGCCCACTGGCGTCTATGGCGAATCATCGGCCGTCAATGGGGCGGGACTTGTTGGACGATCGACGTTTGTCAGCGGGGTTGGAGCGAACTACGGCGTTATCGGCCAATCGGATTCGTTATGGGGCTACGGTGTCTATGGTCACGCGGCGTCGCAAA
>Ga0137433_1001065_pt1 | contig 12345 bp, 12 predicted proteins | sample EasRivERMZT840_2_FD_102335 | JGI IMG/M metagenome (GOLD analysis project Ga0137433, IMG submission 102335) | Soil microbial communities from meander-bound floodplain in the East River, Colorado, USA - East River MetaG ERMZT840_2 | ecosystem: Environmental > Terrestrial > Soil > Floodplain ...
CCCCACCACAACCGCCACCTACGTGTTCAGCATGGAAAGCAGATTACTATGAGGGGCAGCCTCCACTAACTGGCGTAATCCAACTTACTCGCTGCGAGACGGCAATCAATAACAATTGGGGTAACGGTTCGCCTGCTCCCTCAATCCAGAGTGATAACTTCTCTGCGCGATGGGTTGGTACATTCAACTTCAATGCTAGTGACTATCGGTTTACTGTACGTGCCGACGATGGTGTACGCCTGTATGTCGATGGTGTACGGGTAATCAATCAGTGGATTGCACAGTCTCCAACGACGTATACGGTTACTCGTACTATTACCGCCGGTGCGCACGGAATTATGGTTGAATACTTCGAGAATGGCGGCGGTGCTGTTATGGAAGCATCCTGGGCAGTTGTTACTGTTCCACAATGCTCCAACGGAGTAAACGACGATCCGGCTGAGGATACTCTCATCGACCTAGCAGACCCAGGTTGTACAAGTGCGTCCGATACTTCGGAGTCTCCTAATCCACCGCCGCCACAGACGGGGTTTCCGAACGCATCCAATACAGGCCCCACAGGAACGCTTACGAACGTCAGTGGCAACCTGACGATTACAACGGCGGGCACGGTGATCCAGAATCAGAATCGGACGGGCTGCATCAACGTGCAGGCGAACAACGTCACGATCCGCAACTCGGAGATTCACTGTGTCGGTAGCGACTACGCGATCGAGCACCTGAATGGAAACACCGGCCTGCTGCTGGAAGACTTGCTCGTGGAGTGCGGAGTGCCAAACGGCTCCTGTATCACCGGCACGAGCGCGTTCACTCTTCGACGCTCCGAGGTATTTGGCGGCGAAAACCTCGTTTGGGTTGAAGAAAACTCGCTGATCGAGGACAACTACATTCACGACCCGGAACCCTATGACCCGGCAACTGACCCGCACACCGATGGAATCCAGATGCCAAGCACGACCGTGAACGTGACGCTTCTCCACAACACAATCTACGGCGGATACCTGTCACAACAGAACTTCGGCAACTCGGCTATCACAACTGGTGTGTCCGTGAACGTCCGGGTGCTAAACAACCTGCTCGCAGGTGGCGGACATACGCTCCGCTGTCCCGCTGAACACGACACCGACCTGCAATGGCACGACAACCGCTTCTCGCGGATCTTCGTGAGCACGGTCGGAGGCTTCGGGCCGATCGACGGCAACTGCCAGTTCTTCCCGAATTCAGGGAACGTCTATCACGAAACAGGGCTACCTATTCCCTTGGGATAGGAAGGAAAGCATGACTAGAAAAAATGCTTTGGTCTTTACGGGCTATACATGAGTGTCCGTAACTTCGACGTAGGCGATGCTCTTACCGTTGACGACGGCGGCATCGGAAATCTAACCTCCGCAGCGTTTACGTACTTTCTTCTAATGAGGCCAGATTCCGTTGCTGGTGGCGATGCTCCGATGATGGCAGTTGGCGATGGTAGTGACGGGCCGCATCTTGGACGCTCTGGCGATGGAATCGTCTATGCCGACGATGACGACTTCACAGGTTCCAGCGGCTCAATGGGCTTCACGACAGCCGAATGGTTCACGACGTTTCTGACAGTGCCGAGTGGTGTCGGTGCCAAGACTGTCCGTTTCCACGCAAGTGAACTTGATACGGATACGTGGGTACACGATAACAGCACTGGTCTGGTCACCGTTCCGTCACTTACGCCGGATGCGATTACCTGGGGACGCTATTTCGGAGGGGCGTCTACCTGGGACGGGAAGATTGCCGCCTCCGCGATCTTTCTGGCGGAGCTTTCCGATGGGGATTGTGAAAGTGTGCGAACCGCCGCTAGCACTTCGTTCCTGCTATCTCTCAGTCCATTCGCCGCTTGGCACTTTAATCAGGCATCTACATCTGACCCTGTACTTGATTTGATTGGCTCTTGTGATGAAACAGTTATTAATGGAACGGACGTAGTTGAGGGTATTGATCCCGCATGGGACTTCTCGCTAGAGGAACCTATCCTACCCACAATTAATCCTATGATTAAGCGAATGCTCTTTACGGGGTTTAGGGGCTAGTATGGCTTTTCCGATTGTTGAAGCTACAGCCGAATCGTCTACCAATACAGCGGGTACGTCGCATATCGTAAACCTGCCCGCAAATATCAAGCCGGGTGATATACTCTTGGTATTCATGGCGCTTGGCTCGACGGCCGCAACAATCAATGCGCTTGCAGGATGGTCGGAAGTCGTAGATGCGGGTGTTGCCAACGGAACGGTAATTCTGTGTAGAACTGCGGACGGCACGGAGGGCGCGACCGTTACGTTTACTTCATCTGCGAATACGCGGGACGCGACAATTACCTATCGTATCTCCAATGCGATGGACGTAGCCGATCAGCTTCCCCAAATTAGCACCGTTGCTACCGGAACGAGCACTGGCCCTGATCCCGGTACATGTACTCCAACAGGTTCTAAAGAGTATCTGTGGATCGCCCAATTCTCCAACGCGGGCGAAGAGGCCGATGATGATACATGGGCCAATACAGCGCCATCGGGTTATAGTGGTCTATTGCAGAAGGCGTGCGGCATCGCCGGCTCGAACCTAGGTGGTATGTGCGCTACGGCTCATCGATCGATTTTCGGATCATCCGAAAATCCCGGAGCATTCAATCAAGATGCGTCTCTAGCCTGGCGGGCATTCACGGTTGCAGTTCATCCACTACCTCCTGTTGGCACCTATCGTATCGCTGACTCTATATATCAGCTTATTCTCGGTATCGGTGGATTGCGGAAGATGCTTAAAATCCCGTTTATGCCACCGGCGGAGGCTTTCGAATATACCGATTCAGCTACCGCTTACCTCGATCTTCAATCTTCTGGTACTGAGTTAGCGGAGTTCGTTGACACTGTAACCGTGTCGTTCGATCTACAGTCAAGTGGTACGGAGTTGCAGGAAGCGGTAGATAGCGCGGAAGTCTATCTAGACCTACAATCGTCAGGTACAGAGACTCTTGAACATGAGACTTTAGACTCAGCAGAGATCTATCTTGATCTTCAATCTAGTGGTACGGAGCTACAGGAGGCTGTTGATTCGGCACAGGCGTATGTCGATATGCAGCCTGCTTCGGTTGAACTTGCGGAGTTCACAGATACCGCAGAGGTTTACTTCGATCTTCAGGCTAGTGGAACAGAGGAGATTTTCACTCCTATTGCCACTGTCCAACCAACACGGATTCCCCCATTCATGCTCAGGGTTCCGTTTGGACTTTTACAGCGAAGATTCCCACTATCGCCTATACAGGGTGTACCAGTTATCGAGGATAGCGCAACTGTCTATCTTGATATTACGATCACGTCTACTGACATTGCAGATGTTGTTGAAACTACAACAGTACCCCTCGATCTACAGTCCTCTGGTACCGACCTACTCGATGTTGTTGACCTTGCCGAGATTTATCTCGATCTGCAAGCCACTTCGGTAGAAGCGGCGGACTTCGTTGATAGCGATAGTATCTATGTAGACCTGTTCGCATATGTCGTAGAAGAGTACCCCGTTGTATACTTCGACCTGGAATCCTCTGGTACAGAGATACACGAGGGTGCAGGCCCACAGGACTATCTCGATAGTGCAACAGTAGGACTATTACTAACATCTTCGGCAGTTGAGTTTACGGAATTCATAGACAGTGCAACCATTCCGTTCGATCTAGTTAGCTCGGGAACCGACGCTGCCGATTTTGTTGACACCCCTGTGGTGGTTTTCGATCTACAGGCGCTAGGCACTGAATCAATCACTGCTATTGAGCTAGCTGAGGTCTATCTTGATCTACTTGTTGCTGGCGCAGATATTCAAGAGTTCGCTGAAAATGCAACAGCGTATCTTGATCTGCTGCCTACTACCACCGACATTGCGCAGTTTGTCGATGCTACTACCATTATCCTCACGATCACACCTACGGGTGTTGAGGACTTTGCCATCATCGATGCTGCGCAAGTTTACCTCGATATCCAGCCCGGTGTCATCTTTGTACAAGTTGACTTTAGTCTAGAGATTGTGGGTTATCAGCTTCGCTGGTCCGTGAAGATTCCTGTAACAAGATGGGAAGTAGTGGGTCTGATCCTACAGTGGGCATTGCTAGAGACAAGGAGAACTACATGGAGGTCATAAAGAAGGGTTCTGTCGAATCTATTATGGTTGGCCTACGTGATCGTCTGGGTAATATCGAGGATTTAGCTCTAGTTACTAACCTCCGATTCGACACAAAGAAGAAGGATGACAATGCAGCGGTCGAATCTGACAAGGCTATCGCACTTGATCCAGAGTATCCGATGATGGCTGTCTGCTCGATCGACAGCACTCTTGCGGGCTATGCTCCTAACGAAGAATACAAACTGTATATCAAGTATACGGCTGGATCAGAAGCTCCAGTGAAAGGCCCATTGTTCTTTCGAGTGGAGGACGATTGACATGGTGCAGGTTGAATTGAAAAGTGAGGATCAGCGTGTTATCGAATTTAAGTTGGAATGGTTACTACACGCTGGCTACAATAGACGGAATGCGAATAGAATTGCAAAAGATCTCGAAATCGACTGGCACATGGCCGTGGATATCTTGAAGCATTCTAATGACCAGCCCTTGTGTATGAGGATACTATATGCCGATGATTGACCCCGAACACAGAGCGTTTATCTTCAAGAAGATTGGCTATACGCCTCACTCAGCGGAACAGTCAGAGGCACATGATTCGGATGCTCGATTCAAGACTGTCTGTTGTGGACGACGGTGGGGAAAGACTACCTTCGGCGCTAACGAAATGACAGCCGCACTCTGCGATCCCTCTGATCCTGGTTACTTCTGGATTGTCGGACCTAACTACGTCCAGGGTGAGAAAGAGTTTCGTATCGTCTACGACAACATCTTCAAGAAGATGCAGCTTAGTCGCGGCGCTAAGAATCAGTATTCTAAGATCAAGAAACAATACAACGTCCCACAGGGACTCATGCGGATTGAGATGCCGTGGGGAAGTGTATTAGAGGTCAAGTCTGCTGAACGTCAGGAATCGCTACTCGGAGAAGGATTAGCCGGTGTAATCATGGCAGAGGCGGCACGACATACCTCTGTTACATGGGAGCAGTATATCCGTCCGGCATTGACAGATAGGAAGGGATGGGCGATCTTCTCGTCTACCCCTCGTGGATATAACTGGTTTCAAGGATTGTGGTTGCTTGGTCAGTTGCGGACTTTGCATCCTAGCTATCAATCGTGGAGGTTCCCGAGTTGGTCTAACCCTATTCTCTTCCCTGGTGGTAGAGACGATCCCGAAATTAAGGAGATGGAAGCAAGACAGTCTCCACAGTGGTTTGCGCAGGAGATTGGCGCTGAGTTTACTGCCTTTACGGGTAAGATTTACGATGAATTCGATATACAGGTTCACGTAAAGCCAATTGAGTACAATCCTCTGTGGACGAACGCATGGGCATTGGATTATGGATGGTCTAATCCCTTCGCCTGCTATGACGTTATGATTGATCCCGAGGATAGCTTTCATATCTGGCGTGAATATCAGGTTGCCCAAAAGACTACCTTTGAGCATGCAGGGAGTCTAATGGAACGTGAGAATCCCCAGGATTATCATGCTGATTGGGGCGCTGGTGACCCTCGCGGGCCGGATCAGGCTAACACTATCTCGATTATCACAGGGGTTCAAATCTATAGTGAAGATATCGGTCAGGGGAATACGCACGAATCTTGGACTCTTGGAATCGAGCATATGCGTCGTCTCCTAAAGATTCGGCCCGATGGTACTACCAAGATGACTATTGATCCGTCTTGTACAGAACTCATCCGTCAGATGGAGCAGTTGCGAGCGATAGAAGAAAAAGAAGGTAAGAACGCCACCGAAGGTCAGCATAAACATGACGATCATGGTCCCGATGCTGTTCGTTACCTTGCTGGTCAGTATTTCGAGAATGGTGCTGGCTCTGCCCTGAGCGATATTTACACTCCTGGTAGTCGGCAAACCGAAGCCGCGACATTCTTTCAAAACAACTCACCATTAGAGAGATATGGCCGTTTCTGATCAAGAGCTAATTCAACTGGCACTTGAAAACCCCGATATCGTGGGTTATGTCAAAACGCCGGATCGCAAGCAGCCTCTGTGGGCTAGACTAACTGGTCGCCAACAGGAAGATCCCCGTAGGCGAGAAACAGGAACCTCATATAGTGCGCAAGGATCAGTTACTCCCGGTACTGCGGTCGGCATTGAACTAGGCTCATCGCGCGGTGGCTTGGTAAGGGACGTTGTACCCACCCTGGGTAATCGTACACAGGCCATTCAAACGTATGAGGAAATGACCAACAGCGATGCTGCTGTTGATGTTTCTCTGAGAGCTGCGAAGACTCCTGTAACGGGTGCTAACTACTTTATCGAGCCTGCGGATCAAACTCCGGAGGCAGCGGAAATTGCGGAATTTGTACATTTCAATCTCTTGCAAGGAATGAACGCGCCGTTCTTGAACGTCCTGGAAGATATCCTACGAATGTACGAGTATGGATTTTCAATAACGGAGAAGATTTATGAGGAACGGGAATGGGCACCTGCGCGTACAGGCGCGAACCGTCGTAAGTATACGATGCTTCGCAAACTTGCTCCGCGTCCTACTCCGACAATTAAAGAGATTAAGTACGACAACAACGGTGGGCCTGTATCCATTGTACAATCCGCTGTGCAGGCTGATAACAAGCCAGTCGATAAGGAAATTGGAATTGAGAAGCTGATCATCTTTACCAACAACCGTAAGGGTGGCAATCTTGAAGGTAAGTCAATTCTCCGGACTGCCTATCGACCTTGGTTCTTTGTCAGTAATCTCTATAACATCGATGGAATCCAGAAGGAACGTCACGGAATGGGATTCCCCGTTGTCGAGCTACCCCCCGGATACAAGACTGCCGATTTGGAGGCTGCTAAAGAACTCGTCCGTAACATTCGTACCAATGAACACGGTGGTGCGGTCGTTCCGCCGAAGTGGGTTCTGCGATTCCTAGAGCTTCCTGGTCAGCCCGTAGATGTAATGAAATCGGTGGAACACCATAAGGGCCAGATCATGTTGAATACGATGACGCAGTTCCTTCTGCTCGGTCTTGAAGGTACTGGCGGTGGTCGAGCTACTTCAGGCTCCCACCAGGATATGTTCAACAAGTCTTTGCGCTACGTTGCTAATCAAATCTGTGACACGATCAATCTCTACTGTGTCCCTTATCTTGTCGGTTATAACTTCGATACCGATAAGTTTCCGAAGTTGCGAGCACGTAATCTCGGTGAAACCAAAGACTTGCAACAGTGGGCATCTGCACTTTCCAATCTCGCTGCACAAGGGTTGATCAACTATACGCCTGAGACAGAGATTTGGGTTCGTGAAATTGCCGATGCTCCCCTGGCTCCGGGCAAACCGAAAGAACAGCCTACAAATGAACGCAAGGGCAATGTTACCTCTGAGAACGATGGTAACTCAGGAGCCGACCCTAGCAATGCGGAAGGTTAGGTGTCTATGAAAGACTACGCAAGGATTATTGGTAAGTTCACTTCGGGAGCTTGGCTAATTACGCCGGGTGCGTTGAAGATGCTGATTGATATCTTTGAGGCTCATCTTACCGGCACTATGACGGTAGATGAACTTCAAAAGAGAATGTCTACTGTAGATAAACGTCAGAACGATGCTACTCTACGTAGACAGGGTAAGGTCGGTGTCCTTAGTATCACTGGGCCAATCTTCCCCAAGGCTAACATCATGACTGAGTTATCAGGCGCTACGTCTGTGGAACAGTTCAGGTCTGACTTCAGAACTATGCTTAATGACGATTCCATCGATGCGATTCTACTGGACGTTGATAGCCCTGGTGGATTCTCGGATCAGATCGAGGAAATGTCAACTGAGATTCGTAACGCTCGTGATACTAAGCCTATCTATGCCATTGCGAATACGGCTGCAAACTCCGCTGCCTATTACATGGCTTCACAGGCTACCAAGATGTACTCAACCCCGTCCGGACAGGTTGGTTCGATTGGTACATACCTTGTAGTCGATGATGATACCCGCAAGCGTGAGGCTCAAGGTATTGATCGTAGTGTTATCAAAGCCGGTCGCTTCAAGGCCGTCGGAGTCGAGGCACTGAATGAGGAACAGAAATCATATCTACAAGAGCACGTGGATGAGTGTAACGATCTTTTTGTTGCTAGTGTTGCTCTTGGTCGTGGTGTCTCTGAAAGCGATGTACGAAATAACTTTGGGGATGGTGGTGTCGTAACCCCACAGAGGGCACTAGAGAACAAGATGATCGATGGCATCAAGACGTTTGACCAAGTAGTGGAATCTATCGGAGTCGAACTAGGAGGTGGTTCGCTAGGAATCGCAGCACGTGGAAGTAGGCAGAGTTATGATGCCGATAAGGAACATTCCGAACCCGGCACAGGGCTAGGTGGAGAACCTACTCCACGTACACCGCCCGAGGAAGGCGATAAGGCAATCGAAGGAGGGTGGCGACGCGATACACCACCTATTGTCGAGGAATTGGAGGCTGAGGAAATGGATAGAGCTTGGCTTGAAGCCCGAGCTACTAGTCTCGGTGTTGAGTTTAATGCGGAGACTACGGACGAGGATTTGTCCAAGGGTGTCGAAGAGAAGATCGATGAGATCATCGTTCCTCTTAATAGGGCAACCGAGCAGGCTGACGTAGATCGTGAATTCTCCGAGAAGTATCCGGAGCGCGCTGCACAGCTAGAGCAGTTGCTTCAGAAGGATCGACAGAACGAGGCGATCACGTTCGCTAGCAAGTACGAAAGAATCGATGGTAACAAGGGTTACTCTACTCTCGTTCGCGAGGCACTTCAGGACGCCCATCTGAAGATTGGGCTTCGACAGTTCTCGCATGAGGACTTGGAGGGTCTTGTCGATAAGCTGTCCGATAAGACTGCAATCGTTGAGTTCGGAGAGCTTGGTTCGGGTCGTACAAAAGACGAAGATGGCCGCGAGCTTCCGACGCGCAACTTCCAGGAAGATCGTGCTCGCTTCGCTGAGTTGGTTAGAACTGCTATGACTGAGGACAATCTGGATCGTAATGCCGCGATTGCCCATGTCTCGGAGACTAACCCCGAACTTGCACAGGCGTATCTCTCCGGCCACGCGACCAAGTAGTAACAGAAAGGAGTGTTGAAATGCCGCCTAGTGCTACTAGGAACTACATTCAGGACAAGGGTTATAACGCGGCTGTGGCTTTGACCAAGTTTCGTGCGGTCAAGTTTTCAGCGGCGGAAACCGTAACTCCTGTTACTGCTATCACCGATATGGTTGCCGGTGTTGTGCAGCATGATGTATCTACTCCTGAAATCGCAAAGGGTAAGGGTGCATCAATCGCAGTCGAGGGTGACACACTGTGGGAAGCCTCCGCTGCAATCACCATCGGACAGAGAGTGTCAATTGCATCCGATGGTCGCTGCAAAGCCTTCGGCGCGGGTGAGCGCATTATGGGTCATTGTGTTGAGGCTGCTTCCGGTGCTGGCAAGTATGCTCGGATTCATCTCGCACTCAATGGCGACGTTGCTGGAACGGCATAGGAAAGGTGGTGAACTAGGATATGATGTACGATCCAGGTACTCTGTACTCCGATCCGATTCTTACGGACTTTTCGGTCGCGTACAATCCGCCCACCTTTGTCGCACTTGATCTTATGCCACAGGTGGACGTGAATACGCAGTCGGGTCGATACAGGGTGTTCGATCGGTCCAACCGTGTTCGCTTCCATTCTAGGCGTGAGCCTGGTGCGGTTGCTAACGAAGTGCGTGGTGGGCGTTGGAGTGAGGATACGTTCAAGACGGTTGAGCACTCACTTCAGGCCGCAGTTGCAGATGAGGAAAGGCAGCAGCTCAATTCTCAGGGTGGACTCGCCAATGAGGTATTCGGTGGCGCGTTGCAGCTTGATCCTGAGCAGGATGCTACTGCACTCATCGGTAACTCACTTCTGCTAGAGCACGAAATCGCCGTTGCTACATTGCTTCGCAACACGGCTACTTATCCTGGCGGTCACAGCATTACGCTTGTTGCGGCCGATCAGTGGGACAACTATGCCGGCGCAACGTCGAATCCTATCGATATCCTTCGTGCTGCTATCAATAAGATCACGTCGGTTATCGGTACCCCGCCGAACATCTTGGCGATGGGTTCCCTCGGAGCTACCTGGTTGGAGAACCATCCCGATGTTGTCGCACGGTTCTCTAACTTCACTCTCACGGATGATGGCGCATTCCAGGAGTTGACGGGCTTCGAAGGCCGGATGGTGCTTATCGCTGACGATAAGTACAATGACGTTGACATTCAGGAAGCAACCGAGACACTTGTGTCTGCATGGGGCAAGGACGTTATCCTCATGTACAATACGCCTAATCTCGGCCTGCGCGATCTTTCGTTCGGTAAGACGTTCGCGCAGATTTATCCGGACGGTAGTACCAAGCCTACGGATAGATGGCGTGAGGAAGGTCGTAAGTCTGACTTGGTTCGTACTTCATGGAAGTGGGATACCAAGGTTACATCGTCTGCTGCGGGCTATCTTATCAAGGATGCCTTCAGCGCAACCGCCTGGTAATCGGAGAGGATCACTATGGCAACTTACGCATGGAGTGATATTTACGTAGGTGGCGAAACGATGGAGGTTCGTGACCGCAAGATTATCGTCTCTCGCAATATCATTGCGAGAGGCGATAAGGTCACGAAGGGTGATATCAGAAAGTTCGATAAGGAATTCTCGGATGAGGAATGGGACAATCTAGTTGAGAATGGTTCTATTCGTGACTATCCTCTCCCCGAGGATCTACGTGACGGTGAATCACCTTCGGAAGCTATTACGCGAAGACTGTATAGCGGTGGTGAGATTGACCAGAACATGCTTCTTGAGCTATCACTGAAGCACCCTCCGGCACTCAATCCACCCTCAGAGGAAGCCGCTGAGGTAGAAGCACCGAAGGGCGTATAGTCATGCCGTTTGTCGATGATGCGGATGTTCAAATTCATCTGCCAGTTGACAAACTAAAGGTTGAGGAAGTCCCTGACGATAGGGAAGTAGCTTACGAAGATGCTGAGCGGATCGTCAGGGGCTACCTCTCCGGAGTTGTCGATGGGCCGGTCATCGCAACGTGGGTTGACGCTGCCTCCACTCCTGTGGAGGTTCGTGCGGTTACTGGCCGCTTCGCAGCCGCATTGCTCTATAGGTTGCGATTCGGACAGGCAAGTACAGACGATCCTAAGTATGCACAAAACAAGTACAAAGAGGCAATGGATATGCTAAATGATATCCGTACTGGTGCCATCGTCATTACAGGCGTTGATATTGCTACGGATTTCGACAATACATGGTTCCAGCCTAACGACGCTTCATTTCCTCCCGTATTCGCAATGGGAGATCAATACTAAATGGCCGGTAGGGTTACCTTCACGTGGACGCCCGATCCCGCTTTGTATGGTGCGAAGCTACAGGCGGTGGCGGCTGCTATCGAGAATCGTACATTGCCACTGGCTGTAGCTAGTGAAACTATGCAGGGGGATATCCGCGAACGGTTTGAAACAGAAACCGATCCTGAAGGTAACCCGTGGGAGGATTGGGCAGATAGCTATCGGGACTATGCTGAGAGCTATCCTAACGTCGGTATTCTACGGCAGGATCAAGAACTCGTAGATGCTGCATCCTCCTCGGAAGCTATGGTAATCAGTCACGATGCGGTTTTTTACCGTACTGATTTACTACCAAGCTACGGACTCGCGCATGAAAGTGGTCTAGAGCAGCGTAAGCATCCTCTTCCCAAAAGATCATTCCTTGGTATGTCTGAGGAAGCTGCGGCGGTTATCTTCGCCACCTTTGCTGAGTGGTTTGATAGATCAATCGATCTGTTTATCACAAGCACGGGCAGAGTCGGTATGAGGCATGCACTACGTGGTGCCGGGGGATTTATCCCCAGGTCATCTGTAGGCAAATCGCCGCTTCCTAGGATCGGTAGGTGATGCAGGATTTCAACGATATCCTCCAACCGTTCGACTTCATCGTTGAATTACTCAACGACAACAAAGCGGACTTGGGCCTCCGATATGTTGCCGAGAACGATGATGAGCTTATACCAGAATATCCTGCCGTCCTGGTTCAGTGTGACAACACAGAGCGCGAAAGGCATGCCACACAAATTTATCGGGTCGTCTTTCATCTTGATCTATGGGTGTTTCACGCGGGTCTGAGTGACAGTATTGCTGTCCGCTCAAGAAAGGATATAGAACTTGCAACTGCAATTAGAAAATTGCTACACAGCAAATCTAGTCTCGACGG